>Ga0182024_10020466_pt1 | contig 12093 bp, 16 predicted proteins | sample P32metaG_FD_120480 | JGI IMG/M metagenome (GOLD analysis project Ga0182024, IMG submission 120480) | Permafrost microbial communities from Stordalen Mire, Sweden - P3-2 metaG (Illumina Assembly) | ecosystem: Environmental > Terrestrial > Soil > Wetlands > Permafrost | place: Sweden: Stordalen... | reverse complement strand
TATCACCCAAGTAAACTGACTGCTGAAGGAAATGGCGCCCGTCGAGCACTGCTGCAGCGCGATCCTGTTGAATACATGACCTTCGGGGGCTCTACTGTCTCAGGGGTAAACCTTCCGCAGAAGGTTCCGCTTTCTCCCAAACGGGCACACTATGCTCTCTATCACTCCATGCAGACATCCGCTCCTTTGAGGGTTGTTGGCCAGGAAGTGAATAGTTCCACTTTTCCTGGCAGTATCTGAGACAGAATGGGCACTTATCACAGCAATCCTTATGAGGGATGGGAAGACAGATCCAACCCCAGAATCCCTATCATCAGTTCAATGACGATGGATCACTCACAGAGGGTCAAGATTATTATATTGAGGTTCGCTACGTCGACGGAGAAGATTATCCAGCGGATAGTCATTAGACCGTTGCCTTCGAACTCGAGACACTATTATTTACTTTCTTTTCAGTATGGCGTCTTAGGTATAGTGCTCAAACCCCTGAAGTTGGCCCCTGGCGTTGGTTCCTGGCGCAACCACCACCAACCTCTGATCCACTCCCATCATCCACCCACACCAACCTCCCAACAAAAAAATGGCAAACTTCGGTAAAAGTTTCCACTCTCTCTCGTTTTAACAATTAGGAAACTACACAAGCTTCCAAACCTTGCACGAAGACGAAGCGCTACAAATCGCCCTCTCAGAATCCCTCCAAACTTACCACGACAAATACAGTAAGGAAAACGAAGATCTCGCCTTGGCTATCCGATTGAGCTTACTCAACACGGCTGATGAAGACGAACCTCCCTACTCCGATAGTGATAGTGGTATCTTTTCCTTGTTTCGTTGATGAAAGATAGATTGTGGTGAGGATGCAGCGGTGGTTATGTGGCAGCCAGATGAGGACGACAAAACCTGTGAGATGGAGGAGAACACTTTGATTCGTGAAGCGGAGCAGAAGGGCAAATGGAGAACTGGTGTTGAAGAGTCTTTCATTTCTGCACAGGAGAGTTCTGATGGGGAAGGTAGAGGAGAGCCTGATGTGAGAGAGGGAGAGATGGGGAAGGAGAATCGGGGCATTGACGTGTTGAAGGAACTTCATCAGATGAGTCTCCCATCGATTCCTGATTCGGTTTCGAGCGATTCATTCAGCAACGTCGGATACGAGATGCTTGGAAAAGGGCCAGCTACATCCTCTCACGAGAACTCTACTTGCGGAACGTCTGATGAACCCTCCACACCAGATACTCCTGGCGATAACAATTATCAGGAATTAGCTCAGTTGGGGTATCCATTGAAACGCGGCACAGTCACTGTCCCGGATCTTGGAACCTTCAAGGTCAAACAAGGATTCCAAAGTCTGGTCACCCCCCAAATGATCAAGAGGATGTTATCCCAAAGTATACTCTCTCTTCTTGCCATCATCTGACCTACAGCAACCAACGAAACATGGTCTCCTTCCGACGACCGTATCCTATCTCACCATAATCCCAATATCCCTTGGTTTAGTCCCACGAAACTCACCGACAAGACCCCCATCTACCCAGACGCACCCTCCAAAACTCTTTCTACCAGACTCCTTCACGCACTCCCGTCCTCCCCCAATGCCGAGCTCTCCAAACAAACCTTTGTGGCACCAATTCAATTCTCCCCCGAAAAAGAAGAACACCGTCGCGTCGAACTCTACAACAGTCTCATCCGCGCCCAGCGTCGCTACGCAGAAAAACTTACTGCTCCACACGGGTCTTCAGGTCACTACACGGCAGAACAGTGGAAGTCCCTTGGAGAGGGGTTACCAGTGGAAGATTGGGAAGCTGGATTTCTCATTGAGAATTCCAATATTGATTATTGAAGAACTGCTGTGTAGGTCGCTGGTGATGGGAAAGTTACTTTGAGATAAAGGTTTTAGTTTTAAGTTTGAGATTGGTGTGGGTTTTGCTTTGGCTATGGCTATGATGCTATATTCTGGATTGTTGGGTCAATACATTTCCGCCTCCGGTGTCAATGCTTCCTTCCTTGTGCGCGTTCAGTTTCCTTGTCCAACGACGGGGGCGGCCAATAGTCAAGCTGAGATCCATGGAGATATTCTTCCGAATCCAAGAGATAGGTGTTCAAACCTATCTCTTAAAGTGAAAGGGCTTGCCATTCAGAAAAACTCCTTAATATCTATACAGTGGGTATCCCTATCTCGGCCGCTGTGCCCTCAACACATTAATAGCATTTTCCAGCCCTCTACGCCGTTCCCTCTGTTGTGTATTCAACGAATAAATGCTCGAATTGTTAAGCAATTTCTCAAATAACGAAACTGCATCCTGCGTACTGATCCGATTATAATACCGCATGCGAGGTTGCATTTGCAAGTAATCTTCCAAACTCGATTCGTTCTTCAATAAATTAACACTTTGTCGGAGTTCGAGAAATGTATCTGCGTCTGCAACGGATGCGTCTCCTAGGTTTTGGACCAGGTCTTCTAAGTATTGAACGTCGAGATCGAAGTTTGCGATTGCGTTCTCGTTCAGTCGTCGGGCTGATAGAAGCAGGTTCTGGATATTGTTAGTCTGAACAAGATGAAGGAGTACTTTTAGAGACGTTGCTAAATGGTCCAGAGCATCGAAGTAGACAAATGTCTTGATATTCTGAGGAAGATTTTGTAGCGCCGTTCGGACGACCGTAGTCAAAAATGCCACGACATCCTGCAAGTATGCACTGGGATGTTTATTCTTTGTCGAAGATACCCTATTACAAAGTCAACACTACAAACTGTGCAATTATACCAGTCATAGTCTGCGATATCCAGAAAATCGTCGATTTTTGAGTTCACGAGCTCGAATACCCGCTTTTCAGCCATCTTTGCCGTATTCCCGAATTCAAGTGTAGCAGAAAGTCTCAGCGTACCGGCACGATGCGATGATCTCGACTGCATCAACAACTCTTCCAGCGATCTGCATGCATTTTCCAGATACTCCAGGTTAATCAATATCTGTACTATCTGTGCCAGATTCTTTGAATCAAGTCTCAAGGTTAAAGGTTGGTTGACATTTGCGACAAGGAGCTCGTCCAACGACTACCACGTCAGCACACAAATACCCGACGTGATAAAATACCCTTCGTAAGATTTCGTCAACGTCATGTTGTGATTGAATACTTTCGTCTGAAAACATGTAATATTCGTTGACAAAGTTTCGGATGTTACTGCAACATAGAGGATAGAGTTGAGAGAAGGGAAGGGTATGAGGGAAGGATTGGATATCTGCTTCCAAGCCATATAAACTGACATTTCGTATATTTTCGAGATCTTCGTAGGAGTCAACGGTCATGGGCATATAGTTGTCATCCTGAATAATCTGCAAGGTTAACTTTCAGCATAAAGTGAGTACCTGGTTAAATTGCGCGCTAAATCGCCGTTTGAGAACATCGGAGTAGGATCTGAAGAGAGCCAGGACATATTTCTCGAGCCGTACCACTGAAAAATCGTATCTCTAGACAGTGTGAGAATGTTTCTCACGTTATGGGACACCTTTATAGTCTGCATGAATAATGTAACTGATTCTTTTACTGTTAATAGCACCTTTGGATTATTGATTTTTGCCACAGCATCGGTCATCAAGTCGATGACCTGCGCACACATCAAGTCCCATAGTCCTTCGATTTCGGAAACTGATCGAAACTCCTGGGTTCTTGCGGCTGTCGCCCGCTCCAGGATAGCAAACCCGGTGATATCCGCAAGGAGATTGTGCAATTGGGTACCGCTTTCGTCCAAGGCAATATGTGAGGGGAGTAGAAGGTCCATCTGTTTCCGTCGATCGGCATCATATGTTCTTCGAAGTTCTTCTGCTTTGTTTAGGGAGCCATAGATATGCATAGCCTCGTATAAAGGTTGAAAGTTGACGGACATTTGCGCATTATTCAGTGGATCAACTATCACTATTAACCCGGACACATGAGTGGGCTACAATCGTCCTGCTCATCTTGTATTCTTTCCAGAGCAGAATTGAATGCTGCACTTGATAGAATGGGATCGTTTTCGGATATTCGTCGCCATGCATCCCGCTTGAATTCCGTTTGTTGGAAGGCTATTTCCCCGATCTGTCTAGATTTCTCTCGAATTCCAAGCAACCAACCTGTCAAGTCGCCCATTACTGAATCCTGCAATACCTGTCGTGTCGCAGGAATTGACTACATTAGCTTTAATGACCGAATTTGCAATACTTGTCGAATAACCTCCGCGAAATCAAATTGGGTAATTTCATTCAAGTGGACCTTCTGTAGCTCTACCCTGTAAGACCCAAATTAAAACGCGAGATACCATCGAGGGCTCGGAGCGCCGCATAACTTTTCTTTTTCTCAATAAGTTCGTGTATCCGATTCGACAGCCCCAGCACACGCAGGCATTTCTATCCTCAGCCATTACTTGCAAGAGAATGCTACCTGCAGCGTTTCAATAGCCTCATCGATATTCTCCAATGTCGTCTGATTTTCAACTTGTTTGCGCATCACCGAAGTCAACGCATTTCCCGATCGCTGTAAATTCTCATTCAAATCAAGCACTAAAAATTTAGAACCGATTGCGGGTGGGGGGAAATACTTTGAACTTTCAGTCCTGCAGCGCCTTTCCTTGCTTTCAACAGCTTTTCCACAGCCCCTACAAATTCTTGATGATTTGAATTACACATTTTCTCGATCTCGCCCACTTTCTCCACTGTGAACGCGTCCAGGAGACCAGTGAATTCGCGTCCTGCATCGTTTTGCAGGATATCTTTGAAGATCGGGGCGAGGATGGCGTCAACGCCATCGGCGCTCCCGGTCGTTGACGAGTCTGGGAAGTTGACGATTTGTCTGACATAGCCTTCCAGATCAAGCTGGGATGTTGTTCCGTTCATGTTTCCAGCCAGATTCAGGGGACTGGTTTCATTTTTGTCAGTTTCGTGGATGTTGTCGTGGATCAACACCAGGCAGGTTCTGATCTCGCCTGGCGCCGTGGGGACTTCGACTCGATCAGGTGATTGGTCAGATCGTTCAGATGCATATGAGACAACAGATCCGCCAAAAAGCAAAATGATTGCCAGTGATTGTTGTTTTGTTGCTCAAAGAACTTATATATCTTCAAACTCCGATCGTCTCATAGCCTCGATATACATCGCACCAGTTCTACCCAGTTTCCTTTCTCTCGATTTCGTCAAATCACAAATATGATAAGATGCATCCCCATCAAAGCCGTGCAAACGGGAGTGCGCAGAACCTACAAGGCGGTCACTAGTCCTAGAACTGCGCCTTCCAAGCAGCAGACTTTGAACAGGAAGTTCTTATACCCTTTCAGTTTTGACGAGGTTGAAGATGCATCAAGTGGCGCCCTTCTTGCTTCCCAGAACTTGGAAAAGCAGACGTCAGATCCTAAGCTTATTGGAGCCAGACACTCGGTTCTGGCCCCTAAGATACTCGTCCCTACTCATCCACATTCAGATCTGTCGACTCTCAGATCCAGGCTTTCCCAAAAGTTCTGGATTCCATTCGACGAAGGACCATATCCGGACGATGAACAAGCGAAGAGAGGCGATAGAAAACAGGATGCAAAGAGTGGGTAAAGAAGAGGTGCGCACTTCCTCTAATGGGGGGCTAAAGTGGTTTTTTGCCTCAGATGATGGCAATATTTCTGCCAATGAGGCTTTGCAAGGACAGTTCAATTGTCGAGAAGCTTCAATAGGAGGATCCTAAAATAGCCTTGATAAATAATTTTATAACTACTAAAATACATGTCTGCATTTCGATAGATCTCAGTGTGAGCTTTATTCCCTTGACCCTATGCTATTGGCAGAGCCGTTCTTAGCAACTCCTTTCTCGGAATCTACGGCACCGAAGTCATGCTCAACTCCGCCAGCAGCCATGAGTCTGTTGTATTCCTTGACTTGGTCCCAAGCAAACCAAGACTTACTTGCGAATAGCATATCCATCTGTTCAAGTGTCTTGTTCCCGGTTTCAGGAAGGAAGACATACAACAATGGCACGTAGGCAATATTGAGCGCACCGAAGATGTAGAACGTTTTCTCTCCAAGGTTTTGGAACCAGATCGGGGCAGCAAGTACTGCGATACCACAACCAACAGACCAACCGAAAACACCAAAACCGTTACCCTTTGTTCGGACCTCGGTGGGGAAAATCTCAGCAGGGATGGTGAATTGACCCATAAGCCATGTGGACGAGAAGCAGAAAGTGAAGCCGAAGATGAAGGAGGCAGATGCCGCACCGTATTGAGCTGCTTGATCCGGATGCTTGGCCGCGGCAGCGGCGAGACCACCTGATAGGAACATGCAAATGCATTGGCCAACGGCACCGATGAAGAGAGTCTTTCGACGTCCAAGACGGTCGATGATGTAAGAATTGATCAAGGTACCGAAAATACCGATTGTGTTATTGAGACCAGAAAGCCAGTTGGCTTTATTCGCATCGTAGCCGGCTTGTTTGAAGATGGTTGGGGTGTAGACAGTGGTGGCCATGATACCAGTTCTAACAGATGAGCGAAAACAATGAAAGCAACATACCCCACAAGAGTTAAGATCGGGATCCACATCGCAATTTGCACTCGACGTGCGAAGTGAAGGTCTCCACAGTGGCGACCAAAGAGCATTGCATAGAAAGAATTGCGTTTGGCGTGTCGCTTCTCGAGCTCAACTCCAGCAACGATCCCGTTGTACTCTTCTTGAACACCGGGCGCATTTGGGTTTCCATCACCTCGAAGAACGGTAATGACCTCCAGTGCTTCTTCATTACGCCCAACTTTAATGAGCCACCGAGGAGACTCGGGGAGCATGAAAAGAATCCCAAACAGGAAAAATGCAGGTCTGCTGTTAGCAAATATCGGGTCATTGGTTCATACATAACTTGGAAGGCAAGTCCAAAGCGCCATCTGAAGTCGCCCTGGCCACCATCGACGTAGGACAATCCGTAGGCTAGCCAGTATGCCACTGCGATACCGATGTAATTTGCCATGAACACCAACGCGATCATTTTGCCACGTTCTCGGGCCTCCGATACCTCAGCAGTCCAGGCAGGAGTAATGACGTTCAAGTGACCACATCCGATTCCAGCAATGACCCGAGCGACCAACATCATATGGGTGTCGACGGCGCCTGCCTGAAGTGCACCCCCGACCATACACCAAAGCGCACCGGCGCCAATTCCCTTGATACGGCCAAATTTATCGCCGACCCAACCCCCAAGGAAGCCTCCAAAGAGAGATCCGAGATAGTAGATGGCTACAAGACCGCCGATCTTGGTGGCATTAGGCACGCCATCAGATCCAACGAGTTGCATTGTATCCTGACGTTAATAACTTCCATCTGACGAAATTACCGAGTAGTCAGGGGAACCGTTGACCCCGCCCATGACTCCCTGATCATAACCTTCGAAGAAAATAGCAAAGGCGCCGGCAGTGTTGATGGCTGCCAAAAGGGTCCTTCCAGACCAGCGTTGCCAAGCTTTACCCATTGCAAACGTGTACTGCTCGTGGAACTGGGGTAATGCATGATGATCTTTGCCTTAAAAGACAGAGACGATGCGGGATTCCCCAGGTTTGAACGCGCAAGATCCTCGGACTTTTAACCTGGCAATTCCGCGGAAACACCCGCAAAAGCAAACCCGGAGTAATCTGGGGTGTTGCCTCGGAGATTTCATGACTGCGAAAACCCCGGAGATCGTCTCCGACCCCTGAAATGCGTCAAGAAAATGCCTCAATGCGACGTTTCTGAAGATGTGGCTTTGGGGGGGCTTTGTGGATCTGGGGCGCCTTTTAATTTCAGGGGAATTTCGGGGGAACTTATAGGTCGGAATACGTACCATAAGACTCCCATTGGCGTCGCGGATCTATCGGAAAACTTCGGCCCGTTTTCCGATCGGATGCCCCGCAGTGCATCTGACTCTCTCCATACTCGTTACGACTTGTCTCCATAGTTCCTCGCGAGTTCCAGTGCAGTTGCAATCCACGGAAACACTCTCCGAGGAGAAGCACCCAAACTAAACGCGAGATTCTTCCCACGGGTCAAGATTGCGAAGCCTTGAAATTGAGGGGTATCCACGATCGCAGTCCTTTCACATTCAGTTGTTTCCACTTCACTTTCAGGCCATCTCCAAATGCCTTCCTACAACGCCATTCACATCGATGACTCCCGCTGGGTGCAGCACAATGCATGGTTGAATGTTGCTGATCCTGAAATCCGGATTCACTATATCGAGTGCAAGCCCGCATCTGGCGACATCAAAGGCACCATCCTCCTTATTCACGGTTTCCCTCAAACTTCGTATCAGTTCCGTCATGTCATCACTCCTTTGGCTGATGCTGGGTATCACGTCATCGCCCCAGACTATCGAGGCGCTGGGGAATCTTCTCATCCCAAAGAAGGCTACACTAAAATGGTCATGGCGGCCGATTTGCACGAGTTGATCACCAAGCACATTGGAGTCAAGGGAAAGATCCACGTCATCGGTCACGATATCGGTGGCATCATCGCCCACGCGTTCGTTGCCCAGTTCCCTGACTCGGTTGCCAGCGTCGTCTGGGGTGAATGTCCTCTTCCTGGTACATCAGTATACGAGAAACACAAGCACACCGATTTTTTGTACCACTTCACCTTCCAGAATGTCCCAGATTTACCAGAAGCACTTGTTACCGGAAGGGAGAGGATCTACTTGAAACACTTCTACGATAGGTAAACCGGGAAATACGATCTCTAACCAGTAGGCTAATCCAGAATCCTTCTGCCATCGGCGTTCGCGATTTGGAGCATTATACCATCATGTATTCTCAACCTGGTGCTCTTCGATGTGCATTTGACGTCTACCGAGCTTTCGAGACGGATGCAGAGGACAACAGGCAATGGTTGAAGAAGAGTGGCAAATCTAAGGTCCCTGTCTTGGCATTGTCAGGGGAGCGAAGTTTCATCGCAAAAGACGCTGAGGGTATGGTAAAGGAAATGTATGAGAACGTGACGAATGCTGTCGTCGAAGGAACCGGTCACTGGTAATACCTCAAATCTGCTTCGCTGATGATATCAGGCTCGCCGAGGAGAACCCGAAGGATTTCGTAAAGAAAGTCCTTGCACATGTTAGCCAACACTAGATATATGTATCCTCTCAGGTAGTGTCGAGATTTCGGAAAGGGAAAAAAGGAGTAGTTTTCCAAAGCGTGCCAAACTGTTCCTTTACATTTCATTCGATCGCCGTTGACTTCGGCCCTGGATCTAAGAAACGCCTTTAATCAAAATATTTAATCCCCGTTCGCAAGCGAATCGCATCTCGCGATAGCGCATTCCGATTTGATCGGCAGGCATCCGCACTATGCGGCTACAAGTGAACGTGCCAAGCTTTGTCAGCGATTGTGCGGCAGCCCGGAACCGCACCACCTCCTGAATCAACCGTCGCCAGACAAAGCACAGGCAGCCAAATGTCTCAGGGCTTGATCCCAACGGACGCTTCACCATCCTCCGAGTCGCGCTTTCCTCCAGCTCCTCCATCTCTTCAGGCGCAAGGAAGCGCTCCATTCGGCTTCTATGGAGTCCCCCTCGCGTTTCAGCCAACCCCACAAGGCACAGGCGCGAGACAGTCCCAAGACATGCCGAAACGTCGGGTAAGCGAAGCACGGAGGCAACGTACTCCTATGTCCTGCGATAGATGCAAAGTTCGCAAGATAAAAGTATACCTCGCTTCCGTATCTTCATTGACCTTTTTAGTGTATCAATCCCACTCCTGGCCCATGTGGTTACTGCACTCGCATGAAGTTTCACTGTCAAATTACTGCGCAACGAAAACATCGGCCGCTATATTTTACTTCGGATGAACAGTTCCAATGGATGATTGCGATTCTGCAACATTTTGTACCTGATATCAATCTTGAGCTCGACGGGCTGAAAGCACTCGGGGCTCAATTAGGAGTTGCCGGTCCTGCTCTACCTCCCTCGGCACAAGCTCCCATGCGAAATCTTCCTCCTACTTTGGAAAGAGCCTATGGCCAAGGTCTGGAGTCGTCTTCTAATCCGTCCGAAAACATAGCTGGGAGTACTCAGAGTCCCGCTAGTGACTTTCTAGGAGAAGAGGAACTCGATATTAGTGAAGATCATGGTCCAACTCCGAATGACGACTCGTTCAATCCACCTACCCGGACTATGGCCCGTAATCCTTCTTTTTCTGTTGTTGCTTACCTTAGTGTACAATAAATATGATGTCCCGGTCAACATCGGCTCCCCTGGCTACTCTTTCAATTTTCCGGAGCGAGCACTTGCGGATATTTATGTCCAGAGATATTTCAATGAGATCAACAATGTCAACTGGGTGCTCTCCTACTATGAGTTCATGTCTTGGTATCGATACGATGACCCGAGTTCCCCTCTCAACTCAACGAGACACGTCATTCTGTCACTCGTATTTGCTTTCGGTGCGAATGATGTTAGCATAAGCGAGACGTATTATTCAAATGCTCTCAATCTGATCGGATCCATCATAAAGGAAGGTGGATTACAGTCAGTTCAAGCCTTAATGTTGATGGTGAGATTCTGGCGATTCCTTCTGATTAGTAGAGCTTATACTCGATGCACGAGACTCGCGGGTATAGTACTTGGGCGTTGACTGGTTTGGCAATCCGAATAGCGCAATGCATGAATCTCATGCAGGATAACGATGCCCGAGAAAGAAAAGGTCAAGACATCAGGCGACGAGTCTGGTGGACTTTGTACGATATGGAAAGGTGACCCATGACACTTCACTTATTGACAGTAGGCTTTTTTCCTCAAATCTATCCCTTACGTCTTCCATCATTGATGAATGCGTCAATACATCGCTTCCAGCCGACCACTTATCCCCAGCGGGCTGGCTCGAAGCTCAACAGAAATATGGTGATGAGATGGTCAGGTCACCTCCACCAGAGTACACAGAATATTCGATCTCTCTATCTCAAATACTCGGCCGCACGGCGACGTATCTCTCGCAATCCACCATCTCGCTCTTCACCCTCCTTCACTATTTCAACGAATTACAAGAATGGTCTGACACCCTTCCCGAACACTTCCGACGGCGATCTCCTTACTCGAGATACCACGCTTTTCTCTCTCTGCGATGGAGACATGCTGTGATGGTGGCAACGAAACCATTTTTATCATCTTTAGCTCTTCTTGGCCTTTTCTCGCTACCTGTCAATTTACGGGGCTTTTTTGAGTTCTGTGCGAGCATAGCAGCTAGCGCTGCGCGAGAAAGTCTGGACATAATAAAATCCAGAAAACAAGGGGAAGTGAAAGGGATAACGGCATTTTACCGCCTTTTCCTCCTCCAAAGTTCTGCTGTATTTGCTCTTTCGGCTGTTATTCGGCAGGGGAGCAATTCTGACGGAGCCTCTTATAAGGAATGTCTTGAATTATTAACGCAAATACCAGGAGGCGTTGATGAACAGATAATGGGAGATATGCATATGGTGGAAAATAAATTGGAACAGTTTGCTGCTATCCGGGGCACGAAACCGACGTAAAGGCTTCCGTGAAGGGATCTGACTACAGGGATACTTCTGGTACTTTTTATTCGCCAATGTCATCGTTGAGTTTCAAGCAACTGGCTTATCGATTTAATCTACCCAACATACCAGATAAAAATGAAGAGAATTTGGCGCGCTGGATCTCGAGAAAGGTTACTTGGGAAGACATTTCAGAGTGTATCACAGCTGGATTGAAGAGGGAGGGCCCTATCAAGTAAAGCATCCGCGCAGGGAGATACAAAACAAACAATGAAGAGAACGTATTCATTCTCTTTTACCCTCTATGCTAAGCCCCGATCATCAAGGAAAATTGGTATTCCTGCACCGCATACATTTCTTTTCCTTGGGGCTTCCCGTGGTTTCAGTCATCTTAAGCTAATCCTACGAGGCCCGTCGTAGATTTGTGTGAATTCTTTCCGAGCAGCCCATTTATTAACGGCTTGACTTTCACTGAAGTCTCTAGTATCGATCCTAAACTGGCCAGAGCACCCTAAACCGAGTGAGATGTCTTTAAGACTTGATTACGACAAATAGTTTATAGCATGGATAATCTCTATTGCACAGTATTATTACACCGGACGGACCCAATCATTTTTCTCCCT
>Ga0182024_10020465_pt1 | contig 12093 bp, 10 predicted proteins | sample P32metaG_FD_120480 | JGI IMG/M metagenome (GOLD analysis project Ga0182024, IMG submission 120480) | Permafrost microbial communities from Stordalen Mire, Sweden - P3-2 metaG (Illumina Assembly) | ecosystem: Environmental > Terrestrial > Soil > Wetlands > Permafrost | place: Sweden: Stordalen... | reverse complement strand
GTCTGCAATTGGGATCCCGACAAGCTCGTCTCCTGACGTGGCGCACGCACTCCTGCGTGCCGCGTCGGCACTCGTGCCGACGCCCGGGTTGTGGCGAACGTCGCGCAGCCGCCTCGACCATTTGCGTTCAAACAAAATCTCGCATACGTAATTGACCAGCGTGACCATCGGAACAACCGGTAGCAATAGTGGCGCGAGCAGCGCCATCACGGGATGTTCGTCGATCAACGACAGCCCGATTTGGCTTATCGCGCAGGTCAGCTTGAAGTAGTTTCCGGATAGGCCGCCTGTGTGCGCTTGGCCGTGCCGTAGACCGTGTAAGTAGGTTCGAACGCCATCGGCGAAAGGAACGTCCGTGAAGGTCTGTCCAAGCGCGGCCAGCGTATGGGCATCGCTGCCCCCCACCACGGCTTTTCGCCAATCGCGCGCCAACAAGGCCGCGGTCGAATTGTTGATTCCGGGTATCTGTCCATTCAGCGTCTCCAAGGCTGGAAAGAGTTCTTGAAAGAGAAGAAAATCGAGATCCGTGCGACGGCCGGTCAGGCTCGAAAACACGTGGTTGATGCTGAAAAAAAGTTTGCGTTCGTCGAGATACGCGGCCAGCGCGGGTACATCCTTTCGGCGGCGCTGCAGTTCAATGTGGTCGCGCTCTTCGATGCCATACACGCCGGTGTGGATCTCGGTGCCGCTGGGTGTGATGCAGGTCACTTCTTCGCTCAGGAAGAAATCGGGATAGCGGCGGAGTTGCTCGGCCGCGTTAATCGAATCATGATCGGTGACCGTAACCAGGTCCATGCCGCGCCGTTTCAGCGTTTCGTAAACGGCTTCCGGATCGCTGTAGCATTCGCGGCAAAATCGGCTGAATAAGGGAACGTTGCACATGCCCGAGTGCCGCGTGTGAACATGCAAATCGCACCGCATGCCCCTTTGTAGCCCGAGCTGCGTTACAATTCGGTGACTTGTGGAAAAAACATTCGTGACAAATTGTGTTTTGTTAGTTTTTCAGGGAGCCGGCACCTCGAAATGGTCTTTTAACTGCCAACTGGGGACCAAGGCCGCCGGATCGGCCACGCGAATCATGTCGACATCCAGGCCGTTCGCGCCGAGGACAAACTTGACGTAGTGGTAATTCGGAAAGTCCGTATCCCGATACTGGTCCCTCAGTTCGCGTACAACCGGCTTAGGTTTGGCTCCGCCGCCGCCCGACACCAGGTACACTACGCCGTCCTGAAGGAAGCGCTCATAGTTGTGGATGTGGCCGGCGCACACCACGAATCTCACGTTTGTCCTTGTTGTTTTGAGCAAATTGGCCAGCGCGATCTCATTGGGCCGTGGATTGTGGTCATCGTCAGGTTTCGCTTGCACGTCCGCCACGGGCGGATGATGCATATTGAGAAAAACGAACTGCACGGAGGAAGGAAGGCTGGCGAGTTGCGCCTTGATCCACGCGGCCTGCTCGCTATTCGGCAACAACGAAGAATTGCTGTCCAGATTCAGTACGAACAGCCTGCTTCCGAGCGCGATTGAATACCAGCGGTGCCCCAGCAGTTGCGGAAATTCGTTCCACCAATTGTTCAAGCACAAGTGCAGCTCGCCGTGAAATTCATGATTACCGAGCGCCGGAGAAATCAGAATGTGCGCGGCTCGCCAAGGAACGGTTTCGGCATGATAAACCGCGTAATCGTTGGTCACGCTGCCATTCCACGGAAGGTCGCCGCTGATCAATACGGCATCGGGCTTCTCCGCGGCAATCCGATCCACCAGCCACCGCCGGACCTTAGGGTTGGTGGCGTTCGTCTGCTTTGGATCGGTGAAGCGCATGTCGCCATAAGCAATCACCACGGGCGACGAAGAAAGTTCGCTGTCAGCAACCCGGAAAAGCGCCTGTCCGAAACTCTGGATGGCCACGGCGAAAAGGAATAAAATGGATTTCACGAACGCCAACCTAGCAGTCCAATCTTACAACGGCGTTACGATTCGATGAACAATCCGCGTAGGGCAAGCCTCCGGCTTGCCAAGGGACAAGCCGGAGGCTTGTCCTACAAACTCATTACCTCTTTGAATTTCTGCGCCTGTCGGCGGGACATCTCCACTTCGATGCTCCCCTTCAGCCGCACCAAAAAGCCTCCATTAGCCCACGCATCAATCGCTTCGATGAACTTGAGATTCAAAATGTGTTTTCTACTCGCGCGAAAGAAGATCGCGGGGTCCAGCCGGTCTTCCAGGTAATTCAACGAGCGAAGTACCAGCGGCCGGTGCCCGCCGAAGTAAAGCCGCGTATAATTGCCCTCGGATTCCAGCAGTACGATTTCCCGCAACGCGACAAACCAGCACCGCTGGCCGTCCTTGACGAAAATCTGCTGGTCGCTCCCAACGGCGGTTTTGGGTTTGATGCCGCCAACTTTAGCCAGCGCCGCCGCCAGCCGCTCCGGCGCTACCGGCTTCAATAAATAATCCAGCGCGTTCACCTCGAATGCCTTGAGCGCGTAGTCGTCGTAGGCAGTTGTAAAAATAACCAGAGGCACTCGATCCAACTGTTCCAGCAGCTCGAACCCGTTAGCGCCTGGCATCTGGATATCCAGAAACAACAGCTCAGGCTCCACGCGGCCGATTTGACTCAGCGCGTCTTCGGCGTCGCGCGCCTCACCCACAATTTCCACTTCCGGATGTTTTTCGAGCAACCGCCGCAGCTCTGCACGGGCCAACCGCTCATCATCGATTATTAACGCCTTCATGCCGGACTTTTTGCCAGCGGAATAGAGACTTCGGCGATCACGAACTCCGTGTCCTGATTCCGCAATACCAGCGAAGCAGCGTCGCCATACAAAAGATGCAGCCGCTGCCGGATGTTTTCCAGGCCCATCCGCGTCGAGCCGCTGCTCTCGGCCAATTGTCCACTGTTCTGCACTCGAATCTTCAGCGCGCCTTTCTGCATCTCGGACGCGACGCGGATCTCGCCGCCATGCGCCAAGCGCGCTACGCCATGTTTCACTCCATTCTCCACCAGGGTTTGCAGCAGCATGGGCGGAATCAGGGTTTCGAGCGATTTGGGATCCATATCAATTTTGATACGCAACCGCTCTTCCAGCCGGATGGCTTCCAACTTCAAATATGCGGAGACAGCTTCCAGTTCAGTCTCGAGCGACACCGCTTCTGTTTTGCCCGATTGCAGCGAGTAGCGCAGCATGCCGGCCAATTCCGTCACCATGCTCTGCGCGCGCGGGGGATCTTCGATAATGAGCGCGCGCAGGCTGTTCAGGCAATTGAAAATGAAGTGCGGGTTCACCTGCGCCAGCAAAACGCGAAGCTGCGCGTCTTTGGCTACCACCGCCAGCCGCAACATCTCCACTTCCGACGTCTTGTAGCTCTCGAAGTAATGCACGCCGAAGTAAATCGCCGCCCACAGGAAAATGGTCACGCTCCAGATGAAGATGGCCGGGAAGACCCATCCAAATCCGCTGGCGAGAAGTGCCGCCCACCCGAATACCACGGGCCAACCTGCCGTCACAAGCGCCGTGATTACCAAGCCCACCACGATACTTGCCAGAAAAACTCGAGGCAGTATTTGAAGGGGTGAAAGCTTCAACCAGTTCCGGCGTTTTATCCAGGCACGAAAAATGTGCGAGGAAAGAATGGCGGCAGTCGCGCCCCACGCTGCGATGGCGATCGATCGCGAGACGGGAAGGCGCGCTAAGCGCGAGAAGGTGAAGTTCACTAAACCGTGAGCTGACCAGCCTAGAATCTGGCATAGCCAATAAACCTGTGAGCGTTTCATTTACTTGCCGCGCAGCAGAAAGGCGTCGGTCGCCGCGAAAAAGCCTTCCGGATCGTCCAGCATAACAAAGTGCCGCGCATTGTCTGACAGCACCAATTGGTAATTCTTCAGCTTCCCGTATTGATCGTTGAAGTTCTTCTCCACCTGCTCTCGCGTGACGCCGTACACCTTATAACCGATCCAGGTCCCAATCACTAACGTGGGCGACGTGATCTTATCCAGGCTGTCGCGTAGATCGGTGGTCATCATATCGTACATGGCGTTGCCCTCCGCGATCCGGTCCGATTTCTTGCCCCATCCCAGAATCATCTCGTAATCCTCGGGTTTGGTGACCATGGATTTGATCGACGCCTGGCTCTGCTTCTCGGTCTCCTCAGTCGGAGGGCCGCTGAACATCTTGCGCATATTCTCCGCCATCGGCTTTACGCTTTCCACTGTGGCGCCTGGCTGCATCACAGCGGCGAGAAAGGGCAATGAGTCGACGATCAGCAGTGGACCCACCAAATCCGGTTCTTGTTCAGCGAGCCACAACGCCATGAAACCACCCAAACTATGGCCGACAATCACCGGCTTGTCCATTTTGTTTTTTCGGATATAAACTGCCAGATCTTTCCGTACAGTTTCAAGGAACGGCGCTTCAATGCGCGGCTCACCCGCGAAACCGGCCAACGTCAGGACGTGGCATTCGTATCGGTCTTTGTAGCGGGCCACGGTGGAGTCCCAGGTTTTGCCGGACGACGCGAATCCGGGGATGAGAATCATTGGCTTTCCTTTGCCGATGATGTCCACGTGGAAGGATGGCGCAGGCGTTTGAGCGTATGCGGCTGCGCCAAGTAGGAAGAGCGAGAGTAAGTGTTTGGTCATGCGATCACTATAAGGCTGCACGCCCAAAATCCTGTGCGAATCCGGTTGAGCGGCGGAAACTGAGGATGACCGGTGCGCCAGGTTGGCAGGCGAAAGCGCCTGCCCCGCAGAGCAGCATAGCCGCAACCAAAACCGGGCCGACGTGGGCGTCGGCCGCGGACCAGGGGGTCCGCCCCACTTTGCATTCGTCCATCCGAGACCATGCGCCTGTCAGGTGCGGCGCATAGCGCGGCTTAAATCGGCGAAATTCGGCCGGTGCTCGACGGCCCGTTCTACGGCGTGGACATCATCGAGAAATTTGTAGAGCAGGGTACGCTCGCCGGCGCTCATGTCGCGAGTGACCGGCATGAAACGGAAGTCCTCGAAGTTTGCAGGGTCGGTCAAACGTTTCAGAATTTGGGCATAGGCCTTGACCTGGGCGGGATCGGCGAGGTTCAGCCAGTTGTCCATGCATGGCGCCATCGAGTTCCAGTTGGCGAGGACATAGGCGTAAACGTTGTCCCAAGTAGGGTCGAGCGACGCGATGGCCGTGTCAGCGGGGCGCATGCGGACGTACATGTAAGTGTTGACCTGCGTATCGATGCCGTTGGTGGGCTGATCGGCATCGCTGAGGGACGGGACAAAAGCGGCGATGCCGTCCGATACGGCGGTGAGCGGTATGGAGAGCACGCCGTTTTTATCGGTGGTCAAGTGGGTCGGGTTGTCGGGAGTGGAGCCGCTTGCATCCATTTTGTAAAGAGAGACGGGCACGACGGACGTTGCGGCGCGACCGCGATCGTAAACCTGGAAGGTGGCTATGGTGCTCTCACCCTCGTCGAGGTAGAGGTTGGGCGTTGCGGGGATGGCGCGCAGGGCGAGCTCGGTGAGCAGGGGCGTGCCGGTGGAATCTTGGATCTGGAGGTCCAGCTTCGCTGCGGTTTTCGCGGCGCCGGCGGCGAGCGGGATGGTGATGATGCCGGCGCTGGCTTCGTAAGCCGCGCGATCGTACTGGCTGTAGTCGAAGGAGCCCAGATTCGTGATGGCTCCGGATGTGGGATCGGCCGCGACGACGGTGAGCGCGCCGAGATTCTGCTTGGTCAGGTTTTTATCGATCTCGGACACGCTGTTAGACAAGTCCAGCGTGAGCGCCGTGTCGCCGAGGCGTGCGTGGGCGGAACCGAGCGGCGAGTTGTCCGCAGGGATGAGCGTTCGATCGCCCGGTTCATGCGCCGGCTCGCCTTTGCGCCAGAGGCCGATGACGCCCACCAACAGGCTACGCGCCGGATTGGGCTGGAATCCGCCGCCATTTAACTTGGCGGCCAGCGCCTGAGCCGCGACTTTCGTATCCGGCGATTTGTTTGTGAGGTTGGGATTGTCGTAGTAAATGGTCCGATAGGCGTTGAAGCGGATGGTGAGGCCGAGTACATCGTCCGGCTCCATCGCTTTCGCCAAGCTCTGTAGGGCTGGGGAGTCGAACGGGTCGATACGAAGGCCGGCGGTTTTGGGGAAAGAAGTTTGCCAAGCGACGGAGGCGATGCCGGCGATCATGGCGTTCGCCATATTGCGGCTGAAGTTGATGTAACGCGCGGTGGCGCGCGAGTGGGGTCGCTGGGAGAAGTGGCCACCAAGGCTTTGAATGTGGTGTGGTATCAGAAATGGTTTGTGCACCTGCGTCCTCGCCCGGAAGCTACCGGCGGATTAGTTCATCTGGTGAAGAGTGGACAAGGAGCCAACACGGATGTCAAACCGAGCAGAGTGATCTTGAATTCCACCGGACTTGAGCAGAGCTTTCAGAAATATGGGACCTGGTTGCTTTCGCAAGCGTTCCCAGAAGACTCGCCGATGCATCCGGCGTATCCCACCGGGCACGGCACGGTCGGGGGCGCTTGCGTTACGCTGCTGAAATTTTTCTTTGATGGCAGTTTCTTGTTGCCCAACCCGCTGGTTCCTACGCGCGATGGCTTGTCGCTCGAATCGTACACCGGCTCAGACGCAGGGCGCCTTACTGTCAATGGAGAGCTGAACAAACTCGGCCACAATGTTTCCTTCGGCCACGGAATCCACGCGGGCATCCACTGGCGCAGCGATACGGATACGGCCCTGATGTTGGGCGAGGCCGTGGCGCTCGCGTTCCTCAGGGACCGGGCCAAGACCTATAGTGAGCCATTTACTGTCGAGTTGACAAAATTCGATGGAACCACGGCCACTATATCCAACCAATCTAGTGCGTAGCCCTTGTGGGGCAGGTTGGCAACTGTTGGCAACCTGCGCGCCGATTGTCAATCGGCGCAAACGGCGCGGGTTAGCAACCCGCGCGCAGGATGCCATCCTGCCCCACATCAACGAGCGGCAAGTGGAGCTGAAACTCCGGGCGCCCCATTCTCCAGGTGGTCCAGATAGTCTCCGAGCTACCGGACCTCATAGGGAGTGCTGGTCAAGTCGAGGCGGTCGTCTCTGCAAGGTCACGCGGCAAGCGTGGGGCAAATGCCCCAGTGCGGTTGTACACTGAATTCATATCCCGGCTCAAGGAGGATCGCTTATGGCTGCGATCGAGTTTACTCTGAATGGAAAAATCCAGAAGGTTGATGTACCTACGCACATGCCTCTGCTGTGGGTTTTGCGCGATACCATCGGCCTCACGGGCACCAAGTTCGGGTGCGGTATGGCACTGTGCGGTGCGTGCACCGTTCATGTGGACGGCCAGCCCATGCGTTCGTGCGTGACGCCGGTTGCGAGCGTGGCCGCGAAGCATGTCACCACGATCGAGGGGCTTTCCTCCGACCACAGTCACCCGGTACAGCGCGCCTGGATGGAAGAGGACGTGCCGCAGTGCGGCTACTGCCAGTCGGGCCAGATCATGACGGCCGCCGCGCTTTTAGCCAAGGCTCCAAACCCAACCGATGCCGATATCGACGAAGCCATGCATGGCATCATCTGCCGCTGTGGAACGTATCAGTCCATTCGGCGGGCCATTCATTTGGCCGCGGAGTATCGCGCCGCTAGCGTGAAAGGCGGCGCAGCATGATCACGCAGAAAATAGATCGCCGCAGTTTTTTAAAGGCTGGTGCGGGCGGGCTCCTGCTGGGGTTTTATCTTCCGGAGAGCGGCAGGCTGAAGGCGCAGACTAACGCCGCTTCGAAGCTGAATGCCTTCGTGCATGTCGGCTCGGACGATATCGTCACGCTGTTCATTCACATGGCCGAAATGGGACAGGGAACAGTGACTTCGCTTTCCATGCTGCTGGCCGAAGAATTGGAGTGCGACTGGAACAGTATCCGCACGGAGTTCCCCGGAGTGGATCCGGCTTACGGTCCCTTGCAGGGAGTGTTTGGGAGCAGGAGCATCCGGACTTCGTGGGAGCCTCTGCGCAAAGCCGGCGCTTCCGCGCGCGAAATGCTGATTGAAGCGGCAGCGCAAAACTGGGGAGTCGATAGGGCCCAGTGCCGCGCCGAAAATGGAGTGGTGATCAACGCGGCCACCAACGCGCGCTTGAGCTACGGCAAGCTGGCTGAAGCCGCTGCGAAGCTTCCTGTGCCCACTAACGTCACGCTCAAGGACCCGAAACAGTTCCGGCTGATCGGCACGTCGCCCAAGCGCCTGGATACGCCGGGTAAGGTGGATGGTCGAACTTTATTCGGCATTGATGTGCGTCTGCCCGGGATGCAGTACGCGGTTATCGCACGTTGTCCCGTTTTTGGCGGCAAGGTGGCGAGTTTCGACGCGGCCAAGGCCAAGGCAGTGGCGGGCGTGAAGCAGGTGGTCGAGATCTCGAACGGTGTAGCGGTGGTGGCCGATAATACGTGGTCCGCAATGGAAGGGCGCCGAGCGTTGCAAATCCAGTGGGACGAAGGCGCCAACGCGAACGCCAACAGCGCCAGCATCCGGAAGCTTTTCGTAGACCTGGCGGAGAAGCCGGGCGCCACGGCGCGCAAGGAGGGAGACATCGAGGCTGGCTTGGCCGGCGCCGTGAAGAAAATCGAAGCAGTGTATGAAGCGCCCTATCTCGCGCATGCTCCCATGGAGCCTCTCAACTGTGTTGCGCATGTGCGGCCTGACAGTTGTGAGGTGTGGGCCTCCACGCAAATCCAGACCGCGGCGCGTGGAGTGGCTGCCAAGGTGACTGGCCTCGCACCGGAAAAAGTGCAGGTACACACCATGTATCTGGGCGGTGGTTTCGGACGCCGTGGTGGATCGGACTACATCGGCGAGGCAGTGGAAGTGGCCAAGGCGGTCGGAGGGCCGGTGAAGGTCACTTGGTCCCGTGAAGACGATTTGCAGCACGACATGTATCGGCCCGCCTCATACAGCCGTTTTGCCGCGGGCTTGGATTCCGATGGCTGGCCAGTGGCGTGGTTCACGCGTATCGCTTGCCCGTCTTTCGGCGGACTTCAAAACGGCGTGGATCGCACCGGTGTGGAGGGAGTAGCGGATATTCTCTACGGAATACCCAACATTCTGGTGGAATATCACGCCGCGGACGCCGGAATTCCCGTGAGCTATTGGCGCTCGGTGGGATACTCGCAGAACACCTTCTTCACCGAGAGTTTCGTGGACGAGCTGGCAGTGGCAGGTGGAAAAGATCCATTGGAGCTGCGCCGCCGTTTGCTCGCTAAATCGCCGCGGCTGCTGGGCGCGCTGGAACTGGCTGCCGCGAAGGCAGGCTGGGGCCAGCCTCTCCCTCACGGAAGATTCCGCGGAATCGCCGTCACGAACAACATCGGTAGCTTCAACGCGCAAGTGGCCGAGATATCGGTGAGCCAGGGAAGACTGAGGGTACATCGCGTGGTGTGCGCGGTGGATTGCGGGCAGGTGGTGAATCCGCGTGGCGTGGAGCAGCAGATCCAGAGCGGCATTGTGTTCGGCCTTACGGCTGCGCTCAAGGGCAGCATCACCATCGATCGGGGCCGCGTTCAGCAACAGAACTTCCACCAATACGATGTTTTGCGAATCGATGAAATGCCGTACGTCGAAGTACATCTGGTGCCGAGCCAGAATGCGCCCGGTGGAATTGGCGAGTCGTCGACGCCAGGGATTGCGCCGGCGGTCGCTAACGCGCTCTTTGCGGCCACGGGAAAACGCGTACGGCGGCTGCCTATTAGGGCTGAAGATCTGGCCTAGCGGGCTGTCCGCGCACGAACTTTAGCATCGAAATCCCATGCTTTCGCAGGAGTGCGAACGCGGCAAACACGAGTGTTCGCCCCACGTGCGTAGCGCACGCACCCTCGAAAACACAGGATGCGCCCTTGGGCAAGTCCTTTGTTTTCAATTCTATTGTTGCACGGTCCGCCGTGATGGGAACACTTTTGCGTGCCGCGTCGCCATTCCTGGCGACGCACGGCAGTAGTAAAGATTCAGAGCGGACAGCCCACTAGATTTACGCAGCCGAATCTTTCAGGACGTTCTGTTTTTGCTCGTTCGCGGGAAGAATACGGTGGTCCAGCTCATTGAACAGGCCGTATCCGAAATAGGACACGATATCGGAAAGCATGATCTTATACCAGTCGCGTTGCCGCGCCGTGAATCCCTCGACGATCTCAGAGATTGACTTGGCGCCTTGGGTTCGCTGATTCACGCGGCGTTGGGAAGCCTGTTCAATGAGCGCGCGGCTGTAGTGTAAACCTGTGAGCGATTTGAGTATGATTTGGCAATTCTCAACCTCTTGCATATCCTCGATGCGAATCGTGAGGTCCGCTTTGTCGAGCGTCCAGACGTGGGAGGCGAAGATGAACGCATCATGCAGAAAGATCTGATCGATCGGGTCGTGGTCTTGAATGTCAATCCCCCAGATCTTCCGGATACTTATCCGCGATTCGGGTGGAATCTGGGAGAATGACTGGTCCCTAGGATAGACCGCCAGGCGCGTGTTGAGAATTCGTGCCGGATGGCGCACTAGCAGGGCAGTTGTAAAGGACGGCAGGCAAGCTAAATGGCCCGACCATACCGAGCCAACATCGCCGAGCACCTGGTACGCCTCATGCTTTGCGTCCCAAGCGAAATATTCGATGAACCGGATAACATCCCGGTCAGTGTACTGACTGGCAGGATAAACGTGGGCCAGAACGCCTTCGTGAGTACAGTGGACGTCGGGGTGCGCGCTCAACCTCTGAAAGCGTGGGAGCATGTGCCCGGTTAACAACCGAGGTTACTTCTCGGCATAACGACGATGCCGAAAGTGTCATCTTTGTGACCCTAACACGGTAAGGAGGCGTCGTGTGCGTTCTTTTACTTATCGTTACAGACCAGGTGAATCTCCCAGGATTGACAGAATCTTGCCAGATTGGCGCTCTCGAAATCCAAATCGTCGCGGATTCCGTAATACCCATTTGAGCGCCGGGGACGCAACGCAGTCGTCCGCGGGCCGGCGAGATTGGTCTCACAATCAGGGTATTATTGATGGCCAGGCTCAGCAGAATGCGAGAGTATCGGCGAGATCGGACGATGGCGGTGGGATGCTCCCGCTAATCTTAGCCATTTACGCAGATCCCGAGGAACCTGCGCTCATCGTGCGCCTGCAGCACCGCGACCCGAAGGCTTTGGCTGAACTGTACGATAGCTACGGCCGCGCGGCCTTTGCGCTGGTGTTGCGCGTGGTGCGGGATCGAGCCATTGCGGAGGATCTGGTTCAGGAGACATTTTTGCGGGTGTGGAACCGAGCGCATTTGATCGACTCCGAGAAGGGCGCTCTCGGCCCATGGTTGCTGGCCATCGCCCGTAATCGGGCCATCGACTATTTGCGGTCATCCGCCGGACGCGAGCGCAACGCCATCGAACTGAACGAAACCGATCATGCTCCGCTGTATCGCGAAATGGAGGCTGAGATTCTGATCTCCGATCAGGCGCGGCGCGTGAGAGCAGCTATGGACAGGCTGGCTCCGAATTACCGGACCGTAATGGAGTTGGCCTATTTTGAGGGCCTGTCGCAATCGGAGATGTCGATCAAGATGGGGCAACCCCTCGGCACCATCAAGACCTGGGTGCGGACAGCGTTGCAAAGCCTGCGAAACGACCTGGGAGTGGCGGTGCCGTCATGAACTGCGACGAACTGCGCGATCACTATGATCTATACGCGTTGGGCATCGCCGAAGAACCGGAGCGGGGCGAGATTCGCGCTCACATCAACCGGGGATGCGAGGTCTGCATGGCCGGCGTGAAGCGATCGCTCGAAACTGTCGCGCTCATCGGCGCCAGCGCGCCACCGGCTGAGCCTTCGTCCCAGCTTCGCCGCCGTATTCTGGCTTCGGTTGGGTCGGACGAGCGGCGTGCGGGCTGGATACCCTGGTGGGCTGCGGGGCTGGCAATTGCGGCGCTATGCGTGGTGGCGGCGTACCTTGGTTTCAATGGGCGCGAGTACGAGAGAACAGTGGCCCGCTTGCGCTCGGAACTGCGCGAACAGACCGCCCAAATCACCAGCCTGACTGAGGCGTTTGCGATCCTATCCGGTCCCAATACTACTGAGGCGTCTTTCGGGGGAATGC
>Ga0182024_10020464_pt1 | contig 12093 bp, 9 predicted proteins | sample P32metaG_FD_120480 | JGI IMG/M metagenome (GOLD analysis project Ga0182024, IMG submission 120480) | Permafrost microbial communities from Stordalen Mire, Sweden - P3-2 metaG (Illumina Assembly) | ecosystem: Environmental > Terrestrial > Soil > Wetlands > Permafrost | place: Sweden: Stordalen... | reverse complement strand
CGCGCTCAACTCGAAAGAGATGGCTATCATGCTGCCATTGTTCATAATGACTTATGAGGCGCTCTATCGTCCACCACTCAACTATTCCCGCTCCGCGCTTGTCACGTGGCGCTTCGAAGAGCGCCGCCTGGCGCTGGCTTTGTCCTTAGTGTCCGTACTGTTTGTTATAGGCAGGTCGGTGGGCCCGGATGCCCTGATCGCAAACGAGGCTTACCGGCCGTTCTTCACTTGGGAGCGGTTCATGCAAACCAGCCGGGGATTCCTCGATTCCTTGTTCTCTTTGGACCACCGCTTCACTCCCGTCTTAGCGCTATCGATCTGGGGCATGACAGGCGCGGCCGCTCTTATCAGCCGCTCGCGCGCACTCCGCTTCGCGTGGATCTTCATCATGCTGAGTCCGCTGCCGATCGCCTTTATTCCCCCGCGTGGAGGCCCCCAATATTACTTGCCGCTGTTCGGCTGGAGTCTCTATGCGGGCATCGCTATAGCTGCCGCGGCGCGGTGGCTGCTGCTTCGCATCGTTCATAGCATCTCGTTCTGGCCCGAACGCGCCTGCGGGGCTGGCCTGGTTGCCGGCCTCGTGTTACTTTTATACCCGCATTATCGGGCGATAGGATTGACCGGGCTTTCAGCGGTGACTCTCGAAGCGCCGGTAGTGCATTCCATCGTAGATCAGTTACACAGTCTGCACCCCGTCATTCCGCACGGTTCGCGCATCCTGTTTCTGGACGACCCGTATCCGGCCAATTGGGAGAATATGATTTTCGTTGTGCGGCTGAGTTATGGCGACGATAGCCTGGACGTGGAGCGAGTCAAGAAGATGAAACAGGCGCCGAACAAAGTACAGCTTGCCGCCTACAACCTGATAATCGATTACAGGGCCGGGCGCTTCACGGATGGGAAATGGCCTTGGCCTGCCCTGCCCGGCCCGTCCATCGTCGTGGCATACACGGATGGCGGCGCGGCGGTGGCGGATGCGTATCACTCGGCCAATTGGGAGCCGGTCACGGCCGCGAATCCGGCAAGTCCCGGCGAGCGGATCATTTTCAAGGCGATGGACCTCGGCCTCACGAGTCCCGCAAGCCCCCAGGGACAGCCGTTTCCGAGAGACCCGCTGACGCGCGTGGTTGGGGGCGTCGACGCCCGGGTGAATGGACGCGCGGCCGCGGTGGAAGAGAAACTGGGCTGGCCGGGAGAGGTGAACCTGTATCGCGTGGATATTCGCCTGCCGCGGGAAACCGGACCAGGGCTTGCCCAGATCGATCTGTCGGAAAACGGCATAGTCGCGGCCGCGGCGATGTTGTGGGTGAGGCGATAGGAGATTCGGGGCGGCTGCTTGGGTAGTCGCAGGCGTCCCCTTGTTGAGAATCGCGTACGGCAGGGGAATCGCGTGCGTCGGAAATTTCAACAGGTCGCGTTCACACGAGTGTGTGTGCCGCGGAAGGTCCAGCGCGCGGCTCGGTGCGGTATGACGGCCGAAGGACGGTACTATAAACGAATGGCCCCCAATCAAGGCGCGCCAGCGCCTCCCAAGCTGCCGATCCCCGGCGTTAAGAACCTGATCGCGGTCGGTTCCGGCAAAGGCGGCGTCGGCAAAACCACGGTGTCGGTGAATCTCGCCATTTCGTTGGCGTCCCTGGGGTACAAAGTCGGGCTGATGGATGCCGACGTTTACGGCCCCAACGTGCCCCTGATGATGGGAATCAAGCGGCCGCCCGAGGCTCACGGGGAAAGAATCCAGCCGCTGGAACAGTTCGGCGTAAAGCTGATGTCGATGGGCTTCCTCAATCCCGGCGACCGGCCGCTGGTCTGGCGCGGACCCATGCTGCACAGCGTGATTCAGCAATTCCTGCGAGGCGTGGATTGGGGCGAGCTGGATTATCTGATCATCGATCTACCTCCCGGCACCGGCGACGTGCAGCTCTCGCTGATTCAAACAGCGCCCATCACCGGCGCCATCGTGGTGACCACGCCGTCGGATGTTTCGCTGGAGGATGCGCGCAAGGCCATTTTCATGTTCCATCAGGTGAAGGTCCCGATTCTGGGCGTCATCGAGAATATGAGCTACCTGGCTTGCCCGCACTGCAGTGAACGCATCGATGTCTTCAGCCACGGCGGCGGGCGGCGCATGGCGCAAGAAATGGAAGTGTATTTTCTAGCGGAGCTGCCGCTTGATCCGCAGATCCGCGTCGGCGGCGATACCGGAAATCCGGTGGCGTCACGCAAAGATGAAGCCTTCCTCGAACTGGCGCGGAACACCGTGGCGCGCACCGCGGAAGCGGCCAAGGTGGAAGGCCCCAAGATCGAAATCACCGATTAACCGGTGGGGTATGCTTTAGCTTGCCAAGCCGTCGCGCCGCGAAGCGGTGCAGGGCGAAGCTTCACCCCGCTTTTCATTAAGTCCCTCCATATTTTACGAGTTGGGTGCTTGACATCGTATAGCGCTTACGAGAATATATCCAACCAAGGCACTTTAACGCTACCGTTAGCGAAGAAGAGGCTAGGGGCTAAAAATGAGACCACGTCGATCCGCGCTATCTCTTGCGGCATTTCCGCTATTCGCCGGAATGCTATGGGGCCAGCGTTCCAGCGGAACTATCAGCGGGCGGGTTGCGGACACCAGCGGCGGCGCCGTAAGCAACGACGACGTTCGCGCCATCAGTCAGATAGACAAGACCAGCCGTTCTTTCACCACAAACTCCTCGGGCGAGGTAATCTTTTAGAACAGGAGGCTGCCGCGGCTATGCCGAACGAAAAGAGTCGACTAAGTCGAAGAGCATTAGTCAAGCTGGCTGGAATTACGTTCGCCGGCTCTCGCCTGGGTATTGGAGTCGCGGAGGGAGAGTCATCGGCGCCGGTCTCTCTCTTCGACGGCAAGACGCTGGACGGATGGATACAGATCGAGAATAGCGCTACCTCGCTCGCCAGTGCCGGCATTACCGATCCGGCGGCGTTGGCAGTCAGGCTGACCACTGGCCCGGACGCGGTTTCCGTATTCCTGCGCGGCCGATTGCAGGATTCGGTCAAGGCGGATCTAGCCGCGTTTTCCTCAGCGAGCGCGAATGCCAAGGCTGTAATATCGGCGTTAGTGAAGGACCTGAATGAGGTCATATCGGGGCCGTCAATCTATGACAAGACGCGCTTCGGCAATATAGTTCCGCGGCCCGAAACCGAGCAGTTGCTCAAGCGGAATCTAACCGGCCAGCAACTGGCGCGCTTGAACAAACTGTTGCTGGAAGACGCTTATCCGCTGGAGTTAGCCAAGAGCGCTTCAACCGGCTGGATCTTGAAGGAAGATACGTCTGGCAATACCATGGCCAGCACCGGCGCCGGGCGCGGCGTCATTTATACGGCCAAGGACTACAGCCGTTACCGGCTGATGTTTACGATGAGGCATGTCTCTGGAAATCCGGACCATCAGGCGTGCGTTCTCATCTTTTGCGCCCGCCCGCAGCCCGGCGAGAAGCCGCTCGATGCGCTTGGCGGGATTCAATTTCAAGTTCCCAACGGTGGACATTGGGATTACCGCCCGGGAATGAACAACAACGGCGGCCAGGAATTTACGCCAGTGACAAAGACCCAGTTCGACGTCCACGCGTGGAGCCGGGTCGAGATACTCGCGGACGCGGCCGCCGGAAGGGCCCGCATGGCCGTCGCTCAGCCGCCGGGCGGCAAGGCTGTTGAGATAGTTGATTTCAAGGATGCCACGGCGGGCAAGGTTGGGCCGATCGCCTGGCAGATGCACAATGCGGGGTTATTCGATGAGTACAAGGACGTCACGATTGAGTTGAACCCGAAGGACGACGATCTGCTCACAGTGAAGTGACCGGCGCCGCGTAGCGGGTGCTTAAGCGATTTGGGGGCAGACAACTTTAGGTGCTTGCAGCGGCCAAACCCGTAGCGCACGCACTCAATGCGTGCAGCGTTCACACTCTCTGGAAGCCCTTGTGGGGCAGCCAATCCTGGCTGCAGCCGGCTTTCAGCCGGCTCGCTCCGACCGCGGACGCCCTGGTTTCCGCCGCAAGAGACGCTCCCGTCAGGGATCGTCTTTCGCTCTTGTGAACGCGACATGTTTAGCAGCTTTCAGGGAGCGATTTCCTCGACAAAGCCGCGAAGCCCCCAAAATGGTTAAGCACCCCCCGCGTAGCTCGGAATCAATATCACGGAGCAATGGTTTAAGTCAAACTCAGCGGCTGGCCCACCGGAACTTCCGGCCTCCTAAACTTTTAGTTGACATGGCTGCTTTCCCGGTATATGCTCCTATTAGTTTAGGAGTAGGATTGCCCAGACAAAAACACTCCGAGCATCCCCTGACGCCGCTCGAACTGCTGATCATGACGGTGTTATGGGAAACCGGACCCGCAAGCGTGCAGACGGTTCAACGGCGGCTCACGAGCCGCAATTTTGCCTACACTACCGTTCAGACTATGCTGAATGTGCTGCATCGCAAGGGTAAGGTGAAACGCCGCCTGAAGGACCGCGCCTATCTATACGGACCCGTTTTCACCCGTCAGAAAGCGGTCACGCAGGCGATGGGCGAGTTACTCGACCGCTTCTTCGGCGGCTCGGCCGACCGGCTGGTGCTGAGTCTGGTGGAGAGCCGGAAGTTGACGGCGGAAAAACTTGCGGAGATCCAGAAATTGTTGGAAGAGAAGTTGCCGGAACAATCCGTGGAGGCGAAAAATGCAAACGAATAGCTGGCTGCTCACCTTTTTGCTGAACGCTCTTTGGCAAATCCCTCTGATCGCCTCCGTGGCGGCGCTGGCATGCCGGCTGATGCGCAACGGTCCGGCCGCTTACCGGCACGCCGTCTGGGTAGCGGCTCTCGTCGCGGCCGCGTCCCTGCCTCTAGTGAGCATCCATTCGAGCGGCCAAAATTCCAGCGCGCAAATGGCGTTCGACAATCTCTCCCAATGGACCATCGCCGCACCTGCTGGCGCACCCTCCACCGCGCAACGCCCGTCTACGCCGCCAGTGTCCGCCGCGAAGCTTCGCGGAGTGCCGTTCACAGCGAACACCGCGACCGTGTTGGTGTTCGTCTACCTGGTGTTTCTCTTGTTACGGATGGCAGGCCTGGTTTGGGCCGCGCTGCAAACGGTGCGAATTCGCGCCGCGGCGGTAGCGCCTGCCTTGCCGGAATTGGCCGAAAACGTGTGGAATCGCTGCCGGCAGGCGATGGATTTGCGACGCGCCGCGTTGCTCACATCCGTCAGAGTTTCCGGTCCGGTGACGGTGGGCAACGCGATCATCCTGCCCGAATCGATGCTGTCGGAAACAGCGGAGGATCTGCTCACAACGGCGATCGGCCACGAGATGGCGCACATCGCGCGACGCGATTTTTCTCTGAATCTGGTTTACGAGCTGTTGTATCTGCCCATAAGTTTCCACCCGGCCGCCTGGGTGATTCACCGCGCCATCCAACACACGCGTGAGATTGCCTGCGACGAACTGGTCACGCAGCGCTTAATCCAGCCCGGCGCGTATGCGCGATCCATCATGACGATCGCCGCCGGAATGCCCGCGCACGGCTCTCCAGGCTACACGCTCGGCGTGTTTGACGGAGACATTCTCGAAGAGCGCATCCGGCGCCTGATGGAACGGCCCGTGGCGAATCTCAAACGGGCGCGGCTGTTTCTCGCGAGCGGCCTCTCGGCATTGGCAATCTGCGCCATTACCGCATCCGGTCTGGCGATATCGGCCCGCGCGCAAGGCGCGGCGTCGGGTGAAATGAGACTCGCCGCGGAAGCCTATAACGGCAAAGATATTAGCGCCGCCATCGGACACTTCGAAACCGCCGCGACGCTCGAACCCGGCAACATCAACATCAAGCTCTTTCTAGCGAGCTCCTATGTGCGCGCGTTCGTCAGTGACAAGAAAGCCCCAGCCGATAGCCCACTTATCGTTCACGCCCGCCAGCAGTATCAGGACGCGCTTCGCCTCGATGCCGGCAACAAGCAGGCCATCAACGGAATGATTGTGGCGTGCCTGGATACAAAGCAATACTCCGAGGCCCGCGAGTGGGCGATGAAACTGCGCCAACTCGATTCGAGTGACAAGCAAGCATACTATCAGCTTGGTTTTCTCGATTTCATCGCCGCATTTCCTCCCGTGCAGAAAGCCAGGCTGTCGGCTCACATACTGCCAAAATTCACGAGTCATGGAGCGCTCGACGCCAATGCGTCTCTCCAACTCCCCGACCCCCCTGAGCGGAAAGCGTTGCAAGACGCGATGATGCCGCTGATCGCGGATGGTTTACGAATGATGCAGACTTCCCTGCAACTCGACCCTGGCTACTGGGCAGCCATGAGCTATCTCGGCCAGTTGCTGCGTCTCGAAGCATCTCTTGTCGACGACCCATCGGCCTCAGCCGACCTGATCCGGCAGTCGAATGCGTGGATGGATAAGGCGGGAGCGCTTGTCAAATCCGAACTGTCTTCACCGCGGGCGGGAACAATCGACGCCGATGGCACGCCGCCCGCCCCTCCGGTTTCCGTCCGCATGTAGTGACCCGGGTTCATGGTCTGCCCTGCCCCGGCGTCCCCGGCGTAATTACTATTGACTGACGCCGCAATTTCCTCTACTATGTAGAAATCATGGCGAAAGGCAAAGCCGATCTCGACAAGCTGCAAGGAACCTGGACCATCCTCACGCTCCAAATGGATGGCTCGGAAATGCCCGCGGGTGCGCCGGGCGGATCGAAAATCGTGGTGAAGGGCGGCAAATTCACCACTGTCTCCATGGGCGCGAAATATGACGGAACCATTACGCTGGACGCCGCCAAGCGCCCCAAGACCTTCGACCTCAAATTCACAACCGGTCCGGAGAAGGGCAACACGTCGCTCGGCATTTACGAACTCGACGGCGATAACTGGAAGATCTGCCTGACCGTGACTGGCCATACCCGGCCTCGGACTTTCGCCACCAAGCCGGGAAGCGGCCACGCCCTCGAGACGCTGCGGCGCGATACGGTCGGCGCAGCCGCCCGTAAGAGCAAGAAGGCCGCGGCGGATGTGCACTTCAAGCCTGTGCCGGAACTGCAAGGCGAATGGTCTCTGGCGTCACTGGCGCTGAACGGCAAGCCGCTCGGACCCGAGTATGTCAAATACGGCAAGCGCGTCGTGGCGGGCGACGAAATGACGCTGACGTTCGGCAAAGATGTAGTTACTAGGGCTAAGATGGCGGCCGACCCGGGCAAGTATCCTAAGACCATGGATTACATTCATGAAGCGGGCATGCTGGCCGGAACGACTCAGCAGGGCATCTATGAACTGGAAGACAAGACGCTCAAAGTATGCTCCTCGGCCCCAGGCCAAACGCGGCCCTCCGAGTTCATAGCGACGCCGGAGAATGGGAGAACTCTGGCGGTCTGGACACTGGTAAAGAGGTAGCCAAGCGACCTCAAAAGGGGCCGCCCATGGGGCCTCCCCACGTCGGTTAAGCACCCCGGCGCGAACCGTCCAACCCGGCGAGCCGCCGGATGTCATAAAATAGCCCCGTGCACAGAAGATCGTTCCTTACATGTGTGGCCGCATCGGCCGCGGCCGCGACGTCCACGCAGATGGCCTCCGCTCAGACGCAGCAGCGGGATTGGAGCGGCCGGAATCCGCTCCGCTATACCGACCCCGACCTGATTGCGCTCGACAAGCGCTTCGAAAAATACATCGTCGGCAACACGCCGATTCAGCGGTTGTGGACGGGAGCGTTGTGGGCCGAAGGTCCGGCATGGTGCGGCGCGGGAAGGTTCCTGCTTTGGAGCGACATCCCCAATAACCGCCAGATGCGCTGGATCGAAGAGGACGGGCACAGCAGCGTCTTCCGGTCGCCCTCCGAGTACAGCAATGGCAATACGTTCGACTTCGAAGGCCGCCAGGTTTCCTGCCAGCATGGGTTGCGGCGCGTGGCGCGGTATGAAACCGACGGCAAAGTTACCGTGATCGCCGATAAGTGGCAAGGCAAACCGCTGAACTCGCCCAATGACATCGTGGTTCATCCCGACGGCGCCATCTGGTTCACCGACCCGCCCTATGGCATCATGGGTAACTACGAAGGGTTCGAGGCCAAGCAGGAGATTCCGGAGGCCGTCTACCGCGTGGATCCTAAGACCGGAAAGATGGACAAGATAACCGACGAGTTAGATAAGCCCAACGGAATCTGCTTCTCGCCGGATTACAAAAAAGTTTATATCTGCGATACGGGCGCCCCGAGAGACATCCAAGTGTTTGACGTAGTGGACGGTAAGAGTATTCGGAACAAGCGGCAGTTTACGAATATGACGATGCCGGGGAAAGGCCCGGGCCTGGCGGACGGAATTCGCGCCGACGTGGACGGCAATATCTGGGCGGGCGCCGGCCGCGGCGGGCCGGGATACGACGGGGTCCACGTGTTCACGCCGGCGGGGGAGCGGATCGGCCAGATTGTGCTGCCGGAGATCTGCGCCAATATCTGCTTCGGCGGGACAAAGAGGAATAGGTTGTTTATGGCCGCCAGCCAGTCTGTGTACGCTGTGTATGTGGGGACGCACGGGGCCCATGTTACTTAGCGGGACCGACGAGGGGTCCGCCCGGGTCCGCCCCGCGTGCGCCACGATCCGGTGAAGGATTGAATCCTATTCAAAAGGTCGCCATCTTCGGCGCAGCGGGCGCAATCGGGCGCGTTGTCGCCTCTGAGCTGGAACGGCGCGGCATCGCGTTCCGGGCCGTCGGACGCTCGCGGGCGAGACTCGATCGGGCTTTCGGCAAATTCGCGCAGGCTGAAATATTCAACGCGGATATCTCCGATCTTCGCTCGGCGGGCGCGGCTGCGAGAGAGGTCGACACTATTGTTTACTGCGTCGGCCTTCCCTACCCCGCGCACTACCGGCATCCGGCGCTGATGCGAACCACCATCGAAGCCGCGGCCGCCATGCACGTGGAGCGTATCGTCTTGGTCTCGAGCGTGTACGGCTACGGCGTTCCGCGGACATCGCGCGTGGCCGAAACGCACCCCCGCCAGCCTGAAACGCGCAAAGGCCAGTTCCGCAAGGAGCAGGAAGACCTGGTGCTCGACGCCCACAAAAACGGGCGCATACAAGGCATGGTTATGCGGCTGCCGGATTTCTACGGACCCGGCGCGGAGCAGGGATTCGCGACGCTGGTCTTCACCGCCGCGCTGGCCGGCAAAACGGCCAACTGGATCGGCCCCGTGACCGCGCCGCACGAATTCATCTATGTTCCCGACGTGGCGCCGGCGCTGCTCCACCTCGCCGGCAGCCCGGAATGTTACGGCGAAGCGTGGAATTTCGGCGGACCGGCCCCCATCGCTCCGGTGGATTTCATCAGTCGCATCTATCGCGCCGCGGGGCGCGGCCCAAAGTACCGCTCGGTGGGCCGCGGCGTTCTGAAAATCCTCGGCTGGTTCAGTCCGGACCTTCGCGAGGTTTCCGAAATGATGTATTTGCAGGAAACGCCAGTGATCCTCGACGATGCAAAGCTGCTGGCGAAGCTCGGCGATGTGCGCAAGACCCCTTACGACGAGGGGATACGGAAGACTATCGAGTTTCTGCGCCTACCCTCTTAGCACGAGCCGCAGTGACCGTCCCCCGTGGCCAAAGCCTTCGCCTCGCACCCACACCTGCGCAGAATTCCCAGCACCGAGAAAAGTTAAGCGGCCTCGCGCATAAGCGCGCGCACCGCAATTGCAGCTAGTCCCGATCACCGTCCCGGCCACACACGCCCGGCGGCGGTGGAGCAGGTTTATGGCATTTCAATTGCACTGCCGATACGTAGGGGGAGGAGACGATCATGCTTGTCGCCGCGGGATTAGGGGTTTTGGTTGTATTTTGCCTTTTGCTCTCGATGGTTCAGACGCCGCCGGCCATCGGACGGTAGTCCACGACTTGGACAAATGGACACGTTGTTGTGTCCGGAGGGCACACACGAATTTCCGGCAGCCTTTCTGCCGGGAGCGTATCGAATTGCCGCGTTTCGGACTACGACGCTGCGCGCTGGGACCACCTGAAACTTCCGATAGCCCCCACCACCGACGCCTGGTCGTCTTCCGTCAAATCGTTATAGAACGGCAGTCGCAGCAACCGGTCGCTCACGTTTTCGCAGACCGGGCAATCGCCATCCCGCCCGCCGAATTTTCGCCCCATTTCCGAAAGATGCAGCGGCTGGTAGTGGAATACGCTTTGGATGCCTTCCGCTTTCAGATGGCTGATGAGCGCGGTGCGTTCGCCAAGTGAAGGCAGCAGGAGGTAAAACATGTGGTATGGTTGCTCGCAGCCTTCGGCAGTCCGCGGCAACCCCACGCCAAATTCTCGTGCCCACGGCTGTAGCGCCTCCCAGTAAAAATCCCACACGCGCTTGCGCTTCGCCTGTATCTCGCGATGCGCTTCCAGTTGCGCGAACAGAAATGCGGCCAGCAGGTCGGAAGGCAGATAGCTGGACCCGATATCGGTCCACGTGTATTTGTCCACCTGCCCGCGAAAGAAGCGGCTCCGGTTGGTCCCCTTCTCGCGAATGACTTCCGCCCGCTCGATATAGCGCTCGTTGTTGATAATCAGCGCTCCACCCTCGCCGCAGATCACATTCTTGGTTTCGTGAAAGCTCTGCGAAGCCATGTCGCCAAGCGTGCCCAGTTTCCGCCCTTTGTATTTCGCAAACAGGCCGTGGGCATTGTCTTCCACCACCGCGATGCCGCGCGCCGCGGCGATCTGGCAGATGCGGTCCATCTCGCATCCAACGCCCGCATAGTGAACCGGCACAATCGCCTTGGTTCGTGGCGTAATCGCAGCCTCGATTAGTTCCTCGTTCAGATTCAGCGTGTCCGGCCGGATATCCACGAAGGCCGGCATCGCGCCGCGCAGCACGAACGCGTTGACCGTGGAAACAAAGGTGAACGAAGGAACAATCACCTCGTCGCCCGGTTGAAAATCGAGCAGTAGGGCCGCCATCTCCAGCGCGTGCGTACAGGAAGTAGTCAACAGAGCCTTGGGACTGCCCAGGAACTGTTCCAGAAATGCGTGGCATTTGCGGGTGAACGCGCCGTCGCCCGAGCTGTGGCCGTCGGCGATGGCCTGGTTGACGTACAACCACTCTTTGCCCGCCAGCCCGGGCTTATTGAAAGGGATTCGGTACAGTGAGCTCATTGGTTATGCTTGCCTGCGACCCGTGTTCGTCTTAATGTTAGCTTACGTTTGGGGAGCGCTGAACAGTATGCCGCGACGCGACGATATCGCGGGATTCGAGACGGATGGCCGCCGTTTTTTGGTTTTTTGACGGAATGGACCAAGCGCCGCCGGATTTCGAGTAAAATAAGAGTCTGCCGCGAAAGCGTCGTAGCGCCGGCCGCCCCGCCTCATCGGGCGCGTAGCTCAGTTGGTTAGAGCGCCTGCTTCACACGCAGGAGGTCACAGGTTCGAGTCCTGTCGCGCCCACCATTTAAGTTCTTCCCGATTATGGATTTGCCAATTTCGCTCCAGTGCCTACTCCAAGCAATTCCTCGCAGGCCCGATCTTCTGCAAAGCTGAACGCCTTGAGCTAACACACGCGTTGACTAACAATCACATCGACAGCTACACCTGGCCGTATGACACACCGAACCGCTGATGTGGCGGGCGACGGTCCCGAAGTCCCTTGTGGGAAGTCAACCGTGCGGTCCCGGTCGGTTGATGGCACTCGGAAAATACGCCTGGAACTTTATTTCGGGTGGCGAGTGATGTCCTGGAGAATGTAGGCATCGTCCTCAATGACGAAATAAAAACGCCAGTCACGGGTGACACGGGCCTGCCAGCGGTTCTTTCCTTCGTCATATTTCTTGGCGCGCAGGGAAGGGTGCTGGAGATTGTGCAGCATGAGCAAAGATTGCTTGTCAAAGGCCGCTTGGATCTCCGCGGGCGCTTTACGATAGGCCCGAGTGAAATGCGAGGTTCTTTGGAGTTTCATTTGGCCAGGCGTTTAGTTTTCCTGGCAATGGGCTTTGCGACTTCCTTGTGCAAGGCGGCGATGAATTCGCTGTGGTCTGAAAACGCTTTCGATACTCTTCCGGCCCGGATATCGTCGTCGGACTTGGCCAAGCGGGCATTGATCGTCCGGCGCTGCGTCGGCGTGTACT
>Ga0182024_10020463_pt1 | contig 12093 bp, 8 predicted proteins | sample P32metaG_FD_120480 | JGI IMG/M metagenome (GOLD analysis project Ga0182024, IMG submission 120480) | Permafrost microbial communities from Stordalen Mire, Sweden - P3-2 metaG (Illumina Assembly) | ecosystem: Environmental > Terrestrial > Soil > Wetlands > Permafrost | place: Sweden: Stordalen... | reverse complement strand
GGGGCCGCCGAGGGCCGACGACGAGCTTCCTCGCCTCCTCCGGGGAAGAGATCTCGAGGATGCGGACGTGACGCGGGCCGCGCGGCTTCTCGAAGCGTGCGGGGCGCGGAGCACGACGATGGCAATCGGGGAGTCCCACCTGCAAGCTGCTCTGCGGGCTCTCGACGGCGTGCGGCTCGCGCCAGGGTCGAAGGCCGAGCTCGAGTGCGTTGCGCGGTTCGTGACGGCGAGGGACCGATGAGCACGCTGGCGCCGGTTCAGCTCGGCGCGTCCGCCTGCCTGGACCGGGCGACGGCCGCCCTTACGTCGCTGCAGCATCGCGACGGCTGGTGGAAGGGCGAGCTCGAGACGAACGTCACCATGGACGCGGAGGATCTGCTGCTCCGCGAATTCCTCGGCATCCGCACGAGCGAGCAGACGGCCGCATCTGCCCGCTGGATTCGATCCAAGCAGCGCGCAGATGGCAGCTGGGCGACGTTCTATGGTGGCCCACCGGATCTGTCGACGAGCGCTGAGGCCTACGTGGCACTCCGCCTGGCGGGGGACCCTATCGACGCCGATCACATGAGGCGGGCTGCGGGATTCGTCCGCGACGCCGGAGGGATCGAGCACACCCGCGTGTTCACCCGGATCTGGTTGGCATTGTTCGATCTGTGGCCTTGGGCACAGCTGCCCGTGCTCCCGCCGGAGATCATGTTTCTGCCGACGTGGGTGCCGCTCAACGTGTACGACTTCGCCTGTTGGGCCCGCCAGACCATCGTGGCCCTCAGCGTGGTGAGCGCCTACCGGCCCGTGCACCGGCTCGATTTCGGTATCGACGAGCTCAGGACGGCGATCCGACCTGGGCCGCCAACGTTCACGGCGCCGGCGGTTCGGGGGACACAGCCAGCCGGAGCCCGCAGCACACAGCCAGCCGGCGCCCGGACCGGAGCCGGCCTCGCCAACAGGCTGCGGCCCCTCGCCAGCTGGGCCGGTCGCTTCCAGGCACTGGACCGCCTCCTACATGCGTACGAGCGCAAACCCGTGAAGGTGCTCCGTAGGGCGGCGCTCGCGCGGGCGGAACGGTGGATCGTGGCGCGCCAGGAGGCGGACGGATCGTGGGGCGGCATCCAGCCGCCGTGGGTGTACTCGCTCATCGCCCTTTCCCTGCAGGGCTATTCGCTCGAGCACCCAGTGATGCGCGCCGGCATCGCCGGGCTCGACGGCTTCACGATCCTCGAAGGCGACACCCGTCGCATCGAGGCCTGCCAATCTCCGGTCTGGGACACGGCGCTGGCCGTGACGGCGCTGGCAGATGCAGGCATCGCTCCCGGAGATCCCGTGCTCACGATCGCGGCGACGTGGCTGCTCGGCCAGGAGATCACCACCAGAGGCGACTGGCGTGTCCGCCGCCCGCGGCTCGAACCGGGGGGCTGGGCATTCGAGTTCGCCAACGACAACTATGCCGACATCGACGACACCGCCGAGGTCGTGCTCGCGCTGGTCCGGACGGGCGCGCCGGACGGCGGCGCCATAACGCGAGCCGTCACCTGGATCGAGGGCATGCAGTGCTCCGATGGCGGCTTCGCCGCCTTCGATGTCGACAACTGCCAGGCGCTCTGCCGGGAGCTGCCGTTCTGCGATTTCGGCGAGCTCATCGACCCGCCAAGCGCGGACGTGACGGCGCATGTCGCCGAGATGCTCGCCGCCCTCGGCCGCACGGGACCAGTCCTCGATCGCGCCGTCGCGTGGTTGCTCCGGGCGCAGGAGGAAGACGGATCGTGGTTCGGGCGATGGGGAGCCAACCACGTCTACGGAACGGGAGCCGTCATCCCGGCACTCGTCGCCGCAGGGTTGGGGACCGAGCACTCGGCCGTTCGTCGGGCCGTGACGTGGCTGGAGCGTCACCAGAACCCCGACGGCGGTTGGGGAGAGGACCTTCGCTCGTACCGGGACGACTCGTACCGTGGGCGGGGCACGTCCACAGCGTCGCAGACGGCCTGGGCGTTGCTTGGCCTGCTCGCCTCGGGCGAGCGCACGAGCACAGTGGAACAGGGCGTGGACTGGCTGGTCACATCGCAGACGCCGGAAGGGACATGGTCCGAACCGTGGTTCACAGGCACCGGTTTCCCGGGCGACTTCTACATCAACTACCACCTCTACCGGCACGTGTTCCCAGTCATGGCACTGGGACGCTTCGTGAAGGGAGACGGCCACGCGTGAGCTGACGCTCCTGACATCCCGGCGCGCCGAGGCATTGGCCCTGGGAGGCGAGAACATCGTCCTTCCGCCCAACCTGAACGCAGCCGTGCGGGCCGGTACCGAGCTTGCCGCCACGCTGGAGGCGACTGCGCCGGTGGCCCTTGCCGGCGTGGCGGCTGCTCTCGCCGACGAGTTGCGACCTGGCGATCTCGTCGTCGCCACCGAGTTGCGTACCGTGGCCCCGGCGACGTCGCGCGCTCTGCCGGGAGCGGCGCTCCTCGCCTCCGAGATCCGCCGGGTCGGCCTGGGCGTGCGGACCGGGCCTGTCGTGTCCTTGCCATCGCAGTTGCCGGCGAGCGAACGAGCGGCGCTGGCCGCTTCTGGAGCTGTCGCCCTCGACACTGGATCGGCCTTCGTCATGCAGTCGTTCGGCCCGAACCCAGTTGCGGTCGTGTGCTCCATTGCCGACCCGGCGGAACACGACGGGCGTACCGGCGGCGACGGGTCCGGCGACGTCACCAGGCCGGCGACAAACGGCAGCCCGGCCGCCGCGAGGGCCCTCACCGCGGGGGTCGTCGACGCCCGCGCACTCCTCGGCGCGCGTGCTCTCGGATCGCTGCTGGTGCTGCGCCGCCCACTCGAGATCTGGGCACGTGCGACGGGTGCTCACGACGTGCTGCTGGCGTCACCGCGGTCATTCTGTGCAGGCGTCGAGCGAGCCATCGAAACCGTAGAGAGAGCCCTCGAACGCTATGGGCCGCCCGTGTACGTTCGGCGTCAGATCGTCCACAACCTGCACGTTGTGGCCGCGCTGGAAGCGAAAGGTGCGCATTTCGTGGAGGAGATCGATGACGTGCCCGCCAAGGCCGTCGTCGTGCTGGCAGCCCACGGGGTCTCGCCCGAAGTCCGGCGCCAGGCAGCCGATCGCGGTGATCTCGAAGTCATCGACGCCACCTGCCCCCTTGTCGCCAAGGTCCACAGTGAGGCCCGCCGGTACGCGAGCCATGGTCATGAGATCGTCCTCATCGGACACGCCGATCACGAGGAGGTCATCGGGACACTGGGCGAGGCGCCCGATCGCTTCCATCTCGTCGAGAGCCGGAAAGATGTCGCCGGTCTCGACCTCGACCCCGACCATCCGGTCGCATACCTGACCCAGACGACCCTCGCCACAGACGAGACAGCCGACGTCATCGCCGCCCTGCGTGCCCGGTTCCCGGAGATCGCGGCTCCGCCGGCCGACGACATCTGCTATGCCACCCAGAACCGACAGGACGCAGTGCGACACCTCGCCCGTTCGTGCGATCTGGTCCTCGTGGTCGGGTCGGCCAACTCCTCCAACACCGCACGGCTCGTTGAGGTGGCGATGCGCGAAGGCTGCCGGGCCGAGCTCATCGAGGACGCCTCGCAGCTGCAGCTCTCTTGGATGGCGGGCGTGGGGACCGTGGGCCTCACGGCTGGCGCCTCCGCTCCGGAGCGCCTCGTCCAGGATGTCGTCGACACGCTCATGTTGCTCGGGCCGGTTCGCCTGAGCGAGCACAGAACCACAGAAGAATCCGTCCGTTTCGCCCTACCGATCCAGGTGCGCCCATGCCAATCCCGCTCAGACAGAACATCCGAGTCGCTTCTCACCTCCTCGAGCAGCGGCTGAAGAGACGTAAGTACTACCCGTTCCTGGTCGAGATCGAGCCGCTGTTCGCCTGCAACCTGTCCTGCCCCGGTTGCGGGAAGATCCAGCATCCGACCGAGGTTCTCCGCCAACGACTCTCGGTCGAGGACGTGCTGTCGGCCGTCGAGGAGAGCGGTACGCCGATGGTGTCGATCGCCGGCGGTGAGCCGCTGCTCCACCCTGACATCGTCGCCATGGTCGAAGCGCTCGTCAGCCGCAAGATCTACGTGTACCTGTGTACCAATGCCGTGCTCTTGAAGCGCCGCATCGACCGGTTCACGCCGTCGCACTACTTCTCGTTCGTGATCCACGTCGATGGTCTCCGCGAGCGTCACGATGCGGCCGTCGACCGAGCGGGCGTGTTCGACCAGGCCGTCGCAGCCATCCGCGAGGCCAAGGCGCGGGGGTTCCGGGTGACGACGAATTCGACGTTCTTCAACACCGACACCCCGGCGACCGTGCGGGACGTCCTCGACTTCCTCAACGACGACCTCGAGGTCGACGCCATGATGATCTCGCCGGCATATGCCTACTGGAAGGCGCCGGATCAGGACCACTTCCTCGGGCCTGAGGAGACGCGCCGGCTCTTCAGGGAGGCGTTCGCCGGCAAACGGAAGAAGTGGCGGCTGAATCACTCGCCGCTGTTTCTCGACTTCCTCGAGGGGAAGGTGGACTTCGGCTGTACGGCCTGGGGAATCCCGAGCTACTCCGTCTTCGGCTGGCAGCGCCCCTGCTATCTCATGAGCGACGGCTACGCCAGCAGCTACAAGGAACTCGTCGAAACGACGGATTGGGCCTCCTACGGCCGCGGACGGGACCCGCGCTGCGCGAACTGCATGGCCCACTGCGGGTACGAGCCCTCCGCAGTCATCGCCAGTATGGGATCGCTCCGGCAATCGCTCAGAGCCATCGTCAGCACGCGCTGAACCAATGGCCGTCACCGAGCTCCCCAGCCGTTCCCTGCTCGCCGACGCGGCTTCGCCAACCTGCCTCGGCGAGTTGGACGCTTGCGAGCTGAAGGCGCTCGCGGAGGAGATCCGGGGGTTTCTCGTCTCGAGCGTGGCGTCGACGGGCGGGCACCTCGGGTCGAACCTCGGCATCGTCGAGCTCACGATCGCCCTCCACCGGGTATTCCGATCGCCGGCCGACGCCATCATCTGGGACACCGGTCATCAGGCCTATGTTCACAAGCTCCTCACGGGGCGGCAGGCGGGTTTCGCCGGGCTGCGCCAGCGTGGCGGCCTCTCCGGCTACCCAAGCCGCGCCGAGTCCGAACACGACCTCGTCGAGAACAGTCACGCCTCGACGGCATTGTCCTATGCGTACGGCCTGGCCATGTCGCGCCACCAGTCCCGAAACCCCCACCACGTCGTCGCCATCGTCGGTGACGGTGCCCTCACCGGCGGCCTGGCCTACGAGGCTCTCAACAACATCGGGACGAGCGGCGCCCGCGTCCTCGTCGTGCTCAACGACAACGGCCGGTCGTACGCGCCGACCGTGTCGCGGCTTTCGGGCGTCCCGACGACGGCCGGTTCTCCAGCCGCTTCGTTCTTCCAAGCGCTCGGCCTCTCCTACATGGGACCGGTCGATGGCCACGACGTCGAGTCGCTCGAAAACGCGCTGTGCCGGGCATCTTCGGACAAGGGCCCGGTCGTTCTGCACGTGCGTACGACGAAGGGCCGTGGCTACCTTCCCGCGGAGCGTGACGCCGAGAAGTGCCTGCACGACGTCGCCCCCTTCGACCCGGAGACCGGCGTCGCACTGAGCCCTGCCGGCTCGAGACTGTCGCACACGGAGGCGTTCAGCGCAGCGTTGCTGCGCGAGGCGGCTGTTCGACCCGAGCTTGTCGCCATCACCGCTGCGATGCCAGGCCCGACCGGGCTCATCGGGTTCGCCCAGCGCTACCCCGAGCGCTTCTTCGATGTCGGTATCGCAGAGCAACACGCCGTGACGGCGGCCGCCGGCATGGCGATGGGCGGGCTGCGGCCAGTTGTGGCGGTGTACTCGACGTTTCTCAATCGGGCGTGGGACCAGGTCTACTACGACGTCGGGCTGCACCGGTTGCCGGTCGTGTTCTGCCTCGATCGGGCAGGTATCACCGGCGACGACGGCCCGAGCCATCACGGCGTGCTCGATCTGATGCTGCTCACGAAGGTACCTGGCATGACGGTGCTGGCGCCTTCCTCCTACGAGGAGGTGGGGGAGATGCTCGCCTCGGCCCTTGCCATCACGTCCGGTCCTGTCGCCATCCGGTGGCCGAAGACCGACGCCCGCTCGGTGCCGGAAGTCGGGCGCGGACTGCATGCCCGCAGGATCCGCAGCGGCAGGGGGGTCTGCCTGCTCGGAGTCGGGAAGCTCGTCGCGGCCTGCGAGGAAGCCGCCGAAATCCTGGCTCGCCGCTCCATCCAGGCAACGGTCTGGGACGTGCGGGCGCCTCTCCCTCTCGATCCGTCGATGATCGAGGACGCTGCCCGGCACCGAATCGTCGTGACAGCGGAGGACGGGATCAGAGAGGGCGGTGTGGGATCGCTCATCTCTTCCGCAGTCCGAGCCGCCGGCGCACTTACCGGAACCGCTCCGGGCGGTGGGCCCGAGGTCGTCAACTGCGGCATACCCACCGCCTACATCCCGCACGGGCGGGCCAGTGACATCCTTGCCGGACTGGGCCTCGATGGTGCCGGGATCAGCCGGACGGTGATCGACGCCGTGGCGGAGCTCGGCGCCTGATTATCGCTCGCCGTTGACAGCAGCCCGCTCGCAGCGGAGAATTCACGCAAGCGAAAGGACGCCGGCATGAAGATCTCCGCGCTGTTGGCAGTGAAAGGAGCCTCCGTCGTCACGATCCGGTCGGATGCCTCGATTGGCGAGGCGGTGGCCGCCCTCGGGCGGCACAACGTCGGCGCGCTGGTGGTATCCACCGACGGTCGGTTCCTCGACGGGATCATCTCGGAGCGGGACATCGTGAGGGCTCTCGACGAGCTCGGCTCGGGCGTGCTCGAACCCCAGGTGGCCACGATCATGTCCTCCGAGGTCCACACGTGCTCGCCCGAGGACACCGTCGAGTCGCTCATGGCGACCATGACGGAGCATCGGGTGCGGCACGTTCCGGTGGTGGAAGACGGTGTTCTTGCAGGCATGGTGAGCATCGGTGACGTCGTCAAGAACCGCATGGAGGAGCTCGAGCACGACCGAGACGCCCTCGTCGACTACATCAACGCCCGTTAGGGCGCTACCCGCTCCAGCCCAGCACACGCGGGTTGTCGCCAGGGCTGCTCCTGTTATTGCCGCGGCTCCTCCTGCCACGAGCGGCCGGAGCTTCTCGCCCATCACCGAGGGGGCGGCGGACATCGCCCGCACGGAGGCCCTGATCGAGGCGTAGTCGCGGATGTCCACTGCCGGCCGTGTCCCCCGTTCCGCCTCAACCGGGAGTTGTAATGGATAGTGAGCGCTCGCCCAACACCGCTATTCGTCGCTGAGGCGCCTGACGTCGTCGAATCCGTGGGATCATCCGCCATCGGCCGGGAGCGCGCTCAGGGACGGGACGAGGAGTTCGTCTGGTTCGTGCGACAGCTCGAGACCGATCTCGTCCGCACCACGCGCCGGCTTGCTCCCGATGGGGTCGATCCGAGGGATCTGGCGGCCGAGGCCCTTGCCCGCGGCTACGCGCATTGGGACCGCATCGGAACGATGGAGTGGCGGAGGGCGTGGGTGTTTCGTGTGGTGGCCAACCTCGCCCTGACGGCGCGCTCGTCGGGCCGGCGGAGCGCCCTGTCGCTCCGGCGCTGGGCGCCGGCTACATCAGCGGACACAGAAGGGGTCGGACTCGACGACCAGATCGCGGATCGGGAGCTCGTCCGATCCGCCCTCAGAACGCTGCCACCCCGTCAACGAGACGCCGTCACGCTGCACTTCATCGCCGATCTCACCGTGAAGGACACGGCGCTCGCTATGAGCATCGGCCCAGAAACCGCCAAGACCCACATCGAGAGGGGCCTCTCGACGCTTCGAGCCCTTCTCGGACCCGACCCTGAAGGAGTGCTCCATGAGTGATCGCGAGCCAACGGCCTCGAATCCCGGCTCGGGCGACCTCGCCCAAGAGGCCCTCCGGAGGGGCAAGGGACTCCGTCGGCGACGCCAGGTGACGCGATGGGGAGCGACGGGCTCGTTCGCACTCGTGCTGACGACGGCCATGGCGGTCGGGATCGTGCACGCTTCCTCCGGCCCGTCGCTCTCGCCGGCCGACGGCGGGACCACCTCCACATCTTCGACGGTCTCCACATCGCCGACCACATCGACAACGCCGCCTGGCACGACTACGACAACCTCGCCTGGGCCGAGTATCGGGCCGGACGGGGGGATCATCCCGGCAGACTTCCAGCCGAGCTCGTTCACTGCGGTGAGCCTCGACGAGTGGTGGTTGCTCGGGACGGCTCGATGCATCGTCGGATCCGGGACGTGTGGTGCCATCGTTCGCACGATGGATGGGGGTTCTCATTTCGCCGGCATCCCGAGCCCGCCGGCACGCGCGGGTGACGTGACGCAGTTGCGTTTCGCCAGCGCTCTTGACGGCTACGCCTTCGAACCGCAGTTGTGGCAAACAACCGACGGCGGATCAAGCTGGGCCAAGGTTGCCACCGCGGGAGAGGTCACCGACGTCGAGGCTGCCGACGGTGAGGCGTATGCGCTGGCTTGCGAATCGGGCAGCTGCCAGTCGATGGAGCTCCTGCGCAGTCCGGTCGGATCGGGCGCGTGGCAGAAGGTGGCAACGCCTGTGACGCTCGGATACGGTGCGCAGTTCGCTCTGAGCGGCCCGAACCTGTACCTCCTCAGCGGGAATGCGCCGCCCCTCGTCCTCTTGTACTCGGCCGACAAGGCGACAACATTCACCAAGCGGGTCGATCCCGGCACGCCCTCCCTCGGCGGCAGGGTGACTGCGGCCGCCGATGGGAGCGCGACGCTGTGGGCCGTTTCCCCCACGGGAATGATGGCGGCGACAGAGCTCTCGACTGATGGCGGTACGACGTGGCACGTCGTCACGCCGACTGGAGGATTTCCCAACAGCCAGGAAATCACCGCTGCCTCGTCATCGGTGGCGCTCGCGTGGCCCGGACCGGAAGTCTCGGGTGAAGCGCCGGCCGCACTGGCCCGCACGACGGACGGAGGCACGAGGTTCTCGGCGGTTCTGTCCAGCTCCGGAAGGGTGTCGTGGGCGGGGTTCAGCGACCCGTTTCGGGCCTACGCTCTCGTGAGCAGTCGCTCAACGCCTACCACGCAACTCTTCGAGTCGACGGACGGCGGCGCCACGTGGCAAAACGTCGTGATCAAGAGCTGACTCAACGGTGCACAACTCACAGGCCGAGCGGTCACAGGCCGAGTGGAATGCGGGACATCCCCTTCGGGAGCGGCGGCGGAGCGCGATGCTCGCGGGATGGCGCATCTACCCACACGAGCCGATGTCCGTGGTGCCCCCGCCGCCGTCCGGTCCTGGCAGGTGCAGTCCTCGGCCACTGACCCCGACGATGGCGCTGCCATCTCGCAGCCCGGGTACCGGGCAACCGGCTGGTACGACGCGCCGCCACGCTCGACGGTGATGGCCGCGCTCCTGCACAGCGGTCGCTTCCCCGACGTCACCTTCTCGAGGCGGCTGCACGAGGACGTCGATCGCACGTTGTTCGAGGTGCCGTGGTGGTTCCGCACGACGTTTCGAACTGTGAGCGCCCTCGGATCCCGGACCACGATCCGTTCGGACGGGATCATCCCCAGCGCCGAGCTCTGGGTGAACGGGGTACTTGTCGGGGGCAGGGACTTGATCGCCGGCGCCTATACGTCGAATTCCTTCGACGTGACCGACCTCGTTCGTCGGGGCGACAACGCTCTTGCCTATCGCGTCTACCCGGGCAGCCCGATGACCGATCTGTCGATCGGCTGGGTCGACTGGAACCAGTGGCCACCCGACAACAACATGGGCATCTGGCGCGACGTCCTGATCCTCCCCACGGGACCGGTGCGGCTGTCGCACCCTCGCGTGACCGTCGAGCTGTCGGCGTCGCACCACGAGGCGCGCCTCGTCGTGACGACGGATGTCACCAATCTTGCGTCGCAACCCGTCGACATGACGCTCGTGATGACGATCTCGGGGCCAGGCGCTGTCACCCCGCTGAGCCCTGCCCCGGTCGGCGTCGCGACGACTGAGCGCACCGTGGCCGCGGTCATGCTTGCCGTAGGTGCCGGCACCACCGAGCGAGCCCAGGTGGAGATGGTGCTGGGTGATCCGGTCATCTGGTGGCCAGCCTCCGAGGGGGATCAGCCGTTGTACGACCTCGACGTCACCGGCACAGTGGGCGGGTCCGTTACCGACCGGGTGTCGGCGTCGTTCGGGGTCCGAGCGCTCACGAGCGACGTCGCGCCGGGAGGCGGGCGACGGTTCGTTGTCAATGGGCGCTCCATCCCCATCCGCGGCGCGGGCTGGTCGCCGGATCTCTTCTTGCGGCACGACTCGCAACGCATTGCCGACGAGTTCTCCTACAGCCTCGACATCGGTCTCAACACGATCCGTCTCGAGGGAAAGGGCGAGAACCCGGAGTTCTTCGAGATGGCGGACGAGGCAGGCCTGCTTGTGCTGCCCGGTTGGGAGTGCTGCAACAAATGGGAGGCTCACGCCGGCACGGGGGGATCGCCGTGGGACGATCACGACTTCGACGTCGCCGAGCGTTCGATGGAGGCGGAGGCGTACCAGTTGGCGAACCATCCGTCGGTGATCGGTTTCGTCATCGGGAGTGACTTCCCGCCCGAACCGCGGGCCTGCCGTGCGTACCTGGACGTTCTCGAGCGCGCTCGCTGGGACCTGCCGATCATCTCGTCGGCCACCGTCGAGGGGACCGAGGAAGCCGGACCCTCCGGCATGAAGATGACGGGGCCCTACGCCTGGGTCCCGCCGGTGTACTGGTACTCGACCGATCCCGAGCTCGGCGGTGCCATCGGCTTCAACTCCGAGACGAGCGCCGGCAACAACGTTCCGCGCCTCTCAAGTCTCGAGCGCATGCTCTCGGCCGAGGAGCTCGAGCAACTGTGGAACGAACCGTCCGCTCGGCAGTTCCATGCAGGACCGCCGTCGGAGTTCGACAACCTCGAGATCTTCCATTCGGCCCTCGCCGGTCGGTACGGCGCGCCACGTAGCTTGAAGGACTTCGTCGCCAAGGCCCAATTGGCGAGCTACGAAGCCACGCGGGCGCAGTTCGAGGCCTACGGGGGCAGGACCAGCAGCCCGGATCCTGCGACGGGGGTGGTGTACTGGATGCTCAACAGCGCCTGGCCGAGCCTGAACTGGCAGCTGTGGGACCACTTTCTCGACCCGTCAGGCGCCTACTTCGGGACGAAGAAGGCGAACGAGCCCGTTCACGTGCAGTACGCATATGGCGAGCGCGCGGTGGACGTTGTCAACCGGACAAGGGACGAGACGCCGGCGCTCGTGCTCAGCTCTCGCCTCCGGTCGGCTGCCGGGATTGTCTTGGATGCCCGGACCGTGGACGTGAGGCCGATCAGCGCCTATGAGACTTCGAGGGTGATGCAGGTGGAGCTTCCCGACGGCGTCCCGGCGACGTACTTCCTCGAGCTCGATCTCGGGACCGCCTCGGCCGGGGTCGCGGACACTGTCAGTCGCAACGTGTACTGGCTGTCGACCACCGACGATGTTCTCGCGTGGGACCAGACGACGTGGCAGTACACGCCAACGGCGCTGTTTGCCGATCTCCGTGGGCTCGAAGCGCTCGGCGCGCCGGAACTCGAGGCTGCGATCGAGACCTCAGCGGCCGGTGGTCATGCCCACACGGCCCTCACGATCCGCAACGTGTCGAGCGAGGGCACACCTGCGGTTGGCGTGCACGCGTCGTTGTTGTCTGCAGCCGGCGCTGCCGGCTCCACTGGCGCTGCCGGCTCCACTGGTGCTGCCGGCTCCACTGGCGTCGCCGGCTCCAGGGGCACGCCGGTGGTGCCGGTGCTCTGGAGTGACAACGACGTCGTCCTGTTCGGGGGTCAGTCGGCGTCCCTCACAGCGGTGTGCGCCTCCGCTGCCCTCGCCGGAACCGAGCCGATCGTGGAGATCGACGGCTTCAACCTCGGCGTCCCCCTGAGAATACGGCCGCGCGCGGGATGAGTTCGTCACCCAATAGGTTTCCGCGGGTGGAACATACCGCCGGATCGGCTCGCAGGCGCCTCGCCGGAGCGCTCTCGGTGCTGGCGATCGT
>Ga0182024_10020462_pt1 | contig 12093 bp, 11 predicted proteins | sample P32metaG_FD_120480 | JGI IMG/M metagenome (GOLD analysis project Ga0182024, IMG submission 120480) | Permafrost microbial communities from Stordalen Mire, Sweden - P3-2 metaG (Illumina Assembly) | ecosystem: Environmental > Terrestrial > Soil > Wetlands > Permafrost | place: Sweden: Stordalen... | reverse complement strand
AGCGTTCCCCAGCCATCATCTTCATCGACGAGATCGATGCCATCGGGGGCCGGCGTGGCCCCGGCGGGTTCGGGTCCAACGACGAGCGCGAGCAGACGCTCAACCAGCTGCTGTCGGAGATGGACGGGTTCGAGGCGGGCGCAAGCGTGGTCGTCATGGCGGCCACCAACAGGGCCGAAATCCTTGACACGGCGCTCCTTCGCCCCGGTCGCTTCGACCGGACGGTGGAGATCCCCTTACCGAACAAGTCCGAACGGACCGCCATCCTCTCCATCCACGGTCGAGGCAAGAGGTTAGGCCCAGACGTCGACCTAGAGACCGTGTCGCGCGGCACGCCCGGGTTCTCGGGGGCCGACCTCGCCAACCTCGTCAATGAAGCGGCCATCAACGCAGTGAGGGACCGACGCGAAGTCCTCACCGCAGAAGACTTCGGCGCCGCTCGAGACCGGCTCCTGATCGGCCGGCGAGACAACTCGAACGCGCTTTTGCCCGAAGAGAAAAACGCCGTCGCTGTGCACGAAGCCGGCCATGCCCTTGTCGCCGTGCTCTCTGAGTGCGCGGACCCCGTGGCCAAGGTCACCATCCTGCCGCGAGGTGCCTCACTCGGGGTAACCGAGCAGCTGCCCCTCTCCGAGCGCCATCTTTATCCCAAGAGCTACCTCACCGCCTCCCTCACCGTCCGCCTGGGTGGACGAGCGGCCGAAATGATCGTCCTCGGGGAGCCCTCGACTGGCGCGTCAAACGACCTCGCCGGTGCCACCGACCTCGCCACGCGAATGGTCAGGGAGTGGGGATTGTCCGCTGAGGTCGGCCCCATCGGTTACGGGCCGGAAGGGCCGAACCGCGACAATCCGTTTGCCGGCCGTCCCTACGCCGAGGAAACGCAGCGCTCTATAGACCAAGCGGTGGCCGGTCTGCTGCGCGATGCTGAGGTCGAAGCGACGAAACTGCTCCGCGACCACCGCGTCGCGCTTGACCGCGTAATCGATCTCCTATTAGAGCGCGAGACCATCGACGGCTCAGAGCTCGACATAATCACCGGAGTGCCGAAGCACCCCGGGCCACGAGAACTTGTCTTGTTGCACCGAGCTGTTGGCCTAACGTCCGCAGTCGACAGATGTGACCCCGCCGGTCCGGTCTAATGCGCATTGCCAGTGCCTAGTACTCCAACCGTCGGGAAAAAATAGGGTAGCCCGGTCACGACCGGGCTCATCTTGCGGGGCCATCTTAAAAGGACTACAATGATTTTCGGCACGGTAAGAACCCCGACGTGCCAGGCCAGCCCTCACTGGCCGGGACGGTGCTCCAGACCCTGGTGGCGTGATATTTCGTAGTGCCAGAGTTAGGAGAACGCCATGGCACGTGCCGGGTCTTCCTTCTTCACCGTCACTGATGGGCCCCCCGCCCCGCGGGCGCCGCTCGAGACACGTCCCACCATCATCTGGCTCCGGGGTGAGCACGACATCGCAACAGACGGGGCTCTGCGCCGCACATTGGAGCGCGCTATCGCGCTCAACGACGCTGCAATCGTCGTCGACCTGACCAAGGTCGAGCTCCTGAGCGCATCGACGATCGGGGTAATCCTTGCAGCTCGCGACACCCTCCGGCAGCAGTCACGGTCGTTGACGATGCGTGCCCCCTCACCCCACGTCCGGCGCGTCATCGACATTTGCGGTTTGCAACACCTTCTCATCCCCGCGGTAGGAGACGAAATGGCAGGAGTGGTAGGAGAGGCGCTCGGTTCCTGGGTGGAAGTGCGCGACGCCGTACCCGCCGGCAGGCAGCCCGGCCCGTCGGCACCCACGGCAAATCGCGTCCCGGTACACGCCGGCCAAGCTGCGCGCTGGCGTGAAGCCGGTCCGGACAAAATACCAATGTAATTTAGCCACAAACGCGGCGAACAATTCGCCAGGTCTTGGCCCCTGTGTTTTGCGTATAGTTTGCGGATCTGAATAAGTGGGTATGGGAACAACTTGAGACCTGCAACCTAGATGGTTGCGAGCCACACAAGGCCTCTCAACGAAACGGGGAAGCAATGTCTAGGGGAACTGGGACCGGACTGATCGGGCTCGGGATCGTGCTGGTGGTTGTCGGTGCCATCCTCAAATTTGCCGTCACGGTTACCACCACCGGTTTCAACGTAAATGCCGTTGGGGTAATCCTTTTGGTAGTCGGCATCATCTCGGTGCTTATTGGTGGGACACTTTTCGCCGCGGGTGCCAACCGGCACTCGACGACCCGCGAGAGCGTGCAGAACACGCCCAGCGGCAGCGAGCGCGTAGTCGAGCAGCGTGAGGTAATGCCCTGAGGCGCGTTGTCTAGCGTCCTGGCGGGAGCGCGACAGCCGGTGGGGTCGTTTGGAGCGACGGGAGAAGGATGTCCGCGCACGGCGGGCAGAGTGCCCAATCGGTCTGAAAGAAAAGGGCGGGGTCCCCGTCGAACTCGCACTGGCATCGACCGCAGCGCCGCTTCGGCAACGGCACGCCGTCACCTTGTGCTGCGTTCATTTCGGCGGTTCTGAGATTGCAGCTTGGGCCCGCACGGGCCGCTCGATCCTCCCCGTTTGACGGGGGTTACTTTCACCCAATATTTGGGGCTATTTTTTAGCCTACCACCTTGGAAGGCATAAGGCTCAAGGACCACACGTAAGCTCGAATACGATCGTCTCCTCGAAATTGTCCCCGGGGAGGAGAGCCGTGGAGGGAAACTGACCTCGCGTCAGGCCGTGGCCGCTGCTCGAAGGCGCGCTTGAGCCAGCTGGCCCTTGGCTAGCAGGATGACGGCGGCAGAGGCAAACACGATGACCGCGGCAACGGCAAAAGTCGTGCGGGTGCCGAAATGCTGGAGCACTACGCCGCCGAGTGCCGACCCCCCGGCTATCCCCGTTTGGGTGCCCCCGGACAGCCAGCCGAACGCCTCTACCGCTCCGGCCGCCGGGGCGAGTTTCCCGGCCAAGTTGTACATGGCCCCGAGGGAGGGGACGAGCCCGATCCCGGCGAGGAAGATCAGCGGGTAAAGAATCGCGATGTCAGGGGCCGCGATGACCAGGAACAGCCCGGCACCGGACGCGCCGAGCGCCCCCATAAGGCCGGCCTCGCCAGCCGCATTTACGCGTGTGCCCGCGCACAGCCCGCCGGTGATGGCGCCGAGGCTCCATACAGCCAGCAAAAACCCCGACTGGCCCGGGGCCTTGTGCGCAGTGGCAAAACCCACCACCCCGATTTGGACCATCGCACAGCCAAAAACGAGCAGCAACCCGACCAACACCAAGGAGAAGAGGGCAGCGCTGTGGGCGCGGCCGGTACGGGCGAGCCGTAGCCCCGGAGCACTCACAGCCGGATGAAGGGCCACCGCGAGAGTCCCGACCAGGCTGAAGATGGCACTGGCGACCAGAGGTGCCGCGGTACTGGAGATCGTGCCCAGCACCGCCACCAACGCGGGGCCGGCCACAAAGGTCAGTTCCTGCAGCGTGGAGTCAATTGCGTAAAGCGCGTCGCTGCTACCGCCCTGGACCAGGCGGGGCCACAACGAGCGGACGGCCGCGCTCACCGGGGGCTCGCCCGCGCCGGCTAACAAGGCGACGCCAGACATTTCCCATGTGTCGTGCACAGGTACGGCACTGAGCGCAAGAAGGCCAATCGCACTGGCTAGGGCCGTTACAACGAGGATGAGCCGGCGACCGGACCGGTCCGCCAGCCGTCCCCATACGGGGCTGCCTATTGCGCCGGCAACCACATAGACAGCGGTTATTGCACCGGCTTCTCCGTAGGACCCGCTCGCTCGGGACACCCGCAGCACAATGGCGAGGCCGGTCATGGCCAGAGGCAGGCGCGCCACCAAAGAGGTGGCCATCAGCCATCGGACACCGGGAGATCGCAGGACAGTCGAATAGACGGCTGATCTCCTAGCGGCTGGGGCCACGATGTTGGCGCGTACGCGGAACTTCAGCAGCCGGTCGCGGCGGCAAGCGCACGGCACGCTTGCGCCATCCGGCGTGCTGACAACGTTGCCACGCGACGCCTGAGGAATTCTCGTGGGAGCGTGTGGACATTGTCGAAGTTGACTACACAGTCAGTCGGTACGCCGTCGTCCTCGGTGGTCAGCTCGAGCTCCGATATCAGCCCTCGCCTCGTGCGGGTGATTGCAGCCACCACCAACGAACCGATCCGGTCCGCTACCGGGTCGCGGGTGAGCACGACCACGGGACGATCACCTCCCGGGGTCGCGGCGAACCAAACGTCACCGCGCTGCATCGGCCCAGTCCGCCCAGTCCTCGGCGGGGCCCCAGTCGGCGATGTCCGAGAAGGAACGCTCTCCCTCGTCGAGGGGCTTGTCGATCCACGTCTGAAGGTCGATCTCGCTCGCAAGGCGCTGAAGGTGCCGGCGCAGGGCATCGCGCAGGAGCTCAGATCGGTCCACGCCCAGCCGCTCGGCCCAACTTTGAGCCTGCGCTGCTTCTTCGTCATCGACCCGGAAGCTGATCATTGTCATACAAGCATTCTAACTCGTATGACACAGTCCTCCAGGGGCTCCGCGAGGTCTGGGCTGGTGCACCAAATGACCAATCCCCCTTCTAGTGACACTTTCTGTTGCCTATTCGCGCGTTTGGTCCCGAGATAGCATTTCGGGCCCAACATCATCGGTTTGACCAGGTAGCCAGCGCTAGAAACCCTATTGGGGCTCGGTCCAGGTCGGGAACGGCGTTCCCGGCCCAGCCGGCGCGGCCGGGTGTTCTGAGGCCCACGCCTCGGCGACTGCGGCAGCAACCTGCTCATGGACCCTTGGCTGGAACATGGAAGGCACGATGACCCCGAGGCCCAGCTCTTCGTCGGTGACACAGGCAGCTATCGCACGCGTGGCAGCCTGCTTCATGGTCGCCGTCACGTAGGAGGCCCGGACACTCAAGGCGCCTCTGAAAAACCCTGGGAAGCAGAGCGAGTTGTTTATCTGGTTCGGGAAGTCGCTCCGGCCGGTAGCGATGACAGTGTCAGGTGCGAGCTCCTCGGCGAACACCTCGGGCTCGGGGTTGGCCAGCGCGAACACAACCGGTCTCGGCGCCATGTCGGCCAACCACGCCGGGTCGACGGAGCCGCGCAGCGCCGTCCCGATGAACAGGTCGGCGCCACTGAGGGCGGAATGCAGCGTCTTGACCCCGCGGGGGTTGGAGCGCGCTGCTATCCGGGCGTGGTGCGCAGCTGACCCTGGGCCTTCGGTGAGGGGCCCGTCCCGGTCGAACACGATCAGGTCGGGCACCCCGGCGTCGAGCAATGCTTCGGCTATTGCCGTTCCAGCTGCCCCGCAGCCGACGAGGACGACATGCAGGTCCCGGATGCCGCGGCCGGTGAGGCGGCACGCGTTCACTACCGCCGCCATCACGACTATCGCCGTCCCGTGCTGGTCGTCATGGAAGACCGGGATGTCCAGCCGGCGCTGCAGTTCCGCTTCGACCTCGAAGCAAGCGGGCGCGGCAATGTCCTCGAGGTTGATGCCGCCGAAGCCGGGCGCGACGGCGGCCACGGCGTCGATGAGCGCTTCGGTCGAGTGGGTGTCGAGGCAGATCGGGTAGGCGTTCACGCCGGCAAAATGCTTGAAGATCAGCGCCTTGCCCTCCATGACCGGGAGCGCCGCTAGAGGCCCGAGCGCCCCCAACCCCAGGACCGCGCTGCCGTCTGTGGCGATCGCCACGGACGTACCCTTTGCCGTAAGGGCCCATGCGTCAGCAGGCCGGCGGGCGATGGCGCTGGCCACGCGACCAACGCCCGGGGTGTACGCAAGGGACAGGTCCTGCCTGGTGCGGACGGCAACCCGCGGCGTTACTTCGATCTTGCCGCCGAGGTGGTACAGAAATATTCGGTCCGAGACATGGCGGACCCGTGACTGGCTCTCCAGAGCCTTCGTGACCGCCTCAACGTGCTCCTCGCTGGCTGCTTGCAGGGTCAGGTCGACGGTGGTGCCAGCGGCGGCCACCTCTACGAGGTCCATGCCGACCACTACGGCCCCAGCCGAGGTGACCGCCTGGGCCAGGCGCGACAACAGCGCCGGATGGGGCGGCGCCAAGACGCGAACCGTCACCGTATAGCTCGCGCCCGGCGGGACAGAGCCACCGACTGGTGAGTTCGCCACGTCGCTCAGTTTGGTGCTGTAACTGAGCCTTCCGCAATCTTTCAGCCGCTCGCTTGGCCCGTAGCGACCGGGCGCCGCCCTCGTGTAGGCTTTGTTGTTGATAACGACAAATGTGGTTGGTCACGACAAAACATGGAGGCACTGATGAGCGATCCCTTTTTGCCAAAGCGAGAGGACCACTTCAGTTTCGGTTTGTGGACGATCGGTTGGCAGGGCCGGGACCCCTTCGGTGACGCCACCCGGGCACCGCTCGACCCGGTTGCGGCGGTGCACCGGTTAGCGGACATCGGTGCGTGGGGCGTGACGTTCCACGACGATGACCTGATCCCGTTCGGGTCGGACGAAAGCGCTCGGGAGGCGGCTATCAAACGGTTCAGGGCCGCTCTCGACGAGACCGGGATCGTCGTGGAAATGATGACCACCAACCTGTTCACGCACCCGCTGTTCAAAGAGGGGGCGTTTACGGCTAACGACCGGAGCGTGCGACGCTTTTCGCTCCGCAAGACCATGCGCAACATCGACCTCGCCGCTGAACTGGGAGCGCAGATCTACGTCGCCTGGGGAGGCCGTGAGGGGGCGGAGTCCGACGCCGCCAAAGACGTGCGCGCAGCTCTCGACCGGATGAAAGAAGCCTTCGACACGCTGTGCGCGTACGTGCTCGACCGCGGGTACCCGATGCGCTTTGCGATCGAACCCAAACCAAACGAGCCTCGCGGCGACATATTGCTGCCGACGATCGGCCATGCGCTTGCTTTCGTCAACGAGCTCGAGCACCCGGAAATGGTGGGCCTGAACCCTGAGGTCGGCCACGAGACCATGGCGGGGCTCAACGTCATGCACGGGTACGCACAGGCTCTGTGGTCCAAAAAGCTCTTCCACATCGACCTGAACGGCCAGCACGGGATGAAGTACGACCAGGACCTCCGCTTCGGGGCGGCCGACGTGAAAAGCGCCTTCTTCCTGGTCGACCTGCTCGAAGCCGCCGGCTATGACGGGGCCAAGCACTTCGACTTCAAGCCGCTCCGCGCCGAAGACGCAGAAGGGGTGTGGGTATCGGCTGCGGCTTGCATGCGGACCTACCTGATCCTCCAGGCCAAGGCAAAGGCCTGGCGAGCCGACCCGGAAGTGCGTGAGGCCATGGCTGCAGCCGGGGTACCCGACCTTTCCCGGCCGACGTTGGCTCCGGGAGAGACTCTCGCCGACCTGCTCAACGACCGGTCGGCCTTCGAGGACTTTGACACCGAGACAGCCGGCAAGAGGGCAACGAACATCGAGCGGCTCGACCAGCTGGCGCTCGATCACCTATTGGGTGTGCGCTGACAAGTCCTTCCCGGCTGCAGGGCGTCACGGCCCGGTCCTACGGTCCCGCCGACACCAGTGCCATTGGGGCCGCCAGAAAATCCGCGAACGCCAGCTCGGCCGCGCCGAGCAGGACAGAGTCGGCCCCCAGCCCAGCCGCGACCACAGCTGCCTCGGCGCCCGCCTGCGGAAGGACCTGTCGGCGCAGCTCCCGTATGACCACCGCCTCGGCTGCCAGGTACACATTTCGGAGCGCCCCTCCGAAGACCAGAAGGTCCGGGTTGAAGATATTGATCAGATTGGCCGCACCCCGGCCCATCCATCGGCCGGTCTCCGTCACTGCTTTCGATGCCTTCGGGTCGCCGGCCTGGGCATCCGACAGCACCCGGGAGACGCCGGCCCTCACATCAGAAGCTCGTCGACCGGCCCGCCGTAGCACCGCCGTTGCCCCTATCTCGCTTTCCCAGCACCCACGAGCCCCGCAACGGCAGCGGTGACCGTCCGGGTTCAGCTTCATATGGCCAACCTCGCCGGCGTAGCCGGACCGCCCGGCGAGCAGAGCACCGTCAACGACGATGCCGGCTCCGACGCCGGTATTGCCCGAGACGTAGATGACGTGGCGATGGCCGACCGCCGCCCCTCTGGCGCATTCAGCCAGCGCACCGAGGTCCGCCTCGTTGGCAACAAGCACGCTGAGCCACCTCGGGAGGTGCTCCGACAGGAGTGCGCCGAAGGGTACGTTTTGCCAAACGAGATTGGGCGCAAGGTGCACAAAACCCTCACTGCGCCGCACGATCCCCGGGATCGCGACGGCAGCCCCGACGAGCTGTGCGCTGGCTGGTACCTGGGCCATCAGCTGACGAGCAAGGCCGCCGATGGTGGCGGCAGCCTCGGCCGGGGCCAACTTGCTGCGCGTGTCACGCGGCTGCGCGAGACGCTCGCGGAGCTGGCCTCCGGGGCCTACCCGGGCGACGACAAGGGCCTCAGCACCCAGCTCGACCGCAAGCACCCAGACCCGGTCGGCGTCGAGGCTGACGACCAGCGAGGGTCGCCCGGTAGCGCCGCCGGACGGCGATGGGCTCTCGCGAACAAGACCGATGGACGCCAGCTCGCCGACCAGGCCCGCAACAGTGCTGCGGTTGAGCCCCGTCCGGGCCGTCAGCTGCGAACGTGTGAGCGGCCCGCTCAAATGCAGGTTGCGGACGAGAGCGGCCAGGTTGTTACGCCGCAGGTCCTCGTGCACCGCCGCGTGAGTTCGCGGCGCATGACTGTGCGACTGTTCTGCGAGCGGGCGTGCCAAGCTGACCCGAAGACTACCGGCGCCTGCCGTGGGGCACGTCGGGAAAGGACGTACCATGCCGCTCGTTGCGGGAGTTGATTGTTCGACGCAATCGACCAAGGTCCTCGTGGTCGACCTCGATGACGGCCGCGTCGTGGCCTCGGGGGCAGCTAGCCACGAAGTCGAAGGCGATCGCGGCGCACGCGAGACCGACCCCGTTGCCTGGGAGATATCCGTGTCTACGGCGCTAGACAAAACGGGTTTCGCTGCACAGGTTGCGGCGATATCGATCGCGGCGCAGCAGCACGGCATGGTCGTGCTGGACGGCAACGCCCGGCCCGTGCGCAAAGCACCCTTGTGGAACGACACCAGAGACGCTGCGGATGCCCGAGCGCTCGTGGCGGCGTTGGGTGGGCCAGAGGCTGCTGCAAGGCGCGTCGGCTCGGTACTCACCACCTCGTTCACCGTTGCCCATTGGGCGTGGCTCCGCAGGACCGAGCCCGAGGTTGCGGCCGCCGTCCGCCAAGTCTTGCTACCCCATGATTACCTGAGCCTCCGGCTCACCGGCCAGGCGACCACGGACCGAAGCGATGTCTCCGGAACAGGCTGGTGGAGCCCCGCAGACGAGACGTATGCGGCCGACGTGCTGGCCCTTGACCTAGTCCAATTGGATGCTGCGTACTTGCCCACGGTGCTTGGGCCCGATGGCCTGGCCGGCCAGGTCACCCGCGCCGCGGCCGAGAGGTTCGGCTTGATCGCCGGGACGCCGGTAGCGTGCGGCGCGGGCGACAACGCGGCTGGTGCTCTTGCGCTCGACATAGGCCCCGGTGAGGCCGCCTTGTCCCTGGGCACTTCGGGAACGGTCTACGCCCCGACCGGGGCACCAACCGCCGACCCAACCGGGACCATGGCCGGTTTTGCAAGTGCTGACGGCCGTTATTTGCCACTTACCGCAACCCTGAACGCCACCGTGGCCATCGACCGTGTCAGCGACTGGTTAGGGGTGGGGCGAGAAGACGTGCTGCCTTCGGACGGGGTCACGTTCCTACCATGGCTGGGCGGGGAACGGACGCCTAACGTCCCCAACGCGTCGGGGATGTTGTCCGGGTTGCGTTACGACACCGACAAACGGTCCATTTTGCAAGCCGCTTACGAGGGCCTCGTGGCCACTCTGCTGGAGGCGATCGCCTTCCTGGACCAGTGGGCTCCGCAAAGCACCGATGCGCCATTGCTCCTCCTGGGCGGCGGGGCTCGTGGTACGGCTTGGCAACAAAGCGTGCGGCGGCTCTCAGGCCGCCCCGTGCTTGTGGTCGAAATGGGCGAACTTGTCGCCTACGGAGCCGCCATTCAAGCCTGTGCGGCCCTCACCGGCGAGCCCCTAGGAACTGTCGCCAGGCGGTGGGACGCCCGACGCGGTCTGTTGCTGGGACCAGTCACGCGCGACGACGAGGTACTGGAAAAAATCGCCGTTTGGCGCCGGTTTGTCCTCGGCCTGCTCGAAAGCGGCCCACCGGCGTAAGGCAAGAGGCCTAGGCTGTCGGCTCAACTATGCGGACCATGAAGATTGCATGCACAGTGCTCCTGGTGGGTGGGGCCGTTTCCTCCGGCACGGGAGCGGGGGCGACAGCCGTCGCGGTGCCGGCACATTTCGAGCCCGGATCTGTCAGCTTTGTCTCAGCTTCACAGGGTTTCGCCCTCGGCACTTCACCTTGTGCAAGCCAGCCGTGCACCGCCCTTCTGTCAACCGCGAACGGTAGCAAGACCTGGGCTGCGACGGCCCCACCGCCTGCACCGTTTGCATCGGCCTCATCGACGTCGTCGGCTTCGGTCAGCCAAGTCCTCTTTGCGAACGCCAGCGACGGTTGGGTGTACGGCCCGACGTTGTGGGCCACCAACAACGGAGCAGAGAGCTGGACCAGGGTAAAGCTCGGTGGGCCTGTCTATTTGCTGGCGACTTCGGCCAAGGAGGCCTACGCGGTCGTGGGGAGCTGTTCCCCCAGCGCCCACAACTGCCCAACGCCAACTCTTAAGTTGGAGCGGGCCACAGTCGGTTCATCGGCCTGGCAAACAGTGCAGGGCGTCTCGGGCTACGGCACGACAGCGGTGCTCACGGCGAACGGCGCTAACGCGTGGGTGTCCTTTCCGCCAAAGAACGCCCGGGCCGTCACTATCTGGAGGAGCTCCGACTCCGGGAGCACCTGGCAACGGCTGCCAAACCCCTGCTACCAGCCTTCCCAGGCCACAGACCTCGCAGGCATGGCCTCGCCGGGAGGCAACGTGCTTTTCGAATTGTGCGCCGGCAACCCGGGCGCCGGCCAGGAAGGAAAATCCCTTTGGTCGTCGACCAATGGAGGGAAGAACGGGCACGTCGTAAGCCAGCTGCCGCTGGGCGGCCTTGCGTTGAGCATCGCCGCTCCGAGCATCGGCGACATCGATGTAACAGCCGTCTCGGGAGCCAGCTTCGTGTACCGCTCGACCAACGGCGGCAGGACCTGGGCAACCCACACCTTCGCCGACGGGGGCGCGGGGTTCTACGATTTCGCCTTTGCGACGCCGTCTTTTGGCAATACGGTCGAGGGGAGCCCGGTCGATGGCCCAAATGACGACAGGCTCCTCGAGACGTCTGACGGCGGCGCTACCTGGTCGCCGGTCCACTTCTGATGCGCTAAAGCCGTCTGGCAGCGAACCACGCCGACAAGATCCGGGACGCGTCCTCCCGGAGCACTCCGCGCGTGACAACCAACTCGTGGTTGAGCCTCGGATCTCCACAGAGGTTGTAAAGCGACCCGCAGGCCCCAGCCTTGGGGTCGGGCGCAGCGAACACCACCCGGCTCACCCTGGCCGCGACCAGCGCGCCAGCGCACATCGGGCAGGGCTCGAGGGTGACGTACAGCGTGGTCCCCAAAAGACGCCATGACCCGGTGACTTTTGCGGCGTCACGCAGCGCGAGGACTTCGGCGTGAGCTGTCGGGTCCCCGGTCGCCTCACGGCTGTTGGCGCCCTGGGCTATGACTTCGCCCCCGTTCACTACCACTGCCGCTACGGGGACCTCACCGGCATCGCCGGCCTTTGCCGCCAGGTCAATTGCCAGGCGCATAAAGTGCTCGTCCGAGCTGACCTCCGGCGCGTTCACGGACCGGTGGGCCGGCTACCAGACAACGCGGCGACCACGTCGTCATGGACCAGGCCGTTGCTCGAGAGGGCACTGCCACCGTCGAGGCGCCTTGTCCCCGCGAAATCCGTGAACTTTCCTCCGGCTTCTTCGACGATCACCTGGAGGGGGGCGATGTCCCAAACCGACACGACCGGGTCGAGACCGACCTCGCACGCACCTTCGGCTACGAGCATGTGCGACCAGAAATCCCCAAATCCACGGTCCCGCTTCACTTTTT
>Ga0182024_10020461_pt1 | contig 12094 bp, 9 predicted proteins | sample P32metaG_FD_120480 | JGI IMG/M metagenome (GOLD analysis project Ga0182024, IMG submission 120480) | Permafrost microbial communities from Stordalen Mire, Sweden - P3-2 metaG (Illumina Assembly) | ecosystem: Environmental > Terrestrial > Soil > Wetlands > Permafrost | place: Sweden: Stordalen... | reverse complement strand
TCACGGGCATCCTGCCGCCGCTCAGCCGCGCTGCGATCCTCGAGACCTGCCGCATTCATTCATCAGCCGGCCTGCCACTTCCCGAGCGGACCCTCGCTGGGGAGCCGCCGTACCGGGCTCCGCACCACTCTGCCTCCGCCGTGGCCCTGCTCGGCGGCGGTACGGCGTGCCTCCGGCCGGGCGAGATCAGCTTGGCCACCAACGGTGTGCTGTTTCTCGACGAGCTCGCCGAGTTTCCAGCGGCGGTGCTCGACGGCCTCCGCCAGCCGCTCGAGGAGGGAGTCGTCCGGATCGCGAGGGCGCGGGCGACGGTGACTCTGCCGGCCTCGTTCCTGTTGATCGGTGCGATGAACCCCTGCCCGTGCGGACAAGGAGGGGCCTACTACCCGTGCGAGTGCTCGCAGGCTCAGCTCGACCGGTACGGGAGGCGGTTGTCAGGGCCGTTGATGGATCGGTTCGATTTGCATATCGCCGTCGATCGGCTGTCCACGACAGATATGTTCGGGACGCAACCATGCGAGTCCTCGGCGGTCGTGGCCGCTCGCGTGGCGGCGGCCCGCGAGATCGCTCTCGGTCGAGGCTTCCCCTGCAACGCGGCGATCCCGGCACATCGACTCGACGAGCTGGCGCCGCTCGACCCCAAAGCCACGGCGCTGCTGCGCCGGCGGGTGAGCCAGACGAGGCTCACCGCCCGGGGCCTCGACCGGGTACGAAGGGTCGCCCGGACGATCGCCGATCTGCAGCAGATCGAGGGCGCCGTGCCGGCGGCCGCGGCCGCGACGGCACTCGAGCTCCGCGCCGGTCGGCGCGCATTGCTTGCTGGGCGGTGGGTGGCATGAGAGAGCCCGACAGGCCCTCGGAGGCCGAGCCTCCCGACGTCGCATTCGCCGTAGCGCTGTCAGCTCTCCGACAGATGACGCCGGCGAGGCTACGTGTGCTGCTGGACGGTCGTCCGGCTCGGGACGTGTACGGCCAAGTCGTGAGCGGTGACCAGACGCTCGTCGGGCTGCTCGCCCGCGTTGGCGGATCGGCGCGAGCCGATTCCTCTCAGCAGCCGCTTGACATGGAGGTGAACTGGGGAGCGTCTGGCTCAGTTGGAGCGATCGAGCGTGCAGGTGCCCAGGCGCGCGACTTGCTCCGGTCCTGGCGTGTGGAGGCCGCCCGGAGTCCCGTACGCCAGCGATGGGCTGAGCTGCAGGCCCGAGGGATAGGTGTCGTCCGCCGCGGCGACGGTGCCTATCCAAAGCGCCTGCTGCGCGCTCGTCAGATACCCGAGTTGCTGTACGTCCGCGGGCGGTTGGACCACGTTTCGGCCCCGTGCGTAGGTATCGTCGGTACGAGACGGGCGACGCACTACGGCCTGGAGGTGGCGGCAGAGCTCGGCCGCGAGCTTGCTCTCCGAGGGATCGTGGTCGTGTCGGGCCTCGCCCGAGGCATCGATGCGGCCGCCCACCAAGGCCTGCTGGCCGCCCACCGGGGCCTACCGGCAGAGCACCCGCGTGTGAACGGCCCTCTGGCGGTCGTCGGCGGTGGGGTGGACGTCGTCTATCCGCGGGAGAACCGGCGACTGTGGGACGAGGTCGTCGTGAGCGGCGGTCTCGTCTCGGAAGCACCACCTGGAGCCCGACCCGAGAGCTGGCGCTTCCCGCTCCGCAATCGGATCATCGCTGCCCTGAGCCAGGTGCTGGTCGTCGTCGAGTCGTCGCGGCAGGGCGGGGCGATGCACACTGCGCTCGCCGCCGATGCCTACGGGGTCCCTATCCTCGCTGTGCCCGGTTCTCTCCGCAGCCCGCAGTCCGAGGGTACGAACGCCATCATCCAAGAAGGCGGAGCAGGAGTTGTTCTCGACGTTCACGACATCCTCGCCGTTCTCGAGCTCGAGTGCTTGGTGGACGCGACGCCGGTCTCTTTTTCACCGCTGCGTACGGCCGATACCCGGAGAGAGCCCGTCGGCACGTCGTGGCGGGCCGCACCGGGCCGGGGCTCAGGCGGCGGCATCGACAGTTCTTCCGTCACGCCCGGAATCACCCCAGGCGCCGGTAGCGCCGGCACCTCTGACCCGCCCGCTTCCGGCCCTCCCTCCGGCTTCGCCGCCGGTGTACCTGCAGCCCCGGTCGGGCCCGTGCAGCAGGCAATGGGTTTCATCTCCGGTAGTGGCGTCGCCCGTTCCGGCGCGGCAGCACGCCAAAGGGTCATCGACAGCTGCACTCCGACCGAACGAGCAGTGCTGGAAGGCGTCGATTACACGACGACTCTCCTCGACCTCGTCTGTCTCCGGACGAACATCGATCTCGGATCCGTGGCACTCGCGATCGATCACCTCGACGAGCTTGGTCTCGTCCGCTCTGACGGCGCTGGATGGATCCGCCTCTGATGCCGCCGGTCGCATTCCGGGGCCGCCGGTGTGCCGGCGCGCTCCCGGCGACCCGCGGCCTGGGTCGGGTTCGCCGGCGAAGCTCAGGACGCGAGCAGCTCCAATGGATCTGCCGCTTGGAGGCCGAGGGCATCGGCGACGGCAGTGTTCACGCACTCGCCCTTGACAGTGTTGATCCCGCCCCGGAGCACAGGGTCAATGGTTGCGGCGCCGAGCACGCCGTTGTCCGCCAGCGACAGGACGTAGGGAAACGTCGCGTTCGTGAGCGCGTAGGTCGAGGTATGGGGCACGGCGGCAGGCATGTTGCCCACCGCGTAGTGGAGAACGTCGTGGACGAAGTAAGTCGGTTCCTCCCACGTCGTCTCGTGCGTGGTCTCTATGCAGCCACCTTGGTCGACCGCCACGTCCACGATGACCGAGCCCGGGCGCATCATCGCAACCATGTCGTCGGAGACGACGATCGGCGCCCGACCGCCGGCGACGAGCACCGCGCCGATGAGCAAGTCAGCCTCCGCCAGCGCGCGTTCGATGGACCCGCGGTTGGACGCAAGCGTCATGATCCTGCCCTTATGGATCTGGTCGACCCAACGGAGCCGATCGACGTTCTTGTCGAGGAGGAGGACCTCTGCCTCCATTCCCTGCGCGATCCATGCGGCGTTCCACCCGACATGGCCCGCACCGATCACTACGACGCGGGCAGCCCGCACCCCGGGGACGCCGCCGAGCAGGATCCCGCGGGTGCCGTTGCGTCGTTCCAACAGGCTCGCCCCCACCTGGGTCGCGATCCGGCCGGCGACCTCGCTCATCGGGGCGAGGAGCGGGAGATCCCCGTTCGCCGATTGCACCGTCTCGTAGGCGATGCCCGTCGTCTTGGCCTCGAAGAGGGCCTTGGCCACCGCCGGATAGGCGGCAAGGTGGAGATAGGTGAACAGCACGAGATCCTCGCGGAGGTATTTGAACTCCGACTCCTGGGGTTCCTTGACCTTGCACACGATTTCCGCCGCCCAGGCTTGCTCGGCGGTCACCATCGTGGCGCCGGCGGCGGCGAAGTCCCCGTCGGAGAACGAAGAGCCCACGCCCGCTTCGGATTGGACGAGAACGCGGTGACCCAGCGCCGCCAGGCCGCGCACTCCGTCCGGAGTCATGGCGACCCGGTTCTCCGCCGTCTTCACCTCGGTTGGGATGCCGATGATCATGTCGAGCTCCTCCTACTCGGGCTGCATGGCGATCCGCTCCGGGCGGATCCGGATCTTGACGCGCTGCTGGCCCTCGGTTCTGTCCTCGAACTCCTCGACCCCGAGGTACTTCTTGGCGAGGAAGTCGATGTGCTCGTCGGCACCCTCGTGGGTCATCTCCGTCACGGCGCCTCGCAGCGCGACGACGCGATGAGGATCGTGCGGATCGACGACCGAAACGGCGACGTTCGGGTTCGAGTGGAGGTTCCTCGCCTTCACCCGGCCTTCGGCGGTATTGAACAGGACGTCGTCACCATCGACGTCGACCCAGACCGGGCTGATGTTGGGTCTGCCCTCCGCGTCGATGGTCGCGATGTGGGCGAGCACTGGCTCGCGCAGAAGCTGTTTCGCGCCTTCCGTGAGTCCCTGAGACACGGCAGCCCTCCTCGTTGTCCGGCGTGCCACGCTACCTGCCCGACCGCGGCAGCGGCAGCGCCGATCGACGGAGGTCTTCCGCGCCGGCTCGGGTCCTCGCCAGACCGGCCTGTTGCCAATCGCCTCTCCGCTCCGGGTAGCCTCGGGCCCGGACCCCACGCGCTTCGAGGGGTGCCCTCTATCGACACCATGATCCTCGACCGCATCCATACGCCCGCCGACGTGAAGGCGCTCTCGCAGAGCGAGTGCGAAACGCTGTCCGCGGAAATCCGCGACTTCCTCGTCGACGCCGTCTCCAAGACGGGTGGCCATCTCGGGTCGAACCTTGGTGTCGTCGAGCTCACGATCGCCCTCCATCGCGTCTTCGACTCACCCAATGACCTGCTCCTCTTCGACACCGGGCACCAGGCCTACGTGCACAAGCTGCTGACTGGGCGGAAGGCAGGCTTCGCGGACTTGAAGCAGGAAGGCGGGTTGTCCGGCTATCCCAACCGACTCGAGTCCGCCCACGACCTCGTCGAGAACTCCCATGCTTCCACTGCGCTGTCGTATGCCTACGGGTTGGCGTCGGCACTGCGTATCGAGGGTCGTGACGACCCGGAGCGCGGCGGGCGGCGCGTCGTGGCGGTCGTGGGTGACGGAGCGCTCACGGGCGGTCTTGCGTACGAGGCGCTGAACAATCTCGGCCACTCCGGCGCACGCGTCCTCGTCGTGCTCAACGACAACGGCCGGAGCTACGCCCCGACGATCTCGAAGCTCTCGGGCTCTCTCACTCAGCTCCGTCTCGATCCTCGGTATCTGAAATTTCGCGAGCGCATTCGGCACAGCGTGCGAGATCTTCCCGGCGTGGGATCTCTCGCCTACACCTCGATCCATGGCCTTACCTCGGGACTCCGTGAAGTCGTCGAGCCGCACGTCTTCTTCGAAGCGCTCGGCGTCCGCTACACCGGACCGCTCGATGGGCACGACATCGGTGCCATGGAGCGGGCGCTGCGGCGCGCGGCGGCGTGGCAGGGTCCGATCGTGCTCCACGTCATCACGAAGAAGGGGAAGGGCTACGGCCCAGCCGAGTCCGACGAGATCGCCAAGCTGCACGATCTGAAGGTCGCCGCCCCCTCCGCACACGGTGCCGGCAGCGCACGATCTCAACCCGGTGCCTCCACTCTCGCCAGCGGCCTGAGCGGCAGCGGTGTGGCCAACGCATCGATCCCGCGGGTCGGTGCACCCACAGACGACCCAGGTGGCCTGCCGGCTCCCTCGCAGATCGGTGACAGCTACACCGAAGCCTTCTCGAAGGCCCTGATCAGCGCGGCGGAAGCCGACGACCGACTCGTCGCCATGACAGCGGCCATGCCGGGCCCGACGGGATTGTTGAGCTTCGAGGATCATTTTCCGGACCGGTTCTTCGACGTGGGCATCGCCGAGCAGCACGCCCTCACAGCTGCGGCCGGCATGGCGATGGCAGGGCTGCATCCTGTGGTGGCCATCTACTCGACGTTCCTCGCAAGGGCCGTCGACCAGTGGAACCTGGACATCGGTCTTCACCGCCTGCCGGTGGTGATCGTCGCCGACCGGGCGGGCGTGACCGGTGACGACGGACCCAGCCACCATGGGCTCTACGACATGGTTCAAGCGCTACAAGTGCCCGGCTGCGCGATCTTCGCGCCGGCCGAACCCGCCGAAGTCGGCCCGGCCTTGGCGGCGGCCCTCGAGACCAAGGGTCCGGCGCTCGTTCGCTACCCGAAGACGCTCGCGCCCGGGCCGCTCGCGCCCGCAGGAACCGGGCTCGGCGCCCGCGTGCTCAGGGACGGCGACGGCGAGGTCGTGCTCGTGGGCGTCGGAAAGCTCGCCAGAGCCTGTGTCGATGCGGCCGAGATCCTGGCTCGCGAAGGCATCGAAGCCACGGTGTTCGACCCACGCGTGATCCGCCCGGTCGACCCGGAGCTCGTCGAACAGATGGCGTCGGCCCGCCTCGTAGTCACTGCGGAGGACGGTCTTGCCCATGGCGGGGCGGGCGCCTACATGCTGTCGCAGGTGGAGTCGCTCTCAGCCAGCCGTGCCGAGGTCGGTCCCCACACGATTGTGCTCGGCGTCCCGACAACGTACTTGGCACATGCCAAGCCCGATGCTGTGCTCGCCCACCTCGGGCTCGACGGGCCGGGCATCGCGGCCTCGGTCCGCTCGGCTGTGGAGCGCTTTTCCCTTTTCGCTCGCTGATCGCCGACGAGGCGCTCTTGGGGACGACGGCGTGCCCCAAAGTGCCTGTCAACCAATCCGGCGCCCGCGAGGGTTATAGGGGTGATGGGTGCGACCGGCAGCGACATGGGACTGACGAGCACCCAAGGGCCTGGGGACTTCGACTCGTTCTTCCGGAGCGTCTTCCCGAAGGCCGTGGCTGTCGCCCAACGGATCACCGGTGAGCGAGCCGCCGCCGAGGACGCCGCACTGGATGCGCTCGCGAAGGCGCACCTTCGGTGGAACAAGATCGGCGGCGAGCCCTGGCGCGACGCCTGGGTGTTCAAAGTCGCCGTCAACGAAGCGATTCGTCGATTGCCGCGGACCCATGCGCTGGAGCGAGCGTCGGACACACGAGATCCTGCGGACGCCGTCGCCCTCAGGCAGACGCTGACAGCTGCGCTGCAGCGCCTTCCCCGCCGGCAGTGCGAGGTGGTTGTGCTGACGTACTTGTTGGGTTTCTCAGAAGCCCAGGTCGCCGCTGCCCTCGGCGTCAGCCACGGCACCGTCAAGACCCATCTGCATCGCGGTATGTCCGCCCTCCGGGAAACCGTCGGGCAACACCTGAAGGAGGAGCACTTTGCTCGATTCGCCTGAATTCGACGATGCCCGTCTGGCAGCCATGCTCGACATGGCCAAGGTGCGCAGCAGGGCACTCGGCCACCGCCAGCACCTCCGCCGCTCCATCACCGGACTCGCAGCCCTCGTTCTGCTGCTGGGCACGGCAGGAGCCCTCCTCGTCCAGCCCCAGAACGGGACCGGAACCCCTCACCGGGCGTCGAGCGGGAGCCATCGCACAATCGCCCGGGCACCTGCGTGGAAACTGGTGGGCGACGTCACCCGGCCCTCCTGGCAGGAGGAGCCTTCCTTGAGCGGATCGGGGCGTGGCTACGGCCTTGTGTGCCCGACGGCGACGGCGTGCTACATGCTGGAGGAGGATCAGTCCTCCCCTTCAGGGCCGTCGCTGACCTCAATCGAGGTCACTCAGGACGGGGGCTCGACGTGGCAGCAGACCACGCTGCCGTCTGGTGACTCGGCCTCGACGGGCCTCGCCTGCGTGGGCGCCGACACGTGCATGGCCGGCGGAGCCGACAGTGGCGGCAACGCGGTGCTTCTCACCACTGACGACGCGGGCCAGACGTGGACATCGCTTCCCGGACCCTCTCAGCTGGCGCCGTCGCTCCTGTTCCTCGATCTCTCGTGCAGGACCGCACAGTCGTGCATCGCCATCACCCAAGGGCTGGTCGTCGACGCCAGCGGGTCGCAGACTTATGACATCATCCTCACGACCGATGGCGGGCAGACGTGGTCGAGCTCGCCTCTTCCGTCCGATTTCGTGCCTCTCGAGGCGCGGTGTCTCGGCGGGAGCACCTGCATCGTCGGTGGCTTCGACGCGGCGTCCGGGGATGTCAAGCCGTCGCCGCAGTCGCAGGGTGCCGTCTTCGCCAGCACCGACGGCGGTGCGAGCTGGGCGGCGGCTACGGTGCCGGACGGGTTCGGGCCGGTCACTACGTTCTCTTGCGGCGATCAGGCTGACTGTGTCGCCGTCACCGCTGGAACAAGCCTGCCCACGAGCCAAGTCATCGCCACGGCCGACGGCGGCCAGACCTGGACGGCGGCTGCCGGAGCCGGCTTGCCGACGAGCTATCTGCAGGCGGTCGCATGTCTTAGCAGCTCCTATTGCTGGGCGGCGGGCGTCCAGCTCTCGGCAGATGACTCCGGTTCGGCCACCCCGATTTCCCTGTCCTCGATAGAAGGCGTCGTGGCCATGACGAACGACGGAGGACACAACTGGCAGACGACACAGCTTCCGGCGGGCCTGAGCGACCACAGTGTCGTGACGGCAGTGGCGTGCCCGACGTCGACGGTCTGCTTTGCGACGGTGTGGTTGCCGACGGCGTCCTCGCAAGGACAGTACGTCCTTCTGTCATACGACAGCTCGGGGACGTAGACGTCCAGACTCCGACGGCTCGCAGACACTGCGGCGGCTTCAGCCGGGGAGATCGAACAGCGTCCCCGGTTCGTGATCCGAGGGGTCCTCGGGGTCGACGGCGAGCGGCTCCACCATCGAAGGATCGTCGAGCCGCGAGTTGTTCACCTCGGGTCTCACCCGATAGCCGGTGAGATAGCCCTCCGGCGGCGGTGACAGCAGCGCGCCGAGCTCAGCCGCATCGAGTGAGGTCGGCTCGATCCAGGTCGCCCAGTCCTCGGGCATGAGGGCGACGGGCATCCGGTCGTGGATCGTCGCCACGAGGTCATTCGCCGCCGTGGTGATGATCGAGCACGACAGCAGCCAGTCGTCGTGCCAGCCGTCGGTTTCCTCGTGGTGCTGCTCAAGCTCGTCTCCGGCCGCTGCGCCGCCGGCACGAGGGGCCCGCCAGGCCTCCCAGAGACCGGCGAAGACGAGCACGCCGCCGTCGGCGGGCCGGAAGCACCACGGGAGGCGGGCAACGCTCTTGGAGCATTTGGCGAGCCGGGAAGAGGCGCCGGCCGGCGCCTTCTCCCACTCGTAGAAGGCGTCCGCCGGGACCAGGCACCGGCGTTTGGCGAGCGCCGTCCTGAAGGCCGGTTTGTCGGCGAGGGTTTCTGCTCGGGCGTTGAACGATCGGTTGCCGACAGCCGGATCCTTCGCCCATGACGGAACGAGGCCCCAGCGGTAGACGGTCAGGCGGCGGCGAAGGGGTGGTTCGCCCGCCGCCGCCGGTGCGTCCTCGCCGTCGCGCCGCCTGACCCGCCGGTTCGCCACTGCCAGCACGCCGGCTTGCGGCGAGATGTTGTAGCGCGGCTCCAGGAGCTCCTCGGGTACCTCGATGTCGTCGACGTCAAGGAGGTCGGCGATGTCCTCGACCGGCCGGCTGGCGACGAAACGACCACACATATCGCCGGCGAACCTACCGGCGCCGGCCTCCGGTTCCACCCGATCGCGCATCGAGCGCGCGCTGCCACTGGGTGACAGCTCCGCGGCGCGCGGCGCTCCCCTCACGCGTCGAAGCCCGCCCAATACGTCCCCTCCATCATCCCCTCGACGGTCGCCCGATGAAGGATCAGGTCGTTGGCGTCGGCGGGCATGACGGTCTGACCGAAGGCGATCTGGCGCCGCGCCACCCGGAACATGATGATGCCGTGCCGGAGGGCGGCGTAGAAGAGGAAGAACTGCAGGTCCCCGACTGCCGTCCCGGTCTCGGCCTCGTAGGTGGCTACGACGTCTGGCAGGCGCATGAAATGCCGCATCGGCTCGATCTCGATCGAGGCTGCGATGTCGTCGAACCACCGGTGCAAGTAGATCATCCAGGCGAGATCGACCTCGGGGGGCGCGAGCCCAACCATCTCCCAGTCTAGGAGGGCGACCGGGGCGAAGTCCCGGAAGATCATGTTCCCGATGCGGGCATCTCCCCAGCTGAGAGCGGAGCCATCGGCACCGGACTGCGGCCAGTGCTCCTCCAACCACGAGAAACCCTCTTCGATCACCGACGATCTCACCCCGTCAGCGGCGCACCACTCGTAGTATCCGCGGATCTCAGCGACGTGCCGATGGAGCGATGTGCGGCCCTCCCGATCGAATGCCAGCCGGGCTTCGAGCTCGGGTGACAACCCGACCCCATGGACGCCGGCGAGCGCCGCGACGGCGGCATCCTGTAACCGTCGCTGGTCGGCCCGGTCGGCCTCGGACAGCCAAGAGCCGAACGGGTAGGGGAGGATGTCGGGCGGGATGTCGCCATCGATGCGGTCCATCACGAAGAAGGGCACGCCGAGGGGTCGGATGTCCAGCTCGAGGCGATGGACGCGGGGCACCGCCACGTCCGAGTGGCGGGCGAGGTGGCGGAGGACGAGGAACTGTTTCTCCAGGTCGTGGGTCGGGAAGACCGGGACGGAGGAGGCGTCGGGAGCAAGGCGGGCGACCAGGTGGGCGGGAGCAGCCAGCCCGCAGCCGTCGACTTCGAGCATCACGGACAGGCTCGACATGCCGGTGTGCTCGGGGATCTCGAGCGACGTGACCCGCGAACCGAGATCTGTCGTAGACAGCCACGCCTCGAGCGACGCTCGTAGGTCCTCAGGGTCGCGCGTCGATGTGTGGAGGCCGAGACCCTCACGCGTGCCGGCACCCTCGCCCGGGGACCCCGCGCCGGTGGAGGGGTTGCCTGCCGCAGGCGGCCCGCCGGTCGCCACCCCCGCAACCTCGCCGCCGGTCATGGCGCCACGCTGTCCCAACCCTCGAAACCCGACGGCTGGTGCCGCCCGAACGTCGCGTGCTCGAAGAGCCCGTAACCGACGGCCCCACCGCACCTTGCCCGCGCCACGTGGTCGATGACACCGAAGGCCATCTGGCCTGCGAGGGCCGGATCATTCAAGTCTGTGTCCACTCGCGCGACCGACCCAACCCCGCGCCACTGGCCGTGTCTCCATCCGGGGTCGCCGTTGTAGCCGGGGCCGGCGTTGAGAAGGACGTGGCCGAGCGTCTCGATCTCGACGACCGTCGGAGCACCCCGCTTGCTCATCGTGAGGGTGGCGCCGACCGGCAACCGTGTTCCCGAGCGGTAGTGGACGTCGATGTCCGCCCAACCGAGCTGCTCGGGCGGACGGCCCGAGCCGTCGGGCCAGACGCGCACCGCCTCGGCCGTGGTCCGCTTGCCGTCGCCGTCCTCCTGGGCGATGACGACGACTGCGAAGTCGTCGAACCGCAACGGCACGTAGGTCCACCAGAACCCGTATGCATCGAGCGGGTCGGTCGCCGGCCGGCCGGCCGGCTCGCCTTCGCCAACCGGCCGGATTCCCCAGGAGCGGTCGCGCGTTCCCGCAGACGACTCTGCCACGAGGGCGATGTCGTCGCCGTCGATGTGCACCGTTCCCTCGCACACACCTACCTGTGCGAACCGCGCTCCCTCGACGATGATCCGGCCCCGCTGGCGAATCGTGTGGAGCGGTTCGTCGACCGCCGGGAACGATCCCGTCCACGTCAGGTCGAGACCGATGCGGTGCTCGCCCGGCTCGCAGATCAGCCGCAGCTGGCGAAGAGGTTCCACCACCTCGATCCGGTACGGCCCGACCTGCTGCGACAGGCGATCGGGACCGATCGCATCTGACAGCTGCAGCGTCGACTGGCGTCCGGAGACCATGATCGTGATGAAGGCATCCGTGACTCCGAGGTTCGGGTACAGTCCCAGCCCGGTCACGACGAACAGCTCGCCTGTCCGGTCGTGGGCGTTCAGGTAGCAGCGGTCGTAGGCGTTGCGGTCGCTCGTGGCGACGTACGCCATCGACAACGGCACTTGATGGACCGGGTACTCATCGAGCGGGACCGGCATTGTGACCTCCCCCTTTGGGCCTAGGGCATCCTTCCGCACAGGAGGGGCCCGATGCTTGCCGCCAAAACGAGAACATGTTCTACTTACCGCCGGTGGAGTTCAACCTGGCCGACCTCTTCGAGCACGCCGTCGACGTCTTCGGCGAGCGCGAATACCTGGTCGCCAACGGTGTGCACCGCACCTACGCCGAGATGGACCAACAGGCGAACCGGCTTGCGCACCATCTCGCCGCCCAGGGCGTTGGCCCGGGTGATCACGTGGGTATCTACGCCTACAACAGCGTCGAATGGGTCGAGACGCTCTGGGCCGTCTTCAAGCTGCGAGCCGTCTGGATCAACATCAACTACCGCTACGTCACCGACGAGCTCCGTCACCTGTTCTCGAGCTCCGACGTCGTGGCGATGGTGGTCGACGGGCGTTTCGCTCCCCGAGTCGCAGCCTGCCGTGACTCCCTCCCACAGCTCCGCCACGTGCTCGTCGTGGGGGACTTGAGTGGTGCGCAGGACGGGAGTGATTCAGGGCTGGGGGGTTTCGGGCTGGTGGATGTCACCGACTACGACCGGGCACTCGGG
>Ga0182024_10020460_pt1 | contig 12094 bp, 6 predicted proteins | sample P32metaG_FD_120480 | JGI IMG/M metagenome (GOLD analysis project Ga0182024, IMG submission 120480) | Permafrost microbial communities from Stordalen Mire, Sweden - P3-2 metaG (Illumina Assembly) | ecosystem: Environmental > Terrestrial > Soil > Wetlands > Permafrost | place: Sweden: Stordalen... | reverse complement strand
TCGGTCATGAGGTTGCCAATTGCTTGATCTGCGAATGCTCCTCCGTAGTATTTGCCAAAACCCTGCGCTCCGGTACCGAACGAGTTGTACTGCCTCTGCGCCATGGATAACCCAGCAAAGATGCCAGCCACTAGAAATGCCGAGGGATCGAAAGAATCATCCAAAGCAACTTTCATTTTCGCGCGCGAAGTCAAAGGTTTGATTTCCGCCGAGTTTTCGTCCGAGCGATAGTTAGGGATGATCCAGAAGATGTGGTTCTTGCTCGGATCATGCTGTTGAGCGTGTTGTGACTGACCCGATTGAGTCTGATTTGCGCGTGGTGCATCTGGCAGCGTTGACGGTTCCTGTCCAATCACCACAACGCCTCCAACCAGCAAACTAAAAGAGATCAGTGCACGGCAGACCGTAGGGACAAAGGAACTTGACGTCAACCTCAGCATACCAATGCTTGATGCACGTTGGCGCGCCTTTTGAAGGAACATGAACAACTTGTCATTTGTTTGCCACCCCGAATTCATTCTGCAGCTGATAATCTTCCTCATGGGACGTTGTGACTCCGATCATCCGATGCGTTACCGACAACTCGGGATCGCATTTGTAATCCTCATCTTTGCTGCACCCCTCAGTCGTGCTCAAGACAACTACGAAATCCAGGTGTACGGTTCCGACCTGGTCGATCCCCGACACACTATGGTTGAACTCCATAGCAACTTCACAATCGATGGCTCGAAGGCGACCATAGATGGTGTTTATCCCACCAACCACGCGGAGCATGAGACGGTCGAGATCACCCATGGCTTCAATGACTGGTTCGAATGCGGCTTTTACATCTTCACTTCCATAACTGAGGGCCAAAGCTGGCAATGGGTGGGTGATCACATCCGGCCGCGCGTTGCCGTCCCGAAGAAGTGGCACTGGCCCGTGGGTGTGAGCATCTCGAACGAAATAGGCTATCAGAGGCGCCAATATTCCGTGGACACGTGGACGTGGGAAATCCGTCCCATCGTGGACCAAAAAGTTGGCCGATGGTATTGGTCCCTGAATCCGACGCTGGACCGATCTTTCCACGGCGAGAGCGTGAACCAGGGCATTGTCTTTTCACCAAACTTCAAATTCAGCTACGATTTGACTCCGAAAGTTGCGGGAGGGCTCGAATACTACGGTTCGGTTGGTCCAGTGACGGGATTCGATACAGCGTCACAACAACAGCACCAGATTTTCCCCGCGATTGATTTGAATATCGCTCCACAATGGGAGATCAATTTTGGCCTCGGCGGGCCTCACGGGCGCGACCGACCACCTGATTGCCAAGATGATTCTGGGGTATCACTTTAATTTCTGATCAAGAACAGGAGCGCACAAGTGATAAAGGGTATAGGCAAGATCTTGGCGAGGATAGCTATCTATGTCATCCCGTTGCTCGATCTGTCGACACCCACAACGCGACGCAATTGACGTCTCGGTTTTGCAAGACGGTACTCGGTTTACCGCCAGACAGTTTCAAGTCTCCCGGCCATTATTGAGAATCAATGGAAACCTGCGTTTTAGGCGGACAGACACTGCGAAGTGGTTAGACCAACTTGCTGACTACGAACGCAAAGCAGATCGGCTCTAATTCGCTTAAGAACTCCGTGGGTCTCTTAGCACTGGGTGCTGCTCACGACTTTCTTCAGTGGTGACCGCGATCCGTTTCGATTTCCGATAGACGTTTGCAACCGCCATCGTCCAGAAGGGAACTAAATCGACCCCGGGCACGAGTTTGGCAAGAAACGATGGCAGAAATTCCCAGTGCCAGCCAAGAAGGTGAACCAGCACGGCTCCCATACCGAAATCGAGTATGTCATCAGCGGGCGACAAAGCGCCTTCGACGAATAAGGGGAAAACGATGATTTGGAGTGCATCCGCAATGATGGCCAGCACCATGGCGGCTCGAAAGCGCGAACCCGGTGAGATTGTGACTGTGCCTTCAATCACGGCAGCCTACTGCTTTCATACTCGCGCTTGATTCGCCTATTTTAGTCGATGGTTCGCTGTAAGCCATAATGCCGTTGAGGAGACTACAATGCGCCATCCTTTCAAATGTCGAGATGTATGACAAGTTGTCAGAACTCCGCAGAGACCTTCTGCAGATCGAAAAGCGCCCGGCACGCTCTAACCGTTCGGCCGAAGTTGCAAGAAGTGACCCGAGTTGCGCCCACTCACCCGCATGCTGGAGGGACTCTACCTCGGCAAAGTCGACGGTAGCCATCAGGCTACGAGCGTTGTGATGCCCGCCCAGACGACGCTTGGTCTCCTCGTTAATCAATCGGTAATACAGAGCCGAAGATTCCCAGCTTATACCCCCCGATTAGTCCGATGGTTTTCATAGCCGTTAGACTAGACGTTTAAGCCTGCATTCGTCGAGCCGGCAGGGTGCAATGGAACTCCTCTTAAACAGATTACTTCCAGTCCCCGCATTTCTCACCAAAGCGCATTGTGAGCGGGCCGTCGGCAACCCTTCCGTTCCGGATTATGGAAGGGTTGCTCGTGATCCAGGGCGCGCAGTCCCCAGAAGCGCCGCTAATCGGCTGCGAAGCAGGTCACTTGTACGCGTGAACACTTCTTCGACAACAACAATGCTCTCATCGTGCAACGGGGCGGTGAGGGGCCGAGCCATAAGGCAACTTGTGGAAGCGGAGGGAGTATTATGCGGATAACAAATGAAGTTGATAAAGATGGAGTAGAGCAATGTCCGAGTCCATTGACTGGCCGCCGCGGCATCCGGGGCGGCCTAGCGGTCGCCGCCGCTTCCTTCTCATTCTCGTCGTGCTTGCCGTCATCTTCTTCGGCGGTCGGGCTGCATTGTCGTATTACGTGGACGTGCTCTGGTTTAAGTCGCTCGGCTATGGGGACGTCTTCTGGAAAACACTGAGTCTTCAGTGGGAAGTCTTCACGGCTTTTGCAGCGGCCACATTTCTCATTCTGTACGGATCGTTCCTGGCTCTGAAGCGGGCACATCTCCCCGATTTGCCGGACGGTCATACGATTCTTATCGGCGGACAGCCGGTGAAGCTGCCGGTAGAGCCTGTTCTGCGGCTCATTGCGCTCGGCGTTTCGCTCGCCATTGCCGCTGCAACCGGCGCCGCTATGATAGAAGAGTGGCCGATACTCGCGCTCTTTTGGTACGCACCTCGCACTGCTGGTAGCGTCGTAGACCCGATTTTTGGCAAGCCGCTGAACTTCTTTCTGTTCACCCTGCCAGCGTGGCAGCTCATCCTCGGCTGGCTGCTTACGCTAGCCGTGAGTACCTGTGCTCTCGCCGTTTTCTTCATCCTCATCACGGGCGGAGCGCGTGTGCTCGCCGGGCGTCTCAGCCGCCAGGTCACATTGCCTTGGCGCGGGCTCTCCATCACACTTGCGTTTCTGTTGCTAATCCTCGCGATGCGTGTGTATATCAGTCGGTTCGAGCGATTGCTCGACGATCATACGATCTTCGGGGGTGTGACCTATAGTGACGCGCACGTCACGCTCACAGGGATGCTCGTCGTCTGCGCGGCGCTCGTTTTTGGCGCCGTGATCGCAGTCGTCAACGCCGTGCGGGTGCCACGTGGGCGCTGGCTTGCGACGGCCATCCTTCCGACCGTGGTCTGTTATGTTGCGGTTCAAGCAGTCGGCTGGTACGTCAGCAGCTTTATCGTCAAGCCGAACGAACTGGTTCGCGAGAAGCCTTACATTATGTACAACACCGACTTGACCCGGCAGGCCTACGGATTGAACCAGGTCTCGCAGCGCGAGTTTCCCGCTGAGACGACGGTCGAGGCGGCTGACCCGGCGAACAATCAGGCTACACTTCGGAACATCCGGCTGTGGGACTGGCACGCACTCCAGGACACGCTGCGCCAGATTCAGGAAATCCGCACCTACTATGACTTCCCCGACATCGACATTGATCGCTACGAAATCGACGGTACGACTCGCGAGGTGATGCTTGCCGCGCGCGAGCTGAACGTCGATAAGCTGCCGGAGAGCAGCCGCAACTGGATTAACGAGAAGCTGATCTACACTCATGGCTATGGCATCACGATGAACCCGGTCAATGGGTTCACGGCGGAAGGGCTGCCTACTCTGATTCTGAGCAACATGCCGGTCCAGAGCACGGTGCGTAGTCTAAGCGTGACGCGCCCAGAGATCTATTTCGGCGAGTTGACCAATACTGACGTCTACGTGAAGACACGGCAGAAAGAATTCAACTACCCGCAGGGCGCGAGCAACAATCTCACGTCCTACGAAGGCAACGGCGGCGTCCTTCTCGGCGGTTTCCTGCGCCGCATGATCCTCGCGCTGGACCAAAGCGACCTCGCGAAGCTACCGTTCAGCGATGACGTGAATAAGAATAGCCGGCTGTTGATGCGGCGCAACATACGTGATCGCGTATCGGCGTTAGCGCCGTTCCTCACCTATGATCCGGATGCGTACATCGTGCTCGGCGACGACGGCCGGCTGTCGTGGATCATGGATGCCTTCACGGTTTCAGACAGCTATCCGTACTCGAGCCATTATCGTCTCGACAACAATTCCATTAACTACATGCGGAACAGCGTGAAGGTGGTCATCGACGCCTACGATGGCACGACAACATTTTACGTGTTCGATACGGAGGATCCGATCATCGCAGCCTACCGCCGCATCTTTCCGACCTTGTTCAAGGATGCGGCCCTGATGCCGCCGGGGCTGCGCAAACACGTGCGCTACCCCGAGTTGTTGCTCAAGCTGCAGGCGGAAGTTTACGGCCTGTATCACATGACGGATCCGGAAGCGTTCTACAACCGTGAAGATCTGTGGACGGTCGCTACCGAAGTCGGCATGAGCGAGGGAGGGGAGCAATCGACACAGGCGATGGAGCCGAATTTCGTACTGATGAAACTGCCGGGCGAAACGGGCGAGGAGTTCGTGGAGATTCTGCCCTTCACGCCGGCCAACCGGAATAACCTGATTGGCTGGATTGCCGGGCGCAGCGACGGTGCACAATACGGTACGTCAGTGGTCTACAACTTTCCCAAAACGAAGCTGGTCGACGGACCACTGCAAATCGAGGCGCGAATCGATCAAAACGCGCAACTCTCCGGACAATTGACGCTGTGGAATCAGCAAGGCTCGCACGTGCGGCGGGGGGCCCTGCTTGTGATTCCGTCCGGGCGAGCGCTTTTGTATGCGGAGCCGATTTACCTGCAAGCCGAGCGGAGTCCGATGCCGGAGTTGCGTCTGGTTGTGCTCGCGCTCCAAGATCGGCTTGCGTACGGACCAACCTTCGAGTCGGCGATGGCGTCGCTTTTTGGCGGAGCGGTCTCGTCCATGACCGCCCCGTCGATGAGCGCAGCGGCAGTCCCGGCGGAGTCGGAGCGAAGCACACCCGCATCCGCCGCGTCGCCCCAGCTCGCAGCGGATCTCAGCGCGCTCATCGCGGAAGCCGCCAAAGACCTTGCCGACTACCAGCGCCTGACGGCGGAAGGCAAACTCGGCGAAGCTGGACAGAAGCTTGAAGAGTTGAAGCGCGCACTCGACAAGCTGAACACACGGCGAAGATAATCTTGCTGCCGTGCTGCGGTCGGGGCGCTTGAGTCTTCAATACGACGAAACTGCCTAGAGACCGGCTTCGAGGATTCTCTCCGGTGTTGCTGTTAGCCGGTCGGTCCAGTTCCCTCGAAGCGACTTTCAGGATTGGCTGGGCGGGCGCGATCGCGTGCCCGAAGGAAGCAACATCGGAGATTCGAGACTAGGAGCCGAGACTAGGAGTCTTGCAGAATGGCCTGTCTGGCGTTACGATGAGGCGATCGTGAGCTTGAGCTTCTTGGCTAGCTCAATGAATTCCGATTCGAAGATCGTGCCGCAAACACTCTGCTTTTCAACAACTTCCAAACCAAAGTCGATTGAAATCCCATAGCGTCCGCCGCGAACAAAGCGGCTTCTTTCAAACGGTTGTATCGAAAGCGAACTCCTGAGGTCCAGGCTAACCGCGACTGTCGCGTCGGTTCGCTTCCGATACAGCTCTGACGTGATCCGGGCGCAACGAGTGAAGCAGTCGTACCTTCCGGCCAGGTCCAAATGGCGACGCGCGAGACGTGAATCACGGTTTGTGTGGCATGGTCGCCGGGGAACCTAGTATCAGCGTTGGGAAATGAGATCCAGCCGCCGAGCGCCAGATCAACCAAAATGTACATGGGTTTATGCGGAATCACGGAAGCCCTGGGGGAACTTCTTGATGGCATTGCCGTCGAAGTACCAAGTGACGGAATCGGCCTGCCAATCGACACCGTAGGTGTGGAATCCGGCCGACAGGTCGAGCTTGGTATCATAGGAGGTCCCGCTTTGAGAATGTGAATCCGGGCTGCTGCGTGGGGCGACCCTCCGGTTACGATCATGCCCGAGGCGTAGTTGTAACCATGGACGTGTTGCTTGCGGGCAGTAAGGTGCAGCATGCCACTAGAAACCGAAACGCTGTGTTTCCAGTACCACTCGAGATCGTCAGGGGGGCCGTTGGTGCAACCAACGTTCTCATCGGCATAAGGGATAGCACCGATACCACTTCGTGAGATCCAAACTCGAGCCCTCGAATTCATCATCAAACAAAAGCTGATCCGCCGCGGGGATGTTTGCGTGCAGGGCCGCATCTGTTATTCGCGCCGACTCCGCATTTCGGACGCGCGAAGTCCCTTGCTGAGCAGCGGCCAAGGCCGTGAGCGTCACACAAACTATGACTAGATAACCATATTTCATCAGAAGCCTCGCAAATCACGTCGCATCCATCAATGAATTTCTTAGGCCCAAGTAAGCTTACTACCGCCAGACTATCGTTCAAGACATCGGGTTGGAGAATGAAGGGCGGGGACTGGTTCTTCACAACTCCAACATTCTGCTGAAATGCCAGTACCGTAAGCGAAGAACGAACCGTCTGTGCCGCTTCCCCAGATGTGGCTGAAGTAGGCGGAGCGATAGCGATGTGGTACTTAGCTGACGTTGAGGCGGGTCTTCTCGAGCGACTGCTTCTCGAACTCGTCCGGGAATAGCATTGACGCGCTCGGTCTGGCGGATGCAGGTGGAGTTCGGATTTCGTACTACGAGGAATTTTTGAAAGGTGTGGCCTCTCCTGAACGTGCAGGTAGGGAGACGAGGTGCCTTCTCTACTCGCTATTTTGCCGGGGTGGATTCGTCAAGGCCGCGATATTTCAGCATCGCCTTCGTGTTAGGTGGCGCCCCGTGCCAGTCCTCGTACATTTTGGCGAGGTCCTGGCTATTCCCGCGAGAGAGAACCATCTGGCGAAATCGATCACCGTTGGCGCGGGTAAGCTCGCCATGTTCGACGAACCACTGGTAGGCGTCATCGGCAAGCATCTCGGTCCAGAGGTACGCATAGTAACTGGCGCTGTAGCCGCCTCCCCAGATGTGGCTGAAGTAGGTGGAGCGATAGCGAGGTGGTACATAGCTGACGTTGAGGTGGGTCTTCTCGAGCGACTGCTTCTCGAACTCGTCCGGTTTCTGGAGTGGGGCATGGGGGGGGAGCAGGTGCCACTGCATGTCGAGTTCGGCCGCGGCGAGGAGTTCCGTCATGTCGTAGCCTTTGTTGAACGTGGCGGCTTTCCTGAGCCGGTCGGCGAGTTCCTCCGGCATGGGGGCACCGGTTTTGTAATGCTTCACGTAGTGGGTGAAGATCGAGGGATAGATGGCCCAATGCTCGTTGAACTGCGAGGGAAATTCCACAAAGTCCCGAGCAGTTGAGGTACCAGAGAGAATGGGGTATTCGGCGTCGGCGAACATGCCATGCAAGGCGTGTCCAAACTCGTGAAACATTGTAATAACGTCGTTGAAGCTGATCAGAGCGGGTTCGCCTTCGGCCGGCTTGGGCAGGTTGGCGACATTGTAGACGACAGGGAGGGTTCCCAGCAGGTGCGACTGGCCGACGAATTCGGACATCCAGGCTCCGCCGTTCTTGTTGTCGCGCTTGAAGTAGTCGCAGTAGAACAGAGCGAGATGCTTGCCGTTGGCGTCGAAGACCTCGAAGACCCGCACATCCGCGTGGTAGACGGGGAGATCGTGCCTCTCTTTGAAGGTAAGCCCGTAGAGTTGATTAGCGGCATAGAAGACACCGTTCTGCAACACATTGTCGAGCTCGAAGTAGGGCTTTACCTGTGCATCGTCGAGGTCGTAACGAGCTTTGCGGACCTGATCGGAGTAGAAGTCCCAATCGTAGGGCTGGAGCTGGAAGCCACCCTTCTGGGCATCGATGATGGCTTGGATGTCTTTGGCTTCGCGGGCAGCCTTTGCCGTCGCGGCGGGGACGATGGCATCCATGAACTGCAATGCAGCTTCGGGCGTTTTGGCCATCTGATCTTCGAGCTTCCACGCGGCGAAGCTCGGATAACCGAGGAGTTTGGCCTTTTGAGCACGAAGCTCAGCGAGACGGGCGATGGTCTCGCGGGTGTCATTGGCGTCGCCACGTTCGGTGCGATTCCAGGAGCGCTCGAAGATGGCATGGCGCGTCGCGCGATCGCTGAGTGAAATAAAGTCGGGCTGCTGAGTGGTGTTCTGGAGCGGAATTAGGAAACCTTGCAGCTGCCGGTTTTTGGCGGCCTGCGCGGCGGCCGCGATGCGAGCCTCGGAAAGGCCGGCCAGCGCGTCCTTGTCGGTGGTAACGTACGCGCCCTCCTTTGTGGCGGCGAGGAGTTTGGTGGTGAAGGCGTTCGAAAGGGACGACGCCTCTTCGTTGAGCTTCCGGAGTTCAGTCTTGTCGGCTTCGGACAGGTTGGCTCCGGCGTGTACGAACCTATCGTAGTAATACTCCACTAGGCGGAGAGACTCGCGGTCGAGCTTGAGAGTGGCGCGTTGCTTGTATATGGCGGCTACTCGCGCGAAGAGCTTTGTGTTGAGGAAGAGGAAGTCCTGATGTGCGGCGAGTTTTGGAGCCTCGATGGTTTTGATCTTTTGTAGGGTCGGGTTGGTGTTTGCGCCGGTGACTCCGTCGAAGGCCGCCATTACGCGCTCGAATAACTGGCCGCTCTTCTCCATGGCAACCAAAGTGTTGTCGAGGCCGGGCGGGGCGGGATCGTCGGCGATGGCCAAAATTTCGGCCTGCTGCTGCGCCATGCCGGCCTCGATTGCCGGCTGGAAGTCTTCGTCCTTGATCTTGTCGAAGGGCGGAGCCTGAAAAGGCAGGGTGCTGGGGGCATAAAACGGATTAGCGGGGCCAAAGTCGGCCGCTGCGGCGAGCGATGGGTTGACGGTGTCAAGTGCGATGGCGTCGGTACCGATTAAGGTGCTCATGAATAACAGCATAGTCTTCGCGGTGTGTAGTCGAGTGGCGTTCATCATGTTCGATAGGGATTTCTCGTCTCCCTGATTGTAACGAGCGAGCGGGCTAAATGGAATATAGCGGAGCCACGCTTTCCAGAGAAGCGCTGCACGGCTGGCGTGCTCTTCCTGCCCTCTTGAATATGAGCCCTCCGGGGAGGATTTTCTTTCGCCGTGTCTCGGCGAAGCGGACCTGATGCGGCGCGTGCTGCCGAGCGGCGAGTTTGCTCGCTTGTTCCGACCTTCTCTGCCGCAGATTTCCCCGGCGAGAAAGGGTGCTTGGTTACAGCCAGTGGTGTCGCCCGATCCCAGTGACCCAAAGTCGGCATATTTGGAATGTGTACACGCTGAACCTGATGGTGTAATCCTGTTTGAGAGATTTATAGCATGCTTTATCCCGAGCCGTCAGCGAACGGTCAATAGCTATTGCAAAATCCCCATTGCCGATCAGGCCCCACGGTGAGCACAACCCGGAAGCGGACTCTTCCCCTGATCATTTGATCGTAGGCTTCGGCGGGTCCGCCACCGACCCACTGTTTTCTGCCTTGGTTCTGTCGCGCAAGATCCGTTCCCACGTTTGTTCAGGCCAGGGAAGCTCTATCTCCCTGCGTTGCCACCCAGTTCTATCGTCACGGGAAGTCGAGGTTCCGTCGGAGCTTAATCGAAGTAACCTTCACAGTTGGTTGGCTCAGAGATCAAACGGACGTCCGGTTCGAGCTTTCTTCAACCGCAGGAGCGCAATTCAGATTGTGAATACGAATCGAGGGTTGGGGAATCTAATGCACCATGAGGGTACGAAAAGGGTTAATCGGTTTCATTGCAGTTTTTCAGTCCGTTCTTTTTTTTACGCATTTCTTCCTCTATGAGACGTGGATATTTTCCGCCGCGGGAAGCCATATCGCTGGGGCGCTGTGGGTCAGACTGAGTCTCGGCGTTTTGTCGGTGAGTTTTCTTGCGGCTTCGATACTCGCCTTTCGCTATACAAATGCGGCACTGCGCGTGTTTTACCGGGCCGCGGCGGTTTGGCTGGGTTTGCTGACCTTCCTCTTTCTCGCGGCGGTTTCTTCCTGGGTTGGTTTCGGAGTTGCTCGGCTCGCGGGCCTGGATATGAACTTCCATCGGATCGTGGAAGTGCTGTTCGGTGCCGCGGTAGTTGCCGGACTCTACGGGGTCTTCAACGCAAGCTGGACGCGAATTACACGAACGACGGTGCGGCTCGCGAACTTGCCGGAGGCGTGGCACGGGCGAAGAGCGGCGCTGATCAGCGATGTGCATCTGGGACACGTCCGAAACGGGAGTTTTCTGCGGCGCATGGTTGCCAAGATTTTGAAAGAGGAGCCGGACTTGATTTTTATCGCCGGCGATTTGTATGACGGCACGGCCATTGACGCGGGGCGAGCAGCGGAGCCCTTGAACGAGCTAACAGCCCCACATGGCGTGTATTTTGTCGCGGGAAACCACGAGCAATTTGGGGACGACAGCAAGTATCTGCGGGCCATCGCAGCCGCCGGGGTGCGCGTTCTCAGCAATGAAAAGGTGGAAGCGGACGGCTTGCAGATCATTGGCGTGCCGTACCGGAATGCGACGCAGGACGGACACTTTGCGTCGGTGCTGGAGCGCATCGGCGTGGATCGTGACCGCGCCAGCATTCTGCTGACGCATGCACCCGACCATCCGGAGATCGCAGAGGCTGCGGGCGTTTCTCTACAGATATCCGGGCATACGCACCTTGGGCAATTTATTCCTTGGACCTGGATGGCGCGGAGGATTTATCGGCAATTTGTGTACGGCTTAAGCCGGATCGGAAAGATGCAAGTATTCACTTCGAGCGGCGCGGGAACGTGGGGACCGCCACTCAGGCTGGGGTCGAATCCCGAGATTGTGATGCTTGAGTTCGAGTGAGTCTACGATATCCGCCGGGCTAAGAAAAACCAAAAAACTGAGCCAAGTGCTACGACACTTTTACGCAGTCAACTGCTCATCGCTTCTCCTTTGCTCGATAGTCCATTTGGGATTGCGCTTCTGCCAATCCGCCGCTTTCTATTCTGCTTCCATCTTTCAAAATAAGTTCTCGAGGTTTTTTCGGGCCAAGGAAGCTCGACCCATTTTGCCGGCCCACAAAGTCGGATCAAGACTCGCGCGCACCGCCTTTTGATACTGCGGCAACGAATGAGGCGATCCTCGCTCGAAGGTTCGAAAGCACTACTCCGGATGGTGCCAGAGCCCTCGTCTCGCGACAAATTGAAAACGCTTACCTCCGGTTGCTCATTAGCAGGGAAGCAGATGCACTTCTCTGCGAAGTGCGTATTTTCTCGGATCTTGATTGTCGCTTCTACCCGCGCCAGGCGTGCGCTAACTCTCATTCGTCACATTTCCTTTCGCAGACTCGCTCGTCAATCCCGCTTTCTCTTCTAATGCCGCCAAGCGCCTCGCCGTATCTGAAACTTCAAGAGCTTTCATAAATCCGGCCCCTAAATAACTAATTGAGTTTGCTAATTTGGGATCCAGCGTTCCAGCCTGAATTTCCACAATCGATTGCCCCAACAAATCCCTCAGGTCGGCAGCAGTTTGAGGAGGGAGAAATACCTTAAAGATTATCGGGACTGTAGATCGCCCGCCGCTGTCCTCCCTTGCTCCCAAGGTCAGTCGCCCTGGCCGAGTGCATGACGCATGGTCTAGTGCCCCTGACCACGGTGGCGCTGCAGGGCTATCCCCCGATTTGTTCTTCGCTTGACATCTCCTAGCGAAACCTCGCGTTCTGCAATCGTAAACG
>Ga0182024_10020458_pt1 | contig 12095 bp, 15 predicted proteins | sample P32metaG_FD_120480 | JGI IMG/M metagenome (GOLD analysis project Ga0182024, IMG submission 120480) | Permafrost microbial communities from Stordalen Mire, Sweden - P3-2 metaG (Illumina Assembly) | ecosystem: Environmental > Terrestrial > Soil > Wetlands > Permafrost | place: Sweden: Stordalen... | reverse complement strand
GTCGCGGGCCGTCGACCACGACGGGCCGGCGGCCGTCCTCACGCTCGCGCGCGTTCGCCTCAGCCAAGCGGTCCGTTTCGTGCGGACGAGCGCGAAGGCAGAGGCCGCCGTCCTCCACGCCGAAGGGCTGATCTGGGCAACGGGCCTCGGACGTCCGCCGTTCGTCGCAACGTGCTCCCTGTGGGAGAGCGCTCAAGCAGCATCCGACTACGCGTACGGAAGCGCAACGGCGGCCCACTCGAACGCGATCGCGGCCGACAAAGCCAAGCCGTTTCACCACCAGAGCGCGTTCATCCGGTTCCGCCCCTACGATTCCGAGGGAGGTCTGGGCGGATCAAACCCCCTGGCGGACGGCTGGACGTCGGCCGCCCGGGTCGATCGAGCGGCGGAGGGATGAGCCGCGGGTTCCAGGCGTTCATCCGAGCGCATCGGGCCTTCGACGACCGCGTGACCGGCTGACGCTCCGTAACGTCCCCGTCCACGTCCGCCGAATTTCGACATCGTCGGCGTCACGTAGATGCTCGACATCGACTGAGAAGCCACCACTCGTGGATCCGACTCGCGATCCCCCAGACCGCGAGTCATGGCCTCGCGAGCGCTCAACTGGCTTGAGGTCGACTTGGGTGCTCTGGGCGGCGGGTGCCCAGAATCAGGCAGGAACCACGGGCTGGGACTCTGCGTAGAGAGTCCGAGGGACCACGGCTGAGCCCAATTGCCGACGATTCCCGGTGCCGGCAGGGCACCCGACCTTCGGCCTTTAGGTCCGAGCCCCGACGGTCGATCCTGTCCAGACCGTCAAAGACGGTCGGCCGACGCTCTGGGGGTACGCCATGCGACCGCACACCAATTCGTATCGCTGGCGCGCGGTGATCGCTGCCATCACGGGCGCCTGCATGGTCGTGCTGCTGTCGAGCCCGGCGGGGGCTGGCCAGCCGCGTGGCTTCGGCCGCACCACCGGACCGAGCGAACAACAGGCGCTGCTGGAGGCGAGCGGTGCGAGCGGAGCGCAGTTCCTGAGTGAGGCTCAGGCACTCGCCCAACAGCTCGGGATCTCGCTCCACAGCCAGCCGATCGATACGAAGGACGTCGGCGATGTCGCCGCACAGATGCGCCATTCGCTGGCCGGCCTTGCCCAGCTGATCACTGCCGGCTCGTACGTCGCCGGGATGGGCTTCGCGGTCGCGGCGATCGCGAAGTTCAAGGCTCACAAGGACAATCCGACTCAGGTGCCACTCTCCGGGCCGATCGTGATGCTGTTCGTGGCCGCGGCGCTGATCTTCGCTCCCGCAGTCTTCCTCTCGGTGGGCGGGACACTTTACGATCCGACCAAGATGACACCTTCGATCGAGGGCATCGACATGCTCAAGGTCATCACGCCAGTCCTCCAGCGAGCCAAGTCGGAGGGACTGACGAAGGAGACGGCGCGAGGGCCGTTGCTGCCTGCGAACGCCACCGCCGAGATCCGCACCGCACTGGAGGCACGCGGCCTGTCCGGTCAGACCCTCGGCTTGATCACCCAGCTTGCGGAATTGACGGCGCAGGGAATCGTCGCGGGGGCCAGGACCTGAGCGAGGCCAGCCGACGGCTCGCTGCTTCGCGTCACCGGCGCCGCCGGGAAGCCGGAGACCGAGGCACCGAAGCCATTGGCTCGCCGCAGCGCCTGCGCCGACCGGCGGGACACGGCTCGGACGTGCGTCCATGACGAGATCCTCCCGGCGAATTAGCGTCCCGGCTATCACTCGCGATCCCTCGTCGTCCCCGGTGTCGCCGCACCGCAGTCCTCGTTGGCGACGCCGGCTCCTTGCGCTCGGGGCGGCGGCGACACTCACCGCGGCCGCCGGCTGTGGCGCGAGCAGCGGGGGCTCGGCGGTTCGCGTGGGACAGGCGACCACCAGCACCACCGCTCCTGCCAGCGTCCCAGCCGCCGGGCCCACCTCGATCGTCCAGCTCGGCGACTCGATCGCGTCCGGTGAGGGCACGTACTACGGGTACACGTACGACTCCTCGACCGGAAAGTGGACGGGCGGCAATCTCAACGTGACGTGGGATCCGCCGTACAACGGCTGCCACGACGCGTCGTACGCGTACGTCCATACCATCGCCCAGTACTTCCGGGTGATGCCGCAGGTGACACAGCTCGCCTGCACCGGTGCAACCTTCGCCAACGGGATCAGCGGCCCGGAGATCTCCGACGGTACTGAGCTGCGTCCCGCCGAGTTCGGCAACTGGGCCACGCAGCAGGGGCTCAATCCGGTCTACGACGCGGCGAAGCCGGATCTCGTGCTCGTCACCCTGGGCGCCGACGACGTGCAGTTCGTCAACATCATCGAGGACTGCATCGAGAACGGCTACAAGTCCTACTTCCATGTCGCCACCGAGGCCTGCGTCGAGCACAACCCGGGGAGCACGATCCGCCAGGACTTCTTCGACTACCTGCCCACGCTGCGGGCCAACTACAAGACGCTCGTGCAATGGATCGAGGCGCGAGCCAAAGCTGACGGCACCCCGACCCCCAAGATCGTCTTCACCGACTACGCCAGTCCGCTCCCGCCGAACGGGGGTCCGGCCGACTGCCCGGACGAGAACTGGCTCTACCAGAACCAGGTCTCCTATCTCTCGTCGCTGGTGGGCGAGCTGAATCAGACGCTGACGCAGACGATCACCGGGCTCAGAGATCCCAACGTCGCAGTGGCCGACATCTCGGGCGCGTACACGCCGACCGGTGAGAACCATCAGTGGTGTGGCACCGACCCGTGGGCGTACGGGCTGTCGATCTACAGCGTCTACAGCCCGAGCAGCTTCGACAGCCAGGCCCCCTTCCACCCGACCCCGGAAGGCCAGGCCAGCATCGCGAGCTACGTGCTCCCGACCATCCTCAAGCTGTTCCCGGCGACGCCGGACCCGTTGCCGATCGCCCCGACCACCACGGCTCCAGCGTCGACGACGACCTCGTCGAGCAGCACCTCGACCTCCTCCACGTCGACGACGACCACCACGACGGCAGGCTGACGCGGCCTGCGGGGCCTGGGCCTGCCCCGCGCCCGCGCGTGAGCCGGCGCTGGGTCGCTAGGCGGTGACGCTCACCCCGGCGCTCTTCAAGGCGTCGAGGAGCGGCTGAAAGCTCTCGAACGCGGCCTCGTCGAGCGGAAGAGCATTGTCGATGCTGGCCTGCACGAGCGTGACGGTGCGACTTCCATGCTTGTCGGGGCCGGAGACGCTCGCGGTCAGCAGCTTGACGTGGAAGCGCCGGACCGAGCCGCCGAAGATCTCCAGCACCCGCCCATCGAACGTGGCCACACGGTTCTGGTCGATGTCGACCTCGATCAAGTCCATGGCGTTGGAACGCACCAGGACGGTCGCGGGCCACGCGGTCGAGGTTCCCGACGTCACGTTCGGACTCGCGGTCTACCAGACCGCGAGTCGCGCCCCATCGGGCCCGCTTCGGGTAGAGACTCTGGGCATGGACCTCGATCAGTTTCAGCAGCGAGTCCAGGCCACCTACGGCGAGCGCGATCGGTCTCGTGGCCTGAGCGCGACGGTGGCGTGGCTCGCCGAGGAGGTCGGGGAGCTGGCTCGAGCCACCCGGAAAGGCTCGCGCGCCGACCAGATCCATGAGCTGGGCGACGTGTTCGCCTGGCTCGTTTCGCTCGCGAATCAACTCGGGATCTCGATGGATGAGGCGGCGGCCCGGTTCCGCGAGGGCTGCCCGAAGTGCGAGTCGTCACCGTGCCGGTGTCCCGAGACCGCCGGGACCAGTCAGTAGCGCCGCGCCGCAGCTTGTCGAGGGCCTACCTCGGGCTCGCGCCCGATAGCTCGCTGCTCGCGGGAGCGGCTTCGAGCTGGGCGAGGGCCCGGAACCCCGCGGCGATTACGGGCAGCGTCACGCCGGTCGCGATGACCGCACCTCGTTTGCCGATCAGGCGTGCGCTCGCGCCGCCCACCACTGCATCGAGGATGTCGCTCGTCAGGCCGACCGCGACCCAGCGACGCATGTCGCGACTCGAGCCGGACCGCGCCGCCGAGAGTGTTCCGCCGCCAATGACCAAGTCGCGGATCCCGACCGTGCGCGCGAGGAGGAGCATCGACCCCGAGGGTTGCTCGCCGGTTGATGCCTGCAGCAGCACCCGGGGCGCGGCGCCGAGTACGAGTCCGACCAGAACGCGAAGCCAGCCGATCCGTGCTGTCATCGGCTGACGATACTCAACGCCCGCTGTGTCATGAAGGCACCCGTCCGGCATCTCTTGAGCGGCCGTCCGTCTCTGCAGTGGGTCGCGGAGGCCGGTTCGACAGGTCTTTCACTGCGCCGACCCACCGCGACCCGTTCACTTCGAAGAAGGGTGGTGGTTCGAAGTCTTACCCGGTGAAGTTGGGAACGACGCCAGACGGGCCAACGCCGAATGCTGGCAGCGAGCCGGACCCGCTGCTTGCTACTGCCGGAGTGGTGAAGCTCTGATCTGCTCCGTCGCTGGTCGCGGTCCCGTTGCTCGTGTCCAGGCGAAAGTGGTAGGTGGTCGAGGGTTGCAGATTGCCAAGAGGCACCTGGACCAGTTGCACCTGCGAGCCGGACGCAGTCTGGGTCGCGGTGCTCTGACCGTACGCCGGCGCGGCGGTGCCGTAGTCGAAGTGCCAGGTCGTGTCCTCTCCCGCCGGATCGACCGCGCCGTTTAGCGTGGCGGCGCCGGTGGTCAGTCCGCTCGCCGGCGCGGTGACGCCTGCTTCGCAGGCTGGTGACGTCCCCGTTGAGCCAAAGACGGTTTGACCGTTCAGTGTCCACGTCGCACCAGGGGAGAGCGTGGAATCGAACACCGACCGGAAGACGCGGTTGTACGTCCCTTGGTTGAAGGTTTCGGGCTGACCCTGAAATGGCGTATTAGGGCTGACGAAGTTGTTGGCGCCCGCGGGGATGTCGATCGAGCTGGCAGAGGTATTCGAATATCCGAAGTACACCGCCACCACGTTGCCGCCAAGGCTGGTGACGCAGTCCACGAACGGGACCGGTGGGCTTGCTGCGTCCGAGGAGGTGGGTGTCGCGATCACCACCGCGAATGCGGCCGCGAGGACCAGACAGATGGCGTGTCGGTACGACCATTGACGTCGCGTGCCCCGCTCGACCCGCGCCGGGGGTCCAGCGGCGCGCCACAGTCGCGGTCGGGCTAGCCGAACTCGGAACCTCGACATGCCTGCTCCTCTCGGCCCGACGACTCCTCAGGTAGCTGCACTGGATCTCCACGATTCCGATCGCTCCGGGATCCAGTTCGCTGCCCATGCATCTTGCCCATCCGGCGGCTCCCTCGCGTCACTCCGGCGTTCGGGCGCCCGACCCTCTATTCCGCCGGTGACGCAGGTGGACCTCCGCCCGTTCTCGGTCCTGGTCTCTCGCGCGCCCCGAGCAGTCTGGAGCGACATCGGGTTCCGCCGCCTACGCTTCGATGCCGCTTGATCGGAGAAGCAGATGGCCGAATACGACCGCACCGTCTACACCGAGTTTCTGAAACAGGTTCCGATGCTCCGCTCCTGCTCGCCGGAGGAGATCGACCACATTGCCGATCTCGGCGTCGTCATCGAGGCTTCGGAGGGCCAAGACATCGTTCGTCAGGGCCAGGCCGGCAATCAGTTCTTCGTCATCACCGCCGGGGCGGTGGGCGTGAGCCGGAACGGTGAGCTCGTGGCATCGCTCGGTCCGGGTGACTACTTCGGCGAGTTGGCGCTGTTCGATCCCTCGCAGCGCAACGCGACCGTGACCGCGACGTCACCGACGACCCTGGTGTCCGTGTCACGGGGTACCTTCCGCGAGTTGCTCGGGGAAGTCAGTTCGCTCCGGGACGCGCTCCTCGAGGGCATGGCCCGGCGCCTCCATGAGCTCGAGGGGCGAGCCTGACTCGGGTCGCCATGCGGAAACAATCGTGATCTGAGCGCGCGCCGATCCCGCGGGGGCTAGGGGCGGAAGACCACCCTGATCGCGTGGGAGCTGCCGCGATCGATGGCGGTTTCGACCGCCTCGCGATAGGCCTCGAGAGGGAACTCGTGGGTCACGACCGCGTCGTAGAAGCCCGGCGGCGAGGACATCGAGGGCCCGGTCGACCGAGTGACGGTCGGGACCTCCGGCCAGACCCGGCGCAGAACCGGCGTCGACGGTGTGGTCGATCGAGCCGACCAGACGCTGACCGACGTCGCCACCCGCTATCCCGGGATCGACATGGTCGGCGGCGTTGGCCGAGGACATGACCGCGTACGTCACCAATGCCGAAGGAGGCGTGGACCCGGTCCGTGGCCGCGGGAGCTATCTGCCGCGCCTGTTGGCCCTGAAGGCTCCCGAGCTCAGCGTGACGGTCACGCAGTCGGTGACGGTGTCGCCAGACCAGGGGCTGCTCATGGTCGAGATCTGCGCCGAGCGGAATGGGAAGAGCCTGCACAACTTCTCGGCGTTCCTCGCCCGGATCCGAGACGATCAGGTGAGCGAGCTCTGGATGGTCGAGGCGATTCCCGCCTACAGCGACGAGTTCTGGCAGTGAATCGCCTCCGTGGCCGCTGAGCGCGCTGCGTACACTGGCCGCACCTGACGCGGGAGTTGTGGCGTGCTGCACGTGTTCGGTTTCGAGCGAATTGGCGTTGCCGTCGGAGACCTCTACTTCGTCGACCCCCGGCCAGGCCCTGGCCAAGGGGGGGCAGAGCGTGGGGTGCGTCTCGAGGTGCGCTGGCTCGACAGCCCGCCGGCTGATGGCTCGATCTACGCCTCCCGACCGATCGTGGTCGACCGGCCCATCTGGAGAGCCGATCTCCTCGAGTCGGTGGCCGGGGGCCCGGGTACTTGGGACCGGACCCACCACCACCCCAAGATGCGGGGTTGGGAGCCAGACACTCGTCAGTTCGACGACGCGATGACCGCCGATCCGCTGGCATTCGTCGCGACGCAGCTCTCCGACTTGGAGGGTCTGATGCGTGGTGCCGGCATGGATTCGTCGGAGGTACCCGACGATGACGTGAGCGACCTCCGCGCCGCGGTTCCTGAAATCGTCGAAACGACCCGCTCGCTGCTCGCAGCGGTCCGGGAGGGGCGTCTCGCGACCGGGCCTGCCGGCACCGAGACGCCGGACAACGCCCGAGAAGGCTGGTTGTAACTCGCGCCGCGCTGACTCGCGGTTCTCGAAACCGCGAGTCAGCCTGAGGGTCACGAGCGTGAATGCCGGTTCCGATGACCCGCGGTTCTCCACACCGCTAGTCGCACCCGAGCGACGCGGTCCGCCCGCCGGTGCAAACGCGGGGATCGCGTGGTGTCAATCTCGCCGAGCGCCGATCCGCCTGGCTGGCCGACGGGGCGGAGAGGCGAGTCGTGCCGTCACTTCGCGGTCCTATGTCCCCCTCCGCAGGTCAGTGACTTCGGTCAGACTGAGTAGCCACTACTCAGGCCTGGGCTGGAGCGCAGCGGTACATTCAGCGGGTCCTCTTCCAACCGGGGCGGTCCGGCCCAAGCCTGGGCTCGACGCCGACGAGGGCACCGACCGAGGAGGCGGGCATGTTTGGTAGCGCTGAACGGCTCGAGAAGAAGCTCCGCAAGAGCGGGGGCAAGGCCGCGCCGGCAGAGATCACGGCGGCGAAGAAGGGCATGATGGCGATCTCCACCGGTAACGACGCCGCTCAGCAGGCAGCGAGCGCGCATGTCAACTGGAAGTTGACGCTTCGGGTTACCCCCGACAGTGAGTCGCCCTTTGAGGCTGAGGTCAAGGAGCCGTACGGGGAGATGAGCGGCGGCCCGTCCGTCGGCGACGTCATCGGGGTGCTGTACGACCCTAACGACCATTCACAACTGGTGGTAGATCACAGTTCCGAGGGCATCGCGACCACGGCGTTGTCGCACATCGGGGACGGCACGCAGGCGGCGATGGCGCAGGTGGGTGGCGAATCGGCTCACGACATGATGAAGGACGCGATCGACGACCCGCAGGCGTTCAGGGCGAAGATGAGGGAGCGGGCCAGCCAGATGAACGCGAGCGCCCTGGCCTCCGCGGGGGTTGTGGCGCCAAATACGTGGGTTGGTGGGGTTCCCCAGGGCGTCGCCCAGCCGGATCCGGCCGACGAGATCGCCAAGCTGGCCGATCTGCGGGATCGAGGGGCCCTGACCGATGCGGAGTTCGAGGCTCAGAAGAAGAAGCTTCTCGGCACCTGAGAACCCCCGCGGGCTTCCGCTTTCCAACAGCTGTTTCTGTGCGCGTCGAAGACCTGTGAGGACCGCGGCGGCTTGAATCGCCGCCTGAACCCGGTCCCAGCCGACAACCGTGCCGACAAGTTCGACTCGGATGCAGGCCGACTCGCGGTCCTCCAGACCGCGAGTCGTGGCCTCCAGCTCGGCCCAGACGGGCGAGCCCACTTCGGCGCCTGAGAGCCTGTACCAGGCCGTCGGCCATGGCGTTTCCTTGACATACCCCTGACCACTTTCCCGCCAGCTCGGATCAGTATCTGAGGCAAGGAAAGAGAACAAAGACAGGGGTCATGCGATGAACGAAACAGGTCAGATGAACGAGGTTCACCAGTCGAGGACTTCCATGCGGCGCATGCGATGGGTCCTGGTCGGCTTGTCGGCAGTGCTGGCGGTCGTCCTGATCGCCAGCGGTGTCGTCGTCATCGGCGGGATCATCGGCGTCATGGCCGCGGTCCGCGCCTGGATGATCATCCGATACCAGCACGACGGAGCACGCTTCCGCTCGGGCCGCTGACGAACCTCCGACGATCCAAGTCAGGCTTGCCTCGCGACTTGCGGTCTGACCGACCGCGAGTCGCCGCAGCCGTGGTGCGGCGCCGGTGGCGCCGCGATCTGGCACGCTGGCGGCATGTCCGGCAGCTCGTGCCATGCCTGCCAGGAGAACCTGGACGCCGACCGCGGCGTCGATCCCTGGGCGATCGCCCGCCTCGCAACCGGATACGTGCGCCTGAACCCAACCCAGTACTACCGCGGCGCCACATTCTTCGTGTCCCGGATCTGCGTCGCCGAGTTGCACGAGCTCCCCGCCGCCACCCGATCGGCCCATCTCGACGAGATGGCACTCGTCGCCCAGGCGGTGTTCGAGGCCGTTCGACCCCGCAAGATGAACTACGAGGCCCTGGGCAATTCGGTACCGCACCTCCACTGGTGGCTGTCAACTCGCCATCACGACGACCCGCGTCCCGGCGGACCGATCTGGGAGGACCCTGGCTTCCTTCAAGCCCTACACGGCGGCTCCGCGCGCCCTTCAGACGCCGAGCGCCATGAGCTCCGGCGGACGCTCCTCGACGAGCTGCAACGGAGGGGCGTCACGATCGAGCGCGCCTTCTGTTGAGGCGCGCAATCCTGATTCGCGAACCTGCGAAGCGCCAGCGGTCATCGGCCGATCGCGTCGCTCCTGCCGACAGCAGCCGGGAGGGGCGGGGTCCGCTACTTGGGCAGGAAGAACGGCGGGCCGGGCGGATGCCCACCCGCGACGCAGAACCGTGTCACGGCCGCCACGGCGCTCTGCCGAGCTGAAGGACTGTGCGCTGCCCGCAGACGACGAGCAAGTACCCGCGCACCGTTGCTCTCGGACCGCTTTAAGACCTGAGCCATGTACGCGACGGCCGACCGCCTGCCGGAGCTTCCAGGCTTCTGACCGTTGTAGAAGGCGACCTCGAAGCAGGCACTCTGAGCGCTCTGATCGAGCTGAGGCCCGCTGGCGGCAGACGCCATCGTCGGCGCCAGAACTGCGACAAAACAGAAAACGGTGACGAGTGCCCGCGTCATCCCATGATCCTTCCACCGAGCGGACCAGCCATGACGTCGCCCCGTCACCGAAGCGTGCCCCCACTTCCCGGGGCTACCCGTCCTGGGCCGCCCTGGGTCCTGATCAGTCTGCGATGCCCGGATCCGCGGCGCCCTCACGCTCGTCCCGCGCCGCCCAGTCCAGGAGCGTGTCGAGCGAGTACACCGCGCTGTCAATCCCCTCCTGGAGGTCGCCGTACTGAGCGAAGCGGCTCGGAACGGTGGCGATCGTGCAATCCGTGGGCTCGACGTCGTCGACCTCGTCCCAGGTGATCGGCGTCGAGACGGTCCCCTCGGGGACGCCCCGCACGGAGTACGCGCTCGCGATCGTGTGGTCGCGGGCGTTCTGGTTGTAATCGACGAAGAGCTTCGCCGGGTCGCGGTCCTTTCGCCACCACGTCGTGGTGACGTCGGCAGGTGCTCGGCGCTCTACCTCGCGGGCAAACGCGAGGGCCGCTTGGCGCACCTCAGAAAATCCCCACTGCGGTTCGATCCGCACATAGATGTGGATGCCCGAGCCACCCGAGGTCTTCGGCCAGCCAACGGCGCCGAGCTCTTCCAACACCTCGTGAGCGACGTGCGCGACGCGGCGGACGGTCGCGAAGTCGCACTGCGGCATGGGATCGAGGTCGATCCGCCACTCGTCAGGGCGCTCGGTATCGCTTCGGCGAGAGTTCCAGGGATGGAACTCCACCGCGGACATCTGAACCGCCCAGATGACGTCGGCGAGGCGCGTGACGCAGAGCTCATCGGCGTAGCGACCCGACGGAAAGTCGACACGGACGGTCTCGACCCAAGGCGGCGCACCGCGCGGCAATCGCTTCTGATGGACCTTTTCCCCGTTCGCTCCGTCGGGAAAGCGGTGCATCATGCAGGGTCGTTCACGGAGGGCCCGGACGATGCCATCGCCGACGCTGATGTAATAGTGGGCGAGGTCGAGCTTGGTCTCCCCGCGCGCGGAAAAGTAGACCCGGTCCGGGTTTGAGAGTCGCACCAAGTGCTCTCCGACCGGCAGCTCAACGGCGGGCGTCTTGTTGCCGGGTCCCGCCAAAGTCATTCACCCCCACGATCCTCAGTCATTCCGGTCTGGCGACACCGCGGGTCGGAAGGTCAGCAGCAGCCAGCACACGACAAGTGTTCCTTGCCGTCACCTGGGACCGTGAGCCGAACACGCACCTGGGGTTTCCGCAGGCTCCTAGGAGGGATTGGCGATACTCGCGGCCATAGCCCCCAACGTATCGGGGCGGGAGTGGTCGGGTCGCTACCTCAGATCGCGGGCGGGATTACCCCAACCGGCTAACCGCGGACGGCTTAGACGCTGGTCCTGCGTCGGGCCATGACCGCCTGGACTACGGCGATGATCACCAACACAAGGAACACCGGCACGCTGATCAGAAACAGCGTGAAGACGACGTTGCCGAACACGTAACCGAAACTGTGGTGGTTCTTCCCGTTCCCGAACGGTATGGCGATCACGAACAGCACCACCGACGTCGCCAGAGAGATGAGCAGGATCTTGCGGGTAACTCTCTTGCCGGTGACTCTCATTCTTCGGCCCCTTCCCCGTTGCCGTGGTCGGCCCGGAGCCTATGCGCTTCCGGCTCGCGCCGTTTCGACGGCGTATCCCGTGGGGGTGCGCGGTGAGCGGACGGCAATCAGACAGCAATCAGACAGCAATCAGACAGCAATCAGACAGAACAGGTCTGTCGGACTTCATCCACGATGCCTCGGACATCGCTCAGCGCGCCCGACAGGATCTGTACGAGCGAGCATGGATGCGCTGGCGGTTCATGGACTACTACGAACACGGAAAAGCCGAAGTCCATGTTCACGCTCGGATCGTCTGGAACGATACGGAAATCTGCTTTTTGTTCGTTCGCGGTGACGAGTTCCGAGGTCCAGTTGAACGGTGGGTAGGCCCCGCTCGCGGGGCTGTTCAGGTGGTCAGGCTCGCCCGTAGTCCGATTCGGGCGACTAGCGGCCCCTTAAGCCGAGAGTCCCACCCGACCGGGCCTACCTAGCCGTCTGCGCGTCGACCTCGGCTCCGATGAGTGCTGCGAGCGCACCGAGCCAGATCCAGAGCAACACGACGATGATCGAGGCCAGGGTCCCGTACGTCTTGCTGTAGCTGCTGAAGTTCGCGGTGTAGAGGGCGAAGAGCGCGGACGCGAGAAGCCAGATCGCGGCCCCGATGACGGGTCCCCACTGCAGTTGTGGGCGGCCGGAGCGGCCGGCGGCGACGTGATACAGCGTGGCGAGCGACCCGACCATGATCACGGCGACGAGTGGCCATCGGGCGATGTCGAGAATCCAACGTCCGATGTCGCCG
>Ga0182024_10020457_pt1 | contig 12096 bp, 9 predicted proteins | sample P32metaG_FD_120480 | JGI IMG/M metagenome (GOLD analysis project Ga0182024, IMG submission 120480) | Permafrost microbial communities from Stordalen Mire, Sweden - P3-2 metaG (Illumina Assembly) | ecosystem: Environmental > Terrestrial > Soil > Wetlands > Permafrost | place: Sweden: Stordalen... | reverse complement strand
GTCCCACGAACCTGCCCCTCTCCACAACGGTTCGTGAAACCAAGATCCGGCGGTCTACTTTTCCTCCGCCGCATCACCCGCTCTCACGGCGTGACGCGGTCTATTTTCCCTCCGGCGTTTACAAGCGAGCTTGTACTTCATTCTGTCTTATTTTGGCTGGCCTATCCAGGAATATTGCCATGCTACCGAGACGCTTTGATAGTTTCCGCCGAATCGCACATATGTGCCATCGCTATAGCTCGCTTTAATGGATTGGTGTTTGCTGATAGGGATGGAAGCAGTCGCCCCAATTCGCGATCCGGTTTGTTTCGTCTGCAAATTCTTTATGCCGCTCAAGCTGGCGATGCCGCCGGCCCAGAAATTTGCGTCCAGTGACATCCACAAGCGCGGTTTCAAGTCGTAGCTCAGGTGGCCTTCGAATGCGCCTATGGGCGCCTCCGTCTGCGGGGCGACGACGGGCCCATCGAACGATGCCGGATTCCTGGTGTAAAACCAAACCCCGGCATAGCCGTCAAGCACCCAGTGGCCCCAGCGTTCGGAATATCCGATCTCCGGCTTAAGAGCCCACCGATTGCTGCCCCAATTTACTAGTTTCGTTGGGCTGTATTGTCCTGTCGGCGCAACCACCTTCAGGCTTACTCCCAGCAACCTCTTTTCCTTCCAGCTTGCCATCTCTTTCGGTTGCATGGCGCGGCCGCCGAGCAAATTCACGGAAAATCGAAAAGTGGAATCGAGCAGGCCCGAGCGGTATATCGTTTGAGTTTGGCCCGAGACGTCACCCTTAAAATTTCCCACGCCGTAGGGCAACGAAGCGGTGAGGTTTGCCGAGCGCCCGAAGAAATTCAGCGAGTGATAGTAGGTGAGAATCGGAACATAGTAGGTTCCGGTGGCGTTGGCGATAGGTACGGTGCCATTAAAGTTCACGCCTCCCTCGAAGAAGCTCCAGGTGATCGTGACTGCGTTGGAGTGTAATGGCGTTATTACGTAGGCGCGCGGAGCCAAATCCTGCGCGGCGAGTTGCGCAGCTCCTGCCGCAAACGAAATGAATGCTGTCAGCAAGAAGCGAAGGCGCATGATGGCCAAGAAATCGAATTCAGAATGCAGGACAGCCTAACCAAGCGAGCGATAGCGTTGCAATTGTCAGAACATACAGTCGGCGCGCCGCGTCTCTGTGGGACTATCCCAAAACTACTGGTCCGAGGTGGCCGCGATTAGTGCGTATGCAAGGACTGAGACAGACTTATTAAATTTTCGGCCCGCACTCGAACGACCCCACCGCGTGGGCTGTCAATGTCCGCAATCAGACAGAACGAAATAGAGACAATAAACGGTAGAACGAGAAGCAACGTTGTTCTCGCTTCACCTCTGCGCGCACCATAGCCGATTAAGAGGTTGCAACAGATAGCGATCACTGCCATCAGAACCCATGCCGCCGTCGGAATTCGATTCCACCAAGCGGCCTGCGTGTGTCCTTTGGAGTTCAATACGTCAACCATACCCGTGACGGCAAGGGCAACCACGGGTGTCGGCTGTGCCGCCGCGGGAACCTGGACAGCGGACCACAGTTCGGTCTCCAATTGAGCGGTAGCGGCATCGATCTGCCCCAGTTGCCGGTCATCTCGAGTTCCATAGAATAAAATGCGCTGATCGAGATAGTCCCGGAGCAGCGCACGCACTCTCGCCGCATCCACGGCTGGGAGGAAGTCTACTCGTACGTATTCCGCGGCGATTGCATTGGCTTCTGTGTCTTCCAAGTTCTTGCGTTGATCGTATCGGGTAATGGCCATCGAAAAACTGAATCCGATGATGAGGCCGAGCAGCGTCAGGATGGCGGCCATGATAATGCCGAAATCTTCGCGCTCGTTTTCGTCCAGGGGCCGCCTCCTTTTGCGAAGGGCGACGCCAATACGCACTGAGAGCCATAACACGACGAGAGAAAGACCCAAAACAAGCAACGGATATCTAAGTAAATTGATCATATGGCGTAGCCTCCTGTTCAAATCTGGTCAATTTTCGGCATTTTGCAGGCGAGAAAGGCAATAATCATAAAGTCTAGCAACCTGCATCCCAACGACACGGGGAAGTCGAGCGCCGGGAATAGAAATTCAGCCCGCTCCTGACTGTTCAGTCGCCTCACAGTCTCAAAGTCGTAGTTCTGGAAGCGATCGAAACCAACCGCGGGCTTCGTGAAACCCCCATTGCCGAATAAGATATCCGCGATTTGCGAGGCCTTCAGAAGAACTGGTGAACGAACCGTTTAGCCGTTGTACTTGTTACCGCCATTTTGCTTACGTTCGTTCGGAGTTGTCACTGAGCGCAAAGCGGAGATAGCAGTAACCGATTGTACCCGCTGCCAACGAGGCTGCGAGAACTGCGACTTTTGCGGTAGCGATCATGCTCTCATCCCCGAAAGAGAGGCTGCTAATAAACAGAGCGACCGTAAATCCCACGCCTGCGAGAATGGCGACTCCGGTAATCCCCGCCCACGTCAAACCGTCGGCCATCCCGGCAATTTTCAATTTCACGGCGAGAAAAGAAAACGTAGTTATTCCCACCACTTTCCCCACGACCAGCCCCAGAAACACACCCAGCGCGATCGGGCTCGAAAACGCGGGCTGGAGCTGTTCGGTGGACAAGGGGACTCCTGCGCTCGCTAGGGCGAATAAAGGAAGAACGAGGAAACAGACCCAGGGATGAAGTGTTCGTTCCAGGCGCTCGGCAATCGAATCAGTGCCACGCAGAAGTTGATCCAGCGCACTGAGTGTGGCTTCCGCCGATGATTTGTCCTTACTCACGATCTGGGCTCGGAAATTTCTCAAGAGCGGTTCCGCACTCTCCGCCAGCTCTTCCGGACGGAATTTCGGCTTGATCGGCGCGACAAGTCCCAAAATCACACCAGCAATCGTTGCATGCACTCCGGAACTCAGCACCGCCGCCCAGAAAAAAAGCCCACAACCACGTAGAGGGAGATAGGAGCCCGACGCATGGCAAGCGCTATGAGGAGCGCCAACAAACCGCCGGCCGCCGTCAGAGCCAGGAGAGAAATGGTCGGAGTGTAAAAGAATGCGATCACGAGAATTGCTCCGACATCATCCACGATAGCCAACGCCAGCATGAATACACGAAGGCTCGAAGGTATACGCTTGCCGAGCAACGCGAGAACACCGATTGCGAAGCCGATGTCCGTTGCCATGGGGATGCCCCATCCGCGGGCCCCTACCCCTGATCGATTCAATGCGAAATAGAGAAGAGCCGGAAGGATCATGCCGCCAAGCGCTGCCATGATAGGAAGCGCCGCTTGGCGAAAGGAGGACAGTTCACCCTTTACGATCTCACGCTTGATTTCAAGTCCGACAACCAGAAAAAACAGCACCATCAATCCGTCATCGATCCAGTGATGCAGGTCCATCGAGAGCAGCGGGCGGCGACCCAAGCTTAAGGGAAGCTTCCAAATGGCAAAATAGGATGCGCTCCACGGCGAATTCGCCCAAACGAGCGCGGCAACGGTGGCTCCAAAGAGAAGGACCGAGCCGGACGTCTCGTTCTGAACGAATCGCTCGAGCATCGACCTCGGTGGTGGCAGAAACCGATTTTGACTGACAACAGGGAGACGAGTCTCCATCAGCGTCGTTGTTCCTCTTCAGGACGAATTTCCGACTTGAACGTCTGCTTCATACGTCGCCCTTGCTTGCCCACGACACCACAGGTTCCTCGACCAAAGCAAAACCAAACCGAGAATCTTGCGGAGGTGCAGACGCGGGTGCATCCGCTCTCATTTCACCTCGTACAAGATTTTCCTCCGAGTCGGGCGGCCGACTCAAACTGACTGCGAGACTGGCATTAGCGATATCGGGACACAATTGTCATAAATGACAAGTAGTTGGGCTTGTTCGAAAACGAGACAGGCCCCTCAATCATCGGCGGGCAAACAGCGATGAGCTCACTGTCAGGAGACATCGCGCCATCTAAGGCATACATTGCTTGATGAATGCGAAATTCGGCATGAAGTTCTCAGTGTTCTGCAACGCTGGCAACAAGAATGCGTGCCGGTTGCACTGTCAATTCTGACAGTTCCGTGTTTGGCTGACTTATGACAGCATTACGCCGCATTTCTTTTATCTACGAAGGGAATATCGGACATTACGACTATAAAAACGGGCCTGCGATTTCTGGCGTTTGCGGGTTTGCTGGGAGTGATGGCATTGTGACCCTTCGACGCAGTGCGTGCCCAACGAACCGCTTCCGACGCTCCAGTCACGCCGCAAGAAGTCTGGAAAATTGGGCCGAAGTTTTGACAGTCTCGAATAAGCCCACAACGAATACTTTCAGCGGGCACGTACATCGGTAATCGTCATGTTCGCGGTGCCGGCATTGTTTCTATTCCAATGCGCTTTGGACATTGCGTAGGTCGCGGCGCGACGGAGAGAAGTTACCTCAGGGAGAATCACCTATGGCCTCTTCGAGAATTGCCGCCGTATCCGAGGGTGGGATATCGACCTTTTTCGATGGTCTAGCCCTACAGGACCGCAAGAAAATCCTGGCCGGCGCAAAGCCTCGCCGCTTCGCTGCGAATTCTGTCATCACGAACCAGCGGCACCCTGCAGACAGTTTGTTCTTGCTTACTAAGGGTCGCGCCAGATATTTCTTCGACGAGCATGGGGGGCAACGCATCCTCCTACATTGGCTCGCGGTGGGCGACCTCATCGGAGGAAAGGCGCTGCTGGCAAAACCTGCTTCGTATCTTCTTGGCTCGGAAACGGTAAGAGAGTGCAGCGTGTTAGTGTGGGACCGAGCCACCATCCGAGGTTTTGTGGCGCAATATCCGAGCCTGCTGGAGAACGCATTGGCCACCGCCTCGGACTATTTGGCGTGGTATCTTGCCGCTCATGTCGCGCTGACTTGCCACTCTGCTGAACAAAGATTGGCTGGTGTACTGGCTAGCCTGGTCGGGGTGATCGGGCAAACCGTCCCGGGTGGCGTCGAACTCGATGTCACCAATGAGGAATTGGCGAATGCCGCGAACGTGACAGCTTTCACTGCCTGCCGTCTTCTGAGTGCGTGGCAACGGCGCGGCGTAGTAAAAAAGAGCCGCGGTAAACTCTTGCTCCGCCAGCCCACACGACTTTTTCCGCACGAACTCTGAGCGCCGTTCCGCTCGCCTTTCTTCGCTGTGCCTTTGCTCTCCGTAGTTGCGCGAAAGCAAGTTACAGCTTGCTTCAGGACAACGACACACTCTCTCCCGCATGGGATGCTTTGCTGGCGATCATATGTTCATCACCACCAGTGCGCCCCTGTGATCGTGAACTCAAAATAGGAGAGAGTTATCAGCGAACAATCGTTTGTCCGCGTTCTGGTTGTAGAAGATTTTGGTGCTTGGCAGGACTATATTGTGGAGAAACTCCGCGGAAATCCGCGCTTGCGCGTCGTTGATTTTGCGGCGGATGGGCTTGAAGCGGTTCGGAAAGCAGGAGAAGTAAGACCGGACTTGATTTTGTTGGACATCGGCCTTCCCAGTCTGAACGGAATCGAAGCCGCCAGACAAATTCGCAAGCTTGTGCCGGAATCTAAAATCATCTACTTGACTGCAGAAACGTCTGCGAAAGTGGCGGAAGTAGCGCTCAGTCTCGGCGCTGAAGGCTACGTTTTGAAAATAGAAGTTGACAGCGATCTCTTGGATGCGGTGGAAGCAGTAATGTCAGGTAAACGGTTTGTCAGTCGGCATTTAACTGACTGATGGTGTCACTCGCTCGCCTAAAGCGTTATCGCGCGACTTAGGGCGAGATACTCGGGTAAAGGGTTTATTTACTCTTCCTGCCGGCGAAGGGGCGCGCAGACTTTACCCCTACATTCCTCTCGCTGTCGTGTTCCCGTAATTGCGCTTGAGCAAGTTCAAGGTTGCTCTGAGGCAACGACGTAGACATCCGCGCATGTGACGCTCTTACTGCCGAAATTGGTTCAAGACTTTCAGATTGTCAACTCGGTCTGGAACTCTGAACAGAGACGGCTACTTGCCCTTCCCGGAGTTGAAGTTGGTCGAAAGTCAATGGCGGGACTCATACAGAGCCGCGATTCTTGAGCTTGATCCGAAGCGACTTCAGGCTCGGGTGAAAGCAGCTGAGGACGCGATCAATGCGCGTGCCTCGTGTGAGGCCCGGGTTTCTCGCGACGAGCGAAGAGAAATGAACGACGCGTTGTCCACCTTGCGAATTTTGAAACGCAAGCAGTCTTAGCGGTCCGCGGTTGAAGTGGAAGAGGTTTGCAGCATCTGACGGACTCAACTCTTGCGCAGCATTCAGCCTTGGCATCCCCGTTGCGGACTCGTCCACAATAGCCGCGACACCGAAAACTCACAGAATTCGTCTCGCAAGCATCGTTTCGCTCCCTGGCACTCTTTCTGGATTCCCGGCCTCGACCTCGCCTGCGATTGAATTTGCCGATTGATTGGGAAGGCTCTGCAGTTCGGAGCGTGGCCTAGGTCGGCCGCGGCGGCACGCTCAGCTAGTACGGCTTAGACGGGTCGGTACTGATTTGGGCGCATTCAATCGCCGTGCCCTTTTCGGGTAACCCGAGAAGAACGGCAGGCCGCCAGTACGGCGAGGTGCCGATTAACAATGACCAATGCTAGAATTAGGCTGCGGAGGAGGTACTATGTCTTGCAAGAAGTGCGCATCCAGTAACGAGCGGAGCTTCAAATCGGAAATGACTCTTGCTTTCCGCGAACCTGAAAATGTGAATCGAGCCCCGCTCTACGTCAGCCAAGATATTTCGGTCTGTCTGGATTGTGACCACATAGAACTTGCGTTGCCCCCGGCGAAATTAGAACAGCTCAAACAGGAAGCGTTAAAGCAGCATAAGCAGCGCCGCTCCGCTAACTAGGCTCCAGCGATTCGCGATTTAGGATAAGCGTCCCGCAAGGCCGGAACTCATTCCCATCGAGTACTCGAAAGTTCTGGCAACGAAAAACCGCGTTCGCTGACTTTTTCCCCTTTAGAAGATAGGCGCCATACCGCGAAACCGGGATTCGATGCACTTTACCGGGCTAGAAGTCACCCGTTATCCGGGATCGTCTTGCGCAAAATGCCCTGTCGAGGCGAACCGACCGGATAGCCCGAGGATTGAGAGCACGGGAAGAAATCGCGCGAGCCGCTCAAAATCATTCATTGAATGGAACTCCGCTTTCGCTCGCACCACGGTTAAAACCTGATTGTTTCCGAGCATTTCGATTGCGAGCGGACGACCCGCCGCGCCGATTAGATGATTTTTTCCTTCTCCAATTCTTGAACGATAAGTTTCGCAATTGCGTCGATGGCCTTCAACGGTGAACGAGGATTAACCGTATCGCTGGTTCCGGTCCAGATGAGCTCCCCGTCGGGCTTAGCCGCGGAATAAAAATTTGTTTCTATTTGCGCGGTCTTGTCCACGCGAAGATAGTCCGGGGAATAGACCACCGGGTAGATGGCGCCATAATAGCCGTAAAACGTGCCGTAGTACGGATAGGGGACGTAAGCCTGTCCCGGGATATATGTGACGGTCTTATTTACTTTTATTAGCCTGGAGGCCACGATGGCATCAATGTTTTGCCCGCGAACGACGTCCCTCAATTGGTTCATGTCGAGTGGCGTCGACTCGGGTCTGGGAAGAAGCGAATAGCTGGGAATGGCATGAATTCCCGGTCGGGTTATCGCCGCTGAGAGCTGGTCTTCAAACTCCGCTCGATTTTCTACTTTGCCGTTTATGCCCAGCACCAGAATGTTCTGGAAATGCGCGCCGGAATAACTGGGGTTCTTCCAAGTGAACACGAACCTTGAGGATTTGCCGTTCACAAATGTCAGCGCAGCGAGCACCGCTAGAATGAGGACCGCGTGTCGTCTCAAGTTATTTCTCCCCTTCTCGTCGCGAGCTGCTACAACAGCTCCGTCGGCTTACGCGAAGCCTGGATAAGACTTTGATTCTGGCACAAGCGACGAGGGGCACAATTGTCATAAATGACAGATCCAGGATGGGCTTGTGATGTTCCATATTTCGACCCATCGGATTGGAGACCACCTAGAAAGACCAGCCGATCCCCGAACTCACTCCTAGCTCATTTCGTTTTGCGGTCACGGGGGGTCTGCTATCGAAGTTGTCCCAAAAGGTGAAGGCAAAATGAAAATTGTTCGTTAGCTTGATGTTTATAGAATTATTCGTCGTTACCCGGATACGACCCGTATCCGTCAGTCCCGGAAATGTCAGCAGCTGTGAATTGAACTCTCCGAACTTGAAGCGAACCAAACTGTATTGCAACCCCAGCAAAGCCTCAACATGCTGGTCCGAAGGCTGTCCGGCCGCGGTGTCAAACGTCTCACCAACAAACACAATGCCGGCTAACCAGGAAAGATTGCTGTTGGTCGTGCGTTTCAAGTAGCGTCCATAGCCACCACCGAGTGTGGTACGCAGAGTCAAATCTTGCTGGCTGCTGTGGAGAAAATCGGAGAGTGCCAGCAGGTAGGAATTTCTGTTCAGGAACTTGGCAAACGTCAACTGCAAATCTTGACGATTTGTTTTGGATGCTCCTGCCTGCCCGCCAAATGTGGAGTCGTAAGCGGTCGCGGCCTCCCATCCCGCGGTCCGATACGCCGCGTTGGTGTTGACGTTCAGCGCCGTTTGGCTATTCCCACTTGTGAAGCTATAACCAAGATCAATGGCTCCCTGCAACTGTCGCCAGAACGTGGGTTTTTTCGTCTCGATACTCACGATTTCCACTGACGGGACCTGCACTTCCTCCGTCGCTTCACGAATCAGAAAGTCTGCTTCCTTCGCTTTTTCACCAGAAACTTTTTCAATCTTTCCCTCCAGTCTTTTGCCGTTGTTCAACACAATCCTGTAAGTGGCAGTGCTCTGGACCGACTCGACCTGATTCCAATCCAGCCCAATACTACCCGCCACGTAATCCGTCTCGACGAATAGCAAGCCGTTTTCCAGTCGCTTTACTTCCCCGGTGAAATGGTCGCCATTGTTCATGATGACTACGTCTTTTCGTTTGGCATGCGCGGCAGAACAGAGAGAGGCCCAAAGAAGAGCGAGCAGAAAAATGTGGCTCGCGCGGCGAATCCTAATAAGCCCAATGATCATTATGTGACTCCTAGGCCGAAACGGGATCGCCGAAACATTCGACCGGCGAGTGATCGGCAGCGGGCCTGTCCAGCGAAGATCGATCCAGGCAATACCTCTGGATCGGTGCCGCCAACTCGTGGGAGCCGGTGGATTTTTGAGGAGCTCGATTAGGCGGCAACTGTTTCAGCATTCGGAAATTTAGAAGACGCAGCGGTTGAAAATAATCGACGGCCGTTGTGAATCCCGACCGCGCTCCCTTACAAGGAAAACTCCAGCCCTGCGATGGCATCTTATTGCGTCAAAACGCCTCACCAACGCCCATCCCGAATGTGTGACCATCCCTGCCCTGGGCGATGTCGGCTCGCAGATTGACGTGGTACTTCTTGCTTAGCTCAAATCGCAGTCCCCCGCCTCCCGCAGGCAGGAAGTGGCCGCTCTGCACCCTTTGTAAGAGTTGACTTCCGCCGGGAATTGTTCCACCAAGGCCGCCAAACACGACCAACCCAAACCTCTTCGGCAAGACCAGGCGATACTCCAGTTGTGTTGCAAGGGTGTAGCGCGTGAAGTATTTGCCCGCCGTGTATCCTCGCAATTCGTTACTGGTGCCATAGATGCAATTCCCATAGAACGGGGGCGCGCCGCCGGTTCCGCAGAAATAGGCGTCATAGGCGAGGACTTGTTTCTCGCTTAAGCTCCAATATTTGTCGAACTCAGATCGGTACGATTGGAAGGTGTACTTGCTGTCTAGTGCCTGGGAAAAGAAATCCGATGTGAAGGTAAAGAAAGTGCCACCGAGCGGGTAGAAGTGGTTGGGGCGGGTATCCCGGGTCACGCGTGCGCCGAGAGAAGTGAGATTGGTGTGCAGGCCGACTTCCGGCGGAATTGGGACGGTGCTGCTGTTATTTGGATTGACGGTAACAAATGAACGTCCGGTAATAAATCGAGGGCCCACAAAAAATTTCCATCCGACGCACCGGAGGACCTCGCCGAAGAACGCCTGACCGGTTTGTACCAGAGGCAGCTTGAGGTCCGAGGCAATGCCGGTGCCGTAGATGTTGTAGTCCACGTTGCCATGGACGTAGCCCGATGTGATCTCCCAGGTATTTTCCTTCAGGAAGAGTTGTCCGCCGACGGCGAAGCCGCGACTGCCATTGTTGGTAATTAGGCCGGCTGCGCCAATCGTAGATGGCGGGGAAACCTTGTCCTTGGTGCTGAAGGGAAAGATATAGCCGAGTACCGGAACAATTCCCGAACCGATGGCCGGACTCGATATTGGAAGAGGCGCAACTACGAACGCTCCGCGGCCACCGAGCTTCTTCTTTTTTTTCGGTGGTGTCTCGGGATTCGCAGGCGCAGTTGACTGCGGGTCTTGCCCTGCCGCCTTCGGCGAATTCTCCTGAGAGGCTGTAGGAGCCGATGACTGCTCCACTGGCGGATTTTCCTGAGCCAGACAGGGGATGCTGATTGAGAAATATCCTACGCAGACGAGCAAAACACCCAGATAGCGCTCGATCAGAGTCTTCGATCTGCCGCCAACCCCGGTTTTCCGCGCAGTCCCGCTCTGAATTTCCATGTGATCGGCTTTATCGGTGCACACAAGCGCTTCCCGAAGCTTTGCTACAGCCCCAATTTAAACCTTCTAAGGCGCGACACCGCACACGTTGCGGCCGTCACGTAAATCACGATGCGAAGCGCGGTGATCACGTGACGCGCGGATATTCCGATCTTTGTCGCCAGTACTCCGTAAAGCGACTGAATCAGCTAGCCAATCGAGTTCCTCAAGAGTTAGAGGTATACATTCCTCGATAAATACAGAGGCAAATGCGGGGTGAAGCGTTCCGCATGGAAGCAGCCCGGGGTGGACGCACGCAAGCCGCTACAAGCCACTGGCTACTCGTGGATAGTCGGACACAAAAGGCACGGTTGAACATTGTCAAAACTACCAGTTCGATGTGAAGGAGCATGCGGGATTGATTCCGACACCACGCGTTCGGGAGATTGACAGCTGGCCCGGTCCACAGAACTGCAAGAAATGCAGTTTGAACCCAGCATCGGCTGCTTGACGTGACCTGTAAGTTTTGACAATTGAGCCATCGTGTCCCCCAACATAAGGTGGGATCGATTCCCAAGCAATTCGGCCCAAACGTCGCGACTTCGATCTCGTGAAATTGGAAGCTTGGAGAATCGGCTCACGGAAATAGGGAAGGCTGACTGTCGTTCACGTATGACAAGTCTAAACTCGAAGGAGAGAACACTTGAAGTCTCTTCCCAATTCAATATCGAGTGCGAAGCGAGAGATACAGGAGATCGCGCCAAGGGAGTTCCAGTGTCTTAATGCCAGCGTCGAAACCCGCATAACCCAAAAGAATTGCTCAAGGCGGGGGTTCCTGCAGACAGCCGCGGGAGGGACATTGGTTGGCTTGCTCACCGCAGCTGGCATGGAGTGCGCCGCCCCGGATTCTGTTCAAGCTCAGAGCACGCTTAGCCCGGCCGCCGCGCTTCAGGAACTGATGAATGGGAATCAACGCTTCACGTCGGGCCGCCTTAGAGCATTCGATGAAGACCTCGGGATGCTCAAACAAAACACAGCAGAAAAGCAGGAACCATTCGCGGCAGTGCTGTCTTGTGCGGACTCCCGTGTGCCCGTTGAGTTGGTTTTCGACCAAAGTATCGGTCACATTTTTGTTACTCGCGTCGCCGGCAATGTCGTCACCTCCGAGATTATCGCAAGCCTTGAATATGGAGCCGCGGTGTTGGGCACAAAGGTGATCCTCGTGATGGGACACGGCAATTGCGGAGCGGTGAAGGCAACGATTCAAGCGAAGGAGGTTCCCGGACAGATCAGCGCCCTGTATCCACATATTCAGCCTGCCGTAGACCAGGCGGGATCGAATCTTGAGGCAGCAACGAAGGCAAATGCCAAGATCCAGGCCGCTCTACTGCGGGAAGCATCTACTGTCGTCGCAGGATTAGTGAAAGAAGGCAATCTCAAGATTGTCGCCG
>Ga0182024_10020456_pt1 | contig 12096 bp, 8 predicted proteins | sample P32metaG_FD_120480 | JGI IMG/M metagenome (GOLD analysis project Ga0182024, IMG submission 120480) | Permafrost microbial communities from Stordalen Mire, Sweden - P3-2 metaG (Illumina Assembly) | ecosystem: Environmental > Terrestrial > Soil > Wetlands > Permafrost | place: Sweden: Stordalen... | reverse complement strand
TTTCGTGGTTGCAGATCCGGCTGGCATCCGCCAATGTCATGGTGCGGCGTTCGGGGTATTCAGTGATGTTCTTGATGCCGATTAGCAGGTCTTGCACTTCGCCAGGCTGTTGACCGATTGTCTGCGGCAAAATAATTTCCAGGCGGTCGGGGTTGGCGCGCTGTGCTCCGCGAATCACGGCCATGTTGCAACCGTTGGCACCACCGCTGGTGACAACCTGGTTGCCGGAGAGAACCAGAGCATAACTGAGCATCTCGACAAGCTGCTGGTGAGTCAAAGGCAAGTTGCGTGTTCCGATTATCGCCACTCGCCGCGGACCTGATTGCTGAATCAGCAAAAGCTCCTGCGCCAGTTCATCGACGGACGGGAGGGTAGTTGCAGCGGTGGATTCGGAAGGTGCCATTGAGTTTTTTACCGTGTTCGTTCAGTTCTTAAGATTCTAATCTACAAATGCCATCCCCAAGATTACCTGTGTCTGAGGATCAGGCAGCAGTTTAGGCTTTTGCTGTTTACAAGTTTTAATCAACAGCGAGAGGCTGAAAAAGCCTGGTTTCAAGCGGGCGAGGCACCAGGGCGGCGGCATTGCCGGGATGGCGCCGGCAGCGAATGAAGTCGCAGATCAAGGCGATGAAGCGATTACAATAGAGGGTGGCAAGCGAGGCAATGGCATGTATGCAACGCAGCTCGGAGAAATCCTCTCCGACAAGCTGAGTGCCGCTCCCGCGAGACCGATATATAGAACACCGAGCCCAGGCGATATATAGCCGCGAGCGGGTGTTTTTGGCATTCGAAGGACATGATGATGATGGAACTGCGCTGCTACCCAACAAGCAACCGGCTGTACGAGCCGAGATTAGTGGTGTCAAGCGGCCCGTGTGGAAGTATTATGATAATTGTCAAGCCTGAGCGAAGCAGCACACAAGCTGCTTCGAACAAGCTTAGAGGAAGATAGATGAGCGCCGGAACAACAGTGAACAACGAAGAACTGCTTGCATCACTTAATGCACAACAAGCGGAGGCGGTAACCTTGGGGTGGGGACCGGCGCTTGTGATTGCCGGCGCGGGCTCAGGCAAGACGACTGTCTTGACCAAACGCATCGCCTTCCTGATATCGCAGCTGCAACAAGATGCCGACTCGATTCTGGCAGTCACATTCACCAACAAAGCCGCCGCCGAGATGAAGCATCGGATCGAAAAGCTGGTCGGCTTCGATCTGGCACGCCGCCTGACGATCGGCACCTTTCACAGCGTCTGTGCGCGCATTTTGCGGCGTGAGATCGACGAGTATGTGACGCCGGAAGGTTGGCGCTGGACCAACAATTTCGTCATTTACGATGAAACCGACAGTTTGAGTCTGGTCAAGCAATGCATCTCCAGGCTGAAGCTGGACGAGAAGTTCTTCATTCCGAAAACCGTGCGGCACGAGATTTCCTCACTTAAGAACGATGGATTTTCCTGCTCGCTTTACGCTAACCAGGCAAAGATATATAAGGAACAGCGACTCTCCGAGATTTTCACTGCGTATCAAGCGGAGCTGGCGCGCAACAATGCGCTCGACTTCGACGATTTAATTCTTGTCTTCACCGACCTGCTCAAGCAAAACAAGTCTGTGCTTGCCAGGCAGCGTCGGCGTTTTCGCCATGTCCTCGTCGATGAATTCCAGGACACAAACAAATCTCAGTACGACCTGGTCAGCATGATCGCTTGCGGAAACGTCGATCAGGGGCTGCCAACGCCGGCTGAAGCGGAAACTGAATCCGCGTTGCCTCAAACGCTGACGCTGTTTCCATCAGGCAATGCCCCCGACCCGGCTCTGGACACCACTTGGCACGAACGCAGCTTGATGGTTGTCGGCGATGTCGACCAGTCGATCTATTCGTGGCGCAAAGCCGACTTCCGCATCATTCTCGGCTTTCAGAAGGAGTTCAAGAACTGCCAATTGATCAAGCTGGAAGAGAATTATCGTTCTACCAGCACCATCCTTGATATCGCCAACAGCATCATCAGCAACAACACCGAGCGCATCGAAAAGGTGCTGCGCTGCAACCGCGGTAAAGGCTCGAAAGGGCAGTGTTATGCGGCGCAAGACGACATCGACGAAGCGTTCTATGTTGTCGAGGAGATGAAGCGCTTGAAAGCGCGCGGCAGAAATTTGGCCGAATGCCTGGTGCTCTACCGCACCAACTCCCAGAGCCGCGCCATTGAAGAAGTACTGGTGCGCAATCACATGCCTTACATGATGGTCGGCGCAGTCAAATTCTACGATCGTCAAGAAATCAAAGATGTAATCGCTTATTTGAAACTGATTTACAACGGCAAAGACGGCATTTCGTTCAATCGCGTCGTCAACGTTCCGCGTCGAGGCATCGGCAAAACATCGCTGGAACGGTTGGAATCCTACGCACAAGACAACCAACTCAGCATGCTGGAAGCCGCTGCTCAAGCCGAGCGCGTCGGTGACCTGCCGCCCAAAGCGGTGAGCGGCTTGAAAGAGTTCGCCATGTTGGTGACGCTCTGGCAAAGAGCCGCCAAAGTGATCGGCATCGATAAAACAGCCGACAGCGTTGAAAGCAAGCGGATCTCAGTATCCGAGCTATTGCAGCGAGTGTTGAAAGAGACGAGATATCTGGAAAAGCTGGAAGAAGACGAGAAAGATGAGCTAGCCGAAACACGCGTGGAAAACGTACAAGAGTTCTTGCGAGTAGCTGAGGATTTCGACGAAAACGCAGACGAGCCGGATCTGGATTCATTCTTGACGCGCATCTCGCTTGTCAGCGATCTTGACGCGGTAAAGCTCGATCAGGATGCAGTCAAACTGATGACCGTGCACGCGGCCAAGGGCTTGGAGTTCGCCGTCGTCTTCGTTATGGGATTGGAGGAAGGATTGTTCCCCCATATTCGTTCGCTCGACTCGCCCAGCGCCATGGAAGAAGAACGGCGTCTCATGTACGTTGCCGTCACGCGAGCAGCGGATCTTCTCTATTTGACAATGGCACGCAAACGCAGGCTGCTGAACAAAGGCAGCTTCAGCACCGCCTACACGATTCCGAGCAAATTCTTGCGAGAAATCTCGCCAGGACTGCTGGCCGGCTATTATCCACAGCCCCAGGATGCACAACACGCGCAGCCAGACGAATTTAACGACAGTGACTCCGGCTGGAGCGAATACAGCAACGGCCGCGATAAACAAGGTGCCAATGGCGACTTCGGTAACACCAACGCCGCCGCTGCCAGCGGTGGCGCCAGAAGCAGCTATTACGGGCGCACCGGCTTCGGACAACCTAGCCCCTCACGCCCCAACGACGGCTCCACTACTCCGCCAGCAAGAAGAGCGATGCGCATGGGCGACACCGCCGGCAATGGCAACGTGGTCAGCTCGTCGCCCAGCCGAAACCGCAACGACAACGTCCGCGTGCAAATCGACGCCCGGCCACCATCGCCGCCGGACAACTCTTTCGAGCACTTCACCGTCGGTGACTCGGTGCAACATGCAAAGTTCGGCAACGGCAAAGTCGTGCAAGTAATCGGCGACCGCGACAAGGAAATCTACAACATCGAGTTCGAAGAAGCCGGCAAACGCTTACTGGATCCCCGCTTCGCCAAGCTAGTCAAAATGCCTTAGGCAACCCGCATCCGCCTCACTGCAAGCATTTAGCTTAGTGGCGTCGTTCCACAATGGTGCCGCACGTCAGTGGTGCCGTCCACACGTTGTCATCTCGACCGGAGCGAACGCAGTGAGCGCAGCGGAGATCTCTCATACGCCAAGCGCTGCCTTGAGCCAGCAATGGAACGGAACCAGGCAACAGAACTCCAGCTCCGACAATAAAGTTAACCGGGGTGCCTCAAACGGACAACAGCACCGCACAGGTTTGACAACGATCCGTGAGTTAAAAAGAAACCCATTCGCTGAAGCATTAGTCCGTTCGCATAGCGGGGTAACATCTATCGGATACCCATTCGGAGGAAGTTAAGGTGGCTGAAGAGAGAACGTTTGTCGCGATCAAACCAGACGGCGTCGAAAGAGCGCACATCGGCGAAGTGATTCAGCGCTTCGAAAAGCGCGGGCTGAGAATAGTCGGGCTGAAACTAATCACGGTAGCAAAACTGACGGCTGAAGAACACTACGGCGAGCACAAGGGCAAACCATTTTACGAAGGACTAGTCAGCTACATCACATCCGGACCGATCGTAGCCATGGTGCTCGAAGGCAAGAAAGCGATCTCCGTTGCCCGAACTGTGATCGGCGCAACCAATCCGGCCGATGCGGTTCCCGGCACCATCCGCGGTGACCTGGCACTCGAGATCGGCAGAAACGTGGTGCACGGATCCGACAGCCCCGCCAGTGCAGAACGGGAAATCAAAATCTACTTCAAGGATAATGAGCTGTTGAAAGACTGGAAACCGTCCGTACACAAATGGGTCGCTGAATAAGTAATCCTCCTGAGCTGCTCTGCCGCGAGACGCAAGTAATGGTTATCGCCTGTCCATTCGTCTTGTGCGGCAGCTTTTACAGGCAATTTTATCCATGACTAGTCCACGCACCGCATCCGCGTTTGCCATCAAGCAGATCAAAACCAGCGATTACATGTCGGTTGTCGATCTCTGGTCGTTCGCATATAACATCGCTCAGATCGATCCAATCATCGGTAAGGCGGATATCCGCGAACGCGTTCGAGAGTTCTGCGACAATGGCATGTCTTACCTGGTTGGTGCATATGATGGAAGCAAGCTCGCAGCCGTAGCCGGCATAATTGATTTCGACATGCATCTGGGCGACGGCTGGGTAAAATGTGGCGGCATCGCCGGTGTCGCCACGTATGCCGAATACAGGCGCAAAAAGCTGGTACGCGAACTGCTGACAAATTGTGTGCAGAAACTGCATGACGACAAGGTTCCAGTCTCTGCATTATGGCCGTTCTCCTACTCGTTTTACGAAAGACTGGGTTGGTCGGTCACCGACATGCAGCATCAGGTCGAAGTCAACTTGTCTGCACTTCGAACCGCAGGTGGTGACAGCGGAGCCTATCGCTCGCATGGAATCGACAACCTCGAGCCGGCGATGAAAATGCATGAGCGGTGGAACGAACAACTCAATTTGAGCCTGCGTCGCAATCTCTATCGCTGGCAAAAGAAGATGGAGGACGCGCGCTTTCGCTATCGCCTGTTTGTTCACAAAGAAGGATATATGTTGTGGGATCTCGAGCATTCAACCGACCGCTCGCTCTATGTCAGCGAATGGTGTTATCTCTCCGAGCAGGCTTTTGTGGATGGGCTGGCAATAATCAGCCAAATGGACTCACAATTCGACCGGGCACGCCTGGCACTGCCGGAAGTGGAATCGTTCTTGAGAACGGTCGGAGTAGGATCATCCCCGGAGATTCGCCTGCTCCCGGGAATGATGTCGCGCGTCGTGCATCTGGAATCGTTTCTCGAATGCCTACCTGGCCGGCACAAAGCCGACGTCGATGTGATGGACCCGCTCGCCGTGACCGCGCCCAACGACGATCGTCAGGTGCAGGAATCCGGTCCGGGCGCACTCGTACAGCACGTCACCAGCTTCTGGAAAACGCCCAGCGCTAACTTCCCAGCCGGGCTTTACGGGACGGCAGCGCACTTCCCACCGTACTCGGTAGAGCACTACTAAGCGATAGAGCACTACTAAGTGCCTGGGAGCGCCGGCTTCCAGCCGGCATCTGTACAACACGGACTCGATCAATTGAGCCAGATGCCGCCAGGATGGCGGCGCTCCCAGGTTAACTTCTCTCGATCAAGGCTTCGATTGTCTTGGCGAACACTTGATCGACTTCGAGCTTGTTCAGGCAGTCGATCGTGCCAAGGGGGCAGACTTTGGAATAGCATGGCTGGCACCATAAGCCCAGGGCGACGCTGCGGCATTGTGGCCCGTAAGGTCCCAGTCGTTTGACTGGTGTGCTGCCGTAAACGCCTATGACTGTTGGCTTTCCGACCGCCGCAGAAAGATGCAATGGACCGGTGTCTGCACCAATCACTAAATCCACCTGCCGGAATAGAGCGATTAAGTCGAGGAAGCTGGTTTGCTCGGTGAGGTTCAAAATCCGGGCTGCTGAATGGGATTTTGTAAGCTGTCTTACAATTTCGGCGTTCGAATTCCGTTCGGAAGCACCGCCAACCAAAATTAGACGGCATTGAAATTGGTCGATCAACTTACCTCCCAACTCAATCCATTTAGATAGAGGCCAGATTTTGGTCGACCAGGTGGTGCCCGGGATTAAAACCACGTCTTGCAGGTGTCGTGTCTTCGCTGGCGATACCATACATTTTGCTGGCAGTAGGGTCGTATCTGGTACTGCCCCCAGGGCCGGTGCGGCATCGCCGGTGGCGGCTAGGGTCGTATCTGGTACTGCCCCCATGTCCGGTGCGGCATCACCGGTGGCGGCTAGGGTCGTATCTGGTATTGCCCCCATGACTGGTGCGGCATCGCCGGTGGCGGCTAGGGTCGTATCTGGTACTGCCCCCATGGCCGGTGCGGCATCGCCGGTGGCGGCTAGGGTCGTATCTGGTATTGCCCCCATGGCCGGTGCGGCATCGCCGGTGGCGGCTGGTACCAGAAGAGAATTTATCTTAGCAACCGATTGCTGAGGAACTTCGGGCAGCGGAAAGCTGATTTTGCTTGGTGGGTGGGCGATTTCCAGGACGTCCAACAAGTGGTCCGCCAACCGGTTATTCAGCTCAACCACCGGAATATAGTGCCCAAAATAATCCCCTACATCAAGTGGATGGGTCAGGAAACGTTCCGCGAATTCACGGGTATCGGCAAACCCGACTCGAATTGGTGCACCGGAAGCCCAAGCCAACATGCCGCTCTTAAATAATCCTTGTGCCTCGATGGCAGCGTCGAATCGTTCCGCCCGGAGTTGGGCAAAAAACCGGCTGGTCTCGACGCCGATTCTGGGCAGTGATACCAGTCCTTTAGCCTCTCGCAACCAGCGTTTTGCCGGAAATACCAGGGCTCGGTCGATGGCTGGATTGTTTGCCACCAAATCGAGTGCCGCCGGTTCGACCAGCCAGGTAATTTCGGCCCCGGGCAGAGCTCTCTTGAGAGTGTCCGCAACGGGCAAACAGTGGATTACGTCACCGATTGCGCTAAGTCTGATAATGAGTATCTTCAAGTCAGGATCCGGTTTTCAGTAATGATCTGTAACTTTTAATCAATGGTGATACCAGCCATTAAAAGTGGTGCCGCACCAGCTGTGGAGCCATTTGCAATACGCTGATAGTTGGCTGTTCCCCGCACGAAATTTCAAATGTATATCCAACATGCCACCAAAGTATAGACTTTTTTGATAAGATATTTGTGCCACCTCAAGTGGTGGTATTGGCATACCAAACTGTCGGGTCGCAAAAGTACCTACCGAGCGGCTTGGCCGGTGTGTATCCGGAACTGGGTCTCAGTGGTGCCTTACTCCCGGACAATTTCAGCCAACCACATTTTCGGCAAGTTTCTCAGACATTCTCCACAGTAAACCATTTGCCGAATATCCCCAATTAACAAGGAGAGATTGATGATGAATAAGACTGGCAAATCCGCGAAAGCGAAACCCAGAGCGGCGGCCGCCAAGTCAGCGAAACCAGCCAAGGCCACCCACAAGAAAGTCGGAATGACTGCCCGCAAGGCCGCCCCACGCAAAGCCGCTGCCAAACACACGACCAAGGCGAAAGCACCGTCTGCGGCTCGCGGCGATGGAGACTACATGAAGTTCAGTGGCAAGTTCACGGTTCGTCTGCCAAAGTCTCTGCACCAGGCCCTTGTTGATCGCGCTGAAAGAGAAGGCGTCAGCCTCAATTTGTTCGTGACCAACGCATTGTCGCGCACCGTTGCCGTCTCCGGCAAAGGCAAGAGATAAGCAAAACTGCTTTCAGAAATATAAACGAGGGGGTTTTAATCAAACCTCCTCGTTTTTTTGCCTCCGTACCACAATGCATGACACTGGGATCCTGAGACGGTGAAGTCGCCAGATCCAATCAACCTTAGCTGAGGCACGGCGAAGGTATGAGAGATCTCTCGACTACACTCGCTCGCGCTCGTTCGCTCGAGATGACTGGGAAGCGACCCTCACTCGCTGTCATCTCGACCGGAGCGCGCAGCGCGAAGTGGAGAGATCTCTCATACGATTGCCGTGGCTGGACTGAGGCTGCTGCGCAGTGGTACGAGAGATTTCTCCACTGAGATGTCGCAATCCGGCCCGTTATTGAATTGAATAGAGCTTTCTCAGACGGGCGATATCGTTTGAGGAGAGAGCCGGGACTATGCTTTCGTTGGCGCGGCTTTGGCCGCTGGAATACATGATATCCGCCGGGCTCGAACTGTGCTGAAGACCCAATGCGTGCCCTATTTCATGCAGGCATGTATCAAAAAAATCGTTTTCGTCCTTGCACTCCGATAGAAGATAAATCGTCGCCTTTGGTTGGTTGAGTTTGTTGTTTCCGTAATGTGTAACGCCACCGGCAAATGAATAATGGAGCTTATCTCGGTCAGTTGTCCACTCGCACTCGATATTACAATTGTCTGGAAGATCAACGAAGATGAACGTCAGCCGCTTCTTGGATGCTGCCGACCAGTCATCAAACGCTTGCTCGACTTTGAGCGAGAAATTGATCTTCTTCGGACCAGCAACTTGCTTGGCGGTCCACGTCGTTCTGCCGGCAAAGCGGTCATGCACAAAAATCTTGATTGGCATGGGCAGGTTGCTGAATGGTCCCGTTCCTTCGAATTGATTTGTTTCGCGCTGACGAGTCGAGGCGAAATCTTTGTCGTAGAACGCAATTTCATCAGTAATCACTTTAGAGTGAGAGTCCTGCGGAAACCTTTGCACGAACTGTCTTCTCGTCGCCTGCAGTCCATCAAGATCGCCACTCTTTTGTTGGCAGTACATCATGTTTTCATAGAGGTCCGATTTGCTCGGATCTAGTGTGGTGCAGATTTGATATTCCGCGATCGAGTCTTTGTAATTGTTGGCTTTCAACAAGCAGTACGCCATATAACTATGTACAACCGCATTCTTTGGAAACTTGCTTTCTGCCTTTTTCAAAATACTGATGGCATCGGCGACCTTGCCGTTGTCGTAATAACTGCGAGCCAGACGAAGCCATCCATTTGCGTCGGTTGGATCTCCGCTGACAATCGCGGCCAAGGCTTGAGTCTGTCCCTGCCCGTCATCAAAATTGGCTAGCAGCTGGGACACGCGAGTACGCTGGTCGGCACTCAATTGAAAGCGTTTCTGGCAATCATGCAGCCCAGAGATGCAACGCTTTTTGTCTCCGCAATCACCATATGATTCAGCCAGTGCAACGGCGTAATCTGCATTGGTGGGATTCAGCTGGGAAGCTTTGGCGTATGCTTTCCACGCATCTGTTTGGCGTTTCAATCCAGAGAATGCAACACCGAGATTATATTGAATCTGAGGATCGTTGGGACTCAATTGCGAAGCGCGCCAGAGCAGCCGCGCACCATCATCAAATTTGTTCTGCTGCAGCAACGGAATTGCTTGCACCGCTAAATTTTGTGCTTCAGTGCCCTGGGCGTCTGCGGTTGCGCCGGCAATCATGAGGCAGGTGGATACTGCAACCAGGACAGCAATTATGCGAATGTTCATCTGATGACAAACCTGACATGAGACTTTCCTTTCTATACGTACCCGTTGAAGACGTCAATCCAAAAACATCGGCGCCGAGCCTCTCACTTTTGGTGGCTGCTCAGGTACCATATGGACGTAATCGAGAGATCGGACTCAATATTGCGACAAGTCCTGTGCGGTTCTCAGGCACCCAGATTGATGCCGTCGAGGCGCCAGACATCACGGCCGTCATCACCTGAAAGAGATGTCCAGAGGTGATAGTGGGCTGTGTCACAACGGGTAAAGGCGCTGGGCATGGCGGCAGCCAGATCGCTGCGGAAGAGCAAAAGCTGGACGAGCTCGATGGTTCCGCCATGGGTGACCGCGATCAGATCGCCAGCGAGCTGTCGTTGCACCTCTACTGCTTGCAACCATACGCAAATGCGGCTTGCGTGCTGGGTGACGCTTTCGCCGTTAGAAGGAACAAGATCGATATTCTTATAACACGCCTCCTGCATGACGCGACTTTCCGCCACTGTGGTCGCACTAGTAAAACCCATCGCTCGTTCCTCAAGTCTGCGATCGAGGTCGAGCTTGCATGCAAGCTCCGCTTGAATGATGGCTGCAGTTTGCGCCGCCCGCGGCATCGGGCTCGCCACTACCCGCGGTGAGGCGCATGTCTGGCGTAAATGTCGAGCGATGCTGGCTGCCTCCTGCTCGCCTGAGGCGGTGAGCGGATTGTCGGCGTCATCGGGCAGAATTGCGCCATCCGCGAGCGTGCTGCTGATTGCCTGGGCATGCCGCAAGAGAAATAGTCGCATGGTCAGCTCGCTTTGAGCGAAGGCAGCAAGTATCCCCGCGTATCGACGAGCTTCTTCGCTATTCGCTCTAGTCCGCGATCCAAAACATAATACTCGATCTTGTCACGAATCCGTCTGGACATCGCCGCCAGATCCTCATCTACGTATGCGCGCGTGCGCACGGACAGTCCCAAATTATCCTTCAGCATCATCAGACGGCGCGACGAGTCGCACCAGGTGACACCACCCAGGTAGTGATCCACCACCTCAGGCTGGTCCAAAGTACTAGCCTGCAGGCGCAAGACCTCGGCCTTGGTCTCATATATGGCGGCAATTTCGGGCAGCATGATTTTCAGACAGATGTGCTCGAGATGCTCGACCGATTGAGCGCGCGTCTCCTGATCCAAGTGCGGATAGTATTGCTCGACCAAACCTTTAGCGTTGGGATCATAGACTCGGGAGCCGCGCGGACCAAACAGCTCGTCGCGGATTGCTTGCCGGATCTTGGCTGCATATCCCAGGCCCTTGAAAGAGCCGGAAACCACATCGCGACCGAAATAAGTCTGAACGATCGTTTGAAATTCAGTCAAGTTGGTGATGCCGAGACCGTAGAGATAATGGTCTTTGATATCGTGTACGACGCTCAGCCCGTTGCCGTACTCCGATGACGGCACGTGATTGTTCGTCCAGCAAATCTCGAACTGGCGATACAGCCTGCCTGAGAACAACGTGTGACGGGAAGTCACTGCAGCATAGTTTGTTCGCTCGGCAATCTCGCTCACGTCGATCGCCAGATCGACCCAGCGTGCTCGAGGCGCAAGCAGGAAATTCAGTGAAGGTGATGGCTGCATCTTACATGTTTCTCCATGCCAAACGCTTTGCTCGCCAGATTGAGCAACCTGCATGCGGTTCTCTCCGATAAAGTGGAAACACCGGTTCGCTCAGCCAGATAGTGTCGCAGCAGTTCATGCCAATCAACAGACTGGCTCCATGGCGGTTGAATCAGATTGGCGATTGCCAGCCAATCTAGCTGTTCGGGAAGACCGAGACGGCCGCATTCGAGATCGATCAATACACAGTCGCTGGACTCTGCGCGACAAAGGAGATGATTGACCTTGAGATCGATAATGGTGAGCGGCACATAGCTCTCACCATAGCAGTCTATGCATTCGCGTATCAGGCGGTCATAGCTGTCTGCATTCACAGCCAAACCAGGGTGCGGAGCGCGCATCCGGCTGATCAGGGTGCGGTCCGGCGCTACTCTAGAAAGGAATGGGCGTGTGCCGCGCGCCTCGTGCAGCCTTCCAAGCGAGCGCATGACGCCGTTCAGATCGCTCGGTTTATCGACATGGAATACGTTTGGAATGTGCTCCATGACGATCATTTTCTTCTCTATACAAAACTCGACCAGGCAAGGCGTGACACCAGTTTCGTTGAGCAGCTCCAGCATCGACGCTTCGCAGTTAAAGGCATCCTCCTCAACGTAGAACTTCGCCACCAGAGGTCCCATTCGCTCGTGCATAAAGCGAAAGACTTGAGTGCGCGTCGTCTGCTGCAAGGACAACGAGCAGCTCGGGCTTGCCTCCTTGCCCAACCATTCATTGATGGACTGCAGACAGACACGCTCGTTCGCGCATCGCCGGCTGGCGAGCATTCCGGTCACGATTCTGTTGCCAGGAACGAACGGTCTTGGCTGATGAAGC
>Ga0182024_10020454_pt1 | contig 12097 bp, 6 predicted proteins | sample P32metaG_FD_120480 | JGI IMG/M metagenome (GOLD analysis project Ga0182024, IMG submission 120480) | Permafrost microbial communities from Stordalen Mire, Sweden - P3-2 metaG (Illumina Assembly) | ecosystem: Environmental > Terrestrial > Soil > Wetlands > Permafrost | place: Sweden: Stordalen... | reverse complement strand
TAGACCCGCGTAATCCTTACGTGCCTCTCAACTCCCCGGCTATCAGTGACCTGTTCGGTCTTTTCAACTTCAACGCGGACGGGGATCACGATGCCGACGACGGCTACTAAACCGTCACTTTAGATCGTTCGTCTAAGACGACGAAAGGAGCGGCCATGGGCCGCTCCTTTTTTTTTGCTGCAAGAAGTTCACTGAAGCAACTCACTGCGAATCTCCGTCTGCTTTCCAACCTCTCGCTTCGGGAAAACCGAAACAGCGCGCGCCTTTGTACTCCTCTATAGCGCCGACCCAAGATCTTTGGTACCACTCCCGTTTTGAAATTGACGAAATCCAGAACGGGATAAGTACTGCTTATCTGCGACCACAGCACCACCTCGTAAGCCCTGCTTACTCAACCGCATGGGTGTGGTGTTTCAAATGCATACGTGCCTATCTGTAGAGTAAGCCTGCTCAAAAGTTAACCAATGAAAGAATTTATTGCGGCTCCGCCAAGGCGAGCGGCTGGCATTTCGGCCTGACATCCATTTCCTTCTGATCGGGTCCGGCAGCGAATTGCCTCGCCTGCAAGCCACCATCAGCAAAAAGCGCCTGCGGAACATCCAGACCGTCCCGGGCCTTTCTCAGCAAGAATATCTTTCCATGGTTTCAGAATGCGATGTAGGACTAATCTCTTTGGACGTCCGGCTCACCACCCAAAATATTCCCGGGAAATTGTTGAGCTACCTCTACTGGGGACTTCCCGTGCTGGCCAGCGTAAATCCCGGCAACGATTTGTTTGCATTACTCCACGACCAGGCCGCTGGTTTCTGCCTGTTGAACGGACACGACCAGGAACTGGCGAACGCCGCGATGCGTTTAGCCGACGACGCCCATCTCCGAGCTGCCATGGGTAGAAATGCGCGGCGCCTCCTCGAACAAACTTTCTCCGTCACGCACGCGGTAGCGCAGATCTTTGCTCACTTAACCGACGCTGGATTCAGGTTCCCGGCAGCTCCCCAAATCCCCTCGGCCATAGCCCATCCCCCGCTTCGTTTTCCCGAATTGTCAGCGAGAGTTTAAGCACTTAAGCACCACCCCATCCGCAAGCAATTCAACTTGCCTGCCTGTGATTGGCGTCTTCCCACCCTGATTCTGTTCTGGAGGTTTTACCGTGATAGCAAACAGCTATCTGTTTTGCTTTTTTGGCAGCGTAACTCTTTCCTTGATCCTGACCCGCTGGGTCCGCAATTTCGCGACCGTGCGCGGATGGGTCTCTGTGCCTCAATTGGATCGACATGTCCACCTCAACTCCGTACCGAGGCTTGGCGGCATTGCTATCTTTGGTTCGTTCATAACCATCGCGGGTGTCACCCTGCTGTTCTCCAAATGGACCGGTCTGGCGATCGACATTCCGCTTCGTACCATCGAATGCATTTTTGCCGCTGTCGTGCTCATTTTTTTGCTCGGTCTTTATGACGACGTTCGCCCTGTTGCGCCCCAGTGGAAATTCAGAGTCCAGGCGTTAGCCGCCGTGGTGCTCTATGCTGGGTGGCATTGGCGTTCATCAGTTGGATCTTTTTCCTGCCGGCGTCGCGCTTGGGCATCTCCTTAGCCTGCCACTCACGGTTGTTTGGGTTCTGCTCATCACCAATGCGTTCAACTTTATCGACGGTTTGGATGGGCTGGCTGCCGGCTCTGCGCTCTTCTCCGCCATCGTTGTGGTTTTTACTTCCTTGCGGGCGCACAACGTCACCGTGACCTTGCTCGCGGTTGCGCTTGGCGGCGTCATTCTGGGATTCCTGCGCTTCAATTTTCATCCGGCATCCATTTTCCTGGGTGATTCCGGAAGTATGTTCATCGGATTCACGTTAGCCACCCTGGCGCTGGCTGGCTCACAGAAAGCGCCGACCATGATCGCTGTGGCCATTCCTGTGGTGAGTTTTGGCTTTCCGCTGCTGGACGTTGCCCTGGCAGTCTTGCGCCGCTTTCTTAGCGGCAAATCCTTATTCGTGGGCGACCGCGATCATATCCATCATCGTCTGCTGAAGCGCGGTCTGTCGCAGCGTAACGCCGTGTTAGTTCTCTACGCCGTCGCCGCATCTTTCGCGTTATTGAGTCTTACTCTTATTCATGCCGCGGTCATGACTGCCTTTGTTCTCTTGGTGATAGGCATCGGCGTAGTCCTCGGTGTTCAATACCTGGGCTATCCCGAGTTTACCGAGTTGCAGGGCGCCCTGCGCAGGACCGCCGAACGCAGGCATGCCATAGCCAATAATGTTGCCGTACGGCGCGCCGTCGAATCGTTGAATCTCTGCGCGGACTTTGGCAGCCTGTACACCATTGTGAAAAATACCCTCGAATCTATAGGATTTGACGGGTTTCGACTGGGAGCTACCTGGACAGAAGGCTTCCTCGAATCCGCTCTCCTGCCTGTGAAACTTACCGTTGACGGCGAACTGCAAACCTTCTGGTGCGACGCGGAAACCGAATCCCTTTGGGAACTTAGATTGGAGCTCAGCTCCGGTGCGCATAACCGCCCTGGGGCATTTCACTTTCTTGCGCGTCAGTTTTGATAGCCATTTGCTCGTGGATATCAACCTTTTGACTTGTGAGTTCCGCTTGGCCCTTTCCAGCGCTCTGCTTCGCGCCATGCACGGTAACCCGCTCTCCGTTCCACGTTTGTCCCTCGAAACGGTAAAGGAGGCTAAGGCTGCCTCCGCCTCTTTCTCCGATTAACTTCACATAGTATTCCGGCGGAATTCACAACCTCACTGCACCTCCTCGTAGCAACGCCCGCAGAATCCCACTCAGCATTACCTTCTGACCGCGCTTCTCCCCCAAATCTAACTCCAGCCGCAAACCTCGTCCGCTTTTACGCACCATCCCTCTTAAAACTGTGCGCGCGAACAGAACTATTGCTGCGCTTGCACGTCCGACTTGTAGATTTTTTCAGAGACTTGCGCAGGTGTAGGCAGTTGCGAGCGATCCCATCCACCGCCTAACGCCTCGATCAGTTGCACCGAGTCCGTCATCACCTGAATGCGCAGCGAAGCCAGCGTTTGTTGGCTGGAAAGCAGTGTGGTCTGCGCCACCAGCACATTTAGATAGGTGTCCACACCGGTGTAATAACGCGCTTTGGCCAGCTCCAGGTAGCGCTCTGCGGATAATTCCGCGGCTTGTTGCTCCTGGATTTGCTTCGACAAAATGCGCACCGCTGCCAGATTGTCTTCTACCTGCTGAAATGCCGCCAGCACCGTCTGGCGATAACTGGCGATGTCGGCGTTGTACGTCGCTTCATATTGCAGCACGGTAGCGCGCCGCAGCCCGGCATCAAAAATAGTTTCTGACAGTGAAGGCCCAATCGACCAGAACCGGCTCGGCCAGCTAAGCAGTTTGGTAAACGAAGAGCTCTCAAAGCCTCCCTGTGCGCTGAGTGTCAAAGTCGGATAGTACGCCGCGACAGCAACCCCGATTTGCGCGTTGGCTGCTGCCATCATCCGTTCGGAAGCAGCAATGTCCGGGCGGCGTTCCAGTAGTTGCGAAGGTACGCCGATGGGAATGGCCGGAGGAGCGGCCGCCAGCGGTTTGAACGGAAGCGAAAAACTGGAAGGCGTGGTGCCGATCAACACCGCGATGGCGTGTTCATATTGCGCGCGCGCCACACCCAGATTTGTGCCTGCCGCTTCAGCGCTTTCCAATGCGTTTTGCGCTTGCACTAGGGAGATTTGGTTGTCAATTCCGGTTTCGTACCGGGCCCGCGTCAATTCCACCGACTTCTTATCCGCCTCGATGGTTTCATCAAAGATTTTCTGCAAAGCATCCTGTCCGCGCAGTTCGAACAAAAAAACAGCCAGGCTCGCTTGTTCCGTAAGGCGCTCGTTTTCTAAATCCGCCTCGCTTAGTTGCGCGCTGTATTGCGCTGCGTGAATGGCATTGCGCACTTTGCCCCAGATATCCGGCGCCCAGGAAACGTCTGCTGGCAGCGCGAACAGAGAAATCTGCCCCCCTGCCGTGGTCGCGGTAGTGCCGCCCGTTCCGGTTGTCGTGGTGCCGTTCGCAGCTCCGATGTTGCGCGATGTCTGCGACCGTGAATACGCCGGAGTCGTTCCAATCGTGGGGTAAAGTTGGGAACGCGCTTCGGCAATCATCGCGCGCGCCACCATATAGTTTTCGAAAAACTGTTTGATGTTTTGATTGTTGATATTTAGCTTATCTTCAAGCGCATTCAGTTCCGGATCGTTATAAATCTCCCACCATCTGCCGTGCAGCCTCGCGTCCTGCGGTTGCGCGACTTTCCATTCCTTCGCATCCGGAAACCGGGTTGGCGACTCCTTGTAAGTCGGCGGTGGCGCTCCCAACGGAGTAGCCGTCGGCGGATGGTATTTCGGCCCAACCGTGCATCCCGCGAGAAAAATCGCTGCAAGCCCGGCTCCCAATAATCTTGTCAATCGAAGGTTGCGCATGATCATAGTAGTCGCTACGTTGCCGGCGAAGGTGCTGTGGTACTCGCCGGATGAGCCGGATGGCCCGGATGAAACGTGTCGCGCTCTCTTCCCAGCATGCGCAGCCGCAGCTTATCGAGCGTCAAATAAACTACCGGCGTGGTGTACAGCGTCAGCATCTGGCTGACAATCAGTCCCCCCACGATAGTGATACCCAGCGGGCGGCGAAGCTCCGATCCGGTCCCGGTTCCAAACGCCAGAGGCAAGGCCCCGAAAAGTGCCGCCATGGTCGTCATGAGGATCGGGCGGAAGCGCAACATGCAAGCTTCGAAGATCGCTTCTTCTGTACTGCGACCTTCCCGTTCCACTTGCAGCGCGAAATCGATCATCATAATCGCGTTTTTCTTCACGATGCCGATCAGCAACACGATCCCAATGATGGAAATCACATTCAAATCCTGCTTGAACAGCATCAGCGCCAGCATCGCGCCGACACTGGCCGAAGGCAGCGTGGAAATAATCGTGAGCGGGTGCACCAGGCTCTCGTACAGAACGCCGAGAACGATGTATACCGCCAGCAGCGCCGTCAAAACCAGGATGGGTTCTGTTCCCAGCGATTGTTGGTAAGCCTGCAACGTCCCGGCGAAGAATCCGCGCAGCGTGGAAGGCGCGCCGATGCGCTGCTTCATCTGATCGATCCGCAACGTAGCGTCACTCAGGGAAACGCCCGGCGCCAGATTGAAAGAGACCGTCACAGAAGGGAACAGGCCGGTGTGATTTAGTGCCAGAGGAGTGGTGTTCGCCTGGCCCACGGCCATGGTCAGCAGCGGGGCATTACCCGTCGCCGTCACGCTGCTGCTTCCCGTGGGATGAAAGTACACATTCTTCAGTCCGTCGGGATTTTGGTAAAACGGCGGAGCAACCTCCAGCACCACATAGTATTGATTGAGTTGCGTATAAATAATCGACACTTCCGACTGCCCAAACGAGCTGTAGATTTCTTGATCCAGCGATTGTGCCGTCTGGCCCAGCTTCGCGGCGGTAACGCGGTCATAGTTCAAACGTATATCCAGGCCGCCGTTTTGCTGGTCGGAATTCACATCCTGCAAACCCGGAAGCTTTTTCATTTCCGCAAACACTCGCGGTCCCCAGGTAGCCAGGTCCGCCACCGTATCCGACTGAATGGTGTATTGATACAGCGCTGCGCTGGATCGTCCTCCGATACGCAAATCCTGCGACGGCTGCATGAACGCTGAAGCTACAGGCAACCGGGTTAGTTGCGGCCGAATTCGGTTTATAATTGCCGGCGCTCCAATTTTCCTCACATTCAGCGGTTTCAGAGCGATGAAAATGTTTCCAGTATTGGTCGCTCCTCCGCCGCCGGTGAAAGCAATCACATTGTCAACTGCCGGATCATGCTGGATCACCGCTTCGATTTTTTGAATGGAATCGTTCATCGCCGGAAACGACGAGTCTTGCGGCCCTTGCACCGCTCCCGCTATGGCGCCGGTGTCTTGTTGAGGAAAAAATCCCTTGGGAATTTTGATCACCAGCGCCACGTTTAGCGCCACGGTCAGAAAAAGTACCACTAGCGTCAGTCCCGGATTGTCTAGCACCCAATGAAGGCTGGAGCGGTATCCGGCCAAGAGCCGCTCAAAAAACCGTTCGGAAGCCATATACATGCGGCCGTGTTTTTGGTGCCGCTCATCTCGCAACAGGTAAGCGCACATCATCGGCGTGGTACTGAGCGAAATAACCATCGAGACGAGAATCGCTGTCGAGAGTGTGATGGCAAACTCGCGAAACAGCCGCCCCACGATTCCTCCCATCAGCAGCAGCGGAATAAAAACCGCAATCAGCGAAATGCTGATGGATAAAACGGTGAATCCGATCTCCTGCGCGCCCTTGAGCGTCGCCGCGAAAGGTTCCATCCCCGCTTCCAGGTGGCGGGTAATGTTCTCCATCACCACGATGGCGTCATCCACCACGAACCCGGTGGAAATCGTCAGCGCCATCAGGGAAAGATTGTCCAGGCTGTATCCGCACAGATACATCACCGAGAAAGTGCCCACCAGCGAAACCGGAACGGCCACCGCGGGTATCAGCGTGGCTCGCCCATTTCGCAGAAAAATGAACACCACCACGATGACCAGCACGATGGAAATCACCAGCGTGCGTTCCACGTCGCTCACCGAAGCGCGAATCGTGGTGGTGCGGTCCAGCACAATCGTGGAATCGATTCCTTGCGGGATCGACGCTTTGATGGAAGGCAACTCCGCGCGAATGCGGTCCACCGTATCGATAATGTTGGCACCCGGCTGGCGAAAGATCACCAGCACCACCGCGCGTTTGCCGTTCAAATATCCCGCGGCGCGAACGTTTTGTACCGAGTCGATCACGTCGGCGATATCCGACAGGTGGATCGCCGCTCCATTTTTATAACCGACCACGATCGGCTTGTAATCTTCCGCATGCGAAATCTGATCGTTCGCCAGAATATCCGCGCTGGTGACTCCGTCGGTGATCTGTCCCTTGGCCAGGTCCGAGTTCTGCAAGCGCAGCACCGACTGGATGCTGGTCATGGTCAACCCGTAACTGGCAAGCTTGGTGGGATCCACTTCTACGCGCACCGAAGGCAAAGCTCCCCCGCCCGCGTTAACTTGGCCTACACCTTGAATTTGGGAAAGCTTCTGCTGAATGACCGTGGAAGCTTCGTCGTACAGCTTGTCCGGACCATATTTGTCCGACGTGAGTCCCACGATCATGATCGGTGAATCAGCGGGGTTCACTTTTCGGTACGTAGGATTTGCCGGAAGGTTCGCCGGCAGATAGGTGCGCGCCGAATTGATCGCGGCTTCCACGTCGCGTGCCGCTCCATCGATATTCCGGCTCAGGTCGAATTGAATCGTCACCGACGACGTTCCTAAGCTGCTCGTCGAGGTCATTTCCGTGACGCCGGCAATGTGCCCAAACTGCCGCTCCAGCGGAGTAGCCACCGAAGACGCCATGATTTCCGCGCTCGCTCCCGGCAGGCTCGCGCCAACCGAAATGGTAGGGAAGTCCACCTGCGGCAAAGGAGAAACCGGCAACACGTTGAAGGCGATGGCGCCGGCAATAGCGATAGCGATTGTCAGCAGCGTCGTCGCTACCGGCCGGTGAATAAATGGCGCGGATACGTTCATGCCGAAGGTCCGCCGGCGGTTTGTGGCTCAGCTTGCGTCTGCCAACCCGGAGATTTTCGAGCGAAGCGTTGCGCTATGCGGTCAAAAAAGATGTAGATAACTGGCGTGGTGTACAGCGTGAGCACCTGGCTCACCAGCAAGCCTCCCACCATGGCAATGCCCAGAGGTCGGCGCAACTCCGAACCGATGCCCCTTCCGAAGGCCAGCGGCAAACCGCCCAGAAGCGCCGCCATGGTGGTCATCATGATCGGCCGGAAACGCAACAGGCATGCTTCGTAAATGGCGTCGGTGGAATTTTTTCCGTGGTTACGCTCCGCATCCAAAGCGAAGTCCACCATCATGATGCCGTTCTTTTTCACGATGCCGATCAGCAACACCAGTCCGATGATGGCCACCACGCTTAGGTCTTGCCGGAAAATGATCAGCGCCAGAAACGCTCCCACACCGGCGGAAGGTAGCGTGGAAAGAATCGTCACCGGGTGGATGAAGCTCTCGTATAACACTCCAAGCACGATATACACGGTCACCAGCGCGGCCAGAATTAGCAGCGGCATATTCGACAGGGAATTTCGAAACGATGCCGCCGTACCTTGAAAATCCGCCTGCAGGCTGGCCGGCATGTGCATATCTTTTTGCACTTTGGTGATCGCCGAAATCGCTCCGCCCAAGGCCGCGCGCGGCGCCAAATTGAAAGACACCGTGATCGCCGGAAACTGGCCTTGATGGTTGATCGACAGTGGCTGCGTCTTCAGTTCAAAGTGAGAAAACGCGCTCAGCGGTACGGCGCTGCTGTACGCCGAACTGGTCGTTCCGGCCGAAGTCGCTCCCTTGCTGGAAGTCGCACTGGAAGTGCTGGAAGACAACGCGTTAACTGGCGGAGTCAAAACGCTGGTCGATGGCGTATACAAAGCGGTCCCGGTAAGCGCATTGGAGCCCGCCGAGGTCGAACCGTTTCCCGTCGAGCTTGCCGGCGCTCCCGTGGTGCTGGCCGCGGCATTCGCTTGAATGTACAACTTGTTCAATTTGTCCGGATCGAGTTGAAACTGTGGCTCCGATTCCAGGATCACGTGGTATTGATTTAACTGTGTGTACATCGTGTTGATCTGCCGCTGTCCAAAGGCGTCGTAAAGCGTATTGTCAATCGTCGTCGGCGCTATCCCCAGTCGCGAAGCGGTTGGGCGGTCAATGACCAGTTGCACGGCTAGTCCGCCGGGTTGCTGGTCCGTAGCCACATCTTCCAGCTCCGGCAATTTCTTAAGATTCGTTACGAACCGGTTGGTCCAGTCGTTCAGTTCATTGGGGTCCGGATCTTCCAGCGTGTATTGGTATTGCGTGCGGCTCACGCGATCATCGACGGTGATGTTCTGCACCGGCTGCATATAAAGTTGAATGCCTTGCACATCGCCGAGCTTGCTTTGCAGCCGGCGTATTACGTCGGAAGCATCCAGGTCGCGCTGATCCAGCGGTTTCAGGTTGATCGACAGTCTTCCGCTGTTGGTCGTCGTGTTGGTGCCGTCCGCGCCGATGAACGAAGACAGGCTGGCCACCGCGGGGTCCTTGAGGATAACGTCCGCAAGCTCCTGTTGTTTTTCCGCCATGGCCTTGGGTCCTATCGTCGGCGGGGCCTGCGAAATTCCTTGAATAATTCCGGTGTCCTGCACCGGGAAGAATCCTTTGGGAATAATGATGTACAGGAAGATCGTGAGCCCCAGGGTGCCTAGAGCCACAAGCAGCGTGATGGTCTGGTGTTGCAGCACAAACTTCAACGTGCGCCCGTAGAACGCGATCATGCGCTCGAACATTCGTTCCGACGCTTGATAAAAACGCCCCTGCTTTTCCTTCGGATTGTGCTTGAGAATGCGCGACGCCATCATCGGCGTGAGCGTCAGGGAAACTACCGCCGAAATCACGATAGTCACCGCCAGCGTCACCGCAAACTCGCGGAATAGCCGGCCCACTACATCGCCCATGAACAGCAGCGGAATCAGCACTGCGATCAGCGACACCGTCAGCGACACGATCGTAAACCCGATCTGCTCTGCGCCTTTCAAAGCCGCTTCCATGGGCGGATCGCCGGCTTCGATGTAGCGTGAAATGTTTTCCACCATGACGATGGCATCGTCCACCACGAATCCCGTGGAGATCGTCAGCGCCATCAACGACAAATTATCCAGGCTGTAACCCAGCGCGTACATCGCCCCGAACGTGCCCACTAACGACAGCGGCACCGCTATGCTGGGAATGATGGTCGCCAGCAGGTTGCGCAAAAACAAAAAGATGACCATCACCACCAGAGCGATGGTCAGCATCAACTCGAACTCCACGTCGGAAACGGATGCCTGAATTGGCGTGGTTAAGTCCGTGAGCGTGGTGACATCAATACCCGTCGGCAGATTCGCTTCCAGTTGCGGCAGCAGTGCTTTAATGCGCTTCACCACGCTGATGGTGTTGCCGCCCGGTTGCCGCTGGACGTTAACGATCACCGCCGGCGTCTTATTCATCCACGCCGCCTGATTGGTGTTTTCCACCCCGTCGACTATCTTCGCCACGTCCGTGAGCATCACCGGCGCGCCGTTGCGGTACGCCACCACTACATTTCTGTAATCTTTGCTGGTTACCAGTTGATCGTTGGCGTCGATCTGGTAGTCCTGCCGCGCCCCATCGAAGTTGCCTTTGGCCGCGTTCACGCTTGCCTGCGTAACCGCCGTGCGCAGGTCCTCCATATTGATGCCGTACGACGAAAGCGCCGTGGGATTCGCCTGGATCCGCACCGCAGGTTTTTGCCCACCGCTGATGGTTACCAGGCCCACCCCGCTTAATTGTGAAATCTTGGGAGCCAGCCTCGTATCCACCAGGTCTTCCACTTGCGCCAGCGGTATCGAGTTGGACGTGATGGCCAGCGTCAACACCGGAGCATCCGCGGGGTTGGTCTTGCTGTAAATCGGTGGAGAAGGCAGGTTCGCGGGCAGAAAACTTTGCGAGGCGTTGATGGCCGACTGCACTTCCTCTTCCGCGACATCAATATTAAGGCTCAGGTTGAATTGCAGCACGATCACCGAAGTGCCACCCGAGCTGCTGGACGTCATTTGACTGAGTCCTTGCAGTTGCCCGAACTGGCGTTCCAGAGGTGCCGTCACCGTCGTGGCTACCACGTCGGGACTCGCTCCCGGATAAAACGTCAGTATTTGAATGGTGGGGTAGTCCACTTCCGGCAACGCCGAAACCGGCAGTTGCGTATAGCTGACAATTCCCACAAGCAGAATCGCCGCCATCAGCAGCGCTGTGGCCACCGGTCGAAGAATAAAAGGTCGAGACGGACTCAAGGAGCGGCGCTCCCCTGGGGATTGGCGGGCGGAGGATTTTTGGCCACCACCACTTTCGAATTGTCCTGCAGTTTATCGAAGCTGCTGTTGGCGAGCACATCTCCGGGATTGATTCCCGTCACTTGTGTCGTGCCCCCATCCGTTAGTCCCGGTTTGATCGTGCGCTGATGCGCGGTATTGTCCTGCAACACATACACAAACGCCGTCTGACCGTTGTGTTGAATGGCGGAACCTGGAATCAAGGTGGCGCCCTCCAGCGTATTGACCAGCAGTCGCACGTTAACGAATTGATTCGGAAATAGCGCCAGGTCCTTATTCTCAAATGATCCGCGGGCCTTGACCGTGCCCGTGGTGGTATCGATCTGGTTGTCCAGCGTGAGCAGTTTCCCCGACGCTATTTTTTTCTGATTGCCGCGATCGTAAGCGTCCACGGTCAGCACCGCGTTCTTGTGCAAACGATCCTGCACCGGAGAGAGGCTGTCTTCCGGAATGGTGAAGATCACCGTGATGGGTTGAATTTGCGCGATCACCGCCAGTGTGAGCGTGCCCGACGATTGCACCACGTTGCCCGGATCTACCAGCCGGAGCCCCACGCGCCCGGTGATGGGCGCCTTGATATGGCAGAAATCCACCTGCACTTGGTCGTATTGCACCATGCCTTGGTCGAGTTTTACCGTGCCCTCTGTCTGCAGCACCAGCTTGGCCTGATCGTCCAGCGTTTGCTTGGGAATGGCGTTCCGGTTCCACGCATCGCGATAGCGTTCCAGGTCCATCTTCGCTTGTCCCAAAACATTCTCGTCGCGCTGCAATGTCCCTTGTGCCTGTAACAGTGTGGCCACGTACGGCCGGTCGTCGATATCGATCAGCGACTCGCCCTTATGCACAATCTGTCCTTCTTTGTAGTACACCTTTGTGACAATTCCATTCACCTGGCTCGTAATCGAAGAAGTGTAGACCGGCGTAACCGTGCCGATAGCGTCCAGGTACACGCCGATGTTGCCTTTCTGTGCTGTCGCGGTCGTAAGGCTCACCGGCCCGGTAGATGCGCCTCGCCCCCCCGCCGGTTTAGCAGCGGTGTCTTCGTGCTTGCGTAGAACCCACCAGAATCCCAGCGCGAACACACCCAGCAGCACAACCCACATCAGGATGCGTACCCATCCGCGCTGATGAG
>Ga0182024_10020453_pt1 | contig 12097 bp, 11 predicted proteins | sample P32metaG_FD_120480 | JGI IMG/M metagenome (GOLD analysis project Ga0182024, IMG submission 120480) | Permafrost microbial communities from Stordalen Mire, Sweden - P3-2 metaG (Illumina Assembly) | ecosystem: Environmental > Terrestrial > Soil > Wetlands > Permafrost | place: Sweden: Stordalen... | reverse complement strand
CCGGCCGCCTGCCCGATCGTGCGATTCGTCAGACCGACGCCTTGACCCCAATGCAGCGGCATCCGTCCGCGAAAGTCGGGCAAGTCGAACGTCGAGGTGCCGTCGCCACCGAAGTTGATGCCCAGCAGCGAAAACAGCGCGGTATTCGTCGCGATCGCAAGCGACTGGCCGTTGCACAACGCCCAGCCCGGCGGCGCGAAGTTGAAGCCGGCCATTCTCACTTCGCCGAGAAACGGGTTCATCGCAAGCCCTCCGAAACCGCCAGCGCGCCGGCGCGGCGCTGCTCGTCGAGCAGCTGCTGCGTCGCCATCGTCCCCGGATACCAGGTCGGGTACTTCGTCTCGGCCGCCGGCAGCGGTTCCATCCGCGGCGGCGCGTCGCGCAAGACCAGCGCGCGCGGGGCGCTCCGCATGGTTGCGAGCGCGCGCGGGTTGGCAGGGATGACGCCGGCAACCGCAATGATCTCCGGCACCGCCGATTTCGGCAGCGTGAACGTCGTCCCGGCCGAATGCCCGCCGTTGTTGGCCAGGACCGACGCGAGTTGGGGGTACTCGGCCCGCGAGAGCGTTTGGCCTTCGGCGAGCATCCACTTCGGCGGCGCGGTGGCACCGTCGTACCGCCGTGCCTCGCCGACGATCGGATCGGTCAACACCCAACTCGGGATCGGTTCGGCGGCGGCCGGGACGACGGTGATCGCGCGCGCGCCGCGCGCGCTCGACGACGTCGTGGTGGGCGGCAGCGCGTCGCTCCCATGCGCGTGCCCGCAGCTCGCGAGCACGACCGCTCCGCCGCTGGTCAGGAACCAGGCCCGGGTGAGGTGGCGCTTCATCAGTTGCGCGATGGGAAGATGCCCACCATGGCGATGAGGAACGTGACCGTCAGGTAGGGCTGCAGGTTCGGATGCGGCTGGCTGCCGCCGGTCACGCCGATCATCTGGGCGTTCATCGTCGCCGGGTTCGCCAGCGGGGGAGAGGATTTCGAATAGATGTCTCGCGCCCCCACCAGGTTGAGCCCGGTCGGGCCGAGGAAATGATCCGCGGGGTTCGACGCGATCGTGTCGGCGGCGGTCCCGTCGGCCGTGACCAGGTGGTTGTGGCCCGGCATTTGCGACAAGGTGAGCGTCACGGTCTCGCTGCCCCCGAACTCCCCGAGGACGTAGTTCGAGGTTCCGGGGCCTTGGCCCGAATGGTTCGGCACCCGTCCCCGAAAGTCGGGCAAGCAGAACGTGCTGACGCCGTTGCCGCCGTAGGTCGTGCCGAGGATCGAAAACAGCGCGGCGTACTGCGCGATCGGCAGTGTCTGGCCGTTGCACATCTGCCAACCCTGGATCGCGAAGTTGCCGGCGAACATGCGGATCTCGCCGATATATGGGCTCGCCAAAACGCGTCCTCCGGTGGCGGGAGGCCGCTCAAGTTCCCACGGACGGCGAGCCCTCCCTGCCTCTGCCCGTACCACGACCCGACCGTGCGACCGGCGTCACTTAGCCGAATCGAAACGCGCCCGGCCCCGCCGGCGATCACCATCGTCGCTTGAATTGCCGATCTTCTAGGGTACCGGCGGGCGTTTTTTCCGCCCCGAAGAGGGATCACTATGGACGTAGGCAGCCATCGGGCGCAACGCGGGCGTGCACAGGTGAAGTCGCGGCCGGCGCCCTTCAACGTGACCGGTCTCGAGCTCCTGATGTTCGCCCTGCTGGGCGCCGCGGTGCTGGACGCGCTCCTGGTGACCTGGCTGTTCGTGCGCGGGGTCGCGAGCTAACCCAAACCTTCCGGGTTAGGGAGCCGCCGGCTCGGCCGGCACCGGGGTGGCCGGCGACACGGACGCCCGCCCGCCCGGCGCGTTCGAGGCCGTCCGGTAGCCGGCGTAGGCGGCGATCGCGTAGAACAGCAGGTCCATCGGCGTAAACCCGAGCTGCAGCAGCTTCAGGCTCATCCCCGGGTGCAGCGCCAGGCCGAGCAGCACGGTCGCGAGCGGCTGGTGGAGCTCCCTGGTCGCCTCGATGGCGATCATGAGCCAGTTTCCCAGCAAGCATCCGGCGAGCGAGACGATCGCCGCGACGATGGCGTCGGCCCGGTCGCGCCCGCCGCCTGCCAGCCGCATCCCGAATCCGGCCAGGAACCCGACCCCAACCGCCATGTAGCCGATCTGGAATCCGGTCGCGGTGCTGATCGCCGCCCATGCCAGCGCCCCGAGCAGCGCCCCGGCGGCGGCGGCGAGGGTTCCGGCAAGGAGGCGGACGGCAGGCGTCATCCTCACGGGCTTCCGAGCAGGCAAGCAGCAACCTGCTTGCGGCAGCGGGATCGCTCGCCGGGTTCGAGAACCTACGAAACAATGCGTAGGACTGGGCCGTAGCAGGACGCATGCGACCCCGAAGCCTGCTCCTCGCCGCCGCTCTGACGTTCGCCGGGACCGTCGCGCCGGCGCTCGCCGTGACCGGTCCGTCCGGCTCGTTCGCCGCCGTCCGGACCGAGCAGCCGCCGGCGCTCGATGCGACGCTGCGCGATCCGGTCTGGAGCACAGCGCTGACCGCCGAGGGCTTGGAAGTCGTCACGACCCAGAAGCCGAGCCCGCGGCCGGCGCGCTTCCTGCTGCTCTACGACGACGTGAACCTGTACGTCGGGATGAAGCTCGAGCAGCCGGGCGCCGCGGTGACGGCGAGCCAAGGCGCGAACGGGGTCGGCTTCGGGCTCGACGATTTCGCCGGGATCGGGATCGATCCGAGCGCCAACGCCGGACAGGTCTACTTTTTCATGACGACGCCGCGCGGGACGCGCTACCAGCAGTCGTCGGAATCGACCCGCTTCGCGCCGCCCTGGACGGCGGTCGCTGCGCCGACCGCGACCGGCTGGACTGCCATGATGGTGATCCCGCTGGCGGTGCTGCGCACCCCGAGCACGCCGGTGCAGAGCTGGCGCTTCAACTTCATCCGCCGGGTCGCCGCCGCGAACGAGAACGAGACCTGGGCGTACGATCCGGTCATGAACGACGGCGGCGGCGGAACGGCCGGCTTCCCGCTGTTCACCGACGCGCGTTTCTGGCCGCACCTGACCGGCCTCCACGTCAAGCCGCAGGTCGCCAAGCGGCGTCCGCCGCGGGCCGAGGTCTACGCGCTCTCGAGCGCGGGCGAGGACCGCCGCCGGTTCGCCGACGCGCTCGGCAACTTCGTCGAGACGGGGACGCGTTTCGCCGGCGCCGACGTCGTCGTCCCGGTCACCGGGACCGCCGCCTTCGTCGGCGCGATCGCCCCGGATTTCTCCAACGTCGAGATCGACCAGCAGACGATCGCGCCGCAAGAGTTCCGCCGCGCGCTCACCGAGTACCGCCCGTTCTTCTCGCAGGGCGCAGCCTTCTTCGATCCGGTCTCGCTGATCGGGATCAACGCGCCGCCCAACCGCATCTTCTACTCGCCCTCGATCGGCTTGTTCGATCGCGGCCTCAAGTTCGAGGGGACCCAGGGACTGCAGGCGTTCGGCGTCCTGGAAGCGAGCGGCAACGGCTTCGACGACGACGTGTTCGCCTACCGGCACGCGACCCCGGAGCGATCGTTCCTGTGGTCGTTCGACGGCGTCATGACCCATCACGCGGCGGGCAACGACACGGTCGATCCGCGGGCGGGCGACGACGCGACCTGGGACGCGCAGGTCGCCGGCCGCAACAACAACACCGGCTTCGTGTACGCGCTCGACTTCGCCCACGAAAGCGGGAGCTTCGTGCAAACCGATCGGCTCGCGTACAAGAGCGAAGACTTCATCGACGTCCACAAGCGCAACTTCGAGATCTACACCGGCTATCGCGACGTCGGGCCGGAGTACTCGCCCGTCCTCGGCTACACGCAGAACGCCGACTTGCGCGGACCGCAGATCTACCTCGATCTCAACGGCACGCTCGCGCCGAACGGCCCGATCAAACGCATCGAGCTCTTCATCGAAGGCGATCGGGCGACCGACGGCAGCGGCGCCGTCCACCAAGCCGACGCGAACGTCGCGCTCGACCTGCAGTTGAAGGACGGGCTGCACCTCAACGGCGGACCGTTCACCTCCGAGCTGCGCACGTACGACAGCGGGCTGGTCGGCTACCCGTTCTACGCCGGCGGGATCACCCGTTCGTACAACCAGCACTCGCTCACCGCCGGTTGGAAGGATGGGACGCCGGCCCCGACCGACGCGACCTACAGCTGGGGTCCGTTCGGAGACGTCTACCTGCAGCAGATCGACCTCACCGCGCAGCGCGCGCTCGGCAAGCGCTGGAGCCTGGCCGCCGAGCTCGCCGGCACGCGCGAACGCGCGCTGGGCGGCTCGGCCACCGGACAGTGGCTGCGCCGGCTCACCCTCGGCGAAGCGGTCGACACGAACACGAACTTCTCGCTCTCGTTGCGCGCGATCAGCGGCACCGGCGGCTTCGCTTCCCCGGGCGTCAACCTGGCGGGCTCGTACCACCATCGGTTCAAGAACGGCAGCGAACTGTTTTTCAACTACGGCACGCCGGCGGCGAACTCGACGCTCCAGCGGTTCATCCTGAAGTACGTGTTGCGCACCGGCGGCGGTGCCGGCACCTAGCCGACGCCGCCCACGGGCGAACGCTACACGGCGGCGGGCGGCGAGCCGCCGATCAGCGCCATCATCGGGCGGCGCTTCCAGAACCGGTGATAGTAGATCGTTTGGAGCGCCAAGCCGGCGCAGAAGCCGACCGGATACGCGATCCACACGCCGGGCAGCCCGTAATGCGGCGCGAGCGCGTAGGCCACCGGGACTTCGACGCCCCAGATCGCGGCGACCGAGATCAGCGTCGGCCACAGGACCGCGCCGCTCGAGCGCATCAACCCCGACAGCACGGCGGTCGTCCCGAAGATCGGGTAGCCCCACAGGGTGATCGCGAGCAGCCCGTGGGCGGTCGCGAGGACGCTGCGGTCGGTGATGAACCAGCTCAGAATCGTGTCGTTGAAGATGTAGATCAGCGCGCACAGGACGCCGCCGATCGCCCAGTTCAATCCGATCCCGGCCCGCGCGACCGCTCGCAGCCGGTCGAAACGCTGCGCGCCGATCGACTGCGCGCCGAAGATCGATGCGGTGATCCCGATCGACATCGCCGGAAACTGCACGTACGAGACGATCTGGTTCACGGCGCCGTACGCGGCGGTCGCGCCCGAACCGAAACTGTTGACCAGCGCGATGATCGCGATCTCCGAGAGCGAGACCATCACCATCTGCAGCCCGGTCGGGATCCCGATCTTGAGCAGGGTGATCAGCAGCTGCATCTCGAGCCGCATGTGCCGCACGATCGACCAATCCAGCGCCAGCGGGTTCTTCTCCAGCCGCAACGAGATCAGCACGTAGACGAGGCCGACCACGTTCGCCAGCACGTTGGCGAACGCGGCGCTCGCGACGCCGAGCTGCGGCAGGCCGAGCCAGCCGCGGATGAGGGCCGGCGTCGCGACCAGCGTGACGGCGGTGCTCACGATGAGTGCCAAGAACGGCGTGCGCGAGTCGCCCGTGCCGCGCACGAACGTCGCGTACGACAGATAGACGAACAACAGCGGCAGCGCCAGAAAGACGATGCGCGCGTAGCTCAGCGAATCGTCGAAGATGTCGGCCGGCGTTCCGATCAGACGCAGCAGCTGTGGCAAGAAGAGCGCCCCGACCAGACCGATGACGGCGCCGGCCACAATCGCCAGCGTCAGCGTCGTCCCGGCGACCGCCTTCAGCCGCTCCTCGTTGCGCGCCCCGTACGCTTGGCCGATCAGGACCGAGCTTGCGCTGGCGACCCCGATGAAGAACGAGATCATGAAGAACACGATCGGAAAGAACGAGGACGCCGCCGCCAAAGCGTGCACGCCGATCATCCGGCCCAGGAAGATGCTGTTGAGCGTCTGCGAGAGCGACTGCAGCACGTTGCTGAGCATCAGCGGGACCAGGAAGACCGCCATCGTTCGCCAGATCGGTTTAGTGTCGTCGATGGCGGGGCCGCGTCGCTGCATCGAGGAGTCTATCCCCCATCCGGGGACCGGCCTCCCGCACGGCGAAGACTCCGCGCGCAGCGGCGGGCGATTAGCTCAGCGGGAGAGCGTCCCCTTTACACGGGGAGGGTCGGCGGTTCGAATCCGTCATCGCCCACATGTGCGTGCTTCATCCGCCGAGTGGGCTCGATGAATCATCCCACGCAAGCCACGGCACGTTGACCGGCGCCGCCGTGTATCCGTTCATCTGCACGACGGGCAGATTCCATCCGTTGCCGTTGGTGAAGAAGTCGCGCGGCGTCGAAAGTCCGACCACCGCTTCGACCAGATTCTGGTTGGGAAACGGGCCGGTCGTGAAGACGCTCGGCGAGGTGCCCTGATCAGTGCACACCCACCACCACCCGATCGCATTCCCGCCCGAAGATTCGTACTGGCCGAGGATGGCATATCCGGGGACATGCGGCGGCCACGGTTCGCCTCCGGTACCGCTGTACGCGACGGTCTCCAGCTGCATGAGCTGCCACTTTACCGGCATGAGCGTCTGGTAGAAGTCCAACGCGTTCGCCGGGCCGACGCTTTTCAACACGGCCGGATCGAACTTGGGCGGCCAGTACCAAACGTCGGAGGTGATCGCGAGCCCGCAGGCCTGCAGCATCCCCCAATCAGCCAGAATCGACGTTTCGAACGTCGCGGTCGCGGTCGCCGCCGCGATCTGCATGTCGGCTAGGGTGCCGGCAAGGGCGGCGCACGCGAGCTGCAGCGCGACGTCCTTGTTGGGCGCGTTGTTTTTCTTGGCTTCGGCGTTGGCGGCGAAGTTGTAGATCGACTGACCGACGGAGATCACATTCTGCACGTCGGCCGGCACTTGCGAGACGGCATAATCGAAGAACTTCGAGACAAGCACGCCGAGAACGATCGATACCAGCGTCTGGGGCTGCTGATCGGGATTGTCGGGAAGGCCGACCGTCTGGACCACCTGCGCGTACTCGGCCAGCTGAACCGAAGATATCTGCAGATTCAACGTCGTCATATTCGAGAAGAAGTTTTGCACCGCTTGCGCATACTCGAGCTCATCCTCGATCTGCGTCTGCACGGTGGTCCAGTCCGATGGCACGACGCCGCTCGGAGCTTGCATGGTCCGAACGAGCGTGTAATAGTCCGAGAGCGGTGCGCTGAGGTTGGCATAGGCGCCGCGGACGCCGGCCGGATCGCTGATGCCGAGCTGGGCGTTGATCGCCGCATACGCCGTTTGCTCTCCGACGTTCATCGCCGGCCAGCTCTGCGCCGGCTGCTCGGTCACACCGTAGCCGGCGTAGACGATGGTCGGCAGTTCGGACGACGACTGCGCGACGCCGTAGCACGCGTACCGGCTGGCGGCGCTGCATCCCCCGGGCGGCGGGGTCGCCATGAACGGCTTCGCGACCGATGTTCCGTCGGGCAGCACGAGCGTGAGCCCCGTGCCCGCGAGCAACCACAGCGAACCGTCCGAACACGCGCCGATCCACGGGTAGCTGACCGGAGCCTGAATCGGATAGTCGGTCCACGAACCGTCGGCGTATCGGTAGACGGCGATCGCCGTCGTGACCACCAGGGCGTAGATCGCCGTCGCGCCGCCGACGTCGAGCGCGACCAGTTCTCCCGGCGGCGGATCGATCGTCGACCATTGCGCGGCCGCGAGGTCGTACGAGTAGATCGTGCCGCCGGCGCCGATCGCCCACAGCGTCCCGTCCGCCCCGGCCGTCACGCTGGCCGGGACGTCGCCGTTCGGCAGTGCGGCGAGCGCAGCGGTGGTGCCGCCGGACGGGCCGGCCGTGTACGACGCAACGACGATCGCGCCGTTTTGGCTGGCCAAGAAGTACGCGAGCGATCCGTTGACCGCCGCGAGGATCCCCGCAAAGGCGTCCGCAGGCGCGGTCGTCCAGCTCGAGCTTGCGACGAACTTCCCCTCGGAGGCGCTGTACCGGTAGACGCTGCCGCCCGAGATGATCCACACGGCGCCGTCGGATGTTGCCGACAAGGCTGACATATCGGCGACCAGCGGGTCGGCGGGCCCCGTGTAGTAGCCGCTGGCGAGGACGAAGGCAACCGTCGTCGGCGGTACGGTCGACGGAGCCGATGGATGTGACAATGGAAGCACCACGTCGACGGAGGCGAGCGAGCGTTTGCGCCGTTCGCGCTCCCTGGCCCCAATACTTTCAAACGCGATCCCTTCTCGTGAGAGGTCATCTGTGCGCGCGTGCACTCTTGGCTCTCACGCATACCGGGTGAGCCGTCGCACAATGGCGCCTGCGTGTCGCGGGAGCCCTCAAGCAACCCGCGTCCGGTGACGATGAGAAAATCCCGGGGACTGCGTAAAGGAGGCTGCTGTGGTTCGTCCTGGACCCGCAATGCCGGCCTGCCCGCGACCCGTTCTGAACGGCGTCGAGCGCCTGCGCGTGCTCGAATGGCTCGACGCCGCGAGCGATTCAGCGGTCCGGATGCTGTGCGGCCCGATCGGGTCGGGGAAGACCTTCGCCGCGCGGCAGTTCGTCGCGCGCAGCGTCGGTACGGCAGCGTACCTTCGCGTTCCGGTGCGCGTGGATGCGGACCGGCTCCGGGCCATGATCGCGGGCTGTGCGGCCGGCACGGTCGTCCTCGACGACGTCGACCGCATCGACGCGAACGTGTACGCGGAGCTCGTCGACGCGATCTTCGCACGCGAGCTCGATCACAAGCTGATCCTGGTCGGGCGCTCGCGCCGCCGCCTGCGCGCGGAAACCCTCATCGCGCGCGGGTTTGCGCGCGCTTGTACCGACGACGTGCTCGCCTTCGACGCCGATGAGGTCGAGCGGCTCGCCGCCGCGTACGGCGTCGTCTGTGAGCGTGACGACGTCGCGCAACTGCTGCACGATACCGACGGCTGGGCGCTGGCGACGGAATGGCTCGTTCGCGACGCCGTGGAGAACCGCCGCCCGCTGCGCGACGCGTTCGTCCAGTGGCGCCAGCGCAACGGCCACCTGCTGCTCGAGTTCGTCGAGCACGAAGGCTTCGAGGACGCGACGTCCTACGAGGCGTTTTTCAATGCGTTGCGCGAGGGGTGGCCGGCGGAGCACGAGGCCGCGCGGCTGGAGCAGCTCGGGCTGCCGATCGTGCGCACCCGCAGCGGCCTGCGTCCGTACCGCATCCTGGCGCGGCTGGCGGCCCCGATCGGCGAGCGCGTCGACGTCCAGATGACCACCAGCGTGCCCGCGCTCATGGCGGTCAACCTGTTCGGGCGCTTCCGCTGCGAGATCGCCGGACGCCCGGTGCCGTTTTCGCGCCGCCGCGACCAGCAGGTCTTTGCGTTCGTCGTCCTGCAGCCGGAGTGCCGGACCGGCCGTGAAAAGCTGCTGGAGGCGTTTTGGCCCGGCGTCAACCACGCCGTCGCGCTGCAGGGATTGCGCACGACGCTGAGCCGGATCCGTCGCGCGATTCTCGAAGCGGCGCCGTCGGTCGACCCGCAGCGCTACTTCGAGACCGCCGGCGAGGTGCGCGTTAACGTCCGCGCCGTCGCGATCGACGTGCATCGCTTCGTCGACCGCATCGAGCAAGGCCGCATCGACGACGCGCGGGGCGCGGTCGAAGGCGCGAAGCACCACTACCGCGTCGCGCAGCGCATCTACGCGGACCGCGTCTTGGCCGCGGAAGCGCCCGAACCGTGTCTCGAGCGCGAGGCCGAGCGGTTCGAAGCGCTCTATATCGAGGTGCTCACCCGTATCACCGAGCTCCACGCGGCGACCGGAGAGTTCGAGATCGCTCGTGAAGCGGTGCGCACGCTGCTCTCGTGCAATAACGAAGAGGCCCGGCGCCGCGCGCTCGCCTGCATCGGGCCGGCGGAGCCGGCGGCGAGCGCATGAACGCGATCGTGCCGTACGAGCCCGGCGAAATCGTCCCGCGCCGCCGGCGGCGGGGCGCAGCCAGCGTGCTGCGGTTCGCCTCCGGCGGCGTCGTCGCCGACGTGCGCGTCGAACGCGTCAACCGTCGCAATCGCTGCAGCTGGTACGCGGTGAGCCTGGCGGCGAACGGCTCCGAGGTGACGGGACGTCTGGTCGGGCTGCGGCGCGGCGGAGAGGTCGAGGAATTGGGATTGGTCGCGGCGGCGACGGGCTCGGTCGCGAGCGCGCGTTTTGCCGTCACGACCCCGCGTTCGGGCGCGTACGTCGCGATGTTCCTCGAAATCCGCTCCGCCGAGATGCTGCTGCGCGTCGAGGCCCCGCTACCGCCTGCTCCGCCTCGTTTTCGCGCGCTCAAGGCCGCCGGCGCGTTCATCGTGCTGGGCGCCGCCGTGTTTGCAGCCGGCGTGTTGCCGACCGTCTTCGCACGCGACGCGAACCGCATCGCGGCCGCACCTGCCGCCGCGTTGCCGCTGCCGGTGCCCAAGGCGCCCGCCCCGGCCGCTCCCGCGCGCGTGCAGTCGTTCGCCGCGCGGCGCGACCCGGCGGCGGGCGGCGGGGAGACCGTGTTGGCATCGTATCTCGCGGTCGGCGACCTGGGAACGATCGCGCTCGTCGACGGCGCAGGAACGGTCGTCGCGACCGCCCCGTTTACGCGCGTCGGCACGGTCCGGCTGCCGGTGCCGCGCGCGTATCGCACGCTGCCGATGACCGTGCAGATTACCGTGCACCGCGGCGCGACCAAGGCCGTCTCGAGCGTCGCGGTCCCGCCGAACGTCGTCGCGGCGGCCGCTGCGCCAGCCGCCGTCGCCGAACCGCCGGCGGAAGGCGTGACCCCCATCGATCCGGCGACGATGGGCGCTGCCGCCGGGATCGTCGCCATCGAGGGACGTGCCGTCGCCGGCCGCCCGCTGTCCCTGCGCCTGATGGCCCAGCCGAGCTCGATCCGCATCGAGCTCGAAGACGAAACGGGCGCTGCGATCACCGAGATCCAGGTCGCGCCCGGCGCGACGCGCGCGTCCGTGCCGCTGCCGAATGCGACGGAGCGTGCAACGTATGTCATCGCGCTGCACTACACGCGCGGCGGCGGCGAAGAGACGGTCATCCGAACCGTCGTCGCGTACCCGCGCTGATTCGCGCGGCTCTCAGACGAGCTCGAGCACGTCTCCCGGCAGCACGTCGATCTCGCGCAGTGCGCCGCTGCCGAGCTCGACGACGCTGCGCGCGCCGGCGCAACTGAGCGCGATGCGATTCGGCTTCACGTCGTGGACGGCGCGGATGACGCGGCCCCCGGAATCGACGAAGATGACGTCGATCGCGACCCGCATCCCGATGGTGTGAATCGCTCGGCACGAGGTGATCCAGACGCCTTCGTCCGGCCGCAGCGTCGTGCGCGCCAGCAGGCCCACCGCGCGGTGCATGAACGATGAGAGACGATCGATGCGGGTTGCGACGATCTTCCCGGTGGTGGAGTTGCGAAGGAGCGGCACGTCAGATGGCCCTTGTCATGGAGAGCGCGGCGGCGATGGACGCGGCGAGATAGGGTCCGAATGCGATCGGGCGGCGCACGCCGCCGGTGGCCCGCGCCACGACGTACGCCGCGATGGCGGCGATCGTGAAGGCGAACGCGGCGCCGCGCGCACCGAGCAGCGCTCCGCCGAGCGCGGCCAGCTTTACGTCGCCCCAACCCATCCCGCGTCCCCGCGTGAGGAGCGCGCACGCCGCAAAGGGCACGGCAACGAACGCGGCGCCGAGCGCGGGCATCCAATCGTACGTCAGCGCGCCGAACGCCAGCACGGCAGCGAGCGGAAGCAGCGTCAGCGCGTCAGGCAGTGCGCCGCAGGCGAGATCGGCGGCGGTGCATCCGGCGAGCGCGAGCACGACCAAGACCAGCATGGCGAGCTGCGCGGACCCCTCGCCGCGCAGCGCGACGGCGAGACCGACGCAGCCGGCGACGGCGGCGAACGGCCAACGGCCGACCGCGATCGGCGCCGGGCCGTCGTCGTACGGAGTCCGGCCGGCGCACAGCGCCTGGGCGATCGCCGCGCCGGTCCAGCCGGCGGCGGCGAACAGCAGCGCGGTCAGCGCCGCGATCATTGGCCCGACACCACGCGCGCGATGACCGGACCGAAGATCATCAGGTAGAGCGACGGGATCATGAACAGCGCCATCGGCAGGATCATCTTGATCGGCAGCTGTGCGGCGCGCTCCTCGGCGCGCAGCCAGCGCCGGT
>Ga0182024_10020452_pt1 | contig 12097 bp, 15 predicted proteins | sample P32metaG_FD_120480 | JGI IMG/M metagenome (GOLD analysis project Ga0182024, IMG submission 120480) | Permafrost microbial communities from Stordalen Mire, Sweden - P3-2 metaG (Illumina Assembly) | ecosystem: Environmental > Terrestrial > Soil > Wetlands > Permafrost | place: Sweden: Stordalen... | reverse complement strand
GGCGCAGCGGATTGCCCTTGCCGCCTTGATAGTCGGGAACCGTGTTCCGGTGGATGAAAAGAGTGTGGTAGCCCTCGGTGAAGGAATTGACGCCGAGATTCCAGTTGCTGGCCATGTCGACGCTGTAGCTCGCGACCTTCTCGTGGTTTTCGAAATAACCCGGATACTGGTCCCACATATCCTCAAGCCATTCGGCCAGGCTCTGCTCCGGCGCGAAATTGACGAAGACGAAATGGCCGTTCCACACCTCGGTCGCGACCTGCAGCAGTGCGAGCTTCGCTTTGTCGAGACCAGGGAATTGATGCTCGTCGGTGACGGCAATACATTCGCCCGTCGTCGAAAATCCCCAGCCATGAAAACCGCAAGCGATGGTCGGCCGGTTGCCGCTCCCCGCCCGGATCAGCTTATTGCCACGATGGCGACAGATATTGTGGAAAGCGCGGACCCGTCCATCCTCCCCGCGCATGACAATGAGCGAAGCGTTGAGCGTCGGCAAATCGCGGACGAAATAGCTGCCCGTTTCCGTCAGTTCCTCGGTGTCACCGATCAGGAGCCAGGAGCGACGGAAGATTTTCTCCCGCTCGCGGGCAAAGCGTTCGGGCACCACCTTGTCGGCAAGCGCCAGCCAGGATTCCAGCGTGTCGGCATCGCCGCGAAAGCGGGTTTGCACGTCATCCATCGCATTTCTCCCGCGGCCCGCCGATCTCGGCCGAAGCCGCAAAATCCATTATTCTTGGCAAGCGATCAATCCAACCCAATACGCTTCAAGATTGCGGCGTCGGCTAAACCAGCTCTTCGCGGGACGAGCGCGCTCGGCCGGACTCCGCATTCTCAAAGCCACGCTCGGACAAATCGAACTGATTACCCTCCGGATCGCAGGCTCGGTACTCGGCATAGGGCCGCTCGGCTGGACGTTGTTTCGGACTTTCCATCTCGAATTGAGCGAGCTTGCGGTTGATCGCCGCCATGTCCTCGACCTGGAAACCGAAATGATTGATGCCGACCGCAGCCTCGCCCTCGAGGCGATGCGGAAGAATCGCGAGGGTTAGATAGCCGTCGCTGAGGAAATAAGCGGTGTGGTCCGGTGCGTGGTGGATGACTTCCATCTCGAACGCGACCTGATAAAATTCCGCAAGCTTGCGCGGGCTTCGCGCGAATATCGCCAGATGACGGATTTTGGGTTTTGCCATGACGTCCTCACCATACCAATGCGTCTATTATTCCCCTTAGTCGACCTGGGCCGCAAGTGTCGGTCTGTCGGCACGTTGGCGAACCCTGTCGCTGGAAAAGCAAATGCTTTTCGCCTCCGCCGGCAGGAGATCAGCGCGTCTTTTGCTTGAGCATCGCGACGATCGCATCTTTTCCGGCGGCCCAGCCGAGGGCATCGCGCCCGGTGTAGTCGGTTTTGGTCACGTCGGCACCCGCATCGAGAAGTGCTCGGATGGCATCGCGGCGATTGTGGCCAATCGCCAGCATAAGGGGCGTGATCCCCTGCTGGTTCTGGATGTCGACGACAGCCTTCGCTTCCGCGAGCCGCCGGATCAAGTCGGTGCGGCCGTTTTGGGCCGCCCAGTGCAGCGGCGCGTTGCCGGAATTATCTCGTACGTCGGCATTCGCCGAGTGGCCAAGAAGAATGTTCGCCAATTCGAGATTGCCGCCTCCCGCCGCGTAGCTCAGCCCGGTGCGACCGGTGTCGTCCTGTCCGTCGGCGCTGTCGCCGCGGGCAAGCATTTTGCGCACGGTGTCGAGATCGCCGGCTTCTGCCGCTCGCGGCAGGATGTAGAGGGGCGAAATATCGTCCGCCGCGGCCCGGCCATAAGGCAGGGCAACGACGCCCACGGCAAGGAGCATGGCTCCGCGCACGATATCCCGACGATTCATGCCTACTCCCGACAATTTTCCGAGAACGTCTCGATCACTATACCGGGGAGCAGGACAAGACGGAACGTTGCTTCGAGTGTAGGCTCGCGCGCATGAACGCCAACGTTTCGCAGGAACCCGACCTGCCTGAATTCGGCGCCGGCACGGTTTGGCTGGTCGGCGCGGGTCCGGGCGATCCCGGCCTCTTGACGCTGCTCGCGCTTCACGCTCTGCGGCGTGCCGACGTGATCGTCTATGATGCGCTCGTGGACGTACGAATCCTGGAGCTGGCGCGGCCAGACGCCGCCCGGGAGTACGCAGGCAAGCGGGGCGGCCGCCCTTCGGCGCATCAGGAAGATATCTCCCTTCGTCTGATCGCCCACGCCGGCCTGAACCGAAGGGTCTTACGCTTGAAAGGCGGCGATCCCTTCGTGTTCGGCCGCGGCGGCGAGGAGGCAATGGCGTTGCGAGCCGCCGGCATCCCATTCAGGATTGTACCGGGTATCACCGCGGGCATCGGCGGCCTCGCTTACGCCGGGATTCCCGCCACCCACCGCGACATCAATCCGAGCTTTGCATTTGTCTCGGGCCATGCGAGCGGCGGCGACGTGCCCGAAGGGGTAGACTGGGCGGCGCTGTCGCGCGGCGCTCCCGTACTTGTGGTCTATATGGCGCTCGGGCATCTGGCGAAGATCGCCACGACGCTCATCGCGGCGGGGCGCGACGGCGGCGAAGCCGTTGCTATCGTGAGCAAGGCGACGACCCCCCAGCAGCGCGTGCTCGAAACCACTCTGGCGCGCGCGGCGTTCGACGCCGACGCGAGCGGCGTCGAGGCTCCGGCTATCGTCGTGATCGGCCCGGCGGTCAAGCTCCGCGCCGCGATCGACTGGTTTCAACCAAACTCGGCCGGCTAAAGCCCCGAGATAATTGTCCTTCATTTCGTCGATCGAGGCGACGCATCGACATTTACAGCGTGGCGCGGCGCCTTCAATATGAGAGGCGTCGCCTCCAGCGTCGAAAGTATTGCCCGTGTCGCCCGCTCTCCGCCGTGGCCTTGTCGCCTTCATCGTTGTCCTGGTCGCGCTAGTCGGCGCCATTGCGTATAGCGAATTCTTCGCGCCCTTGAGTCTCACGGAACGCGCCGATGTTCCGATCGGCGGTCCCTTTACTCTAACCGATCAGAATGGAGCGATCAGGCACGACAGCGACTTTCGCGGGAAGCTGATGCTGGTATATTTCGGCTATACTTATTGTCCCGATGTCTGCCCGACCACGCTTTCGCTAATGACTCAGGCGCTGAACAAACTCGGGCCAAAAGCCCACGACGTGCAGCCGATCTTCATCACCGTCGATCCCCGGCGCGACGATGTCGCGCAGATGAAGCTCTATGCCGGCAACTTCGCCCCCGATCTCGAGGCGCTCACAGGCACCCCCGATCAGATTGCCGCCGTGGCCCGCGAATATCGCGTTTATTTCCAAGAGGCCAAGAGCGCGGACGGCGGCAGTTATACCGTGGATCATTCCTCCATTGTCTATTTGATGGGACGCGACGGGCGTTATGTCGGTCACTTCGATCCCGACATCACGGCCGACGGCATGGCCGACGCGCTGAGGAAATATCTATGAGCGGCGGGATCATTCTGTCGGCACCCGCCTCGGCCAGCGGCAAGACCACGCTGACCCTGGCCCTGCTGCGCGCCTTACGGCGCCGCGGCTTCGCGATTGCCTCCGCGAAGGTCGGGCCGGATTATATCGATCCCGCGTTTCACGCCGCCGCCACCGGGACCCCTTGCCTGACGCTCGATCCCTGGGCGATGCGGCTTGCCACGCTCGCCACCCTGGTCGGGCGTCTCGAAGCACGGAGCGACATGGTTTTATGCGAAGGCATGATGGGCCTTTTCGACGGCGCCGGCGCCGCCGGCGAGAGCGGCTCGACCGCCGATCTCGCCTCGCTCACGGATTGGCCGGTGGTACTGGTGGTGGATGCGGCGAGCCAGGCCGGGTCGGCCGCCGCCTTGCTGCGCGGTTTCGCGTCTCATCGCGCCGACGTGCCGCTCGCGGGCGTAATATTCAATCGCGTTGGCGGGCCGCGCCATGCCAGCATGCTCGAAACCGCCGTGCGCACTGTGCTGCCGGACCTACCGATTCTCGGCGCGGTTCCACAACGCGCGGAGCTGGCGCTGCCGGAGCGGCACCTGGGACTGGTACAAGCGGAGGAGCATCCCGCGCTCGAATCCTTCCTCGATCAAGCGGCCGACATTATCACCGAATCCATCGATATCGACCGTTTCGCGGGGATCGCCCGCAACTCGCATCTCGCCGCCGCGACCCGGAGCATTCCGCTCCCGCCTCTCGGCAATCGGATCGCCGTCGCGCGAGATCTCGCTTTCAGCTTTGCTTATCCCGCGCTCTTGGACGGTTGGCGCGAGGAAGGGGCGACGCTCGTTTTCTTCTCGCCGCTCGCCGACGAGGCTCCCGCCGCCAATGCCGATGCGGTCTATTTGCCGGGTGGGTATCCCGAACTCCATGCCGGAAAGCTCGGGGCCAATACGCGCTTTCGCCAAGGAATGATCGCCGCGGCGGATCGCGGCGACGCCATCTATGGCGAGTGCGGCGGATATATGGTTCTCGGACGCGGGTTGATCGATGCGCGCGGCGAGCGCCACGCGATGACGGGTCTTCTGCCGCTTGAAACCAGCTTCGCGGCGCGCCGCCGCTCGATTGGCTATCGTGCGATGCGGCTTCTCGGTCCGGGTCCGCTGGGCGAAGCTGGCACGCCGTTTCGCGGTCACGAATTTCATTATGCCTCGATCGTCAGTGAAGGTGACGGCGCACCCCTGTTCGCGGTCGCCGACACCGATGGCGCGGCGCTCGGCGAGTCGGGCCGCGTCGAAGGCAGAGTGATGGGTTCGTTCCTGCATCTGATCGATCGCGCCGGCTGATCGCGCCGTGGACTTGGCAAGCGCCGGGCATTCGAGCGCGATTCGGAATTAGGCCGCCAGAGCCCTCCACCCCATCTTGCCGAAGGCGCGACTCCCCGCTATTCAGTGGCGTATGCCCCCCGTCTCGCCGTTTCTGATGAGCCTGCCCCGATTGCTTCGGCTCCCGGCCGGACGCGTTCCCGTTAAAGTCCGAGTCAGCAACCGAGCCCGGCGATTGGCACTCCGGATCGACGCCCAGGCCGATAGCATCGAATTGGTTTTGCCCCGGCGTACCTCTATACCGCGTGCGTTGAATTTTCTTTCGGAAAATCGCGCTTGGCTAGAAACCAGGATTAATGCCTTACCACCTCGCACGAGCCTCGAAGAGGGGAAAATCGTGCCTATCTTGGATCGCTCTTATCGGATTCGACGCCTCCAATACGCGAAAGGACACCGTACCGTTTGGATCGAGGGCGACGAACTCCGGATGACGTGCTCGCCCGAGCAAATTCCCAAGAAAATCGTCGATTTTCTGAAGGAACGAGCACGTCAAGAGTTTCTCCGCCGCGCTCCTCGAATGGCCGATTCGATCGGGCGTCGAATCGGGCGCATCACTGTCCGCGATACGACGACACGGTGGGGAAGCTGTTCCGCCGCCGGGAATCTGGCGTTTTCCTGGCGCCTTGTGATGGCCCCCGAGGCGGTCCTGAACTACGTCGTTGCACACGAAGTCGCTCATCTTGCCGAGATGAATCACGGCCCCCGCTTTTGGAGGCTGGTCGAGAAGCTGGCGCCAGGCTCGGAGCGGCAACGCGATTGGCTCAACCGCCACCGGGCTCGGCTTTTGCGGATCGGGTAAGTCGCGCCGTCAATGGCTCTGCGCTTGATCCTGCTGGTTACCGATAGCGCCGCCCACGGCCGCGCCAGCGACCCCGCCGACCACCGCGCCGGCCACCGGATTGCCCGCCGCCGCGCCGATTATGGCACCGCCCGCCGCGCCGATAGCGCCGCCGGACACAGCGCCCTGCTCGGTATTGTTCATTCCCGTGCAGGCGCCCAGTAACCCCAAAGTGACCGCCAAAATCGCTATCCGTATCATGCGCCAACCCCTTCTTGCTTCTGTCCGGTCACAGTGACCGCGATCGAAAGTGCGAGTCGAGTTGGACCAATCTGCGGCGAAACAAGGGTTTAGCCATGAAGAAGCGGGGCGGAAATCGGGCCGCCCGGCATCGCGGGCCGCCGCATCAACCACGTCAAGATGCCCAGGCCGGGTAAGCAGAACAGCGTGGCGATGACGAAAAACGGCGCCCAGCCGAACCGCTCCGCGAGCCATCCGCCCGACGAAGCCAGGAAGGTGCGGGAGGTCGCCGCCAGCGCTGAGAGAAGCGCATATTGCGTGGCGGTGAAGGCGGGGTTGCACAGGCGGGAGAGATAAGCGACGAAGGCGGCCGAGCCGATCCCGCCGGTGACGTTCTCGACCGCGATGGTCGCCGCCAGCATCGCGACATCGTGGCCGGCATAAAACTGCGCGATATAAGCGAGATTGGAGAGCATCTGGAGGACGCCGCCGATCATCAGCGCGCGCATCACGCCGGCGCGATAGACCAGTCCGCCGCCCAAAACGACGCCGGCCATGCTCGCGATCAGCCCGAAGATCTTGCTGACATTCGCGATCTCGATCTTGTCGAAGCCCATCGCGATATAGAACGGGCCGGCCATCCAGCCGGCGACCGCGTCGCCGGTCTTGTAGAGCACGACGAACGCCAGGATCGCGACCCAATCGCGGCGTTGCGCGAATTCGGCGAACGGCTCGACGATTGCGGCGCGGAACCAATTGCGCCGCATATCGCGCGGGTGCTCGGGCTCCCGCGTCAGGAGCACGCTCGCCATGCCGACGGTGACGCAACACGCCATCACGGTGTAGGCCGCGCGCCAGCCGAGATAGCTGGCGAGGTAGAGAGCACCGGCGCCGGAGACGAGCATGCCGAGGCGATAGCCGATCTGGGTCACGGCCGCGCCGCCACCCTGCTCGCGGTCGGTCAAAAGCTCGACACGATAGGCGTCGATCACGATGTCTTGGCTCGCCGAGAAGAAGGCGACGACGACCGCGATGAGCGCCACGGGCCAAGGATCGATCCGCGGATCGGTCTGGCCCATTGCGAGAATGGCCGCCGCCAGCAGAATCTGGATGAACAGGGCCCAGCTCCGCCGGCGCCCCAGGAGCCGCGTCAGGCCCGGAAGCGGCACCCGATCGATGATCGGCGCCCAGAGGAATTTCAGATTGTAGGAGAGACCGACCTGGGCGAAGAGACCGATCGCGGTCAGCGAAATGGCGTCTTCCTTGAGCCAGATCGACAGCGTCGCCCCAGTGAGCGCGAGCGGCAGCCCGCTCGAAAATCCCATCGCCAAAATCGCGAGCATGCGCCGGTCGCCATAAAGGCGAAGCGCGGCGAGAGCCGGCGTCACGGCGCCGCGTCCCCCCGAAAGCGGACGCGCGAACCCGGCCTATTTCTTGGCTTTTTCGGCGTCGGCGGCGACCTGCATGCGGACGATGCGATCGGGATTCGTGACGACGCCGTTGTCGGCCTGATCGCCCTTCTTGATCTGATCGACATATTCCATGCCAGAGGTGACTTGCCCCCAAATCGTATACTTGCCGTCCAGAAAGGGCGCCGGCGCGAAGCAGATGAACCACTGGCTGTCGGCGCTATCGGGGCTTTGCGACCGCGCCATGCCGGCGGTGCCGCGAACGAAATGCGCATTCGAGAATTCGGCCTTAAGGCGCTTTCCCGAGCCGCCGGTCCCGGTGCCGGTGGGATCGCCGGTCTGCGCCATAAAGCCGTCAATGACGCGATGGAAGACGAGGCCGTCGTAGAAATGGGCACGCGCCAATTCCTTGATGCGGGCAACATGATTGGGCGCGAGATCGGGACGCAGTTCGATAACGACGCGGCCGGCCGGCACGTCAAGATAAAGCGTATTCTCAAGATCGGCTGCGCTCACGGGACCTCCGTTCAGGATGGTTAGACAGGCGGCCACAACCAGAAAAAAGCGAACGAAAGCGACCATGACGCGACCCGCCGAAAGTTGGAAAAGACGCGGCAAGCTAAAGGATGCCGACGCGGAAGGAAAGCCGCGAATGGCACCGCAACCATAGGCGATGGCCGCTACATCTTGATTCGAGCAGCACGGCTTTTGCTGCTTCTGCAGAGAATCTGCAGCAAAATGGACGCCGTCATTTCCGTAGGTTGATTCTCGCTTCTTTGCTTTGGACCTGAGTGGGTTCATATATGGAACAAACATAGAACTTGTCAAGGGACGGATCGCAAAATGCGCTACTTCTTCGTACCCTTCTCTGGCATCTCGTCGGTCCACGGGTTGAACACCGGAGCGCCGGCGCGGACATAGTCGGCGGTGTCGCGCGTCACAATCGTCAGGCCGTAAGTGAGGCCGGTGGCCGCGACGAGGAGATCGGGCTGAGAAAAGGTATGTCCCTCCTTACGGCCCGCTTCGACCAGAACGCGCCATTTGAGCATCACCTCCTCGTCGATCGGCAAGATTCGGCCTTCGAACATCGGGCGCACCTTGTGGCGTAGCCAATCGTTCAATTCCGCGCGCCGCACCGGATCCGCGAGGCGCTCGATGCCGAACCGCAGTTCGGCAAAAGTGACGATGCTGGTAAAAAGCAGTTCAAGCGGCTGCGCGGCGATGAATTCCACGACCCTTTGCGCCGGCCGGACGCGGCGCAATTCCGACAGAATATTGGTGTCGAGCAGCCATCCCCTCACGGACGAACGTCGCGCACGGGCATCGGACCGCGCTTCGGCGCGATATCGAGCGCGCGATGAGGGGAGGCTTGCAAGGCGGCGACCAAAGCTCCGCCGGTCGCGTCGCCCTTGAGCCGACGAAACTCCTGCGCCGAGACGACGACGACGGCGTCGCGGCCATGCAGGCTGACATGCTGCGGCCCCTCGCTCTTGACGCGCCGCACCAATTCGCTGAAACGCGCCTTGGCGTCTTGCAACAACCAGCGGTTCGGTCGCCGGTCCCGCGCCGCGCCGCGCGCGCCCTTCCGAGCCAGGGAGGTGGATTTAGAGATTCTAGTCATACGGACTAGATTGGGCCAGCACGCATCTCATGGCAACGAATTTCAGGCGTGTCCCCACAGCCGAAGGAGGCCTGCATATTGGTGACAAATTTGTCACCAATATGCTTGATGAGAGATAGCAGACCAATCTCATGGATCAGGACGGCGCGCAGAGATTTCGAGGGATTTCCCGAGGATGTGCAAGGCGATATGCTCGACGCGCTCACCGTGGCGGCCGAGGGTGGCAAGTCGGACAAGGCGAAGCCGTTCAAGGGCGTGGACGGCACCGTATTCGAGATCGCGCTTCGCTATCGCGGCAACGCCTTCCGTGCGCTCTACGCCATCAAGATCGGCGCGGACATTTGGGTGATTCACGCCTTCCAGAAGAAATCGAAGGCCGGGATTAAGTCACTTCAGCGGGAGGTCGATCTGATCCGCGAGCGGATCAAGCGATTGAAGGAGGCTCTGCTATGGACAAGGACAACATGGAACTGGTCCGCGGAAGCGGGAATGTTTACCGCGATTTAGGCCGACCGAATGCGGGGCTGGAACACGCGCGCGCCATTGTCGCCGGGAAGATCATCCGCATTCTCGACCAGCGCAAGCTTTCGACGCGAGATGCCGAGAGGCTGACGGGCGTTTCCCATTCCGAATTCTCGCGCATTCGGAGGACCCAACTCCGCCGCTTCACCCTCGACCGGATGATCGCGATTCTCGGCAAGCTCGATCCGGATGTCGAGGTGAGCGTCACTATACGTCCCCGCAGACTTGGAAGGCTTGACGCGGCGTAGCTGCGTAAACCGTCGGCTGACTGTTCGCTGTTTTGTCGTTATGCGGGCTCAGCAGAGGGCGCGGTATCGCGAATGCTTTGAATGAAAAGGAAGCGATCATCATGGAATACCGCCGGCTCGGCAAATCCGGCCTTCGCGTGTCGGCCGTTGGCCTCGGCTGCAACCCGTTCGACAACGAGGTCGATGCCGCCACCGCGGAGAAGATCGTCGGCCGCGCGCTCGATCTCGGCGTCACCTATTTCGACACCGCCGATTCTTATTTCGAGGGCCGGTCGGAAGAATATCTCGGCCGGGCGCTGGCCAGCCGGCGCGACGCCGCGATCGTCGCCACCAAATTCGGCAATCCGGTGGGTCCAGGCCCGAACGATACCGGCGCTTCGCGCCAGCACATCGTCAAGGCCTGCGAAGACAGTTTGCGCCGCCTCCGGACCGATTACATCGACGTCTATCAGGTGCATTCGCCCGACCGCTCGACGCCGCTCGAAGAGACGATGCGCGCCCTCGACGACCTCGTGCGCGCCGGCAAGGTCCGCTATCTCGGCTGCTCCAATTTCTTCGAGTGGGAAATCGTCGAATCGCTCTGGATCGCCGACAAGCGCAACCTGACGCCGTTCGTCATCGCGCAGGATTTCCACAATCTGCTCTATCGCGACGTCGAAAAGCGCCTGGCGCCGTGCTGTGCCCGGTTCGGGCTCGGCATGGTGGCGTATTTTCCGCTGGCGGGCGGATTGCTGAGCGGCACCTATCGCGGCGGCGAAGCACCGCCGCCGGGCAGCCGAGGCGCCGGGCGACCGAGCTTCAAGAGTTGGGACAGCGCGCGCAACTGGGATGTCCAGGAGAAACTGGCCGGTTTCGCGCGCAGCCGCGGCTGGGGCTTGCCGCAAATGGCGCTGGCCTGGCTGCTCAGCCGCGCAATGACGTTTACCGCGATCGCCGGCGCCGATTCACCCGAGCATGTCGCGGTCAACGTCACCGCGCTCGACATTCAGTTTTCCGCCGCCGACCTTGCCGAACTCGACCGCCTCACGCTGGTCGATGAAGACCGGAGCATTGCGCCGATGCTGCGCCGTCGCCGGTAGCGTTCCGGACGGAAAATGATAGGATGCCGGGATTCTCCGCAGCCGGTTCGCGGCCGTTAAGATCGCGTCGCGCCGATGACGATGGAGCCAAACGAATTCAAGGGGAGGAAAAATCATGAAGCGTGTCGTGCTTGTTGCCGTTGGCGCGTCCCTGCTGTCGGTTGCGCCCGCTTTCGCCGCCACGCAGGCGGAAATGGATCGGAACAAGCAGACCGTCGCCGCGCTCTACGACGCCGCCTTCAACAAGAAGGACATGGCGCTCGCACGCACCTATATGGGGCCCTATTACACGCAGCATAATCCGATGGCCGCCGACGGGCCGGAGGGATTGGCGGGCTTTGTCGGCTATCTGAAGGACAAAGACCCGGACTTCCACATCCAGATTCTGCGCATCTTCGCCGACGGCGATTACGTCATGACCCATGTCTGGGCGCAGAACAACGCGAACGATCGCGGCACCATCGCGATGGATATTTTCCGCCTCGAAAACGGCAAGGTTGTCGAGCACTGGGATTCGGTACAGCCGATTCCCGAGAAGGCCAACAACAGCAACGGCATGAAATAAGAAGCGGCGGCGCGAACACCGAAAGAGGCGCGCATCCCGAGACCGGCAGCTACGAGGACGTTGCCGGGGTCATGCGCGGCAATCCCGCGCTCAAGCCTGCGCCGCTTGTGCTTCGACCGCGCGGCTCGCGCGCTTGCGGACATTGGGATCGAGGTGGCGCTTGCGCAGCCGGATCGATTTCGGCGTCACCTCGACCAGCTCGTCATCGTCGATATAGGCGATCGCCTGTTCGAGGCTCATCTGGATGGGCGGCGTAAGGCGCACCGCCTCGTCCTTCGAGGTGGTGCGGATATTGGTGAGCTGCTTGCCTTTGATCGGGTTCACGTCGAGATCGTTGCCCCGGCTATGGGCGCCGACGATCATGCCCTGATAGACGGGCGTCCCGGGCGTGATGAACATCGGTCCGCGCTCTTCCAAATTCCACAGCGCATAGGCCACGGCCTCGCCGTCCCCGGTCGAGATCAGGACACCGTTGCGGCGGCCTTCGATCGGTCCCTTCCAAGGCGCGTAGGCATGGAACAGCCGGCTCATCACGGCGGTGCCGCGCGTATCGGTGAGAAGCTCGCCCTGATAGCCGATAAGGCCGCGCGTCGGCGCGTGGAAAATGAGCCGCACCTTGCCGCCGCCCGAGGGGCGCATGTCGCGCATCTCGGCCTTGCGCTGCGACAATTTATCGACCACCACGCCGGCATATTCCTGGTCGAGATCGATCTGCACTTCCTCGATCGGCTCGAGCCGCTGGCCGGTGACCGGATCGGATTTGAAGAGGACGCGCGGGCGCGAGATCGCGAGTT
>Ga0182024_10020451_pt1 | contig 12097 bp, 8 predicted proteins | sample P32metaG_FD_120480 | JGI IMG/M metagenome (GOLD analysis project Ga0182024, IMG submission 120480) | Permafrost microbial communities from Stordalen Mire, Sweden - P3-2 metaG (Illumina Assembly) | ecosystem: Environmental > Terrestrial > Soil > Wetlands > Permafrost | place: Sweden: Stordalen... | reverse complement strand
CGCCTGAAGGCGGGCGCTACAGAGCCAAAGCCGATTCAAGACACAGGCTTTTCAGCCTGCCTCGTTTTGATCTTTGCAAGCTCTGAAAGGCAGACAGGCTGAAGCCTGTCCTACGAAGGTGGATATGGCGAATCAATTGTTTCAAGTAAAGACGCACGAAGCGCTCCTCGAGGAACTCCAAAGCGAGAATCAGTTACGCCGAGTCCTCGGCCCCATCCAGCTCTCGAGCCTGGGGGTCGGAGCAATCATCGGCACTGGCATCTTCGTCCTGACCGGAGTCGCCGCGCATGACCTCACCGGTCCAGCGCTTATGCTCTCCTTCGTGGTTTCCGGCGTGACGTGTTTTTTCGCGGCCCTGTGCTACGCGGAGTTTGCGTCGATGGTACCCGTGGCGGGATCGGCTTACACGTATGCATATGCCACGCTGGGCGAACTGTTCGCGTGGATCATGGGCTGGGATCTGATTCTAGAGTACGCTGTGGCTTCGGCCACGGTTGCGCACGGCTGGTCCCATTATTTTCAGGACTTCCTTCGCTTCTTCCACATTGCATTGCCGACGGTTTTTACCAACGCGCCTTTTGATTACGAACTGAGTACGGGACACTTCACCTCGACGGGCACTTGGTTCGACCTTCCCGCGATCGCGATCGCTTTAATCGTCACCGTGATTTTAGTGAAGGGCATCAACGAGAGCGCCAGCGTGAACGCAGCGATCGTGATTTTGAAACTCGCGATCGTTCTCTTCGTGATTGTTGTTGGAGCATTTTATGTTCATACGGCGAATTGGCATCCGTTCGCGCCGTTTGGTTTGAGCGGGCTCAGCTTCTTTGGGCATACAGTACTGGGTCAGAGCGGGCCCGGGGGGCAGCCGATGGGAATGCTGGCAGGAGCGGCCATCGTTTTCTTTGCCTATATCGGATTTGACTCGATTTCCACCCATGCCGAGGAAGCCCGCAATCCTGCGCGCGACGTCCCCATCGGCATCATGACGTCCCTCGTGCTCTGCACGATCCTTTACATCGCCGTGGCCGCGGTGCTAACCGGGATGGTGCCTTACAGTCAGATCAATATCGATGCACCGGTCTCCGACGCATTCCGGCAAGTAGGCCTGCCGTGGGCGGAACTGCTGGTTTCAGTCGGGGCTGTCGCGGGAATCACCTCGGTTCTCCTCGTCATGATGTTGAGCCAGCCCAGAATTTTTCTGGCGATGGGACGGGACGGGCTGTTGCCAACGAGTTTTTTTGGCGCCGTGCACAAGCGGTTCCGCACGCCCTGGAAATCCACGATCTTGACGGGGCTATTCGTCGCCACAATGGGCGCGTTTCTGCCCCTGCGAATTCTGGCCGAACTGGTGAATATCGGGACCTTACTGGCCTTCGTGATCGTTTGCGCGGCGGTCTTGATCATGCGGCGCACACATCCTGAAGTGAATCGGCCATTTCGCGCCCCGCTGGGCTCGATCGTTCCCATACTCGGCATCCTGTGCTGCTTGGTCCTGATGTTTTCCTTGCCCGTCGCGAACTGGCTGCGCCTTGCGGTCTGGCTGGTGATCGGCCTGGTGATCTATTTCAGTTACGGCATTCGTCACAGTCATATAACTGTGCACGCCCGCGAGGCGAATGCAAAGGCCGCGCTCGGCCAGAAATAGACCGGCGATCGCGCAGGCTTCAAACTGCGGGTCTTGGTCATTGCAAGGACTAACCCCCTCAGACTGAAGCCTGGGCCACTTGGCCTATCCCGAATAATTCACGAGTAATCTCCCATCGCATATTCCGTCGTAGTATTCTGCTCATTTGCAGCGGAGCGCTCCCCCGAGGACTATGACCACAACTTCGACAAATCAGCGCCGCCCCTTCTGGGCAGGCATGAGCAAGGTGGATTGGGCCGCGATCGCGATCCTGGTACTTTACGGAGCGCTTTCTGGATTGCGCGAATACTATCCGGGGATCCCGGGTTCGGGCCTTTTATTTTTCCTGGCGATTTGCGCCGCAATTTATTTGCTGGCGCGCGGATGGGTGTGGGCTCGCAACCGCCTCCTCTGGAGCCTGCGCAATCGGCTGGTCGCGGCGTATGTGTTCATTGCCGTTGTGCCAGTGCTGCTCCTTTTGGCGATGGCCGGACTGGCGGCATACCTTCTGTACTGGCAGCTTGGCTCGTACGTGATTTACACCGAGATGGAGGAGCGGGAGGAGCGAGTGGGCGTCGTGACTACCGCCCTGGCTAATTCGTACGCTGCGGAAGCGGCCTTGGGAAGCAGCGCCGCGGCTCTGGCAATGCCGGTGGCTCCCGAAACCTACATCAAGAATGCCATGACCGAATTGCCCGGCTTGAAAGTCGAAATCGGCCAGGGAGAGGAATTGCTACAGAAGCAAGGAGTTCTTGGAAGGACCCGGTATCGAGGACTTGTTTTCAGCGATGGGCAGCTCGCGTTGCGGGGCGTAGTCGCGCGCCAGACTCCCACAGGACGCATTCTGGTTTCCGTCGTTGTTCCTGTCTCGCCGGAACTGATCGATACGCTGGCTCCGGAACTTGGACCGATCCAGTTTAATGTGCTCCGCCCGGAGAGAGGCGGCGGAAAGTCCGAAGTCCCGATTGTGATCGGGACGCAGGAATACGCGTCGGTGGAGCAGATCGGCACCTTCGATCGACCCGTCCCAAAGGCTGTCAATCCATTCGACAAGCTCATCACGGGCATCGTGGGGCTCGAAGTCCTGGACGAGGACCAGAAGCCGGGACAGACAAGTTCGGCGCGCGTGTTTGCTTCATTCAGTACGCGTCCATCGCTCTTGAACCGAAGACTCTTTAGTCCGCTGGGAGATTTGGGCGGCGCGGCTGCCACGGCGCTTTTGGTCGTCGGTGCGTTTTTTCTGCTCATCGAAGTAGGATCGCTCGTGACGGGCATCATTTTGACGCGGACGATCACAACGGCCGTGGACAGCTTGTACAGCGCGACGCAGCATGTCCAGGACGGCGACCTCAGCTATCGCGTCCGAATCCCGCACCGGGACCAGCTCGCGGCGCTCGGCGAATCGTTCAATTCGATGATGCAATCGGTTTCCACGCTGATCGTGGAACAGCGCCAGCGTCAGAAACTTGAGAACGAGCTATCCATCGCGAACGAAGTGCAGCAGCAACTGTTCCCGCGCTCCCTCCCGAATCTGAAGGGAATCGAAATCGAAGCCCTCTGCCGCCCGGCGCGCGCAGTCAGCGGCGATTACTACGATTTCATTCGCATCTCGCCCACGCGACTCGCCATCGCCCTCGCGGACATCAGCGGGAAGGGAATCTCCGCGGCGCTGCTGATGGCCAACGTGCAGGCAGCCCTGCGCAGCGACGTCCTCCGCTACCGGAACGGCCAGCCGGGAGTTCACCACGAGCAGATCAATACCGCCGAAATTGTCTCGCACCTCAATCTGCATTTGTTTCGCAATACTTCCGACGAACGCTATGCCACATTTTTCTTTGGAGTGTACGATTCGGAGACGCGCCAGCTCCATTACACGAATGCAGGACACCTTCCTCCAGTTTATTTTCATGGCGGAAACATCAGGCGTCTGGAAACCGGCGGAATGGTGGTGGGGTTGTTCAACGACGTGCCGTTTGAGCAAGGCGCCGTGGAAATCGAACATGGCGGCATGCTCGTGGCGTATAGCGACGGCTTGATCGAGCCCGAAAACGTGTACGGCGAGGAATTCGGCACGCTGCGCCTTATCGAAGTAGCGACACGGAATAAAGATGCATCCTCCCACGTGATTGCCGAGGCCATGATGCATGCGGCGGAGGAGTGGTCCGGATCTCCCGAGCAGGCTGACGATATGACCGTGATTGTAATGCGCTTTTCCGGGGATTCCGGGGAGAAGCGCGCATGAAAGTTCTGACGGCCGCCCAGATGCGCGAGGCCGACCGGCTCACCACCGAGCGGTATGGAATTCCCAGCGCGGAATTGATGGAGAACGCGGGAACTGTCATCGCCGAGTTTTTGCGTGAAAAATTTCCGGATATCGCGAACCGCAAAATCCTGGTGCTGTGCGGGAAGGGAAACAACGGCGGCGACGGAATGGTGGTCGCGAGAATCCTGAAACATTTTGGTTTTGCCGCGGTTGTTTTTCTTTTTGCCAACCCGGGCTCGCTGGAAGGCGATGCGGCGGCCAATCTGAAGCGCTGGCAGCAAGGGCTCGGCGAATTGTACGTAGTGACGAGCGAAGCGGAATGGGAATCGGCGCGCGCTGCGCTGGCCGAGGCGGACTTGATCGTGGACGCGCTGCTCGGCACCGGATTGCGCGGTCCAGTGGAAGGTCTGCTCGGCAAAGTCATCGAAGATCTGAACGCGGCGCGGGCGAAGCGGCGAGGGAAGATGGTCGTCGTGGCCGTGGATATGCCTTCCGGGCTCGCATCCGATTCGCAGGATTTCGGCGGCCCGGTTGTGGCTGCCGATTTCACCGTGACTCTGACCGCGCCCAAGGTGGGGCAGCTGGTTTTGCCGCATTCGCCTTGCTGCGGCGTGCTGGTCGTGAAGGACATCGGTACGCCGCCGGAGTTGCTCGAGTCCGACTCGCATTTGAAGATACATTGGATTGAGCCGGCGGAATTTCGCGCTTTACCGCTCGTGCGCGATCCGGTCGCGAATAAAGGTACGTATGGCCACGCGCTGATCGTCGCCGGATCGCTCGGGAAATCCGGAGCGGCTGTGCTTTCGGCGCGCGGCGCGTTGCGTTCCGGATCTGGTCTCGTCACCGTGGCCACGCCGCAGGAAGTGCTGCCGATCGTGGCCGGCGGATTGCCGGAAATGATGACGGCTCCTTTAGGCTCGACGGATGCAGGGACGGCGAGCCTTCGCAATCTCGATTACGGTAAGTTTGCGGACATTTTGCGAGGCAAGTCTGTTCTCGCCATCGGCCCGGGACTTTCCATGCAGCACGAAACCCAGCAATTCATCCGCCTGGTGGTGGGACAGACAGAGCTGCCGATCATTTTGGATGCGGACGGCCTGAACGCCTTCGACGGCATAGCCGACACTTTGAACGAGCGCCACGCCCCCGCAATGGCCCTGACGCCGCATCCGGGTGAAATGGCGCGCTTGCTCGGGATCACGGTGAAGGAAGTGCAGGCGCGCCGCCTGGACGTTGCGCTCGAAGCGGCAGGCCGCTGGCGCGCGCATGTAATCCTCAAGGGTTTCCATACGATCCTTGCGACGCCATCAGGGTATGCCTACATCAACACGACAGGGAATCCCGGCATGGCCACTGGCGGAACCGGCGACGTCCTCACCGGAATCCTTGCCGGTCTGACCGCGCAGTTCGGCATCGAGGATTGGGCGCGCGTGCTCAGCTTTGGCGTGTATCTCCACGGCCTCGCCGGCGACATCGCCGCGTCGCGCGTTGGCGAAGCGCCCCTGATCGCTTCCGATTTGATCGACGCCATCCCGGAAGCGTACGCGCGGGTCCTCGCGGAGTCGGGACATGCCCGCTAACGAATTCATCACGCGCTCCTCCGAAGAAACTATCGCCAAAGGCCGCGAAATCGCGGGCATACTCCGCCCGCCCGTCCTAGTGCTATTGAAGGGAGACCTTGGCGCCGGAAAGACTACGCTGACCAAGGGAATTATCAGCGGCCTGGGCGCCGCCAGGGAAGAAGACGTCACGAGCCCGACCTTCAATCTCGTCCACGAGTTCGGCAATCACACTCCGGCAGGCTCGAAGGGGGGCCCGCACCCGTTCAAGGTCTACCACGTCGATCTCTACCGAATAGAAAATTTCCATGACCTCGAATCCCTCGGCCTTGAGGACGCCCTATCCGAAAAAGCCATCGTAATCATCGAGTGGCCCGAGCATTTCACGTTCCGCACGGATTGGCCTACCGTCGAAATCCGCCTCGATCACGCCGGCGGAGATTCACGGCGAATCGCCGTGTCAGATTCTAGTTTAAAAGTCGATTTGGTCTGAAGAACAGCACCCTTGAAAAGCAAAGGGTGTGCGTTCCTAAATCTAAGACCCTCCAGAGCGTGTTGTGGCGGGTGCACCTGCCCCCCACAGAGTCCTAAATCAACGGAAGCCCGGGCCACGCACAAAAATGCCCGATCTGCTGTTAACGGGTTAGCTTCGCCGCCTTGTTCGCGCTTTCCCTGCTTGTTAACCTGAAAGTGAGCCTAGCGCCGCCTCCTATGCCTGAACGCACGTCCATGCTCTCCACGGGTACGCCCGCTCGCGTCAACCTGAGGCCTTATTCGGCGGAGCTTCCCCTCGGCACCCTGGCCGTTGGAGTGGACAACATTCACCATGATGTTTTCCTGAGCCCCTCTTTTGTGGAGACGACCGAGGCTTACCTGCTGGAATTCATCCGCCAAACCGCCAATCTTACCTTTCTTTCGCAGACGGACCGCACGCAGGCGAACCGCCGGCAATCCATGCGCCGGGAAACCGACCGGAAGGCCTCGCGCGCGCCCGAGGCTCCTTCCTGGAAGCGGCAGCTCTCCGATCTTCTGAACGCGGGGCTTCAGCAGGCCAAGTACGAAAAAAATATTGAGATTGACCTGCTGCTACGCGTGACTTTGTTGAAGTACCTCACGCAGGAAATTGGCACGCAATTCGCGAACCTCCTGCTCGAAGCCAAGGAGTGGATCCGCGGACGCGGCGCGCATTTCGATCACACCGAGCAGGCGCACGTGATCAAAGCGCGCCTCGCTGAACTGCAGGCGGACCGCCGCAATCTGTTCCGGAATGTGGGCCAGCATGTGTTTCAGGCGATTCAGGAGATCGAGGAGAACGGCCTGGGAAGGTCCCGGAAGGCCCTGTTTGGCGAGGAGGGGAGCTCGACGGCGTACGACATTTTGAATAACCGGCTGGCTTTCGTCGAAGGCGGCAAGGACGATGTTCTCTTTCTCGACCAATACGTACTGCTCGGTAATTACCAGAAAGATCTGGATCGCTTCGAGACGCTCGACACAATCCTGATCGATTTCCTGCGCGAATCCATCCTGCCCGGGGAACCGGGAAATGGCCAGAACGATTCGTGGCGTGAGCACCAGAAACTTGTGGACGCCGCGGTGGCGTACCGGGCCGAAATCGCACGCCTGGAAGAAGAGCACGACGCGCTGGCGCGCAAGCTGGAACGCTCCGAAAGCCTGATAGGGCGAGTGGGGTTCGGCTCCGCCCCGGCAATTCTGCGGGCTTCCATTTCGGACGTCGAGAAACGGTTGCGCCAGGCGCGGCACAAACTCGAGGAATCGAATCCTCTGATCGAAGCGTCCCGCGGCGAGGCGGATTACCTCGCCAAGCAACACCAGGAGCGGATGGGCGATTATTTGAACCAGCCGGAAAATGCGCGCCGCCTGTTTGACCCGGCCGCTCCGGGCGAGCCGCGCGGAAGCGCAGCCGAGCAGCGCGCGCGCTTGCTGGAGGAATTGATCGCGCGGCTCGAACAGCGAGACTTGGTCGTGCACATTCTGGCGAGCTACCAGTTGCGGAACATCTGTCACGACTACTGCCCGCCGATCCACCTGCAGCAATTGAAAAAAGCGCTGGTGTCGCGAGAGGAATTCAAGCGCGTCGAGGACATCCTGAAACAATTCCCGGCGCGGCAATATTCCACGCAGCGTATCGACGAACTATCCAAAAAAATCCGGAAAACGCCGCGCGAAGAGGTGCGCGCCGTCGCGATCCGCTTCGCCGAGGATTTCATGCGGCTGCGCCGCGACACCCGCAATTATGAGCGATTGAGCGCGGCGATGGAGCGCGTCCATCTCGTCCGCAATGAACGCACGCGCGAACTTTCCGAGATGAACCGCAGCCTGTACGAGTTCCTCCTGCCCGAGGAAGCCCGGCCCGCTGAAGACCGCGTCCTTTCCCACACCATCATCAAAGCCGACGTGCGCGGCTCGACGAAGATCACGCAAGAGTTGCTCGCGCGCGGGCTCAACCCCGCCTCGCTTTTCAGCATGAATTTTTACGAGCCGGTGAAGCGCATCCTCGAACACTTTGGCGCCGCGAAAGTCTTTATTGAAGGCGACGCGCTGGTCCTCGCCATTTACGAATCCGAATCCAACCGCGCACAGCAGCGCGCCGTCTCGAAGGCTTGCGCTCTGGCTCGGCAGATTCTGGCAGTCTCCTCCGCGTACAATGAGCGGCCGGATACGGGCGATCTGCCCCGGCTCGAGTTGGGCGTCGGCATCGCCTTTCAGGGATCCCCGCCGACCTATTGGATGGACACCGATTCACGAATCATGATTTCGCGCGCCCTGAATTTGTCCGACCGGCTTTCGAGCTGCTCCAAAGCCGCGAAACGCATGCTGTCCCAGAATTCGTCGCCCTTTCGCCTGTTCCTTTTCCAAACCATGACCGAGGGCGTGGCCGAGGACGAGGCCGACGAATTCCTCATCCGCTACAATTTGAACGGGGTGGAACTCAACGACGAAGGCTTCCAAAAGCTGCAGGAGGAAATCGCGCTGACGCCCCTGGAAGCCGATTGCGTCATGCCCTGGGGCAAGGAACGCGTCGCGTTTTTCTACGGAGAAACGCCGGTGGGAGAAAAGCTCGAGCCCGTCCTGATCCGCCGCGGATTCGTCCGGCAAATGCTGCCCGGCGGCAAAATTGGCGAAGCTGGCACCCGTCCCTACTACGAAGTTTGCGTTAACCCCGTGGTATTGGAACAGGTCCAATACCTCGCGGCCACGGCTGCGGCTCAGCGCGCGTGAAATGGTAGAATGACGCGGCAGGCCCGTGTGATCCATGAGCAGAAGCAAAACCGAAGCCAAGCCAAAAAGGTTTACCGCCGGCAAGGAAGCGAGGCGCCGCGCCCGCGAGTTGGCCGGGCCCCCGCCAGCCGCGCGAGTGATTCCCGACAAACGCCTGAAACCGCCCAAGCATAAGAAGATATTGGAAGAGAGCGAAGGTTAAAGTAGAACAGGCACTCTTGCCTGTGCGGTTTTGGCGATTGACAATCGTGCATGGATGTTTAGAAGTAGCGAAACCCGCACAGGCAAGAGTGCCTGTGCTACTAGTGAATGTGCCGCGTTTTCTTCTGCATGTAATCCATCAGCAGGTATTGGCCGAGGGTGTAGGGCGTGGTGAAGTAGGCTTTGCCGCGGCACAGCTCCGTCACTTTTTGAACGAAGTGGACGAGGCTGTAATCGCTCGCGAGCATGAATGTATTGATCAAAATTCCAGAGCGACGGCAGCGGCCCACTTCCTCGAGCGTCTGCGTGACCACCAGCGGGTCGAGGCCGAATGCGTTTTTGTAGATGCGCCCGTCGTCGAGCGTGAGCGCCGAAGGCTTGCCGTCCGTGATCATCACGATCTGCTTCATATCTTTTTTCTGGCGTGACAGGATGCGGCGCGCGAGGCGCAATCCTTCGCGCGTATTCGTGTAGTACGGGCCGACCTGCACGCGCGCGAGTTCCCCGAGTGGCATTTCCTCCGCTGAATCGTGGAACAGCACGAGGTGCAGCGAGTCGCCGGGATATTGCGTGCGGATCAAGTGCGACAACGCGAGCGCCACTTTCTTGGCGGGCGTGAAGCGGTCCTCGCCGTAAAGAATCATGCTGTGGCTGCAATCGAGCATGAGCACCGTGGCGCACGAGCTCTGGTACTCGGTCTGGTGAACCATCAAATCCGGGTAATCGAGTTCGATTGGAACTTTCGAGCCCTCGCGGCGCACGGCATTGAACAGCGTTCCGCTGATATCGAGATTCAGCGTATCGCCGAATTCGTAAGGGCGCGAGATGCCCCCCGATTCGACGCCCGTCGCGAGATCACGCGTGTCGTGGCGTCCGAAACTGCTCTTGCCGAGCGATCCCATCAAATCCTTGAGCGTCTTGAATCCCAAAAAGTCGATGGTCTTGTCTGTAATCTCAAAGCGCGCATCGTTTTCCCGATCGCGTCCCTGTCCGACTTGCCCGCGCGGCGTTTTGTCTGGCGGCGCCGTCACCTGCGGATTCCCTGTGACGTAGCCCTCCTGCATCAGCCGGTCGATCAACTGGTCGATCAGCTCTTTCATCTTCGCGTCCATCTGCTCGGGAGTGCCATCCAGCAGGTCCTTCAATTCCTGATCGGCAATCAGATCGCCTTCTTCGAGCGCGCGTTGGATCGCCTGGCGCAAAGCTTCCATCGACTTTTCCGGGTCCATCTCGGACATGCCATAGAATTGCGATTCGTAACCGCTCTGGAGAAAAAAATCGGAGAGGCGCTTGACAAGTTCCTGCAAGTCGACGCCGTCGGCCGGTTCACCGGTGTATTTCGTGTAGCGGATAAATTTGGTCATAAAGTGTCGCTCAAAAATTATCAGTTGAACTGACGCCGGGGTGGACGCGGCTGCTGCTCTCGCGGTTCGGGCGTCTTGGGGCGTTCTGCGTGAAAGCCGCGCTCTTCGTTGCGGCTGATGCGCTTGTGCGCCCACAGACCTTCGAGAATGAATTCCGCCGCTGCCGCCATTCCGGCCGGGCCGCTGCGCCCGTCGGCCCCCATGCGATCAGTAAGGTCCATCAGCCCCTGGATTTTCTTCAATTGCGCGAGGGCCTCCGCTGCCGGCGCGCTCTCGGGCACCTTCAACTCGCCGCCCAGCTCAAACCATTGCACGACGGGCTGAAGATTCGCGCCCTCCATGCGGCTGGTGAAGACTTTGCCCACCGCGCCGCGGATCAGCTCCCGCGCAATATTTTCCGCGCCGCGCAATTCGCCTTCGTACTCGAGCTCCATTTTTCCGGTGATGGCCGGAAGCGCCGCATACACATCCGCGATGCGCGCCGAGGCGCGCGCTTCGCGATTGCGCACCGAGCGCTGCTCCGCGCTGCTCACCACGCTTTCCAGGCATGCAATCGGCAGTCGCTGGCTGACGCCCGAGCGCTTGTCGATCCGCTTGTCATCGCGCGCAAGAAATGCGACCAGCTCGACGACTTCGCGAAGATATGCGGGAATGTCGACCGCGGTCCGTCCGCCATCGCGCGCGACCCACGCTTCCTGCGCCGTGATCGAAACGCCTTCCTCGACCGTGGCGGGATAGTGCGTCCGAATTTCCGAGCCGATGCGGTCCTTGAGCGGCGTAATAATTTTTCCTCGCGCAGTGTAATCGTCGGGGTTCGCCGTGAAGACGAGCAGAACGTCCAGCGGCATGCGCACTGGATAGCCCTTAATCTGGATGTCGCCTTCCTGCATGATGTTGAACAGGCCGACCTGGATTTTTCCGGCGAGATCGGGAAGCTCATTGACGGCGAAGATGCCTCGATTGGCGCGTGGCAGAAGGCCGTAGTGAATCGTGAGCTCGTCGCCCAGGGCGCGGCCCGAGCGCGCCGCCTTGATCGGGTCCACGTCGCCGAGGATGTCGGCGATGGTCACGTCGGGAGTTGCCAGCTTTTCGACGAAGCGCAGATCGCGCGGCAGCCACGAAATGGGCGTAGCGTCACCTTTTTCCGCAATCAAATCGCGGCAGGCGCGGCACAGCGGGGCGAGCGGATCGTCGTGAATTTCGCAACCGGTGATGTACGGAATTTCCTTGTCCAGAAAGTCAATCAATCCCCGCAAAATGCGGCTCTTCGCCTGGCCGCGCAATCCGAGCAAAATAAAATTGTGCCGCGCCAGCAGCGCGTTGGCAATCTGCGGCAGAACCGTTTCCTCATACCCGTGAATCCCCGGAAAGAGCGGCTCGCCGGCTTCGAGCTTCTGGAGAATGTTGGCGCGAAGTTCGTCCTTCACACTGCGGCGCGCCGCTCCGGGCCCGTAGCCGGGAAGCTTCCGCAATTCGCCAAGCGTTGCAGGTTTTGTAGTCATCAGGGTCCCCTGAATCAAATGAAGTTCCTATTATATGCCACATGGCGAATTGCTGCAGAATTCAGATCGGGGTTGGTCAGTGGCACAGGCTTCAGCCTGTGGGGGTTCGCCTTTGAAAGGACCAAACCCCAGAGGCTGAAGCCCGCGCCACTAAAGCGTTAATTTCAGTTTCCATCGAAACTTTCCGTTGACTGTCACTCATGCCGCACGGTCTAATGCCCCACCAAGCAGAACCGTCGGAATCCCAAGGAGATCCATGATCAAGATCAGCGTGCTCTATCCAAACACCCAAGGTGCGAAATTCGATATGGCTTATTACTGCCAGACTCATATGCCACTGG
>Ga0182024_10020450_pt1 | contig 12097 bp, 10 predicted proteins | sample P32metaG_FD_120480 | JGI IMG/M metagenome (GOLD analysis project Ga0182024, IMG submission 120480) | Permafrost microbial communities from Stordalen Mire, Sweden - P3-2 metaG (Illumina Assembly) | ecosystem: Environmental > Terrestrial > Soil > Wetlands > Permafrost | place: Sweden: Stordalen... | reverse complement strand
TTTGTTTTGTTTTGCAGCGTGACATAACCAAGAAAAGCAGGACCGGCGCTGTCGCCTCCAACTCTCCATTTGTTGGCAATCACCCCCGCAGTGAAATTTCCATTGTTGTCCGTAAAGCACGTTCCCAGGAGGCTTCTGTCTTTAGGCTGGATTGGCACCAAAAGTCCCGGCAACCCGGAGTTGGTATTGCCGACATCCACAACCTGGCCGGAAATGCTGTTTGTAGCCGGAATGAGGGCCAGGTTGGTGGTGATCGCCGCGTTGTTGCTCAAAGTGATCGTCGTCGCGGCCGAAAAATTGGCGACAAAATTGGACTTGAACGGCACCAGCGAATAAGTTCCCGCCGGCATCTGGATGGTGTAAATGCCGGAATTGTTCGCCACCGCGCCGCCCACCGGATTGCTGTCCGCAGCCGCCGGAAACAACAGGACGCCGGCATTGGGAACGGCCACGCCATTGCTGAGCACCGTGCCGGTAAATTTTTGCCCGAATGGAAAATTGGTGACTGCAAATGAATTTGTGATGGGAGTGAAATGGCTGGTCGGGCTGGTCAGCCTGAGCAAATATTTTCCGACTAGGGTCTGCACGAAATCAGCCTGAAAATTCAGCGCCGCCGTAATTGTTCCGTTTGTCGGATTCAAATCGCCCGGCACGTTGATGTTCGTCACGCCGCCGATCACGAAATTCGTCCCGTCCGTCAAATTAAACTGCTGCACCAGCAGGTCTCCGGCGTCAATCACGCCGTTCGTGTTCGCATCAAGAAATTTTTGAACCGTCACCGTCTCGTTGGTTTTCAGCCCCGTCACCGTCAGCGTGATCGGGCCGTTGTAGGTGTTGCTGACGATGCCTGGCGTGGCGGTGAAAACGACGCTCGTGTCCAGCGCATCAATCGTCAGCGACAACGCCTGCGTCGCGATGCTGTTGGTGTTGTCCTTCACCTGCACGATGAAGTTGGTGGTGATGGCGGTCGTCGGCGTTCCGGAAATCACGCCGCCGCTCGACAGGCTCAAACCGGCGGGCAAAGAATTTGAAACCAGCGTCCAGGTGTAAGGCGTCTGACCGCCGGAAGCCGTCAGCGTCTGGCTGTAAGGCACGTTGGTCGTGCCGTTGGGCAGCGATGTCGTCGTCACCTGCACCGCCGTGCTGCTGGGGATGAACGCGCCGAAAACCTCGCCGCTCGGAAAACCGGTGACATCCCCACTACCGCTTGTTGAGACGGTCCCCAAAGTGGCTGCCGCCACAAAACGTGTTCCGTCAAAAATCAGGCCGTTGTATGTGAACAACGGATTGTTCGTTCCCTGCGCGGTGAACACGGTGAATTCAGAATTTGTCGGGCTGCCGGAACGGTTGAAGAATTGGAACCGGACGGTCGGATTGGACACATTGAACGAGCCGTCGCCCCACGCCATCAGATAGTTTGCGCCGTCAAAAGCCAGCGCGGGAAGAACCTGGCTGCCCGGATCGGTGACCAACTGGAGTTCGTTGCCCGGAAAAGCTCCGGTTTGTGAAACCAGCCGTCCGTAAATGTCCCAAGAGCCTGACGAATTGTCCCAGTTCCACGCGACCAGGTAATTCGTCCCGTCAAACCCGACCGCGAGCGGATTTTGGTCGTTCGAGGCAGTCTGGCCGATTTGGAACGAACCTCCCGGCACGCCGCTTCTGGAGACAAGCTCCCCGTAAGTCTGGTTCGCATTTCCGCCGCCGTTATTGCTTTGCCAGACGACCAGATAATTCGTCTTGCCGAAACAGACTGCGGCGGAGTCTCCATTTCCAGACTGGCCGCTGATCAAAAATTCCGGGCCGGACAAAGTGCCGGACGGAGTCACCAACTGGCCGTAGAAATTTTTGCTGTTTCCATCCTGCCACACGACCAGAAAATTTGTGCCGTCGGATGCGAGCGCCTCCACGGCTTGAAATCCATATGATCCAGCGTTTGCACTTGAAAGTAATGGAAATCTGGGCAGGCCATTCGTCGTGCCGCTTTTGGAAACAAACTGGCCAAACATATCCACGCCGGAAGTGACATTCGTATCCGACCATGTCATCAGGTAATTGGTCTTGCCGAAGGCTCCCGCGATTGCCGGCGGAAATCCCGGGTTGCTGCCCACGATAATCTGCGAACCCAGCAACGAGCCGTTCGTCCCCGAAACGCGCTGGTTGACGACGTTCGTGCCCGCTATAAACCCGACAATATAATTGGTGCCGTCAAATCCAACCCCGCCGCCAAAATTGACCACGGCGGGATTCGTCGCGATGGGAAAAACGGTGGCGGACTTAGCGGCGTTGAAGGCAAAAACAGCCGCCAACAGGACAAAAAACTTTTTCATATCGCTTACTCTTATGGTATCATTTCATTTAACTGGAAGGCAGGAATTCTGATTTCAATCTTAATAGACATCATCCAAAGCTTTCCGTCAAGATAAAGCCGCGCCAGCCAATGCCACAACGGCGACCGCCCCTCAAAATAGTCCCCGCACGGCTGACGCGCCCGCCGCGCCGTTCTACAAAGAGTAGAAAACGAGTTCTCGCACTCCCGCGCCGTGTCCCTAAAATCCATTTTGTTGATCCAATCAACGATTATGGAAACGACAGTTTTGGTGAAAGCTCTTCGGCAAGTGCGCCTGGCGCGAAACCGCGCGGTGCCCGACCGTCGCCCGGCCCGCACCGGTCGTCCAGCTTTACAGCCAGGTCATCTGGCTGTGCCGCCAGATGATCCAGCGCCCCGGCCAATTCACCCCGATTTGCCCCCTAAACATCCGTATAACTCATTAAATACTAATTAACTATGGCTAAATCAGACTATATGGCTCATGACGATGAAGGCCGCGCCCAGAGCTTCATCCTCTTTCGCGACAACATTGGGCAATTCCTGGTGCCACTGGGCATTGCGGCCACCGACGAGGACATCGTCCAACAGGCGGCGGATGCCACCCGGTTCCGGGCCATGGTGGATTTTCAGGCCACCATGCAGCAGGCCGCCAAAGGGTGGACCGCCGAGAAAAACTACGAACGCGACGGAGGCGGCAGCGCCCCCGGCGGCCAAAACGTGCCCGTGCTGCCCAAGGATTTTCCCGCCGCCGTGCCGCCGGGCATCATCCCGCGCTTCCGCCTGCTCGTCAAACGGCTCAACGGCAATTCCAAATTCACCGATGCCATGGCGAAGGCGCTCGGCGTCCAAGGCCCGGACCAAGTCGCCCCCGACCTGACCACCATCCAGCCGGACATTGAGGTGGTCATCTCCGGCAACCACACGGAAGTGGACTGGGGCTGGGGCGGCTACACCAATTATCTGGACATGTGCCTCATCCAGGTGGATCGCGGCGACGGCAAGGGCTTTGTGGATTTGTGCTACGACACCACGCCCGGCTACAACGACACCCAGCCGTTTCCCCCCACGCCCACCAAATGGACCTACCGAGCCATCTACCGCGTGAACGACACCAACGTCGGCCTCTGGAGCAAAACCGTCAGCATCATCGTCGGCGGGTAAAAAGGAATCCTCCTCATCCTCATGCTCGTCCTCAAAATATAACAGGACAGTGAGGATGATCCCGAGTCCCGCATGGGGGTGGCGCGGGCGTCCCGCCCGAACCATCGTTGGACAAATTGGCTGGTTGACGGGTTTCCGGCGCGACGCCGAAAACGGCAACCGGGACGGTTGCGCTTCCCATTCCAAAATCAGATCCGACGTGAGGAGGCTCGTTTCAAATGCGGAATGCGGAATTAAAATAATGAGACTCGTCATCTCGTCTCCTACGGTGAAATTGACGGCGAAGTGCGGCCGTCCCCGGCCGCTGCAATGTCCTGACTGCTGCGCGCTCCGTTCAATCCGATGACGGTTTGCCCGGCCACATTGCTGCGCCCGGGGACGGGCGCGCTCCGGCAGTTGCAAACGTCGCGCAGGCGTCTGGCCATGACGCACAGGCCGTGGGCGGAATATCAAGGCCCATCCCACACACGGATTTCAAGGGGGCACGGACGAGGCTCCTGCTCCGTGGGTAGAAGACCCCATAGGAGCGCACACGGTCATGCCGCAGAATTTTTGAAGTATTCAGCAAACAATTGGAGCACACAAAACTACAGGAGAACGTCATGGCAAAAATAAAAACCGTCAGCGGCATCAAGGAGCACAAGGTCGTGTCGAACAAGGAGTGGCTCACCGCCCGCAAGGCGCTGCTCGTGAAGGAAAAAAAGTTCAACCGGTTGCGTGACGAGTTGAACCGGCAGCGGCGCGCTCTGCCATGGGAGAAGGTGGACCAGGAATATGTCTTCGACGGGCCGGACGGCAAGGTGACGCTGGCCGGATTGTTTGGCGGCAACAGCCAGCTCATCGTCTATCATTTCATGTTCGGGCCGGGCTGGAAGGTCGGCTGCCCGCACTGCTCGTTTTGGTGCGACCATTACGATGCCGCCACCGTTCATTTGAACCAGCGGGACACCACGCTCGTCGTCATCTCGCGCGCCCCGTTGAAGGAAATCCAGCCGTTCAAAAAGCGGATGGGCTGGAAGTTCAAATGGCTCTCCTCGTTCAAAAACGACTTCAACTTTGACTATCACGTTTCATTCACGCCGGAGCAGGAGAAAAGCGGCGCGCTGCCCTACAATTACGGCATCTTGAAGATGAAGATGGATGAAATGCCGGGAACGAGCGCATTTTACAAAGACAAGAACGGCGATGTATTTCACACCTACTCCACCTACTCGCGCGGCATTGATCTGTTGAACACCACTTACAATCTTCTGGATATTACCGCCAAGGGACGCGATGAGAATCCTGACCGCCCGCAAGACTGGGTGCGTTACCATGACGAATATAAGGACTGACGCCGTTCCGAGCATCAACATACACACCATGAACCATAATTCCATCACCGCACAACCCATTTCGCCGATTCCGGCGGACACGCTCCTGCGAAACCTCGCGGTTGCGGACCCCAATAAAGAGCAGAGCCTTCGCCACCTCGGCATCGTGGGGGACACCTACACCATCCTGCTCTCCGGCGATGACACCGACGGTCGCTACTGTCTCATTGACATGCACATTCCGCCGGGCGGCGGCCCTCCTCCCCATCGCCATGACTTCGAGGAATCGTTCACCATCCTCGCCGGCGAGATTGAAGCCACCTTTCGCGGCAAAAAATCAGTCATCCGGGCAGGCGAGAGCGTCAACATTCCGGCCAACGCGCCGCATTTCTTCACCAACGCCTCCCGACAACCGGCACGGTTGCTGTGCATCTGCTCGCCCGCCGGACAGGAAGAACTCTTTCTCGCAGTCGGGATTCCCGTGGCTGGCCGGACAACGCCGGCCCCCAAACCCAGCCCTGCCAAACAAGCCGCGACGATGAAGAAAATCCTGGCGCTCCTCCCCAAATATCGCACGGAGATGGTGAAGCCATAAACCCAAGGCTGCCCGTCCCGTCCATGGTAGGTCGCGGATGACGAAATGGCCGATGGAAAGCGACGAGTAATCGGTGACGTTTCCCCCCCCCCAATTGGTCCCGGAGTCAATCTACCGGTTTGTCAAAGGCATAAAACGACCGATGTCCGTCAATTCAAAATGACCTGTTGACTTCGCTTGCGAGTCTGATAGATTCCACGTCCCTTTGCCGGGAATAGAGATGAAAACTTTTTTACCTAAAGTGAATTTGGACCAGCGCAAATGGCACGTCATTGATGCCGACGGCGCGGTGCTTGGCCGTCTGGCCGCACAGGTCGCCGACGTGTTGCGCGGCAAAAACAAGCCCGTCTACACGCCGCACCTTGACGCGGGCGATTTTGTCGTCGTCATCAATGCGGAAAAAGTCCGCGTGACCGGCAAGAAGGAAACAGACAAGAAGTTCATGACATATTCCGGCTGGAAAGGCGGCGAGAAATACACGACCGTCGCACAAGTCCGCGCCAAGCAGCCGGAAAATCTCATCATGCACGCCGTCAAGGGCATGATTCCCAAAAACCGGCTCGGCGCCCAGTTGCTCACCAAACTGAAAGTCTTCAAAGGCCCGAAGCACGAACACGCCGCGCAAACGCCCGCCGTGCTCGCCGTCGCCAAATAATTTTCCATATGGCTGCAAAAACGACCAATACACTCGTCGAATTTCTCGGCACCGGCCGGCGCAAAACCGCCGTCGCCCGCGTCCGCCTCGCGACCGGCAGCGGCAAGATCACCATCAACCGCCGTCCGTTTGAAAATTATTTTCCGCTGGAAACGCAACGCTCCGTCGCAACGCAGCCGTTGACGGTTGCCGGCGCGCTGGAAAAATTTGACGTGCGCGTGAACGTCGCCGGTGGCGGGCCGAACGGCCAGGCCGACGCGGTTCGTCACGGCCTTGCCCGTGCGCTCATCCAATTCGACGCGAACCTGCGGCCGCCGTTGAAGGCGGAAGGTTTGCTCACGCGCGACCCGCGCGCCCGCGAGCGCAAAAAATACGGCCAGCCCGGCGCGCGCAAACGCTTCCAGTTCTCGAAGCGTTGATCGCACCGGAAAGTTTCCAAAACCCGCTGGCCAGTGCCGGCGGGTTTTTTGTTGCTTCAAATCATTCTCATCCTCATCGTCATCCTCATAGTCAAAAACGAGGATGACGATGAGGAAGAGAATGAGAGAATGAGGATGAGAAACACGGAACAGACAAATTTTCGTGTGGTTAGTGTATTTCGCGGTTAAAATTTTTTGAAAATGAATACGAAAAAAGTCGCCATCGTCGGTGCGTCCGGATATTCCGGCGAAGTGCTCGTGCAGTTGCTCCTGAACCATCCGCACGCGGAACTCGTCGCCGTCACCTCGCGCCAGAACGCCGGGCAGACGCTCGCGCAGGTGTTTCCCAAATTCGCCAGCCACCCGAAATCCAAGACGCTCCGCTTCGTCGAGCCGAACGCCGAGGTTTTGGCGAAGCAGGCGGACGTGGTTTTTCTCGCGCTGCCGCACGGTGTCGCCGCCGAATATGCGGTGCCGCTGGTCAATGCCGGTTGCGTGGTGATTGATTTGAGCGCTGATTTCCGGCTCGAGAGCGCGGACATATACAAAGAATTTTACGCGCACGACCATCCCGCGCCGGAGCTGCTGAAGAAAGCCGTTTACGGTCTGCCGGAAGTTTATCGCGACGAGATCAAAAAATCTTTGCTCATCGCCTCGCCCGGCTGTTACCCGACGAGCATTTTGCTGCCGGTGATTCCGCTGCTCAAAGCCCGACTCATCAAGCCCGCCGGTATCATCGCCGATTCGTTGAGCGGCGTCAGCGGTGCCGGACGAAAGGCGGAGATTGATTATCTTTTTTGCGAATGCAACGAAAGCGTGCGCCCTTACGGCGTGCCGAAGCACCGGCATTTGTCCGAAATCGAGGAGCAGCTTTCGCTCGCAGCGGGAACGCCGGTGACAATTCAATTCACGCCGCATTTGATTCCCGTGAATCGCGGCATTTTGACGACGCTGTATCTCGCGCCGAGCGAACATTTCAGCGACGCATCTGACGCGGCCAAGCTTGGCGAAAAAATTTCCGCTACTTATCAAACTGCTTACGCCAACGAACCGTTCGTCCGTTTGCTCGAAGGCAAGGCGTTGCCGGACACGAAAAATGTTGTCGGCACCAACGTCTGCGAAATCGCCTGGCGGCTTGACCCGCGCACCGGCCGGCTCATCGTGATGAGCGCGGAGGACAACATCGTCAAAGGCGCCAGCGGCCAGGCCGTCCAAAGCCTGAACCTCATCTGCGGCTGGCCGGAAACCGCGGGCTTGGTTTGATTTGAAATCTCAAATTTCAGATTTGAAATCGCCGCGCCAGCCAGCTTCAGCCACGAAGTGGAACGCCGCCGAATACGCGGCCAATTCCGTCGTCCAGCAGACCTGGGCGCGGGAGCTGATCGCCAGGCTCAACCTGCGCGGCGACGAGCATATTCTCGATCTCGGCTGCGGCGACGGCAAAATCACGGCGGAACTCGCGCGGTCCGTGCCGCGCGGCGCGGTGACGGGCGCGGACGCTTCGGCGGAAATGATCGCCTTCGCGCGCCAAAAATTTCCGCCGGCGAAAATTGCAAATCTCAAATTTGAAATCGCCGACGCGCGGGAAATCCGTTTCCGGGAAAAGTTCGACCTGATTTTTTCCAACGCCGCGCTGCACTGGGTGGACGATCACGAAAAAATTTTGCGCGGGGCCGCCTCGGTGTTGCAGCCCGACGGCCGGCTGGTGGTTTCCTGCGGCGGCAAAGGCAATGCCCACGAGGTTTTTCTCGCGCTCCGGCCGGAGATGCGGTTGAAACGCTGGCGCCAGTATTTCCGCAAAATGCCGCTGCCGTATTTTTTTTACGCGCCGGCCAATTACGCAAAATGGCTGCCGAAACACGGTTTTGAAGTCAAGCTGCTGAAACTCACGCCGAAAGACGCGACCTACCAGGGCGCGGAAGGTTTGGCGACCTGGCTGCGGACCACCTGGCTGCCGTTCATCCAGCGCGTGCCGGAAAATTTGCGCGAGGAATTCATCGCCGCCGTCACGCAGCGCTACCTCGCCAAGCATCCGCCGGATGCGGAAGGCAAAGTCCACGTCCGCATGGTGCGGCTGGAGATTGAGGCGGAAAAAAGTTTTTAGGTTTGAGCTTTTAATTCTTAGTTGGGCTGCAATTTTCTTTTCAACTCAAAACTAAAAATTCAAAATTAAAAACTGAATTCGCAATTTTACAAAATGAAGAAAAGAATTAAAGAAATCCCCGGTTCCATTGTCGCGCCAAAAGGCTTTTCCGCCAGCGGCGTGTTTTGCGACATCAAAAAGCTTGGCACCGGCAAAGGTTCCAACAAAGGCTTGAAGCGCGATCTCGCGTTGATCGTTTCCGAAACGCCGGCGACCATCGCGGGCATGTTCACGACGAATCAAGTTTGCGCCGCGCCAGTGAAAGTCTGCATCGAGCGCATGAAAAAAGGCACCGCGCAGGTTGTGGTTGTGAATTCCGGCAACGCCAACGCCTGCACCGGCAGACAAGGCATGGCCGACGCGCGCGAAATGGTTTCGTTCACCGAGCGCTCATTGAATTTGCCGACCGGCTCGGCGCTCGTCGGCTCGACCGGGCGCATCGGCGTGACCATGCCGATGGACAATGTTCGCGCCGGCATCATCGAGGTCGCGACATTGCTGGGTTCAACCGCCGAACACGCCGACAACGCCGTCGAGGCGATCATGACGAGCGATACCAAGTCGAAGCAGATCGCGGTGGAATTCAAGCTCGGCGGCAAAACCGTTCGCATCGGTGGCATTTGCAAAGGCGCGGGCATGATCCAGCCCGGCATGAGCGCGACCGGCGCGCGACCGGCGGCTTTACCGCACAGCGGTTTGCACGCGACAATGCTCGGTTTCATTACGACGGATGCGGTGGTTGAAGCTAAAGTTTTGCAGGCGTCGCTCAACGAAGCCGTGGCGCACAGCTTCAACCGCATCACCGTGGACGGCGACATGAGCACGAACGACACGGTTTTAGTTTTGGCGAACGGACTGGCGGGAAACAAGAAATTCGGAATTCGGAATTCGGAGTTCGGAATTTTTCAAGCTGCGCTTAACCACGTCTGCCTTGAACTCGCGAAGAAAATTGTGCGCGACGGCGAAGGTGTGCATCGTGTCGTGACCGTGCGCGTGAACGGCGCAAAGACGATTCAGGACGCCGATGCCGCCGCGCGCGCGGTGGCGAACAGCGCGCTGGTGAAAACGAGCTGGCATGGCGGCGATCCGAATTGGGGCCGCATCATTGACGCGATTGGTTATTCCGCCGCGACGGTGGTGGAGGAGAAAATTGACATCGGTTACAGCGCGGTAGACGGAAAGAAAATTCTCTGGAGCCTCAAGCGCGGGCAGCCGACGAAGGCGACGTTCAAGGAATTGTGCGCCGCTGTCGCGCCGAAGGAGTTTGAGCTGCACATCAACCTGAATCTCGGCAAAGCGAACGCGGTGATGTATGCCGCCGATTTGACGGAGGAATATGTGGACTTCAACAAAGGGGATGTGACGGATGCAAGCTCGTTGGGTGGTTGATTTTTAGCCACAGATGGCACAGATGAAACTCAGATTCTGAAATAAAAAGCCGCTGGATTGCTCCAGCGGCTTTCGTGTTCTAATCGGAAATCGAAAATCTGAAATCGCCAATCAATAGGCAGCTTGCGCGCCCTTGATATTTTTCTTGCCCATCCACGGCATCAGTGCGCGGAGCTTGGCACCGGTCTTTTCGATCGGGTGCGACTCGCCTTTTTTGAGCAGCGCGTTGTAGCGTTTGTAGCCGCCTTCGTATTCCTTGACCCAGTCCTTGGCGAATTTGCCGGATTGAATATCTTTCAACGCCGCCGCCATGCGCTTCTTCACGCTGGCGTCAATGATCTTCGGGCCGACGCTCACGTCGCCCCACTTGGCGGTTTCGGAGATGGAGAAGCGCATGCCGCTGATGCCGGCTTCGTTCATCAGGTCGGCGATGAGTTTCAATTCATGCAGACATTCGAAGTAGGCCATCTCCGGCGAGTAACCGGCTTCGACGAGCACTTCAAATCCGGCCTGCACCAACGCGCTCGCGCCGCCGCAGAGCACGGTCTGTTCGCCGAACAAATCGGTTTCGGTCTCTTCTTTGAAATTCGTTTCGATGACGCCGGCGCGTGTGCCGCCAATGCCCTTTGCCCAGGCGAGCGCGATTTTTTTCGCGTCCTTGCCGGGGTTTTGATACACGGCGATGAGCGACGGAACGCCCTTGCCTTCGGTGTATTGGCGGCGGACGGTGTGGCCCGGACCTTTCGGCGCAACCATGATGATGTTCACGTTTTTCGGCGGAACGATGGTCTTGAAATGGATCGAGAAGCCGTGCGAGAACACGAGCGTCTTGCCGGCGGTCAGATTCGGCTCGATATCTTTCTTGTAGCACTTCGCCTGCTTGGTGTCCGGCAGCGCGACCATGATGACATCGGCGCGCTTGACGGCTTCGGCGGTGGTGACGACTTCAAAGCCTTTTTCCTTTGCGACGGGAATGGACTTGCTGCCTTCGTAAAGTCCGATGAGAACCTTGAGGCCGCTGTCTTTGAGGTTGAGCGCGTGAGCGTGGCCCTGCGAGCCGAAGCCGAGGATCGCCAGCGTTTTGTTTTTCAACACGCCGAGATCGGCGTCTTTGTCGGTGTAGACTTTTGACATAAAACTTTTTTGGTTTGGTTTAAATTATTTGCGGGGCAATGCGACCTGGCCAGTGCGCGTCAATTCCAGCACGCCGAACGTCTGCATCAGGTCGAGAAATTTTTCCACCTTGCTGCCGCTGCCGGTGATTTCGATGGCCAGCGTCTTGGGCTGCACGTCCACAATTTTTGCGCGGAAAATGTCCGTGATCTGCATGACCTCGGCGCGCGACTTGGAATCCACGCCGACTTTCACGAGCACCAGCTCGCGGTCCACGTATTCGCCCTCGCTGAAATTTTGCACCTTGATGACGTTCGGCAGCTTGTTGAGTTGCTTGACGATTTGCTCCAGCGTTGCCTCGTCGCCGGTGGTGACGATGGTCATGCGCGAGAGCTTGGAATCGTGCGTCGGGCCGACGTTGAGCGTGTCAATGTTGTAGCCGCGGCCGCTGAAGAGTCCGGCCACGCGCGTGAGCACGCCGAACTTGTTCTCGACCAAAACTGAAATGGTGTGTCGCATAAAACCGTTTGGAAACGGATGAAAAGCCTAGCAATGCGAAGGGAACGGGTCAAATCGCAAATCAAAAGAATGGATTGTGTTCCTTTTCCTCCGCCACCGTCGTCAACGGGCCGTGTCCGGGACAGATCAAAGTATTCGCCGGCAGCGACAAAATTTGTTCGCCCACTTTTTGTTTCGCGAGATCCCACGCGCCGTTGCCGTTGCCCATTGAGCCGGCGAAAATCGCGTCGCCGACGATGGCGATGAGCGGTGCGTCCTCCTGCCAGTTGCCGACCATGTAGGTCACGCCGTCCTCCGCGTGGCCGGGCGTCTCGCGATGCGTCACGCGCAATCCGCCGAGATGGACGATTTCCGCCGTCTTGTTACGCTGATCAACCGGCGCGTTTTTTGAACCGGAATGCAGACGCACTTTCGGCCACGCCTCGCGGATTTTCGGCAGCGCTTCGACGTGATCGTAATGT
>Ga0182024_10020449_pt1 | contig 12098 bp, 8 predicted proteins | sample P32metaG_FD_120480 | JGI IMG/M metagenome (GOLD analysis project Ga0182024, IMG submission 120480) | Permafrost microbial communities from Stordalen Mire, Sweden - P3-2 metaG (Illumina Assembly) | ecosystem: Environmental > Terrestrial > Soil > Wetlands > Permafrost | place: Sweden: Stordalen... | reverse complement strand
TCTTCCTTCACGCGGCGCAGGATATCGGCTTTTACGTCGACTGCAATACGATGATGTTTTTTCATATGACACCAGGGTAGTTACTTTCTACCTCGGTGTCTAAATTACTCAGTCCGGGTCATTGAGCGTGTTGCCGACGCCGGAAAAGTCCCTGTAGTACCGGCGGGCGTTCTCGGGGAGCATGTAAAAGATCGAATTGTCGATGCCGCGCCAGCAAATCGTGGGACCCAGTTCATTTCCCTCGGCGGTATGGTTCAAGACGACGTCCAAAATTATTTCGATGCCGGCGCGATGAAAGGCCTTGACCATGTCCCTGAATTCCAGCGTTTGCTGGCCGTATGTTCCTGGAATCCCATAAGATTCCTTGGGGGCAAAAAAGGCGACTGGATTGTAGCCCCAATAGTTCTTGAGTCTTTTCCCTGTTATCGGATTGACCGATGTCAATTCGTTTTCATTGAATTCGTGAACGGGCATCAACTCAACGGCCGTCACTCCCAGATCCTGGAAATAGGGGATCTTTTCCGTCAATCCGCGGAACGTTCCGGGATGGGCTACACCCGAACTCGGATGGATCGTGAAGCCACGAACGTGTGTTTCGTAGATGATTGTGTCTGACGCGGAATGCTTCGGGGGCAGGTCCGCTTCCCAGTCGAAATGTTCGAAGGTAAAAACGCACTTCGGCGTGGAGCCTGCGTTGTCTACGGTCGAAAAAGATAGATCGGTTAGATTGCTGGATGAATCGTAGCCTCGGGCAGGGGCAAAATTCCAATCGCCCACGCCGGCGATGGCGGTGGCAAAGGGATCTAGAAGCAACTTGTGGACGTTGAAACGATGGCCTTCTTCAGGCTGATATGGCCCGTCGATCCGGTAGGCGAACAATTGGCCAGACGTGATGCCCTGCACCCACACATGCCAGACGTCGCCCGTTCGATGGCGAACGGGATCCAAATCAATCACTTTGCTAGGCGAAGCATCCTGAGGGCTTTTGTAGAGCTCCAAGCGAACACGCGTTGCGTCACGGCTGAATATTGCGAAATTCACCCCGTCTCCGCGTGAGCGTGCTCCGAGCGGCATAGCAAATCCCGTGCGGATTTCGCCACGTTCGCTGGGCGCCTCAAACTGATCAAGCTTATTCTGTTTTGTTGCGAATCCGCCCATGAGATTCTCGCCTGGAACAGCTACTTGGCGGCTGCCTTCTCCAGGTGGCCGCCGAACTCGTAACGCATCGCTGACAGCAATCTGTCCTGATAATCCGCTTCGCCGCGCGAGGTGAAGCGCTGGTAGAGCGCAGCGGAGAGAACGGGCACGGGCACCGCTTCGTCGATGGCCGCCTTGATCGTCCAGCGGCCTTCGCCGGAGTCCGAGACGCGGCCAGCGAACTGCGAGAGGGCGGGATCCGCCGCCAAGCTGGTCGCCGTCAAATCGAGTAGCCACGACGCGATCACGCTACCGCGCCGCCAAACTTCAGCGATGTCACGCAGGTTGAGATCGTATTGGTAGAGTTCCGGATCGCGCAGCGGCGTCGTCTCTGCGTCGACGGTGCGTTGCGTCTTTCCCACGTTGGCGTCGCGCAGAACGCTCAAACCCTCGGCGTAAGCAGCCATGATGCCGTACTCGATGCCGTTGTGGACCATCTTTACGAAGTGGCCTGCGCCGTTGGGGCCGCAGTACAGGTAACCTTGCTCGGCGGTGCCGCCAAGCTTGTCGCGTCCGGGGGTGCGCGGGATGCTCCCAACGCCCGGCGCCAAAGTCGAGAAGATTGGATCGAGGTGCTTGACCACGTCCGGCTCGCCCCCAATCATCATGCAATAACCTCGCTGCAGACCCCAGACGCCACCGCTGGTTCCTACGTCAACATAGTGGATGCGCTTCGGTGCGATTTCCTTGGCCCGGCGGATGTCGTCTACGTAATAGGAATTGCCGCCGTCAATGAGAATGTCTCCCGGCTCAAGCAGAGGCAGAAGGTCCGCGATGGTGCTTTCCACTGCCGCCGCTGGAACCATTAACCAAACGGCCCGAGGCTTGGCGAGCTTGGCCACGAGATCGCTGAGCGAAGTGCTCCCTATGGCTTGCTCTTGAACTAGTTCTTGCACCGGTTTCGGGGACCTGTTGAAGACCACGCAGCGGTGCCCGCCCTTCAAAAGGCGCCGCACCATGTTTGAACCCATCCTTCCAAGGCCGATCATTCCGAGTTCCATGAGTAACTCCTTGGTTGAGATCGATATCCGGTCGATTTGGGCCGCGCGACGAAAGCTGACTGCGCATTTTTAAGATGTTTGCTTCATCTTTCGGTAGCGGCGGATCAAGTTATTTGTGGAGCTGTCATGAGCGAGCGCAGGTTCCTTCCCATTTTCGAGTTCCGGGATGATGCGCTGGGCCAGCACTTTCCCGAGCTCCACGCCCCACTGGTCGAAGGAATTGATCTGCCAGATGGCGCCTTGGGTGAAGACAGAATGCTCGTAGAGAGCGACGAGTTTGCCGAGAGTTTCGGGCGTCAATTCGGCGGCGAGAATGGTGTTCGTCGGGCGATTGCCCTCGAAGACGCGATGAGGAACTAGCCAGTCTGGCGTTCCGTCGGCCTTGACTTGCTCGGGGGTTTTTCCGAAGGCCAGCGCTTCGGTCTGTGCGAAGACGTTTGCCAACAGCATGTCATGCTGGTGACCGAGGGGATTAAGCGGCTTGCCAAAGGCGATGAAGTCACAGGGAATGAGTCGCGTGCCTTGATGGATTAATTGATAGAAGGAGTGCTGGCCGTTGGTTCCCGGCTCGCCCCAATAAATCGGGCCGGTCGCGTAGGTGACCGTTGACCCATCGATGGCGACATGCTTTCCGTTGCTCTCCATCGTCAACTGCTGCAGGTAGGCCGGGAATCGCTTCAAGTACTGCTCGTACGGCAGGACGGCTACTGTTTGGGCGCCGAAAAAATCGTTGTACCAGATGCCCAGGAGGCCGAGGAGGACGGGCAGGTTGCGGTCAAAGGGAGTGGTGCGGAAATGCTCGTCCATCTGGTGGAATCCGTCGAGCATAGCGCGGAAATTATCCGGGCCTACGGCAATCATGGTTGAAAGGCCGATGGCCGAATCCATAGAATAGCGTCCGCCGACCCAATCCCAAAACTCAAACATGTTGGCAGTATCGATGCCGAATTTCGCTACGTCCGCTGCGTTGGTGGACACCGCGACGAAGTGCTTGGCGACGGATTTTTCGTCACCGCCGAGGCCTGCCAGCGACCAGTCGCGGGCTGTGTGGGCGTTGGTCATCGTCTCGAGGGTGGTGAATGTTTTCGAGGAGATGATGAAGAGCGTTTGGGCCGGATCGAGATCGCGGACGGCTTCGGCAAAGTCCGTGCCATCGACATTGGAAACGAAACGGAAGGTCATCGCGCGATCGCTGTAATGCTTGAGGGCTTCGTAGGCCATCACCGGTCCAAGGTCGGAGCCGCCGATGCCGATGTTGATGACGTTGAGAATGCGCTTGCCGGTGTGTCCTTTCCATTCGCCGCTGCGGACGCGATTGGAGAAAGTCGCCATCTTGTCGAGGACGGCGTGAACCTGAGGAACGACGTTCTCACCGTCCGACAGGATGGATGCGCCTTTGGGCGCGCGCAGGGCCACGTGCAGGACGGAACGCTTTTCCGTGAAATTGATTTTGTCTCCGCGAAACATGGCATCGATGTGCGAGCGCAGGCCGGATTCCTCGGCGAGCTGGAGCAGAAGCTTGAGCGTTTCGTCCGTGACGCGATTCTTGGAATAGTCGAGGAAGATGCCCACAGCCTCGGCGGTTAACCGTTCGCCTCGCTTGGGGTCCTCCGCGAAAAGTTTTCGCAGATGGACCTCGCGAATTTTCTCGTAATGGGCTTGGAGCGCGTTCCACGCCTTCCTCTTTGTCAACGGCTCAAGAACCTGGGGACTGGCGTTTGGCGCAGCAGGTGTGGCCATATTCGCACTCCTTTCCTGTCCACTTAACTGGCGACGGCCCGCTTGAGCGCGGCACTCTTGGCAGCGATCACCGCCATCAGCTCATTCCAGGACTGAACGAACGACTTCGCCCCTTCGTCCTGAAGCTGGGCCGCCAACGCATCGATATTTATGCCGGCTTTGCCGAACTGTGCGAGGACTTCCTCGCAGTCTCCGCCGTCTGCCGGCATGATCGCGCCGATTTCGCCATGATCGGCGAGGGCCTTCAAGGTAGGTTCGGGCATAGTATTCACCGTAAACGGGGCGGCAAGGGCCTTAATGTAAAGGGTATCGGACGCCTTGGGATCCTTGGTTCCCGTGCTGGCCCATAGGAGCCGCTGAGGACGCATTCCGGCATTGAGCGCGCGTTGCCAGCGCGGCGAATCGAGCAGCGTGCGGTACGCCTTGTAGGCGCGCTTGGCGATGGCGATACCGAGTTGCTCGCGCAGCGATTCGGGCACCTTGCCCGTGACGGCGACATCCCAGCGGCTGATGAATAGTGAAGCGACCGAACCGACATTGGGCTTGAGCCCGGCATCGATGCGCCGCTCGACGCCGCGCAGGAACGCTTCGGCGGCCGCGAGATACTGCTCGCCGGAGAATAAGAGGGTGACGTTGATCGGGACGCCGGCGAAGATCGCCTCCTCAATCGCGGGCAGACCCTCCTTCGTGCCGGGAATCTTGATAAACAGGTTAGGCTGTCCCGCCTGTGCGTGCAGGTCCTTCGCTGCGGCCAGCGTGCTCGATGTGTTATACGCCAGCAAAGGCGACACTTCCAGGGACACCCACCCGTCCACTCCATCTGTTCGGTCGTGAACGGACCGAAACAAGACAGCCGCCCGAGTGATGTCTTGCAACGCTAACTCGAAGAAGAGCGGCTCGCCGGACTTGTTCTGCGCCAGCTTTTCGCGAATCGCAGCGTCATACGCGGTGCTGTTCTTGATTGCGTGATCGAAAATCGTCGGATTCGAGGTCAGCCCGGTCACGGACAGCTCATCGATGTAGCGTTTGAGCGTGCCGCTATCGAGCAGATCACGGGTGATGTTGTCCAGCCAAATGCTCTGACCCAGATTATGCAGCAGTTGCGTCGGTTTCATCCTCTCACCTCATTCTTAGCTCTCAGGCAATGTCAGGCAATCGCATTCAGCTTTTTGTCGCGGCCTCCAACGTATTTGCGTTGGGAGTTGTCACGATTCTTGAGCGGTTCGCATTGTTCGTCAGATCACGCAACCATACGAAAGCAGTATCGGACAACATCTCCTCGGTGCAGCGCCATCGCCAATTCCCTTCGGCAAGTCCTGGAACGTTCATTCGAGCCTCTCTGCCCAGGTTCAATAAGTCTTGCAGCGGAGCCATCGCAATCGCAGCGACGGAAGACCAGACCAATTCCATCAACGCGTGTGCGGCCTCGCCGCTCTTGGCTCCTTCCGCCCTCAGGTACTTGAAGATGTTCTCTTGTTGGTCGCGAGGCAAATCTTCAAACCAAGCGCGAGTCGTGGGATTGTCGTGAGTACCGGTGTATGCAACCGAATTAGTCGAATAGTTGTGAGGGAGGTGGGGATTGTCGGGTCGACCGTCAAAAGCAAACTGCAAGACCCGCATTCCCGGCAGATGGAATTGGTCGCGGAGTGCGTAGACATCCCTGGTGATCGACCCCAGATCCTCGGCGATGAAAGGCACGGCCCCCAATTCTTTCTGCACGGCTTGAAAAAATTCGGCGCCCGGACCGGGCACCCATTGGCCAGACCTTGCATTCGCCGCGCCCGCAGGCACGTGCCAAGCGGCCGCGAAGCCGCGGAAATGATCCAGGCGAATCATGTCCACGTGGGCCAGAAGCGACCTCAGCCGGTCGATGCTCCAACGATAGCCGGTTTGGCGAAGAGCGTCCCAGTCATATTGCGGGTTGCCCCAAAGTTGTCCATCCGCGCTGAAGTAATCAGGAGGCACTCCGGCAAGGAAGCGCGGTCGGTGTCGTTCGTCCAGCAGAAAAAATTCCGGGTGCGCCCAAGCGTCGCTTGAATCTGCGGCGACGAAAAAGGGCATGTCCCCGATCAACCCCACACCCTTGCCACGCGCGTACGCTTTCACCCGCTCGGCTTGGCGCGAAAGCAAGAATTGCACAAAACTCACCAGGCTAATTTCATCCGCTAATTCTCGCCGCACCCGATCGAGGGCTGACGGCTTGCGATCGACTAATTCCGCGGGCCATTCCAAATATGACACGCCGCCGAACTTGTCTCGCAACGCGCGAAAGAGCGCGTAGTCCTCCAGCCAGTGCGACTGCCCGTCGCGGAACTGCTCAAAACTTGGCCGCAAGTCAGCGCGGGCCCCAGCTTTGAAGTTGGTCCAAGCCTTTTCCAGAAGCCGCCGCTTGGATGCCTTGACCGCTTCGTAATCGACGGCATTTGTTGGGAAGGACTTTCGCTCGAAGTCAGCCGCCGCAAGAAAATCGTCCTCGGCCAGCCAGTCGGGATTGGTGAGCAGCTCATTGCCCGCGAACGAAGAAAGCGAGGAATACGGTGAGTTGCCTTCGCCGGTGGGATCGAGCGGGAGGATCTGCCACCAAGCTTGGCCGGCCTGGCTAAGACGATCGATCCACGTGAGCGCGGCGGGGCCGAAGTCACCGATCCCATAAGGCGTTGGCAACGATGTGACGTGCAATAGTATGCCGGACGCCCGGTAGGCCTGCGGGAACGGTGGCTCATGGAGACCGCCTTGGCTCATTCCTATCCTATGAATCTGATGCTCCGGTCAACATTCTGGACACACTCGAAGTAAACTCGGGTGAAACCCGTGGAAAAGCAATCTGCCGCCAAGCCTCGCTTCCACGGTTCGAGCCACCTTCTTCGCCGTTGGCATTTTAAGCGATCAAGCGCGATTTGTGCACTCACGAAGCTCCGCGGGACGTCGACACTTCAGTAAGATGCGACCGGATGGCACCCTCTCCGCGGCAGACAGAACAAAAACGGCCGAACGCTATATTGCTGCACGTCGCCTGGAAAAGCGATGTTTCGATCATGTGCGCGCAGGCGCGAAAAAAGGACTGAATGACGGGAAGGGTGCGATGCAACCCGTTGAATAATGAGGCTCGTATCGTCTTAACGTCCTTTCTACAGTACAGGAAACAAAGTACTTACCAGCCTTTCAGCTTTGGCGTGAAATCCGTCCCGGGGGCCATTGCAGGCACTTCTCGGGGCCCCACGGGGCAGCGGTGAGCTCATTCGGATGGGGGAGCCGTGCGGACAACTCCTTTACGGTTAGAGTTACGGTCCGTGTTCATTGGCGGGTCCCGCGGAGGTCTTTCCAGGGTCCTCCGTTCGCGTAGCGCTCCGGATACAGGACCTTCGAACGCGGGTCTTCCGCAGTGTCGAGCTGAAGAACCATCCACTTCGGATACGGAATGCCCGGGTCTGACGCTGCGTCCAGGAGCTGGATGTCGTCGTCCGAGAGCCGCAGGTCGACGGCGCCGATATTATCCTCCAGTTGCTCGATCTTCCGGGCAGCGATGATCACACTGCTGACGGCTGGGCGGCCCAGCACCCACGAGAGAGCCACGCGGGCTGGGCTCGCGCCACGCCGGACAGCCACCTTCTTCAGCGTCTCCACGACGCGGTAGCCCATCTCCCGATCAAAGGGCACGAATGCTCCCGCCTCCGCGAACCGTGTGCCGGCAGGGGCTGGGTTGTCGCGGCTGTACTTGCCTGTGAGGAACCCGCCGGCAAGCGGGCTCCAGACCAGGATGCCGATTTTGTGGTACTCGGCGAACGACTGGAACTCGTATTCGAGACCCCGACCGACGAGGCTATAGTACATCTGTGCGGTGACGTACTTTTCCAAGCCGAGGCACTCCTGCAGCATCACCGCGGTTGCCGCCTGCCATGACTCCAGGTTGGAGAGCCCGATATAGCGGACCTTCCCCTGGCGTACAACATCGTTTAGAGTCCGCACAGTCTCCTCGAGCGGCGTGTTGCTGTCCCACCCATGCACTTGATAAAGATCGATGTAATCGGTCTGCAGCCGTTTGAGACTGCCCTCCACTTCGCGCATGATGTTCACGCGGGTTGCTCCACTTCGGTTGAAATTGTCGCTCATGGGGAGCCGGACTTTAGTCGCCAGTACGATCTCGTCTCTCACGCCCTTCAAGGCGTTACCTACAAACGTTTCGCTCTCCCCGAGGCTATACACGTCCGCGGTATCGATGAAGTTGATTCCCCTCTCGAGCGCTACCTTCACCATTCGTGTTGTGTCCTCTTGACCGAGATTGCCCATGTTCATCCTGCCGCCGAACTGCATCGTGCCTAGGGCTACCTCGCTCACAATTAGTCCCGTATTCCCCAGTTTTCTATACTTCATCGTGAATGCTCTCCTCGTTTTCACGTTCTTCGCTGGCCGAGCCAGCGAGCACTAGGTGAATGGTCGGCTGCTATCGTTGCGAGCCAGCGGCGACGCCTTGTGAGCCGGCGTCGCTAACGAGTTTGCCGCAGCACTCGGGCCGCTCCGGCAAACTGGAACGATCCCACCCGCCGCCGAGGGCCTGAATCAGCAACACGGTGTTCGCCATCCGTCGGCCCAGGATATTCACTGCGGTCACTTCATCGGAGAGCGCAGCGCTTTGCGCAACGGTCACCTCCAGATAACTGGTGACACCGCCCTGATAGCGAGTAATGGAGAGGTTGAGCGAACTCTGTGCTGCGGCTACTGCCTGATCCTGCACCATGGCTTCATTCGCTAGGATTCTCAAAGCCGCCAGATTGTCTTCCACCTGCTGGAATCCGGCGAGCACACTTTCCCTATAGGTGGCCACCTGAGAATCGTATGCGGTTCGAGCTTCGTCATTCAACGCGCGACGTCTTCCCACGTCGAAGATGGTTCCCAGGGCTGAAGCTCCCACGGACCATAGCCCGCTCGGTCCGGTGAGCAGGCTGGCGATGTCGGTGCTTTCAAATCCTCCCGACGCGCCTAGATTAATTGCCGGGTAATAGGCCGACTTCGCGACCCCAATCTGCGCATTCGCGGACGCCACTAGCCTCTCCGCGGAGGCGATGTCCGGGCGCCTCTCCAGCAGCTCCGAAGGCACGCTGACCGGAATGGGCGGGGGCGGGGCGCTGAGAGGTAGCGGTGGAAGAGTGAATTCCGCGGGAGGCTTTCCGATAAGAATGGCCACTGCGTGCTCGTATTGCGCGCGGAGCACACCTACGTCGATGGCCTGTGCTTGCGTTGTTTCCAGTTGCGTCCGCGCCTGCTCGACTTCAACTTCAGACGAAAGCCCCCCTTCGAAACGATTCTCATTCAGATCCAAAGCCTGCTGGTATTCCACGACTGTGGTGTTAAGGAGCTGTTCCTGAGCGTCCAGGCTGCGTGCTTGGAAATAATCGATCGCTAAATCAGCGTGCATGCTCAGATTGACGGTCGCCAGGTCCGCGGCGCTCGCTTGCGCCTGTTCTCGGTAAGACTCCACTGTGCGGCGAATTCGTCCCCAGACGTCGGCCTGATAGGAAAAGTCGAACGGCAACACGAAATCGCTATCTGTGATGCCATTATAAATTGATCCGGGAGGCGGAGCGTTATGAGACGTGTGCGTCCCCGAAGCTGAAAGGCCGGCTGTAACCGTCGGGTAGTAGTCAGCGCGAGAGTAGCGCAGGACGGCTCGCGCCTGTTGATACTGTGCTTGTGCCGCTTTCAGATTCTGATTCGATACATCGACCTGAGCCTCAAGCGCGTCAAGCTGTGAATCTCGAAATATTGTCCACCACGTGCCGCCAAGGTTTTGTTCATTAGGTTGAGCGGGCTCGAAGTTCCCGGCCTCTTTATAGGCGGGCGGAGTCTCCACCGTGGGCGTCCGGTAGTTCGGCCCAACAACGCATCCACTCGACAGCAGTAGAGCGACGGCAAGAACGGCGTTCGCCCAGTAAGTTCTCACTGGATTTTGGGAGGACAGCGCCCCCGGATGAGGGCTCATCTGCTATCTCCCGGCAATGTCGCCTGAACAATTTGGACTTCCTGCCCGGAGATGATCGAGTCCGGTGGGTTGATAATGACTTGATCGTTGGCCTTGAGACCGGCGACGATCTCGATCTCGTTCCCGAGATCGTGGCCCGGCGTTACGGCTGCGAGCGCAACTTTCCCGTCTCTGACGGTGCCCACCTGCAAACCTTCTGAGCGGAATATCAAGGTATCGACCGGAAGCAGGTACGTCGAGGCTCTGCTGGGTACCTTCAGGTGGACCTCTGCGTAGGAACCTGTGAACAGCCTCCCGGAGGGATTATCGACGTCGACTTCAATCAGCAAGGTGCGAGTAGTTACGTTGATGGCGTCGGCATTGCGGACAAGCTTCCCTTGAAATTGGCGTCCGGGAAATTCCGCGAGGTCGAGATCTGCTGTCATGCCGACTTTGACGCCTTGCGAATATTCCTCCGGCACGTTTACGTAGACGCGCAACGTGCCGGGTTGCACCATGTGAAACATGTCGGTTTTCACCCCGCCGCTGCTGCCCGAATCGATCAGATCTCCGATATCCGTGTTGCGGGCCGTCACAACGCCGTCGAATGGAGCATAAATTCTTTCGAAAGATTGGAGAGCCTGAAGTTGTTTGACGTTCGCCTCATCCGCTTCAACAATCGCCTGGTTTGCGTTGTACGACCCAACTGCATTGTCAACGTCCTGCTGGGCAACGGCATTGGTCTTGATTAACCCCTGGTAACGATTCTTAGTGATGTCGGCGAGCGCGAGATTCGCTTTCGCCGTGTTGAGATTGCTCAGCGATTGCGCCAACTGCTGGTCGACTTCCGGAGCGTCAATCACAGCAAGCAACTGCCCTTGCTTGACGCGGGCTCCAATGTCGAAGTACCAGCTTTTGAGGTATCCGTTCGTGCGGGCGTAGATCGGTGAACTAATGAACGGTTGCACGTTTCCCGGCAGGATGATCTCCTGCGCAGGAGCAGTTCGTTTTGGCGTCACCACTGACACTTTGGTGAGAGCCACTTGCGCCGTCTCAACTTGCAAGTTCGCGCGGGCCTTAATGCGGTCGCGGAAGCCGGATATGAGCAGCGCAGCAACTGCCATCGACGCAATGGCCAAAGCCAACCATCGCCTCCACGCCGACTTTTTTACCTTCTGGTTGGTCGAGGAGGCTCGATGGCCGTTTACTTCGTTTATATCTTCAATTTGAGGAACCATCGTAGTCGCTCCGCGCATGGCAAGGCCTACCGCGCGCCTCCATTTTCGGCCGGACGACGGCGTGAGCCCTGCAGGACACTGAAAAATGCCGGGACAAAAAACAACGTCGAAACAGTCGCAAAAAGCAGTCCACCGATGACCGCCCGGCCGAGAGGAGCGTTTTGTTCACCGCCGTCCCCGAGTCCGAGGGCCATGGGCACCATGCCAATGATCATGGCCAGGGCGGTCATCAATACCGGCCGGAAACGCGTAAAGCCGGCTTCCAACGCGGCGGCGACGGAATCGCTTCCTCCCTGCATTTGTTCCGTGGCAAAGCTCACCACCAGGATGCTGTTTGAAGTTGCCACGCCCATGCACATGATGGCTCCCATGAGTGCCGGAACGCTCAGCGTTGTGTGCGTGACAAACAAAAACCAGGCAATCCCGGCCAAGGCGGCAGGAAGCGCCGAAATCATGATGAAAGGATCCAGCCAGGACTGGAAGTTCACCACGATCAGCAGGTACACGAGCACGATCGAGAACAACAGTCCGCTCAGAAGTCCGACGTAAGATGCCCGCATTGTTTGAACCTGCCCACGGACAATCACTTGGGAACCGCGCGGTAATTGTTTCTGCGCTGCATCGATCAGTTTATTGATGTCGCTCGCCACGCTGCCCAGGTCGCGGCCAGTGACCGCGCCGAAAATATCAATCACCGGCGCGACGTTGTAATGGGAAACGACCGCCATGCCCGTCCCGCGCTGCACGGAGACTAAACTGGCCAGAAGGGATGGCGGCGCTGTCGGGTCGGTCCCCGTGACGGGAATGTTCTGTAGATCCTGCAGCGTGTCCTCTCGGTATTGCGGCGTCTGCGTCGCGATTTGGTAACTGACACGGTTTTGAGGGTCCACCCAGAACGAGGGTGACGTCTGAAAGCTGCCGCTGAGTGAGACCAACAGATTTTGCGCAATGTCGTGAGCAGTGAAG
>Ga0182024_10020448_pt1 | contig 12098 bp, 11 predicted proteins | sample P32metaG_FD_120480 | JGI IMG/M metagenome (GOLD analysis project Ga0182024, IMG submission 120480) | Permafrost microbial communities from Stordalen Mire, Sweden - P3-2 metaG (Illumina Assembly) | ecosystem: Environmental > Terrestrial > Soil > Wetlands > Permafrost | place: Sweden: Stordalen... | reverse complement strand
CCTTTAACTCCTTAGTTTGCTCCGCGCTAGGAGGGTTGAACGGCAGGATTATAAATCAATTCATTAGTTTAACTATTGGGATTTTGCGAGGATAGGGTGAATATCTGACGGTTTTACAGGCTTTTGCTGATTGCCGGCCTCTGGACGAAATGTCACAATTAATTGAGGTCTAGTACCCGGGTGCGCTGATTCAGATGGATTTCGGCCCCTCACGAAACGTCCCTACCAAATTGTGAAAAGGAGCGACAAATGGCCAGACATTCCGCAGGGTGTTTGCTTCGCAAAGTGAGTCTTAATATTTCCGCAGTCGCGGCACTCGCGCTAATTTCGCCGTCGTTTTTGCCGAGTCACACTCGTGTATCAGCTCAGGATCATGACAAATCCGGGACAAAAGACAAGGTCGTCGTACTAGCACATGTGCCGTTGCCCGGATCGGCGGTGAGGCAGATTTTTACGGAGGAGGAACACGGCAAACGATTCCTTATTCTGCAACAGAATGTTCACTTTACGGTGGTGGATGTCAGTGATCCGAAAAATCCAAAAATCGTGGACCGTGTGGCTGGAGAGGGCAAAGTAACTGATGTGGGAGCAGGACTCGCTATTTCCGTTCAGTCCGACCAGCCGGGACAAACGAATGTTGCGACACAGACAGTGAGATTGGTGGATATGAGCGATCCGAAGAATCCACGCGTGGTCAAGACGCTCACCGGCGTCACCAGCGTCTATTCAGAGGACGGCCGACAATTGATTTACATGACGAACAGTGACGGACTGTGGGTTATCAAGCATTACGAGACTTTCCGGCTGCCGTTCTGCACTACCGAATCATCGGAGAACACAGTCGCTCAATGTCAGTAAACGAATAAACGTCAGTAAACGAACAAACGCGCCCTCGTCGACTGCCCTTGTCGGCTGCCCTTGTCGGCTGAATGGATGCGCGCCTGCGGAACTTAAACTTCCAGCGGAGCCGCGTGGCGCTACTTGACGAAGGTCAAGCCATGCGGAACCAGATGCGGGAAGACGTAGGCGTACAGCATGACGATGACGCCGACAATTGCGCCGAGCGCTATCGAGTGCCAGAAGACAAAGCGGAAAATCATGCCCTCGTTGCCGACTTGCTCGGTAGCGGCCGTGGCGATGGTGATTGACTGCGCGTCCACCATCTTGCCCATCACGCCGCCGGCGCTGTTTGCCGCGCACATCAGCACAGGATCGATGCCCAGCTGCTGCGAGGTGATCCGCTGCAGGCTGCCGAACAGCGCGTTGGAGGAGGTATCACTGCCGGTTAGCGCGACGCCGAGCCAGCCGAGGAATGTCCCGAAGAAGGGGTAGAGCCAACCAGTCCGGGTAAAGGCGAGGCCGAGTACTGCGTCAAGCCCGGAATACCGTGTGACGAATCCCAAGCCCAGCATGAACGAGATGGCCACCATTGCGAGGCGCATGCGGACCAATGTGCGCCAGAACGTCTTCATGAGCGCCATGGGGCTCATACCCAGAAGCAGGCCAGAAACGAGGGCGGCGAGGAAGCAACCGCTGCCGGTAGCAGAAAGCCAGTTGAAATCGTAACGCGCTCCTTCGGGAGTGGGTTTGGCGACCACCGGAGTGGACCTCGAAATAAGGTTGTGCAGATATGGCCAGTTCCATCCTGGCGGCCCGGGGCGGACCTTCCCGTCGGCTTGCACCACATGAAATGCGGGAGTCGTCGCCTGATTGATGGCGAGTTTCACTTTTGGCAGGCCCCACAGCAGAACGAATAACGACAAAACTGCGAATGGCATCCAAGCTCTCAGCGTCACACCCGCCGAGTATTTCTTCGCCGCGACGTACCCATCATATTCCTTAGCCGGCCATTTGCCGCCCATGTCGTCAGCGACTTCCGCTCCAGGCATGGCACCGGCGGGCCCGGATTCGGTTTTGTCGTAATCGAAGCGCCAGATCCTTTTCGGCTTCCAGAATCGCAAGAACACGATTGTCACGATGATGGAGACGACCGCGGACGCGATATCAACCAGGTTGCTGTCCACGTGGTTCGACCAGAGGAACTGTGTGAGCGAGAACGAAACGCCTACCACGATGATAGCGGGTAGGACTTCAAAGGTTTCTTGCCAATTCACCATCGTTCGCACAAGCCAGAGAGGCACGATAACCGCCGTAAACGGCAGGATGCGGCCAACCATAGCGCTCAGGTCGGATTCGGGCAGGCCGGAGACGGCTGCCAAGGCATGAACGGGCGTTCCGATAGCGCCCCATGCAACCGGAGCGGTGTTCGCGATTAGATTGAGCGCGGCCGCATGGAACGGGCGGAATCCGAGTCCGATCATGAATGCGCCGGCAATTGCCACGGGCGCCCCGAAACCGGCAGCTCCCTCAATAAACGCGCCGAAACAGAAAGCCACCAGCAGCACTTGCAGGCGCCGGTCGGGCGTGATCCCGGCAATCGATTCCTTCATGATTTCAAACTGGCCGGTTTCCACGGAGATGTCGTACAGGTATACCGCGGCCAGCACGATCCATGCGATCTTCAAAATGCCGTAGGCCACGCCGTAGGTGAACGCAGAGGCCGCAAGAATTAGCGGCATGTGGAATACCAGGATGCCAACGAACATCGCGGTGGCGGCACCAGCGACGGCGCACCAGTGCGGCTTAACTCGCAGTCCAGCGAGTAGCGTGAACAGTACGATTATAGGCAGCGCGGCGACCAGCGTGGATAACCACCAGTGGCCAAGAGGATCGTACACCTGGGTCCAGTTCATCGTGCGCTCCTTCAGCTAGCGGTTCGCACTGCAGCCACGCTGCGCTCGTATATCCCTGGAAATGAGAAATGTCAAGACGAAGGTCGGAAGAGCAGTGTGCTAGTTCGACGGCTTGGAGATCGTGGCCGAACTTCAGAAGCAGATCGGGTTCGATCCCAACCAGCTTCAGTGCTTTGCGCAGATTGACTTACCTCGTCTCGCATCCTACTATTTCGACTCCCCGTATTTATTTAGCAGACGCGCGTTTATCTAGGCGCGCAGGAGGCGCTCGTGGAGGATTGGCAGTACGCACAGGCTAACGCAGCGGAGGAGCTCGCTCAGCTGCATCACTTCATGATGATCAAGCAGCAGGACGGCCGCAGCATTCCGTTCGCGATCACCGTGAAAGAATTTGCAGTATCTCCCAAGGGACAGCATTTGCGTTTCTTCGCCGAAGCTGACAAGCCAGTGAACCAGAAGACTGCGCCCTTCGTTCCCTCCGGCTGGGGAGATTCAACGCTCAAAGCGCTAGCTGACTGCATGCGATTGATCCGCCAATTTCCATTCGAAGACTAAGTTCCGCAAGGTGAGATGCAGCCCACGTTCACTTGACCTATCTTGCAGTTGCGCATGTCGTGCGTTAAACTGAATCTCCCCGCTTCAAAAGCACTTGTTACTACAGTGTGAATATTCAACGTTGTGGAAACTTTCGTTGAGCAACGGTGTTTTGATCGCTTGGAGGTAGTCAAATGTCACCACGGCTGGCGCGTGTTCTCCGGATTATTATTTCCTGCAACATCTTAGCGCTCTTGCCTGGGCTTTCCACAGCTCAACCCTAACGCAAGTTTGCACTCCCAAGGTTACCGCCAACATTGTCGTAGAATCCGCGAAGCAGCGATTCGACGCGGGTCAGCGAGCTCAGCCCCCGATTACCGACACGTACAACGGCTTCGCTTGGCCCGACACGCCGATGGGCGTCCTAAAGACCGCAAACGGCTAGGAATTTTTCGCCAGCGATGGCGGCTCACACTCTCGTCAGCTGTGGCAGGGTCAATACGTTGGCAACAATAAGTCAGGATCGATCGTCACCACGCTCGGTACGCTCGACAACCCGCTTGGCACAGGCGATCCTCAAGACGTCAGCATCTCGCCCAATCCCGATCCCGCCGTTAATCCTAACTATTCGAGCTATGGCTACATGGGTGGAGGCCCGGTGTATCAAGTTCCCGCGGGCACGCCGGGCGCTGGCAACTTGCTGGCAGTTCATCATAATGAGCTCCCTAACGACGCGCTCTACGCGGCCCTTGGCTTGGCCACCTCTTCTGATAACGGCCTGCACTGGACTGACCTCGGGGAAATCATTCGCCTCAACCAGGCCTACGCAATCGGGCTCGATGGCTATGAAATCGGCGACGGTCCGCTCGTGCTTTCGCCCGACGGCAAGTATTTCTATCTCTATTTTCCCGACTGGATCGCCAACGGCTCTCTCCACACGAGTGTGAATAACATCTCGACCACCACCAACGTTTCGGTCGCGCGCGCTCCGGTCGCCTCTGTGCTCGAGGCTGCTTTTGGTTCGTCACATCCTCACGCCGTCCCTTTTCAGAAGTTTTATCAGGCCAATTGGAATTTGCAGCCTGCGCTCGGCGGAGCTTCCACCGACCTCATCCCCAACGCTCCGCCGCAGGGCTATCTCGATATTCATTACAACAGCGCACTCCAGCGCTATGTGATGATCACTTCCAACGACACTACTTTTAGCTACGCCGAATCTATCGACGCGCTGCATTGGACTTTGCCCACATTGCTCGGGAGTTTCGGACCTATCGCGGCCTATCCCACCGCCGTCGGACTCGGCGACGATCCCCATGTCCTCGGCAACAATTTTTATGTGTATTACACCTTTCTGCCGCCGGCCGAAGGATGGTCGGGCGGCTTGCTGCGGCGGCTTAGCGTCACCTGTCAGTAGAAAAGTTCACAACGTCGTTGGGGTCAGCGCCTTTATATCGCTGAAAAGAATTTTTGCGTATACTTCCTTCCGCCGAGCGATGGGTGACGGCGGAGTACCGCGGCAACTTACCGCGATCTGTTAGTATCGTTTCTCGAGGCTCACAAAAATATTCGCAAGCGAGGTATCAAATCTCGTGATGATGAAGAAGAAGGAAATCAAGCCGGGAATCTGGGTGTTCGAAATGAGCGGACGCGTCCAGATGGGCCCCGATTGCAAGCGAGTGGACCAGGAAGTCGAGGGTCACATCGAGAAAAAGGAAACGCGCATTATTTTCGACATGCGTGATGTGGACCACATCGACAGCGCTTTTGTCGGCCAAATTGTGAAATCGTTTTCGCGACTCTCGAAATCCGGCGGCACTTTGCGTCTTGCGGCGGTGCGAGGAATGGTCGAAGGCGTCTTGAACATGACGCAGGTAAATCGCGTCATCCAGATCTACCCCACAGCCGAATCCGCCTCCGAAAATTTCCCCGCCCCCAAATAAACTGAAAATGCAGTAAGCTCTCCGGCTAGCGGGCGGTCGCAGCATCAGCACTTCCGATTCGTCTGCCAACCGCGGCCGCTATCACACGCACCTCGTCCATCAGTCGTGCAAACTGTTCCGGAAAAATAGACTGTGCTCCGTCGGACAATGCTCGTTCGGGATCCTGGTGGACTTCAATCAGCAAGCCGTCGGCGCCCGCCGCAACCGCGGCTCGAGCCATCGGCGGGACTTTATCGCGGCGCCCCGTGCCGTGCGAAGGATCTGCCATCACGGGTAAATGGGAGAGCTGTTTGATCACCGGGATTGCGGCGATATCCATGGTGTTGCGCATGTAGGTATCGAACGTGCGAATTCCGCGTTCGCACAGAATCACGTTGTAATTCCCTCCGGACATAATGTATTCGGCGCTCAGCAGCAGTTCTTCAATGGTGGCCGCCATTCCTCGCTTCAGTAGTACGGGCCTGCTGTTTTCCCCGAGCGCTCGCAGCAAATGATAATTCTGCATGTTGCGCGCGCCCACTTGCATCACGTCCACATAGGGAAGCATGAGTTCAATCTGCGATGGGTCCATCACCTCGCTGACCACGAGCAATCCGTTCTTGTCCGCAGCTTCACGCAGCAGCTTCAATCCCTTCTCACCTAAACCTTGAAAGGAATACGGCGAGCTTCGCGGCTTGAATGCGCCTCCGCGGAGTAATTTTGCGCCGGCACGCGCTACACCCTGAGCGATTTCGTTAATCTGCTCCGCGGATTCCACCGCGCATGGGCCGGCGCCCACAATCACTTCCGTTCCGCCAATGGATACGTCTTTGCCCAATTCAACAATGGAGCCTTCCGGCCGGAAATTTCGCGACGCCAGCTTGAACGGATGGCTGATCCGTATGATTTCCTCTACGCCGGGCGCGGCCACTAAAGCTTCGAGTTCGCTCTGATGTTGTTCGCTTCTTCCCACCACACCGATCACGGTGCGTTCCTCGCCGCGGCTCATGTGCGCCTGGCAGCCACACTCTTTGATCCGTTCCACCACGTGATTGATTTGTTCTTCGGTTGCGCCCTGCGCCATATTGACGATCATGTTTGCTCCCTAAGTTACGATGCGTTGCCGATTTCACTCTTTGCTGAAACGTAAGAACCCAGAATGCGCACGTCAACTGCGAGCTTTGCGAGTTCTCCAAGTGCTGCCCTAACCTCCGGATCGCTCGCGGACGCTTGCAGGTCCAGATAAAACCGGTATTGCCATGGAAGCCCGCGAACCGGACGGCTTTCAACTTTCATCAAATTGATTTTTCGGCGGGCGAACGGCTCCAGGGCATAAAACAGCGCGCCGGGAACGTGAGCCAGCCTGAAAACCAAAGAAATTTTGTCCGCTCGTTCCACGGCGGCTTCAGTGACCGGCGCAAGAAGCACAAACCGTGTGTAATTTTCGGGATCGTCTTCCAAATGCTCGCGGAGAATTTGTCCTCCATAGATTTGTGCTGCGCGTTTACTTCCGATGGCTGCACGTTTTCGGTCTCCAGCCTGGACGATTTCGCGAACGCTTCCCGCGGTGTCGTCCGTCGCAATTCTCTTCAGAAATGGACGCGAGCTGAAAAATTGTTCGCACTGCGCTAAAGCCACCGGATGCGATTCCACAATCTTAACTTCATCGAATGTTGCTCCCGGCGGGCCGATCAAGTTGTGCTGCACGCGAATAATCACCTCGCCTACGATGGTCAGTTCGCTTTCTACGAGCAAATCCAGGGATCGCTGAACCGGTCCCGCCAGACTATTTTCGATAGGCGCCAAAATGTAATCCGCGGTGCCTTCAGCAATTGCGCCGAAAGCAGCGTCAAACGTCGGAAGCGGCACAAGAGATACTTCGTCGCCAAGCATCTTCACCGCTGCCTCTTCGCTGAACGCACCGCGCTCGCCTTGAAACGCTACCCGCATATCGCTCGCAATTCTCATGCGACGCTCCGCTTGCGCCGCTTTACACGCGCCTGCGTCGTCCTCGGCTGTTCTGCACTTGCATGCGCCTGATTACTTTTAAAACCTGCCACCGCTCCGTAACCGTAGCTTTCTTGAATGCGGATGGATTCATCGAGAATCAACTGGTAGATTTTTTCTACTGCCTCGCCGTCCAGCGGACCCGGATTTAGTTTTTTCATCCGTGAGAGAATCTCCTTCTCTCGGGCGGGGACGCGAAGCCGGATGCCAGCCTCTCCTTTCAGCTTTCCTACCTCCAGCGCAAACGCGGCGCGCACGTTCAACAAGTGCAGCAGTGTTGTGTCGATCGCGTCAATTTTAGTGCGCCAATCTCCGATTTTTAGTCCTCGCATCCCGTATCCTCCAAGTCTCGTTAGCACCCACGGCCGAGATATTTTCGTCTCGTACCTGGTTTGCGCTCGCGTCACAGAAGCTCGCGCCGAAAACCTCGCTTAAAACAAAAAAGCCGCGTCCTCTGTGGAGGGGCGCGGCCGGCGTTTCAAGACTTCTGCGGTTTGTGGCTATTTTCTTAAGTCATCCGCGCGCGTCTCGCCGGCCCGCTCCCCGTAAAAGGGAAGCGGTAAGTAAAGGCGAAACAGTAATAAAACAATTGCATGCGCGTTCCAATTTCCTTTCGGCCCCACTTATGCAACCGAGTTGTCACTATATCGAATGCTTCGCGAAGGCGTCAAGCGCTCGATTGTTAAATTCGCGTAATTTTGTCGCTATTGCGACGCGTTGCGCAAATTCTACTGTCGTTCGCCCACGCCAAATCGCAAGACGTCGCCTCACTGCGTGCAGGCGGCCTCACCGCGTTCCAGCGCTAGGTAGGCACCGTTCACGCGGTGTGGCTAAGTGCAGCCAAGGGAAGGCTGGACAAATCGAGTTCCACTTCATCTATGTAGCACCAGCCCCAGGTCTCGCCGGGCTCGAACGATTTCATGATGGGATGTTTGGTGTGATGGAAATGCTTGGTGGCGTGTTTGTTTTTCGACGAATCGCAGCAGCCCACATGGCCGCATTCCAAACATAGGCGCAAATGAACCCAGGCGTCACCCATCTTCAGACATTCCTCGCACCCGTTGGGAGTTTTCGGGGTCACCGCACGAATCTGATTCATATGCGTACAAGCCGCCATAACGTCCTCCTTTACCATCGAGACCATCGAGCCAGAAATTTCTGACAACTAAGTTTGCGCCAAATAACGGTGCACGAATGTAACCGCCATCGCGCCCTCGCCCACGGCCGAAGCGCACCGTTTTACCGAACCGTGCCGCACATCGCCTGCGGCGAAAAGGCCGGGCGTGCTCGTTTCCAAATAGAAAGGAGACCGCTCCAGCGGCCAATTATTGGGGTACTGGCCGCCCTGAGCCAGGTCCGGTCCAGTAACGAGATACCCTTCCGAGTCGCGGCAAATTCCAATATCTCTGGCCCAGTCGGTCTGCGGCTCTCCGCCCAAACACAGGAAGAGCCAGCGCGTGTCGAAAGTCTTTTCTTCACGCGTTTGATTGTTCCTCACTGTGACGGCGTGCAACATGTGCTCTCCATGCAAAGCGATCACTTCCGTTTTTGGCATTACTTCGATGTTCGGAGCTGAATGGATACGGTCCACCAGATATTGAGACAGCGTGCGCCGCAAACAATCGCCGCGAATCACGACGGTGACTTTTTTCGCAAACCGCGAAAAATACATGGCGGCTTGTCCCGCGGAGTTGCCGCCACCCACCACGACCACGTGCTCGTCTTTGCACAGTTCAGCTTCGCTGGCGCCTGCGCCGTAATACACGCCGACACCTTGAAAGGCGTCTTCTTTGTCCAAGCCTAGCTTGCGGTATTTCACTCCGGTGGCGCAGATGGTTGCGTGCGCCACAATCTTCGTGCCGTCGGCGAGGTAGCCAGTACCTTTGCCCGCATCAAATTCGCCGCGCACTCCTTCACGCAGCATCAGTATCTCGGTCCCAAAGCGACAAGCCTGCTCGCGTGCGCGTTTGGCCAAATCGGCGCCGCTGATTCCGTCAGGAAATCCCAAGTAATTTTCTATCTTCGAACTTGTACCGGCCTGCCCACCTACCACGGAGCGCTCGATCAACACCGTCTTCAAACCTTCCGAAGAGCCGTATACGGCGGCGCTCAGCCCGGCAGGGCCAGCGCCGTAAATCGCCAAGTCATATTCAGCCTTCGACGGATTGTGGTACCAACCCAGGCGCTCGGCAATTTGGCGTATGGTGGGGTTCTCCATGCGCGTCCCGTCGGGACAAATGCTGATTGGCAGCCTCGGGTCATTCAGTCCGTTCACGCCGAACTGGCGAGCCTGCTCTTCTGTTTTAAGTTCTACCCATTCGAAAGGCATGTCGCCGCGATTCAGAAAGTCGCGAATGGCGTAGGCCTTGGCGGATTCACTCCGCCCGACAATTTTAATGATCGGCGCTTTCTCTTGCGTATCTTCGCTCATGATTCCTTTGATGACCGGCTTACCGGTTCGGTCGCAACCTCAACCCAGGGTACATCTAGTTAGATGCACGGGGCTTGATCAAGTCGTCCAGATAGTCGGGCTTACTGTCGTCGCGTTGGAGATGCGGGTAGCGTTCGCCGTCGTGGTAATCGATGGTGCAGGTTTTGTAATACTCGTCGGAGATCACGAGCAGGACGATTGGATTCTTGGAGTCTTTGCTGGCTTTAATCGCGTCATTGAGAAGATCGCGAGTGTAGACGCGGCCATTCACTGCAACTACTTTCATGCCTGAAGTGATGCCGGCTTTGAACGCAAGGCCGCCGACGATGGAATCCATTACTGAACCGTCTTCGCCAACTTGCAGGCCGATGCTATATGCGTCTCCGGCGCCGCCGCGGCGTCCCGGCACTTTCGCAGGCCTCTCGTTGTACACAACTTTCCACCCGCCATTTTCGATGCCTCCGACGGGCGCATCGGGAGAAGTGGAGGTGAGTTTCTCGCGGAAATAACCGGCCCAATCGTGCGGTGCAATGCTGTTTAGGGCGGAGACTACTTCTTCGAAAGTATAAGTTTTTATTTCGGGGCCGTTGTTAGCGCCGCCGTGAAATAGATGAGCGAAATCGTCGATTGTTTTTTGGCCGTGGCTTTCGCGATTGATGATGGTGGCGACTTCCAGCCAGATCAGATCGCCTTCGTCGTAATAGTCGCTGCCGCGCTGCCAATTCAGCCAGCCTCGGCCGGATCTGAGCTGCCCGACGGCAGTGTCGAGAAGCGGACGCCAAGTCCGGCCGGGACGACCGGGACCGAGAGCGGCGGAGATGGAGGCGAGAACATCGTGATATTGCTCCTGCGTCCAAAGGCCGCTGCGGGCTGCGAGCATAGGGCCGAAATAATCCGTGAGGCCTTCGTAAACCCAGAGCAAATCGGTCTTCATGGGCACTTCATAATCAGGAGTAGTCAGGTCAGCAGGGCGGCGGAATTTTCCATTCCAAGAGTGCACGAATTCGTGGGAGAGCAAACCTCCGACGGAAAAGGCGCCGGTGGGCTCCAGCATAACGCGCTCGGGCAAGCGGCTATCATTTGATTCATGATGTTCGAGGCCGAAGTGCGCGACGTGATCGCTGAGCGTGAGCAGGAAATGATAATCACGGTAGTGTCGCGCGCCGAATAGTTTTCCGGATTCGGCAACCAAATTAATCATGCCGGCCTTAAGTTCTGGAGGCATAGCGAGTGCGGCTTCGCTGTCGGCAGCGAGATCGATTTCGTGGTGGATGGGTTCGCCGGGAGGAGTGATGTCGATGGCGCGATAGTATTCGCCGGAGATGACTGGTGAATCCACCAGGCGCTCGAGCGAGACGGGTTTGAAGGTGGCTTGATTTCCGGATTGATTAGCGATGGGGAGCGCGGTGCCGAACTTCCATCCATCGGGGACGATGAGTTTCGCTTCGTAGATGAGCTGATCGGCGGGAGTTCCAGTGGGATACAGAACATTCTGGTTCCAACTGATGACGTCGAGCTTGGCTGTGGCGGAAGCTCCGGCGGTGTAGGCTCCCGAAGCGGTGGGCTCGATGTAATCAAAGTCTATAACGAGATGATCCGCGCCTTCCGGAACGTCGACGTGGAAGGTGAAAAGATCGAGAAGATCGCGTTGCCACGGAGTCGTTTTGCCGTTCGCGGAAAATTTGAGGCCGCTAAGACTTGCGATGGGGCCATTCGGGCCATGTTCACCGGGAATCCACTTTGGATAGTAGAGGGTCAAAGGCCCTGGCTTCACCGGCATCACGATATGAGAGTGGACGAGCTTTATGGGAGCTTGGGTAGCGTCCACTGTGAGCGAAATCACTCGGCTGGATTGAGCCAGGAGCGTGGGCGCGGCCAAGGCGATAAAGATTATTAGAGCCAATGTGAGTCGCAGAAATTTTCGCGGCATTTACATTCTCCTCAGTGTTTGGCGGCATCGTAGGGGCCGCGGACCGCAGTTCGCGCCAGCATTGCGCAGCGTTTCGACGGATTCAACGCAGAACATATTACTAAAGGACTCGCGATTGAACACTAGAAGTTGAAGGAGGCTTGGAGGTAGATTTGGCGATTGGCTGCATTCGACGAAAAGGGGCCTCCGGCCAGGGCGTTGGAGACGCCAAAGAATCTTGAGAAGGATGCTTGGGGTGACTCCGGCGTCGGCGGGCTGAGCACGGCGCTGGGAGTGGCTAGATTCACGTCGTTGAACACATTGCGCGCGTTGACGCTCATGGTGAGGCTGTAGCGTTTCATTGTGCCTCCGCCTCCACCCCCGCCAGGGCCACCGCCGCCAAATGGGTTCGCACCTCCGCGCCCGCCACCCCCGCCCCCGCCGCCGCGTCCTCCGCCTCCGCCTCCGCCTCCGCCGCCACTTACGCCTTGACCTTTGCTCTCTGGACCGAAACCGAAAGTTTTCGCAAAACGGAGGTTCAGGGT
>Ga0182024_10020447_pt1 | contig 12099 bp, 12 predicted proteins | sample P32metaG_FD_120480 | JGI IMG/M metagenome (GOLD analysis project Ga0182024, IMG submission 120480) | Permafrost microbial communities from Stordalen Mire, Sweden - P3-2 metaG (Illumina Assembly) | ecosystem: Environmental > Terrestrial > Soil > Wetlands > Permafrost | place: Sweden: Stordalen... | reverse complement strand
CGCTGGCGGGATTCCTGGCCGCGTTGCGGCCGAAGCCGGCATCGGTGATGGCAACCGAGGCGGCCAAGAAGAAGTCGGCGTAGGACGCCGGTGACACGGAACATATTGGACTGCTACAGCGTACCTTCTATCGGGATGTAGGGTGTCGTGATGCAAAAGCCGCCAAGCGCCGGCACCTGGCGTGGCCTTCGCGGCTAAAACCGGACATGGGATAGATGCGACGCGCGAAGGCCACCTTTGCGCCATGGAGCGAACGACGATGCGAATGACGAAGAGCAGTTTTTTGGGGGCCTCTATCGCGCTGGCAGGATTTGCGATAACTCTTGCGGCGTCCCCGGCGCATGCCGATGACTGGAAGAAAACCTACCAGATCAGCGGACGGGCGAGCCTGTATGTCTCAACGGGTGACGGCGATGTGACCGTCACCGGAGGGGGCCAGAAGCAGATCGACGCTGAAGTCATATCCGACGGATATAAGATCGGCCCGAGCGACGTACAGATCGTCGAAAGTCAGAACGGCGATCACGTTTCGATCGAGGTGAAATTCCCGCACATGAATTGGCATATGTTCAGCGGGCACCGCTCATTGCGAGTCAACATTCGGGTCCCGCACGATGTGGACGTGGACGCGCGTACCGGTGATGGAAACATCGAAGCCACGAACCTGATGGGCAAATTGCAGTTTGATTCCGGTGATGGGAACGTCAACGCGAACAATATTCACGGCGAAATTCGCATGCACACTGGCGACGGGAGAATCGAGGGCACCGGATTCGATGGTTCGCTCGACGCGAACACAGGCGACGGGAGCATGCGAGTCGAAGGCCGATTTGATTCGCTGGAGTTGAAAACTGGAGACGGAAGCATCGATGCCAAGGTTGGAAATGGTTCTAAAGTCGCGAATTCATGGAACGTGCACTCGGGCGATGGTTCGATCACGTTGCGTCTGCCTGGTGATTTGAACGCCAATCTGGAAGCTCATACTGGCGATGGCAACGTCAACATGGATTACCCGATCATGATGTCAGGGACTCTCAGCCACGGATCGGTACACGGAAGGCTTAATGCGGGCGGCGGAACCTTCTCCGTAAGTTCCGGGGACGGTTCGATTCACATCGAGAAAATCTAAGACAGCTTTTGAATCAGAATTGCCGAAGGGCGATGCCCTGCTTATTACAAGAGCATCGCCCTTTGGCTTTTTTGTGCTCAATTGGCAGCAGAATGCCCGGCGATACTACATCATTCGATCGGCCCCGACTTTTTATGAATTTGAATCAATTTGCAAAATATGTCGCGGTGCAGCATTATGACTTGTTTTGTTTACGATGGTTGACGCGCCACTACTTCCTAGCAAAGCATCGCCACAACGTGAAGCTTGCTTGATCGCGAGTTTAAAACATCGCGGGCGAAGTGGCCGCGCCTGCTTGCAAATATCAAGATGTGGATCGTCGAAAAAATCTAAGAAAATGACCGGGGGATTGAATGCGCAGGCCTGTAACTGTTGCTCCGCCAAAAGGAAAACTCGGCATCCTGACGCCCGGAATAGGTGCGGTGAGCACAACCTTCATGGCGGGTGTGGAACTGGTGCGACGCGGCCATTCCGTGCCGGTGGGTTCTTTGACACAAATGGGAACCATACGGCTGGGTAAACGGACCGAAGGACGCACGCCTAAAATCAAAGATTTCATCAAGCTGGCGAAGCTAGAAGACCTGGTGTTTGGCGGTTGGGACGTATTTCCGGACGACGCCTACCAGGCTGCATCGAAAGCGGGCGTGCTCGATGCCAAAGATCTGGCTAAGGCAGAAAAGTTCCTGAAAACCATCAAGCCTATGAAGGCGGTTTTCGATCAGAATTACGTTAAAAATCTGCATGGCACGCATATTAAGAAGGGCAAGAACAAGTTTGACCTGGCCCAACAGCTTCGGCAAGACATCCGCGATTTCAAGAAGAAAAACAAATGCGACCGGCTCGTCGTGGTCTGGTGTGCTTCGACGGAAGTTTTCCTGAAACCCGAGGCGGTGCACAAGACGATCGAATCTTTCGAAAAGGGCCTGAAAGAAAATCACGCCGCAATCGCGCCGTCGATGATTTATGCGTACGCGGCGATCAGTGAGGGGGTCCCCTTTGCCAATGGCGCCCCAAACTTGACACTCGACATTCCGGCTTTAGTGGAATTCGCAAAAGCCAAAAATGTACCGGTGGGCGGAAAAGATTTTAAGACCGGTCAGACGTTGATCAAGACGGTCCTCGCGCCGGCGTTCAAAGCCCGCATGCTCGGTTTGAGCGGATGGTTCTCGACGAACATCCTGGGAAACCGCGACGGAGAAGTGTTGGATGATCCGGGGTCATTCAAAACGAAGGAAGAGTCGAAGCTCGGTGCCGTGGAGCATATTTTGCAGCCCGAATTGTATCCGGAGTTATACGGCAAGATTTACCACAAGGTCCGGATCAATTATTACCCTCCGCGGGGCGACAACAAGGAAGGCTGGGACAACATCGATATTTTCGGTTGGCTCGGCTATCCGATGCAGATCAAGGTGGATTTTCTTTGCCGCGATTCGATCCTCGCAGCGCCGATTGTGCTGGACCTGGCGTTGTTTTTCGACCTGGCCAGCCGTGCGGGGATGCGTGGCATCCAGGAATGGCTAAGCTTTTATTTCAAATCGCCGATGTGCGCGAAAGAGCTTTATCCGGAGCACGACCTGTTCATTCAACTGATGAAGTTGAAGAACACGTTGCGTTGGATGGTTGGCGAGGATCTGATCACCCATCTCGGCTCTGAGTATTACGACTAATCAGAATCAACATCTCGCGCGGCCGGGAGTGCGGGCAGGAAAACGGGAAATAGCAAAGCGCGGATACAGAAAACGGCAGAGAGAGATTGCTCCGCCGTTTTTGTTTGTGCGCCGACTAAAACTGGTTCCAAAGGAACTGGTTGTAAACTTCGTGGTGATACTGCACTTCGGGAACTTTAACGAATGTACCGAGCAGGCGCGAACAGCGGTCCGCAGAGGCTTGTTTTAGATCCGCGTACCGTCCCTTCACATCTGCGCCCAGAAGTTTGGTGGTCCACTCCGCGGAGCGGAAGTGGTCGATCGCAGTGTAAATGTTGTCCGGCAGATATCGCTCCGCTTGACGCAGGTTCTTAATCTTCGCAGTGTCGCCATCGAGGCCGGATTTGAATATCGAATACATGACCATGTAAGGATTGGCATCGGGCGCGACGGAGCGCACTTCCACTCGCGAGCTTTTTTCGTTGCCGATGGGAATGCGGATCATCGAGCCACGGTCGACGGGCGACGCCTTAATCTGGTTCGGTGCTTCGAAGTGCGGATCGAGGCGGCGATAGGCATTAACGCTGGAATTGAGCATCAGGCAAATGTCGTTTGCGTGCGTCAGAATGCGATCGATGAACGACCAACCCGCTTTGCTCAGCTTTTCTTCGCCCTTGGGATCCCAAAATGTATTCTTCTTTTCCTTACTGATGGAAACATTGGTGTGCATCCCGTTTCCATTCACACCCACCACCGGCTTAGGCAGAAAACTGGCAGTCAGGCCCATGCGGGTGGCCACCTGACGGCAGATCAGCTTATAAAGCTGGATCTGATCCGCAGCGGCGACAACCTCCCCGTAGCCATAATTGATTTCAAATTGTGACGGCGCTACTTCCGGATGATCTTTTTCGTTTTGGAAGCCCATGGCGCGTTGCACTTCTGCACTGGTGTCAATGAACGTGCGCAGCGGATCGCCGGGCAACGAGTGGTAGTAGCCGCCGGTGTTTACGTATTCGAACTTCCCCGTTTCGCTGTAGCGTGCCTCGGCGTCGGCGCCGTTGAAGAGGAAACCTTCGATCTCATTGGCGGCGTTCAGCGTGTAGCCATGTTTTTTGTGCGCTTCCTCCGCAAACGCTTTGAGCACTCCGCGAATGTCGGCGTTGTACGCTGAGCCGTCCTTGTCGATAACCTCGCCGAACACTAGAACTTTACCGGAGCCAAAAACATCCGATGGAGCGTGGTAAAAAGCGCTCCAGTCCATGGACAGGCGCAAATCGCTCTCACGTTGCGCAGTAAACCCGCGAATAGAGGAACCGTCAAAGGTGAGGTTGTCCCAGCTCTTGATGAGAAACTTCTTGTCATAATCCAGCATGTGCAGCCGGCCTTCGAGATCGCTGAAGAGCACAGTGACAGCCTTGATGCGCTTTTCATCCGTAAGATATTTAATCCGCTCTTCCTGAATCTTATGCGCCGCAACGCGATTCCTGCGCTGCTCCTTGATTTTCAAGTTCATCTCTTCGAGTTCATCATACGGAATCGCCAGGAAATTTCGAAGGTCGGTCGTCATTAGGCTCCTCAACAATGATCAGTCTCAAACTTGGACCCGAGCTTGGCCACCCGCGATTGCGAATTACGGGCCGTAGCGTATCGCGCAGTGCTTAGGAGCGTCAAATCCCAAAATGGCGGCAGCCAACAAGATTTTGGATGGATCAGATAACAAATTCTTACAACTGCGGCGGTTCGGAATGCCGTCTTATCTCTCGAAAATGGAAGAAAAACAGTCATTCCCATTGGAACCTGCCGATAAGCTCGGCCGTGTCTAGCACGTGGTCTTTCACTGCAGTTTCAAGGTCGCCAATATTTCCCTTGGCTTTCAGGCTGGGAACGTAGTCCAGTGCATAAAGTTTGAAAAAATAGTGATGCACCTTGCCGGGGTCGGGACATGGCCCGCGGTAGCCAACTTTGCCGGCCGAATTCTTGCCTTGTTTGGATTTGTCCGGAAGATTTGGCTTCGTAGCGATGCCCTCTGGCAAGGAGCGCGCGGATGCAGGAATCGCGTAAATCAGCCAGTGCACCGCGGGTGTTGCGGCCGAGGCGTCTGGATCATCCACGATGAGCGCGAAGCTTTGCGTCCCGGCCGGCGGTTCGGTCCACGCCAGTGCCGGTGAAACATTTCCGCCAGAGCACGAATATTTCGAGGGTATGGCGCCATCCGCCTCAAAGGCCGTAGTGGTCAGTTGAAAGCCGGTCACAGTGTGTTTGGAAGCTTGCGGAACCTGCGCAAAAGTAAGAACGGATTGCAAAAATAACGACACTAGAGATAGCCCTGTAACTCCGAGGGAGAACAGCGCTACTGCGCTCCGGCGAGAATACGTTTCTGGAGAATCATAGCCCACGCTGGCCTCCGGTTTACCCACCGCTCAAATATGCTACGGGCGCAGACCATCTCCGTCAAGGTTAAGCCAGGACGCGTCTGGAGACTGATGATATGGAATAAGGTCCCACAGACCCGCCGGAAACAGATGTCGGCGCTTGCGTGTACCGGGGTACATTGGTACACTACTCTAGGAGGTAAGCATGAAACAGCCGAGTTACCTTGTCGAACGCGTGCAAACCGGTGTGCGCATGGAAAAGCGACTGCTGAAAGTCCTGAAGGGTTTTGCCGAGCTGCGTGACATAACGCTCGGAGATTTGCTCGAAGGCATCGTCTTGCACGCCTTTGATGGGAAGTTTCCCTTCCAAAAAGATTCCCTTCGTCGCATTCGGGAACTCAAGAAGTTCTATGGCCTGAAACTGAGTTCGAGGGCCAGCCACCGCATGCAAGAAAAGAAAATCCATCCCCCGCGCAGGACGCCTCGGACGAAAGTGCGAGCAAAAACAATGTCCTCCAAGCGCGGGCGCAAAGCGAGGGGCGGACGATGACCGGCCAAACATTGGATCGCGCCATAATCGCTTTGCGCTGGACGCTCGGCGTCGTCATCGCCGCGGAATCCGTCATCACCGCCTGGACGGCCTATCCTGAAATTCACGCGACGGGATCTCACGCCGCCGCGCATGCCTGGATTCGCTTGATGTTGGGGGGCCTCGAAGGCGTCGGCGCGATCATGCTGTTGATTCCGTGGTCCGCACTGATAGGTGGGTGGATACTCATCGCCGTATTTTCGCTTGCAATTCTGTTCCACGCGATGCAGGGACAATTTAATATGGGCAATTTGGTTATTTACGCCGCCGGAACCGTGGTGTGCATGGTCCGTCTACAGATTTCAAAATTCGAGGACTCGCGTGCGCGATGACGAGCTACTCATGAAGTTCGAAGATAGGTCGCTCCCCATAGGCTGCTTTCACCACGAAGAGCACGTTCGAATCGCATTCCTGTACCTGAAACAGTATCCCGTGCTGGAAGTCTTAGGACGATTCCCTACCGCGCTACGGAGCTACGCATCCGCGCATGGAAAAGATGGCCTGTACCACGAAACGATTTCGTGGACATACATTTTCATCATTCGCGAACGAATGTCCGCTACCAGCCGGGCGGCGACTTGGGAAGAATTTAAGGAACAAAATGCCGATCTGTTCTGCAAGCCGGCAAAGCTTCTGGAAAAATATTACAAGGCCGAAACACTGGCCTCGCCTATCGCACGAACCGAGTTCATTATGCCTGATAAGGCTGTTCCACGCGGCGCCGACTAGACTTCCCTCCTGATTGTTTCGCCTCGATGATACGAATAGCAGTCCGCGCGGACCTTCCGGTTTGCCTAGAGACCGGCAATTGATTGTGCTACTGTAATTTGTTTGAAAACGGTACGGAATTAGCGCCACGCAAGCCCGGCAGCGGCAATGGAGATCTGAGGCGATGAAGAGTTCGTATAATGGCATGGCAGTTCCTTCCAAGGGGTCGCCGATCGAATACACGAAAGATGGAATGTTCCAAGTCCCGGATCATCCCATAATTCCCTTCATCGAAGGCGACGGGACGGGTCGAGACATCTGGACGGCGTCGCGCCGGGTATTCGATGCAGCGGTGGAAAAAGCCTATGGGGGCAAGCGCAGCGTCGCGTGGCTCGAAATTTTCGCAGGAGAGAAGGCCTTTCGGCAATTCACAGAGTGGCTCCCGCAGGAAAGCGTCGACGCAATCAGGGATTTTCGAGTGGCCATCAAAGGCCCACTTACAACTCCCGTCGGGGGCGGTATCCGATCGCTCAACGTCACGCTGCGCCAAGTGTTGGATCTCTACTCGTGCGTGCGGCCCGTTCGGTATTTTGAGGGAGTGCCTTCGCCCGTCCGTGAGCCTCAGCGTATGAACGTGGTGATATTTCGCGAAAACACTGAAGACGTTTATGCGGGAATTGAGTGGCGCTCCGGATCTGCGGAAGTTAAGAAGCTGATTGGGTTCCTGAATGACGAGATGCTGAAAGGCACCACCAAAAAGATCCGCGAAGATTCCGGTATCGGAATCAAACCCATGTCGCCGTTTGGAACTAAACGCCTGGTGCGCCGCGCAATTGTCTATGCGCTGGAAAATCAGCGCACGGTGGTCACGCTGGTGCATAAGGGAAATATTCAGAAGTTCACGGAAGGGGCGTTTCGGGATTGGGGATATGAGCTGGCGACCCAGGAATTCCGTCCATACGTGGTGACCGAACGCGAAAGCTGGATTCTTGACAATAAGGACAAGAATCCGGACATGAGGGTAGAGGCGAATTCTGCGTCGATTGAACCTGGACTCGATCAGGCAACCGATGACTTCAAAAAGCAGCTGCACGCCGAAGTGAAGCGGACGCTCGATACTCTGTATGAATCGCATGGTAACGGCAAATGGAAGAAGAAAATCCTGATTAACGACCGCATAGCCGATTCGGTTTTTCAGCAAGTCCTGACGCGAGCCGACGAGTATCAGGTATTTGCAACTCCCAACCTGAATGGTGACTACCTCTCCGACGCCTGCGCGGCGCAGGTTGGCGGGCTCGGAATGGCCCCGGGTGCAAACATTGGCGACGGATTCGGCGTCTTTGAGGCGACACATGGGACCGCGCCGAAATATGCGGGCAAGGATGTAATCAATCCGAGTTCGGTTATGCTTTCGGGCGCAATGATGTTCGACTTCATGGGGTGGAAGGAAGTCTCCCAGCTGATCGAAATTGGCATCGCTCGCACGATCCAGCAGAAAAAAGTGACCTATGACCTGGAGCGGTTGATGCCTGGCGCGACCAAACTGAAAACTTCCGAGTACGCTACGGCGATTATCCAGAATATGCTGGCTTCGGTCGGCGCGGACTAACCGCGGCAGTACCTGAAGTTGGCGATTCGATTTTTAAAAACAAATAATGTCGCGGGGGACGGAATGCGTAAGAAAGTGACGGTAGTTGGTGGCGGATTTGTAGGGTCGACGACGGCGCAACGCATTCATGATGCGGACTTGGCCGATGTGGTTCTCACTGACATTTTGGAGGATGTGCCGGCGGGGAAAGCCCTGGATATGGCGGAATCCGCGGCAGTCATCGGATCCAATTCGCAAGCATCGGGGATTTCGACGGCGTCTGGGAATTACGCCGGCACGGAAAACAGCGACATCGTCGTAATCACCGCGGGTTTCCCGCGCAAGCCCGGAATGAGCCGCGACGATCTGCTGAAGAAAAACTTCGATGTGATCAAGGCTGTGGTCGAAGGAATCGTCAAGCTCTCACCGAATGCAGTTTTAATTATCGTCACTAACCCGCTGGACGCCATGGCGCAGGCGGCATTTCGCCTCAGCAAATTTCCGAAGGCGCGCGTGATTGGAATGGCGGGTGTATTGGATTCGGCGCGCATGAGCACGTTCGTGGCGCGCGAGTTGGGCGTGTCCGTGGAAAACGTGACTTGCTTCGTTCTGGGCGGGCATGGCGACGACATGGTTCCGTTGACGCGTTACTCGACCGTCGCAGGGATTCCCCTCCCTGAACTGATCGCCAAGGATAAGCTCGACGCGATCGTCACCCGCACGCGCAAAGGTGGCGCGGAAATCGTCAACCTGCTGAAGACCGGTTCGGCGTATTACGCGCCGTCTGCTGCTACGTTTGAAATGGTCGAAGCAATTCTGAAGGACAAAAAGAAGATTTTGCCGTGTGCGGCATATTTGGAAGGCGAATACGGAATGAACAGATTGTTCGTGGGCGTTCCGGTGAAACTCGGCGCGGCCGGAATCGAACAGATCATCGAGATCAAATTGTTACCGGAAGAAAAGGCCGCACTGGAGAAGTCGTCTGCTTCGGTGCGAGAACTTGTCACGATTCTCGGAGTTTAGGACCGGGTGGCGCTGACATTGGAGAGCGATTTTGTCGGGCAAAAGCGGTCTTCTGTCGGGATGACAGCGGGAACCGAGCGGCGAGAAACAGCGCCGCTTCAGCGATGGCACCCTGAAGGGTGCCGCTACGAAATCCGGATCCTACGTCGCGCGCTCCCAGGTCAGGCACGAATTGCTCGCTGCTAAATCTTCCACGGGTGTGAGCGCGAGTTGATTTCCGGAAAATCGGTAAGCGCGAGCAAAGTCCTTGCCGACATCACCGGGACGGAGGCTTCCTTCGAGGTGGTGGGTGATGATTCCCCGTTCTTCGTCCACTTCCCAGGTTCCGTAGTATGCGTAATACCCTTTATAGGCGACCTGGACTTCCTTGGCAGGCGGAAAGGCCGGACCACCCGCCGAAACAGGCCGGGGATTCCGCATGATCTGTACCGCGACATGGCTATCAGCGTCATACATCAGCATCCCTATGGGCCGATCTCCAAATAGGCGCGATTCAGCGGACTCAATCGAAACCAGCCTCCACGTTCCCACAAATTGACTGCGAATTCCTTTACCCGCGGATGAGCTGGAAGTGGTGTTTTCGCTTCGAATCATTCGAGCGCGCCTTTGAATATATCTTTAGTTTTTTTACTACCGCTCACCAACTGTGTCAATGGCCGGCAAAACGGTAACAGTTTAAGGTACAACCTCGAGTTCATCGGTTCAATACCCGTGTCGAGTCGGCGAATCGGCCATGACATTCCACAATGCGAACAATTTACTCTGGTAAAATTAGGTTGGAGCTAGCTCTAGGCGATGGACTTTTTTGGGCGAAAAAAGGGGAAACCCGTACGCCGTAAAGGGGACGCGCAGAAGCGCGTAAACGCGGCGGTTTTCTCAAACACACGCAAATTCGCCTCCGAACAAACCGTCGAGCATCGGCTAACTCAGGACCTCTCTCGCGCTGAAACGCTTGCCAACATGCTGGCGCAAAGCCGGGCCGCACGTGTTGTGGAGGTCGCGGATCTGCTGGCGGCCATGTACATCTACGACTGGGAACGCCTTTCGAAATACTGGGAAGATCAGGATAAAATCGAAGAGTATCTCCAGCAGATTTGCCGAATCAGCCCGCAACGCTGGCATCATTGGATTCAGTTTTACGACGGGCAGAGGCACGAAAACGAAGATGCGGGCCCGTGGAAATGGTTGCGCCCGTCAAAGGAAGTTACGAGCGCCAATAAGGACTTGGCTCCGTCGGCGGAACTACGCGCGATCTTTCAACGAGCCAGAGAGGTGGCGCCTGCGCATGACCTGCTCGAAGATCGCATGATCCCGATACTCACATGTGAATGTGTTTTGCTCGCAATGGCACAAAAAACCGATTCAGAAATTGGGCATCGCTTGATTTCCTCGGGAATCGATATTGCGGGGCTCGAACAGGCTGCTCGAAATCCACGACACGCCCCGCTGCACTGAAAACCCCGTCCGTATTTTTAGGCGGACAGTTTCAAATAATCATTTTAAATCTTGGCCAGAGGACTGCCAGGGGCTCGCGGGGCTTGCGGCAGATATAAACGTGGACGTCGCGTTCGGCGATTGCCGAGTAACGACTCGTAATTGTGGTTACGAATTGAGATTCGGCAAAGAGGGATTGGAATTCGTCAGCGCGTTCGCCGAACACGATGACGCACTCGCCGGTGTAATCGCGCGGCCCCCAATAGAAATAGCTGTTGTGGCCACTAATCGATTTAGGAATGCCCAAAGCTGGCCCGTAAACGTCGATTGCGCCCGCTTCACCGTAATTGCCGGCCAGGATTGCGCAACCCTGCTGTTCGCCCGGCGGCAAGCTGTGGTAGACGTGCGCAACCTTGCGCGCCATATTGTCCCATCCGAACATATCCGAGTAGAGCTGGGTTAACTCCACCGGCGCATCGCGTTCCGTTTTTACGTGGCGGGCATACGGAAGCAAATTCGAATATGCGATGAACTTGTCGACGGGGAGCAACGGAACGCCAAAGGGCAAAGTTACCAAGCCCACGATGACGAGCAGGGCGGCGTAGACAACAGCCAGCCTCATGCGATTCGCTGTTACGAAGCAATTGCCTAACGCGACTCCTCCCGCGGCCAAAAGAACCGGGTAAACAGGTACCACATAGTAGGACTTTCCACCGAAACCGATGAAAATCGCCATCACGAAGATGTACGTCCAACCTAGAAATCGAAAACGATTCCCTTCCGTTCCTGCAAAATACCAGCATAGGCCGGCCAGCCATACGGGTAACGCCAGTGGCTGAAGGAATAAAACTTGCTCGAAGATAAATTCGAGAGCTGAAATGTGCAGAATTTTAAATTCTTGACCGTTACGAACGACTTCTATTTGCGGCCAACCGTGGCGTGCCTCCCAGATTAAATTGGGAAGGAAAATTACGAACGCCAAGGCACCTGCTAGCCAAATCCACCGCGACGAAAAAACTCTGGCGTGGCCGGAAATCAGCAAGCCGGCTACGATAGCGAATCCGAAGACCAGCATGGTGTGCTTGTTCAGCAGGCCGATACCCACGAGTACCCCGAAAGCGAGCCACAAGCGGGGATCAGCGCCCTTAACGATGCGGATTGCAATCCACGCGCACAGGAGCCAGATTAGCGGCTCGAAGGCATTCATGGAAAGGAAGCTGTCGAATGCTAGATAGATGGGGGCAAACAAAACTGCCAACGCCGCCAGGAATTCCGCGAACACGCTACCGCCTAGCTCGCGTGCCAAGCGCCCCGCGCAGTACACGATGGCTGCGCCAGCAAGGGCCGGAAAGAGCCGGGTGGCGAAGAGTGAAGTACCAAAAAGATGCCGGGTGAGCCAAGCTACGAAGGCAATCAGAGGGGGCTGATCGACGTAGCCCCAAGCCAGATGTTCGCCACACGCGATGTAATACAATTCATCGCGAAAGTAGCCGTAATGGTTGATCCCCGCAAACTGAATCAAAAGTTTGCAAACCGCGAGAAACGCAAGAAGCAGACCCGAATTGCGAAACGATCCGGGAACTCTAAGAACAACGGCTGGAGCACCTGGT
>Ga0182024_10020446_pt1 | contig 12099 bp, 9 predicted proteins | sample P32metaG_FD_120480 | JGI IMG/M metagenome (GOLD analysis project Ga0182024, IMG submission 120480) | Permafrost microbial communities from Stordalen Mire, Sweden - P3-2 metaG (Illumina Assembly) | ecosystem: Environmental > Terrestrial > Soil > Wetlands > Permafrost | place: Sweden: Stordalen... | reverse complement strand
TCACAATCAACCCGTTGACTCCTCGCGGACCACTCAGGGCTCCGCAATTCGAACAGGTGACGGTGGAGTATCTCTCGTCCCTGACTTCAAAGCTTCTGGCCGCGTGCTCGCATTTATATGCCAAAAACCTCTTGAGCGTCCCCCAGCCCGAATCGAGCACGGATTTCGCCATCCGTGTTTTGACGAGCTTCAGACTACTCACGTCACCGACGACGATTTTCTGATATCGATCGACCATCTTCCTGGAAAACTTATGCAAGGCATCCGCCCGGCATCGTGCGATCTTGCGATGGATGCGCTTGGCTTGGCGCTTATGGCCACGGCGCTGGGCTGAGGCAAGCTTGTCGGCAAAGCGGCGCGTCCAGCGACCCGCTTCCAGGTAGTCCTCGTCGCTTGTGACCGCAATGGTTTTAAGCCCCAGATCAATGCCCACCTCCTCCTGAGGCGCGACGGTGCACTCAGCCTCAAACTTCACCGGCAGACACAACCACCAGTCGCCGACCGCATCCTGCGCGAACTCACCGCCCTGCCACTTCACCCCCTCCAGACGCTCCCGTTCGAACACCCGCAGACACTTGCCGGCAAACCGCACACCCCGGCCTTTGCGCTTCAGACTCGCTGCCTTAAATGGGATCCACCCGAGAGAACGCTGGGCGCCACGACTCACGCGCCACTTCAGTTTCAGTTTCTTGGCGGCCTTGCGCTTCTGGGCGTAGTGATTGCACACCGACTGAATCGTATCGGCGCCGATCTTCTCAAAGTACTCCGTCGCGCCGGCCGTGAGTCCGCATAGGTCAAAACCTTCGAGCCATTTACGCTTCAAGTCCGTGCGGGTGGCAGCCTTCAGGCTCGTTTCATTGCAGTAGTTGAAGACCGCATTCACTTCTATTGCCGCAGCATTAAGCCACGGATAGGCTTCAGAACGAACCTTCAAGCGAAGAGTGCGTATGAGCGAGCGAGCGTGAGGGCGGGTGAGATCGGGTGACTGCATGGCCCTGTCTGAGTTTTGCCAGAGATCTGATCCCATCAGACATGGTGCGGACGTGACAAGATCCAATTTCCAGCGATTTGCATCAGGTATTGACCTTGCGCTTCCATCCGAAAAGAGCTAGCGCCGCTGGCCGACAGTATAAGAAAGCGCAGCGTACGAATGTGCGTAACCGAGGTGACGTGAGTGGCCTCGCTCACTCCCACTGGCGTTCTCGCTCCACTTCCGTTGCGCAATTCACGGGTGGGTCGAATCGTCCTTGTTTCTTCGTCGTTCTGCCTACGAGTCGCCCGCGGCACTCTTGCTGGGCGCCGTGGCGGGCGCGCCGCTTGCGCCGTTTCTCACTCGACACCTGCGGCAGCGCGCCGCGGCCCTTGGAATGACTGCGGTATAGCTTGACCTGACCGCACTCCTGCGCCGAGCATCACAATGCACACCGACTCGTTGAACCCTCGGGCGATGGTCGCAAGTTCTCATGCATGAGTTTTTTGGCGCCGCGGAACTCGATGCCCTGCGCTTAAGTTTGGCCGTTGCCACGCGCAGCGTGCTGTGGAGTTTACCGCTGGCGGTCCTCGTCGCCTGGCTCCTGACGCGTGCGCGCTTCCACGGACGCATGCTCTTCGACGCCTTCGTGCACCTGCCCCTGGTGCTGCCGCCGGTTGCCGTGGGCTACGTCCTCCTCGTACTGTTCGGCACCCGCGGACCCTTCGGCCGCTGGCTGTATGAGCACTTCGCGATTGAGCTCGCCTTCAGTACCAACGGCGCGGCGCTTGCAACCGCGGTCATGACTTTTCCGCTCATGGTGCGCGCGATTCGCATCTCCCTCGACAATGTGGATCGCGGTCTTGAGTCCGCCGCGCGCACCTTGGGAGCGGGCGCGCTCGATCGCTTCGCGAGCATCACGCTGCCGTTGATGCTCCCGGGGATTCTCGCCGGCGCCGTGATGGCATTTGCCGCGGGCCTCGGAGAGTTTGGCGCCGTCATCACCTTCGTCGCCAACATTCCCGGCCGCACCCGCACGTTGTCGCTGGCGCTGTACACGGCGATTCAATCGCCGGCGGGCGATGCGCTCGCAGTGCGCCTGGCCATCATCTCGTTTGCACTGGGATTTGCGGGCCTCCTGATCGCTGAATGGCTGGCGCGGCGCGTGCGCCGCTGGCTCGGGCGCTGATGCTCACCGTCACCATCGCCACGCGCCGCGGTGCCTTTGCTCTTGACGTTGCATTTCAGGCGCCGACGCCGGGAATTGTGGCGCTCTTCGGCCGTTCCGGAGCGGGCAAGACGAGCGTCGTTGAGATCCTGGCGGGACTGCTCGAGCCTGACTCCGCGGAGGTTCGCCTCGATGAGCGGGTGCTGATCGACACCCGCTCCGGATATGCACTGCCCGCAGAGCGGCGCCGCATCGGCTACGTGTTTCAGGATGCGCGCCTTTTCCCACATATGAACGTGCGCGGCAACCTGCGCTACGGCCTGAAGCGCACGCCGGCGGGGCCGCATGCCATCAGCTTCGATGCGGTCACCGAACTTTTGGGGCTTGCACCGCTCCTCGCGCGGCGTCCCTATACCTTGTCGGGCGGCGAGCGACAGCGGGTGGCATTGGGACGCGCGCTCCTCTCGCAACCCGAGCTTCTGCTCCTTGATGAGCCGCTCGCCTCACTCGATGCGTCGCGCCGCGCCGAGGTGCTGCCGTACTTCGAGGCGCTGCGCGACAGGCTCTCCATTCCCATGGTGTATGTGAGCCATCAGTTCGAAGAGGTGCTGCGTCTCGCCGATCACGTGGTGCTGATGGAAGCCGGCCGCGTCGTAGCCGCGGGCGGTATACACGAGATGAGCCTGCGGCCGGAGCTCGCCGCCGTTGTGGGCTCGGACTCCGTGGGCGCCGTCCTTGAGGGAGTGATCTGCGAAGCCGATGCGGCCCGCGGGCTCGCGCGGCTCAATTTCGGCAGCGGCACGCTCCTCGTCGCCTCTGCCGATGCGCGCGTCGGCGCGCGCGCGCGCGTGCAGCTCTTCGCAAGCGATCTCATCCTGGCGACGCACCCGGCGCAGGGTTTGAGCGTACGCAATTCAATTGCCGGCGTCGTGCAGGACATCCGCGAGGATGACAACGAGGGTCAGCTGGTGAGGGTCGACATCGGCGGCGCGAGCGTGCTCGCGCGGGTCACCCGCGATGCGCTTGAATCACTGGCGCTGCAGGTGGGTTCGCCCGTGTGGGTGCTGGTCAAAGCGGTTTCGATGCGCAGCCACGCGCTCTAGAGAGGCCAGGACTCCAGGCGCGCAACGAAGGCCTGCAGGAAGCGATTGGCGTCGGCGCCATCCAGGACCCGGTGATCGATGGTGAGTGTCACGTAGCATTTCGAGCGCACGACGATGCGCTCCACACCCGCCTCCTCGATCACTGCCGCGCGCCTTTCGAGCTTGCCGATGCCGAGAATGGCCGACTGCGGCTGATTGATGACAATGGGTGCTGCGAGGAGGCTGCCGCTCGTGCCGTGATTCGAGAGCGTGAAAGTGCCGCCGCGCAGGGCAGCCGGCGTGAGTTCGCGTGCACGCGCGCGCGCAACGAGGTCGTTGAGGCCCCGTGCAATGCCAAATAGGTCGAGCGACTCCACCGCGCGCAGCACCGGAACAATCAACCCGCCGCCCTCGATCGCGGTAGCGACACCAATGTTCATCGTCTCGTAGATCTCGAGCGCATCATCACACCAGCGGCTATTCGCCTCCGGTACGGCGCGCAGGGCATCGACCGTCGCAGCGACGAAATAGGCGCTCAAGGTGAGCGCGGTGCCGCGCGCTTCAAAGCTCGCACGCTCTTTTGCGCGATGGGCGTTGACCGCGCTCATGTCCACTTCAAAGACGCTCGTCACGTGCGGCGCGGTATGGAGCAGGCTCTGCACCATGTGTTCGGCAATGCGCTTGCGCATGTGCGAGTGCGCTACGCGACGCAGCGGCAGTGCATCAGGCGTCGCTGCCGCGGGCGGGAGTGGAGCGCTTGCCTTATTGCGCCGCGCCTCCACGGCCTGCATGACATCCGCCGCCGTGATCCGACCCGCCTGGCCTGACCCCGCCACCTCGTTGAGGGTAAGTCCATGCTCGGACACGAGGCGGCGCACCGCCGGACTTAACTGATCGCGCGCGCTGCGCGCGCTCGCATCCTCGCGCGATGTGGCTGCGCCGCCGGGAGCGGGGTGCGGGGCGTGCGCCACGGGTGCAGCGGCTGCAGTCGCGTCGAGCTCGATGTGCCCGAGGAGATCTCCGGCGGCCACCTCTGCGCCCTCACCCTTCAGGATCTGCCGCAGTACACCGCTTGCGGGTGCGGGAATCTCCACGGTGACTTTGTCGGTTTCGAGCTCCACGAGGGGCTCGTTTGCCGCCACGCGCTCGCCGGGCGCCTTCAACCAGCGTAGCACCTGCGAACGGGTACCTTCGCTCTCCTCCGAAGGCGCGCGCACATCAAATAAGGCGCTCATGCCTGCGCGGTCCGCTGCAGAGCGGCCGCAATGCCCTGCACGCTCGGCAGGGCGGCTTCGAGCAGGATGGGACTGTGGGGACTCGGGATATCCGGCATGGCAAGTCGTTCAATGGGTGCGTCCAGATCGAAGAATGCCTCTTGGACAAGGGTTGCGGCAATCTCCGCGCCAAATCCAGCGGTGAGAGTGTCCTCGTGCACGATGAGGCAGCGACGCGTCTTTTTGACCGAGGCGAGCGTCGCCGCGCGGTCCCAGGGCGAGAGCGTACGCAGATCCAGGATCTCGGCATCGACCCGCGATGCGGCCACGGCCAGCTCGCAGCGCTCGACCATGGCCCCCCAGGTAATGACGCTGAGCTCGCCTCCGGCACGCACCAGGCGTGCCTCGCCAAACGGCAGCACGTAGGCATCGCCCGGGTAGGGGCGGCGCGCCGATGCGCCGTCGAGCATGGCGCGGTGCTCAAAGAAGATCGTCGGATCATTGCCGCGCATGGCCGAGCGCAGCAGCCCCACCGCGTCCTGCGCATTCGAAGGCACCGCCACGCGCCAGCCGACGCCGTGCACCCACGCCACCTCATTCGTCTGGCTGTGCCACGGATCGCCGCATTTGAAGAATCCGCCCGGAATGCGCACCACGATGGGCGCGGCGAAGCGGTTATTGGTACGCCAGCGCAGCGTGCCGCAGTCGTTCAGCTGCTCTGCCGCCGGCTCGGCGTATTTGCGAAACTGGATTTCGGCCACGGGAACGAGGCCCGCGAGGGCCATGCCCACGGCGCGGCCGATGATGCCCTCTTCCGAGAGGCTGGTGTCAAACACGCGCGCGCGCCCGTATTTATCCTGCAGACCGAGGGTTGCGCCGTGCACGCCGCCCTTGGGGCCGACGTCTTCGCCAAATACGAGGAGCCGTGGATTGGTGGCAAGCTCGACGTCGAGTGTGCGGCGGATCGCCGTCAGCATGTTGATGCGCGCAGGCTCGGGCGCCGGGGCTGTCGATGCGGCGGGAAACTCATGCCCTTCAGGTGCAATACCACCCTGCCGCTGCAGTGCGCGCGCGCCGCCTGCTTCGGGCTCGCAAAACACGTGCCGCTGCAGGGAGTCGGGCGTAGGCGTGGGCAGCGCAAGCGCGCCCGCGACCGCCTCTTCGACATTCCTGCGCGCCGTGCGCTCGATGTCGAGCCACTCGGCCTCGCTCATATGCGCCGGGACGGCAAAGCGGCGCAGCTCATCGAGCGGGTCGCGCGCGCGCTCGCGGGCGAGAAGCTCGGCAGACTTATAGGCCTGGGTGTCCTGTCCGGAGTGACCCGATAAGCGCGGCACGGTGAGTCGCAGCAGGACCGGACCCTGCCCCGTGCGCACGAGAGTTACGGCGCGCGCGGTGAGTTCGGCCGCATCCTTCGGACTCGTGCCATCGCCGCTCAAGATCACAAGATTCTTGAATGACTGCAGGTTAGCGGCGATATCTCCCCCCGGGGTCTGTAATTCGGAAGGTACGGAAATGCCGAAGCCGTTGTCTTCGATGTAGAAGAGGAGCGGCAGACGCAGAGTCGTCGCGATGGTGAGCGCGGACCAGAAGCCATTGGTCGCCGTCGACGCATCGCCGCCGTGGGCGACGGCGATACTCTTGGCGTACGAGTCATCGTGCAGGACGTCGCGGCGATAGCAGATGGCCTGCGCCCAACCGACGGCCGGCGTGTACTGTGTGCCGACGCCGCCGCTTCCGGGCAACACCGTCGCGCCGCCGTTGCTTGGCATGTTAAAGACGACACCGATGTCGCGGCCGCCGCTCGATGATGAGGCGCGCGCCAGAGGTCCCGCGGCGGCCTCCTGCAAATCAAATCCGAGAGCGAGCATCAGGGGCCGCGAGCGGTAATAGGCGCCGATGCCGTCGTGCGGGTCCGTCAATAAAAGTCCTAGCAGAGACTGGCCCAGCTCGTGGCCGCGGGCACAGAACTGATAGAGGATCTTGCGCTCGGGGAGGAGCCGCCCTTCCTCAATCGCATCAAGCGCACGCGAGGCCTGCACGAGCCACGCGACCCGTGTCCAATCGGTCTGCATATGGAGCCTCCAGTGGACTTGCGATCAATGCTATGCGCCATCTTGCGAAATTGTCTTGCTCTTATTGCTCAAAATCGGCCTAATCTAGCAATATTCTTGCTTAGGTAAGGCCGTGATGACCAAGAGTCTCGATCGCGTGGACCGGCGCATCCTCGATGAATTGCAGGCGGATGCGCGCATCTCGAACCAGGACCTGGCGAAACGCGTGGGCTTGTCGAGTGCGCCGTGCTGGCGGCGCCTGCGACGCCTGGAAGACGAGGGCTACATCGCAAGCTACGCGACGCTTCTCAATCCGTCGGCCATCGGCCTGCCCATCCTCGCCTATGCCCAGGTCACTCTTGAGAATCATCATCCCGAAAGCGTGCGCCAATTCGATCAACTGATTGCTCATCGTCCTGAGGTGCTCGAGTGCCATTCAATGAGCGGTCCGAACGACTATCTGCTGCGCATCGTCGCCGCCAGCATGGAAGCGTATGAGCATTTTCTGAGCACGCACGTGCTGCAGACCAAAGCCGTGCGCTCGGTAAATACGAGTTTCGTCCTGCGGACGAAGAAGTTCACAACGCGCCTGCCGCTTGAGGCGCCCGTGACGACCTCTGCGCGCGCGCGTTCATCCTAATGGGCGCTGTCGCAGTCGACCCGCTGCGGCTTGGTGATGTAATCAACCGGCTTTGCGACTGCAACGCGCGCAATTCTGACCATGTCGTAGGGCTTGCCCACGACGCCGATGCAAGTGCAATTGCGACCCTGTATTGGATGGGTGATCTCTACCGTGATTTTTTGGGAGTACTCGTGCACACCCGTAATGCGATACGGTTCGCAGGCGCTGCCGCCACCCCCGAAGAACGCGATCACGAGGAATTTTCTGAAGTCGATCTCAGGGGCTGCTGCGCGTCAGACACTGACAGTGCCCAGGTGCTCCGGAAGTCCGCGGCACTTCGCAGCACAAAGAATGCGGGAACATCTATGCGTGAATTCCCGCCTGCGAAACCCTCGAAAGGAATCTCGCCCGTCTTGGCGGAGGGATCGCTCGCGGCGGCGCTGAAGTGAACTGTGGCCAAGGTCAGCAGCAAGGCGGCAACCAGGATGCCCATCATGCGGGGTGCCGCGCGAGCCTGCATGAGGTGTAGTGTCCATCTCTACTCCAGCTGATCGCCATCCCGCGCCTAGCCGCTACGCGCGCATCTCAGCCTCCGAGGCGCGCGAATTCATCCCCTAAAATGTGTACCCGAACGAGACACCGAGGACTCGGGGTCGCAGCGGCGTCTGCGCGACAATGAACTGATCGGTGCTGACGAAAGTGCTGGCGTTCGAATTGCTGAGATTCTGGCCGTATAGGTTCACCGTCCAGGCGTCCTTGCCAACGCCGAGCGATGCATCGTAGGTCGTATAGGCGGGATTCTCGAAGCGCCCCCTGGAGGTAGTGAGACTTCCGCCTTGCGCGAACGTAGGATTCGAGCCGGCCTGAGTGAATGAATGGCCGCTGTGCGAGGCGCTGGCTTGAACGAAAGGGTTGTATCCTCCGGCGACGGTCCAATCGTAGCGGGCGCGCAGGCTGAACTGAATCGGCGGCGCATCGGCGCTCGGGGCGCCCTTCGGGCCGTACGGATTGGGGACCGGCAGACAATCGGTGCCGGTCGTGCTGCAGGCTTGCGTGATCGGGTTGCCGAAGTTATTGCTTTTGGGATTGTTGTCGATCAGCGTCGGCGAATTCGTCTGCTGGCTCTGGTTCCAGGATGCCGCTCCCTGCAGCGTCAGCCCAGCCGTGACCCGGGCCACCATCGACGTCTCGAGACCCTTGATGAGGAAGTCCTGACCGTTGGTGTTGTAGAAAATGTTGCCAACCACGCCAGGGTCGAAGAACGGGACCTGGACGTTGTCCCAGTTCTCGCGATACACGGCCCCGTTCCACTGCAGGCGATGGTCGAAGAATTCCGTCTTCCAACCGATTTCGTTGTTCGTCAACTTGTCGGATACGTACGACGTGGAGAGTAGGTACTGATCCTGCCCATCTGTGCCTGGGGCATGCGGCGAACCGCCGTTCTGGTTGAAGCCGCCCGGCCGAAAACCCTGCGAGAACGTGTAATACACCATGAGATCCGGCGCGATATGCCAGGTCAGATTTGCACGGCTCTTGTAGCCGGACTCGGTGTCATGGAGGTTCGCGGCGTTGAGGTTGTAATTATCAGCCAGACATCCAGCGGTCGGCGCGCCCCCCTGAAAGCAGAAGAAACTGCCACTAACGCTGCCCGCCAAGGAGTTCTCGAAGCGGAAATGACGTGTGCCCGCCGTTAGCGTCAACACCTTCGGAATCAGGTCGTAGTCGATCGACGCAAATAAAGCCGTCTGCTTGGTGTCGCGCACTTGGTCCTGATAGAAGGAGGTGTTGTCGCCTTGCACACCGGGACTCGCGACGGTCGTCCCGGGGGCCGTGCCTATGTTCGTGAAGCACCCGCTATTGCCCGGCGTGCCGGCTGCGCCGTTCGAGGTACACGAAGGAACGGTCTTGTAATTCCAGCCGGTCTGGTCGAATAGTTTGTTGTCCTCGTAATATGCGCCGACGATCGCGCGCACACGCCACCCGTCCGGCGTGCTGAGGCGGAATTCGTGTTGCTGGTGCTCGTTGCGCTCGGCCGAGTGCCAGATGGCACTGGGCGAGAAGCACGTCGGTTTCAAGCTATTGTTATAGCCCGTTCCCGGACCGTAGCACTGATAGTAATCGGCATATTTGCCACGCGCGTAATTCGTGTAGTCGCCGACCTGATCGACGTTGCGCACGAGGTAGCCGCCGGTATAGACGGCTTTCAAATCGCCGAACTTGCCATTCACCGTCCATGCGGTGCTCTCAAACTTGTCCTTGTCGTAGGCGTTGTTGAACAGCGTGACTTCGAGCGGCGCAAGCGGCGCGCCATCCGAGGAATTGGGCTGCTGATAGAACACGCCCTGTGATTCCATGTCCTGGTACGACTGCGTGATGAGCACGTTCCAGTCATCGTTGATCTTGTACAGCGCCTCCACGCGCATCCCCTCGTAGGTCACGGGGTTGATGGCGTTGGCAACCACGCTGCCGTTGCTGACGGTCGGGCTGCCGGGCGGCACGCAAAAGCCGTTGTTCGCGCCCCCGTCCGGGCAGTGTCCGCCGACCGCCGGAAAGTTCGCATAGTGAATGCCGATGTCGGTGTCCTTGCGCGTGAACGTCGCCGGCACGTTGTCGATGTAGCCGCCGCGCCTGTCGTCGTAGATCACCGCGCGCACGGCCGCGGTGTCGGGGATCAGCGGAAGATTTAGTACCGCGGTCACGTCGGTATTCGGGTCCCCGTGCGCGGTGACTCCGTAACCCGCTTTGACGTTCCCCTCAGTCACGTCGAGCTTAGGTTCGTTCGTAATGTAGCGGATCACGCCGGCCTCGGCGCCGGCACCGAACAGCGTTCCCTGCGGACCCTCCAGAACCTCGATGCGATTTAAATCGGCGGCATAGACGTCGAGGTTGCGATTCGGCAGTTGTCCGGATTGATTATCCAGATAGATGGCAACGTTCGGCCATAAGCCCGTTGAACCGCTGCCTTGGCTCGGCTGCGAACCGGCGCTCAAGCCGCGCATGAAAACTTCGTTCTGGCCAGGTCCGTTACTCGCCACTGTCACGTTCGGCAGGAATTTGATGTAGTCCTCGAACGTTGAGACGTTCAACTGCTGCAACGCCTGCGAGGTCAAGGCCTGCATCGAGATCGGGACGTCCTGCATGTTCTCAGAGCGGCGCTGCGCGGTGACCGTGATCTCGGCGATCGCGTCGCTACTGCCGCTGCTGCTGTCGGTCGCCGGCTCGGCTGCGGACACGCCCGCGGATGCGGCCGCCAAGATGGCCGCTACTGCATAGGAGATCTTCGAGTTCATTGCTTGACCCCTTGGGCGACGCTGGCGGTGCAACCGCCAAGGATCGCGGCGATCGATAAAGACACTTTTGAATTCATGCTCGGCCCGTTGCCGCATCGATGCAGCACTTGAAATTGAGATTTTCGGGGCGCGGGTCGAGCCAGGACGAAGCCTCGTCGGAGCTGAAGAGGGTGATTGTCATTCGCGCACGCGAGAGCGGCGCGTGCGTACCGCGCGTTGCCCTGGCAGTGGCTGAATGCGACGACCGGGTGTTCCGCATCGTGGTCCCCGATTCTTGACTTCAATCAAAATGGCGATTGCAGCGGACAATTGAATGCTCGCTCAACCGATTCCATGTCCCCTACTTACAGCATATCTTGAATCATGCGATTTCCGGAATCAAGATTATGCTAAGAAATATAAACCCGATACGTATTAATATTTTACGCACGAGTATTCATAAACATCATGCAGCGGGATCGACGACAAACCCGTTGAATGTTCGTTTAATGTTGCGTTAACGCGACGGATGGCCGCGAGCTCGTGACCTGCGCGAATGCGTCGCACTGCGCGCGGCGATCTACGGTGGGATGATGACGGATTGGGGCTTCGGCTGACTCTGAGGCGCGCCGCCTTAGGCGGCGGCGCTCAGGGAGTCAGCGGCAGCGGCGCGACGCTTCCTGCGGCAACGAACCATGGATTGGAAAATCCGGGTTTGCCGTACAAAAGCGGGCTGCCATCCGCAGCTATGACGGCGCCGCCCGCGGCGAGCAACACGGCATGCCCTGCCGCAGTATCCCACTCCATCGTAGTGCCGAGGCGCGGATACAGATCGGCGTCCCCGCGCGCGACTAAGCAGAACTTCAATGACGAGCCAATCGAAACGGTGTCTGCGACCTTATAACCCGTGAGATAGGCACCCATCTTGGGGTTTGGGTGCGAGCGCGACGCAACCACCGTCACTCCTGCAGAGGGTGCACGGCGCACCCTGATCGGCACTCTTTCGCCGGCATCAGCGCGCCCGGGCGCCCCCGCAGCGTAAAAAGCCTGCGCGGCGGCCACATCACCGCCAAAGAAATCGCCCGTGGCCGGGGCGTAGACGACGCCCAGCACCGGCACGCGCTCCCGCACGAGAGCAATGTTGACGGTGAATTCGGGACGGCCGGCGATGAATTCGCGCGTGCCATCGAGCGGATCAACGAGAAAGAACGTCCGGCCGATGGAGGGCACGCGTCCAGCAGCCACCTCCTCCTCGGCAATAATGGGAATGTGGGCGAAGAGCGCACCAAGACGCCTGAGGATAATGGCTTCGGCGGCGTGGTCCGCGGCCGTGACCGGAGAGTTATCCTTCTTGTGCGTAAGCTCGTGGTCACCGCGAAAAATGACGGCGGCGGCGGCGCCCGCTTCGAGCGCAGCGCCGATCATGATGTCGAGGAGTTGCGGATCGAGCATGGCAGGGCACCTCATGCGGGACGCTACACGAGGGCCGCGCGGCCCGCGGCCGTGCGCGCGGTCGAAGAGCAATCAGCCCTGATCGTACGGGCGCGCTGTGAATCTGCTGCGCGCGGCGCGCAGCTAGCCTGCGCGGATGGCCTCGACCTGGATCTGCAGTTTCACTTCCTGCTTGAAGCCGAGGTCGGCGTCGTAGTCAATTCCAAACTCACTGCGATCGAACGTAGCGGAGGCATCCGCGCCGCACACGTGCTGTTTGGTCGTCGGG
>Ga0182024_10020445_pt1 | contig 12100 bp, 7 predicted proteins | sample P32metaG_FD_120480 | JGI IMG/M metagenome (GOLD analysis project Ga0182024, IMG submission 120480) | Permafrost microbial communities from Stordalen Mire, Sweden - P3-2 metaG (Illumina Assembly) | ecosystem: Environmental > Terrestrial > Soil > Wetlands > Permafrost | place: Sweden: Stordalen... | reverse complement strand
CTCGATCTCCCCATGGTGTTCGTCTACGCCGGCTCGATTCTGCCGGGACATCTCGGCGACCGTGCCCTCGACGTGGTCTCGGTATTCGAGGCGGTCGGGGCATACGCCGCCGGCGAGTGTTCCGCCGAGGAGCTCGATGCGATCGAGCGGCACGCCTGTCCCGGAGAGGGCGCGTGCGCCGGCATGTTCACGGCGAACACGATGGCGTCGGTCTCCGAGGCCATCGGGCTGGCGCTGCCGGGGAGTGCGTCGATCCCGGCGGTCGACCCCCGCCGGGACGTGCTTGCCCGCGAGAGCGGGCGCGCGGTCGTCCGGCTGCTCAACAGTGGCGTCCGGGCTCGCCGGATCCTGACAAAGGAAGCATTCGAGAACGCCATCGCTGTCGTGATGGCACTCGGCGGATCGACCAACGCCGTGCTCCACCTGCTCGCCATCGCCCACGAGGCCAGAGTCGAGCTCAGCCTCGACGACTTCGCGAGAATCGGCCGGCGCGTCCCGCACATCGCCGACATGAAGCCGCACGGTCGCTTCCACATGGTCGATCTCGACCGGGTCGGGGGTGTGCCCATGGTGATGAAGGTGTTGATGGAGGGGGGTCACTTGCACGGTGACTGCCTCACCGTCACGGGCTGCACCGTCGCCGAGAACATCGAGGCGTGCTCGCCGCCTGTGCCGGCGCCCGACGGGACCGTCACCCACCCGCTGTCCGACCCCATCCACGCCGACGGCGGCATCGCCATCCTGCGAGGTTCCCTCGCGCCCGAGGGTGCCGTGGTGAAGGTGGCAGGGCTGGACGAGCTTCGTTTCGAAGGGACCGCCCGCGTGTTCGACGGCGAGGAGGGTGCGATGGAGGCGATCCTCGCCGGTTCGATCGAGCCGGGCACGGTGGTCGTCCTCCGCTACGAGGGCCCGAAGGGTGGTCCCGGAATGCGGGAGATGCTGGCGGTCACCGGCGCCATGAAAGGCGCAGGGCGCGGCGGTGACTGTGCGCTCGTCACCGATGGCCGGTTCTCGGGCGGGACCCACGGTTTCTGCGTCGGGCACGTAGCGCCCGAGGCAACTATCGGGGGGCCGATCGCCCTCGTTGCCGACGGCGACCGCATCGTCCTGGACGCCATTACCGGCCGGCTGGATCTCCTCGTCGACGAGGCCGAGCTCGGGCGCCGGCGGGTGGGCTGGAAGCCGCTGTATCCGCGGTACACGACGGGCGCCCTGGCGAAGTACGCGCGGCTCGTGACAGGCGCCGAACGGGGTGCCATCACCGAGCCGTAGGGCGCGCCCGCCGGCCGGCGGGCCTTGCGGATGCGCATCGCATCCGACATACTGGAGGGCGTGACGACGCGCCCGCGGATCCTGGTACTTATCGCTTAGCGCACGTCGCCTACCCGCGTCCGTGCGCTCTGACCTCCCCGATGGGGAGGTCGTCTTGTCTCCGGGCTCGGTGATCGGGCCGGGGGCGGGAGCCCGAGCAAGCGGTAGCGGGAAGCCTTGACGCCTGCCAACTCACAACCCGAACCACGACCCGTATCCAGGAAGGACCGCCACGGCCATGCAACTGACCGGCGCACAAGCTCTCGTCAAAAGCCTCGAAGCCCAAGGTGTCGACGTCATGTTCGGCCTTCCAGGCGGATGCATCCTGCCCGTGTACGACCCCATCATCGACTCGTCGATCCGTCACATCCTGGTCCGCCACGAGCAAGGGGCTGGGCACATGGCCGAGGGATATGCCCACGTCACGGGTAGGCCGGGGGTGGCCATCGTGACGAGTGGGCCCGGCGCGACGAACATCGTCACGCCGTTGTGCGACGCCTACATGGACTCGATCCCTATCGTCGTGATCACCGGGCAGGTACCAAGGCCGGCCATCGGGACGGATGCCTTCCAGGAAGCCGACACCACCGGCATCACGATGGGCGTCACGAAGCACAATTGGCTCGTGACCGACGCGGCGGACATCCCGCGGGTGATCGCCGAGGCGTTCCACGTGGCGACGACCGGCCGGCCCGGTCCGGTGCTCGTGGACGTTCCGAAGGACGTCGCGCTGCAGACGATGGAGTGGTACTGGCCAGAAAGCTTGGATCTCCCGGGCTACCACCCACCGTCAAACCCGGATCGTTCGCTCATCGCCGCCGCCGCTGAGCTGATGGCGGTGGCGGAGCGTCCGGTCATCTACGCCGGCGGCGGCGTCCTCAAAGCTCGTGGCTCGGCGGCGCTCCGCGTGCTGGCGGAGCTCACGGGCATACCGGTCGTCACGACGCTGATGGCTCGGGGCGCCTTCCCCGACAGCCACCCGCTGTGCCTCGGCATGCCGGGCATGCACGGGAACTACACCGCGGTGACGGCCATGCAGCAGGCGGACCTGTTGATCGCCCTCGGGAGTCGTTTCGACGACCGGGTCACCGGGAAGATCGCGGCGTTCGCCCCGCGGGCGAAAGTGATCCACGTCGACATCGACAAGGCCGAGATCGGCAAGGTCAGGCGTCCCGAGGTCGGGATCGTCGCCGACTGCCGCCTCGCTACCGAAGCACTCGTCTCGGCGTTGCAACCTCGGGCGTCCGCCGGCGAACTCGACGAGGGCCGGATCGCCGGTTGGCTGCATCAGATCCGGCAGTGGCAGGAGCGGTTTCCGCTCGCCTACGACCAGCCGTCGGAGACAGAGCCGCTGGCGAGCTCCGCCGGGTCCGGGCGACCCATGCTGAAGCCCCAGTTCGTCCTCGAAACCCTGCGGGACAACACCCCCGCCGGTACGATCCTCGCCTCGGGCGTCGGGCAGCACCAGATGTGGGCATCGCAGTACTGGCGTTTCGAGGAGCCGAACACGTGGGTCAACTCGGGAGGGCTGGGCACGATGGGCTTCGCTGTGCCGGCCGCCATCGGCGCGAAGGTCGGCAGGCCGGACGCCATGGTCTGGGCGGTGGACGGCGACGGCTGCTTTCAGATGACCGCCCAGGAGCTCGTCACCGCCAGTGCCGAGCGCATCCCGGTGAAGATCGCCATCTTGAACAACGCCTATCTGGGCATGGTCCGCCAGTGGCAGCACATGTTCTACGACGAGCGGTATTCCGAGGTCTACCTGTCCCCGGATCTTCCCGATTACGTGGGCTGGGCGGAGGCCATGGGGTGCGTCGGGCTGCGAGTGGAGACGCCTGAGGAAGTGCTCCCGGCCATCGACAAGGCGAACCAGATCGACGACCGCCCGGTCGTCATCGACTTCCGTACCGACTCGATGGAACAGGTCTTCCCGATGGTGCCTGCGGGGGCCTCGAACGACGACATCGTCGTGCACCCCTCCCAGCGCGATCGCCTGGACGACCGAGGGCCGGCGTCATGAGCCCGCCCCGGCACCACCTGCTGTCGGTCCTCGTGGAGAACAAGGCCGGTGTGCTCACACGGGTCGCCAGCCTCTTCGCCCGCCGCGGGTACAACATTTTCTCGCTGGCGGTGGCTCCTACCGATGACCCGCGGTTCTCACGTATCTCCATCGTCGTCGACGTGGAGTCTGCTCCCCTCGAGCAGGTGATCGCGCAGCTCGACAAGCTCATCAATGTCGTCAAGATCTCCGAGCTGCGCCCTGACGAGGCACGCGAGGCCGAGCTGTTGCTCGCCACCGTCTTGGCCGACGCCGGCCAGCGGGCGCAGGTGATCCAGCTCGTCGCCGTGTTCGGTGGGCAGATCGTCGATGTGGGCCTTGCAGCGCTGACGGTGATGCTCGCCGGCGCTCCGGACGCGCTCGACGACTTCGAAGAGCTCATGCGTCCGTACGGCATCGTCGAGCTCCAGCGGACCGGCCGCGTGGCGCTCCCCCGGTTGAGCCCGGGCGCCAGCGCGAACATCGCCAGGGGCAACGAACCGGCCGGCCAGCGAGCCGAGAGCGCCTGACCGGCGATTTCCGGGGCCGGTTCCCCGCCTCCCCGACCCGCACCATCGACCAGAATCGACCAGAGAGGACAACTCACACCGTGGCAAAGCTCTACTACGAGAAGGACGCCGATCAGGCGCTCGTCCGTTCGCGCAAGGTGGCGATCATCGGGTACGGGTCGCAGGGTCATGCCCATGCGCTCAATCTGAGCGAGGCAGGTGTCGATGTCCGGGTCGGGCTCCGGCCGGGATCGGCCTCCCAGGCGAAGGCGGAGGCTGCCGGGCTTCGAGTCGTATCGGTCGCCGAAGCGGCTTCCGAGGCCGACCTCATCATGATCCTGATCTCCGACACCGAGCAAGCGGCCGTCTACGAGGCGGAGATCGCCCCCCATCTCTCCGACGGAGACGCCGTGTTCTTCGCTCATGGCTTCAACATCCGCTTCGGGCTCATCAACCCGCCGCCGGGCGTGGACGTCGGGATGGTCGCACCCAAGGGCCCAGGCCATCTCGTGCGCAGGACCTTCACCGAGGGAGGCGGCGTGCCGTCGCTCATTGCCGTTTCTGCAGACGCCTCCGGCAAGGCGATGCAGCTGGCGCTGTCGTATGCCGACGCCCTCGGTGCGACGAGGGCCGGCGTGCTCGAGACGACGTTCGAGGAGGAGACCGAGACGGACCTCTTCGGCGAGCAGGTCGTGCTGTGTGGCGGCGTGACGGCGCTCGTGACTGCGGGCTTCGAGACACTCGTGGAGGCCGGATACCAACCCGAGTCGGCGTACTTCGAGTGCCTGCACGAGCTGAAGCTGATCGTCGACCTGATGTACGAGCAGGGGATCTCGGGGATGCGATTCTCGGTCTCGGATACTGCCGAGTACGGCGACATGACCCGCGGACCACGGATCATCGACGAGCGGGTCCGATCAGAGATGCGGGCGATCCTCGAGGAGATCCGTGACGGCCGCTTCGCCGCCGAGTGGGTGGCGGAGAACGCCAACGGCCGGCCGCGCTACCGCGAGCTTCGGGAGAAGGGGCGTCAGCATCAGATCGAGCAGGTGGGCGCTGAGCTGCGGGCGATGATGCCGTTCGTTTCCGCCGGCCGCCAGCGACTCGAGGACGTGTCCGGCGGCTGAAGTCCGTGTCGGCTCCTGGCCGGCCGGTCGGAGTGCCCTCGGCCGGCGCTGGCGGCCAGCGGCGAAACTGGCGACTCTGGGGGACGTAAAACGTGGGGTTTACGTCCCCCTGCGGTCGCCAGTTGTGCGCGCAACTATCTGAGTGGGTCTACGCGGCGCGGAGCAGAGCTGACCGGGGCTGAGCGGAGCCGGGCCGGCATCGCCAGCCCGCCGGCCGCCCACATGTAGCCTCTCCTGATGACGACCGCAGCCTCGCCCGAGGCGCCTGCCTCGCCCGAGGCGCCTGCAGCACCTGAGGCGCCTGCCTCGCCCGAGGCGCCTGCCTCGCCCGAGGCGCCTGCCTCGCCCGAGGCGCCTGCAGCACCCGAGGCGCCTTCAGCAGTGGTGCTCGTCGTCGACTTCGGCGCCCAGTACGCGCAGTTGATTGCCCGGCGAGTGCGCGAAGCCCGCGTCTACAGCGAGATCGTGCCTCACTCGATGCCCGTGGAGGAGATGCTGGCGAAGAAGCCTGCTGCTGTCATCCTGTCGGGCGGCCCGTCGAGCATCTACGAACAGGGAGCGCCTCGGGTCGAACGGGCGCTCCTCGACTCAGGCGTGCCGGTGCTCGGCGTGTGCTATGGCTTCCACGCCATGGCGGACGCCCTCGGTGGAACGGTCGAGCGCACCGACATCGCCGAGTTCGGGCGCACCGAGGTCACCGTGAGCCCCCGCGCGAAGCTGTTCGCCGGGCAACCGGCTGAGCAGATGGTCTGGATGTCGCATCGCGACGTCGTATCTGTCGCTCCCCCGGGCTTCGATGTCGTCGCGTCCTCGCCGTCGGCTGCCGTCACTGCCTTCGAGCGTCCCTCGGCCCACCTCTTCGGGGTTCAATGGCATCCGGAAGTGGTGCACACGGCGCACGGGCAGGAGGTGCTGGAGCGGTTTCTCTACGAGGGTGCGGGCATCGAGCCGTCGTGGACGGCCGCAAGCATCATCCGGGAAACTGTCGCCTCGATCCGCGCACAAGTCGGCGATCACCATGTGATCTGCGGGCTCTCCGGCGGAGTCGACTCGGCTGTCGCAGCTGCACTCGTGCACGAGGCTGTCGCCGACCAACTGACATGCGTGTTCGTCGACCACGGCTTGCTGCGAGAGGGTGAGCGGGAGCAGGTCGAGCACGACTACGTAGCTGCGACCGGCATCCGGCTGAAGACCGTGGACGCCCGGGAGCGGTTCCTCGAGGCGCTCGGTGGAGTGACCGACCCCGAGACCAAACGCAAGATCGTCGGCCGCGAGTTCATCGCCGCCTTCGAGGAGGCCGCCACCGAGGTGGTGGCGGAACAGGGGAGCGACGCCGTCGAGTTTCTCGTCCAGGGGACGCTGTACCCCGATGTCGTCGAGTCGGGGGGTGGCTCCGGGACGGCGGTCATCAAGAGCCATCACAACGTGGGTGGGTTGCCGGAGGATTTGCGTTTCTCGCTGATCGAACCGCTGAGGTCTCTGTTCAAGGACGAGGTTCGGCTCCTCGGCCTGGAGCTCGGGCTCCCGGAGGCGATCGTGTGGCGACACCCGTTCCCCGGTCCCGGCCTGTCGATCCGGATTCTCGGCGAGGTCACCGCCGAGCGCCTTGCCACCTTGCGACATGCCGACGCCATCGTGCGTGAGGAGACCGCCGCCGCGGGGCTGGATCGCAGCATCTGGCAGTTCCCCGTCATCCTGCTCGCCGAGGTTCGTTCCGTGGGGGTACAGGGCGACAGCCGAACCTACGGGCACGCAATCGTTCTCCGACCCGTCAGCAGCGAGGACGCCATGACGGCGGACTGGTCTCGGCTACCCGACAGCCTGCTCTCGCGGATGTCGACGCGCATCACGAACGAGGTGGAGGAAGTCAACAGGGTCGTGCTCGACGTGACGAGCAAGCCTCCCGCCTCCATTGAGTGGGAGTAGGGGAGTGGGAGTAGGGGAGTGGCAGTAGGCGAGTGGAGCCGAGCGGGGGCCAGGAGCGGGAGCGCAGGGCTCGCTGCCGGCGCCTCAGCTCGTGAAGGGTTCGAGGATGTGGCTGAAGGCCCATCTCCGCTGGCTGATGCCTGAACAGGAATTGCTTCCGTTGACTCCCGGGCACCGGCCGTTGTCGCGCTGGATCGCCCATATCGAGAGTGTGTCGATGCCGTGCGACTCCGCCCAGGCCGCCACCCTCCTCGTGTTGCCCAACGATGTGACCTCGGCCTTGTTCGGGTTGTCGTCGATGCCGGGCATCAGCGTGATGCCCTCCATGGCGTACAGCTCGGCGGAGGACTTCGCCGGGTAGAGCTGCGCCAGCTGGGTGTGCAGTGCCTGCGCTGCCGAGATCGCCGCAGCACCCATCTTCGTCGTGCCGTCGTAGTAGTCGAAGGCCATGATGTTGACGATATCGACGCGGGTGTGGTTCATGATGGCGTTCCGCAGGACCTTCAGTCCGCTTCCGACCAACCCGGCTGCGCTTGCCGGCATCGTGAAGGAGACTTGTAACGGGTAGTCGTTCGCCGTGGCCCAGGCCTCCAGCTCGGTGATCGCCCGATCGCGGCGATTGATGCCGAGGGTATTCGTGAGCGACTTGGCCTCGATGTCGAAGTCGAGCCTCGACACCCCGTAGAGCGTCACGAGGTTCTCGTAGTCCGCCACGATGCGCTTGATCTCCGGGCACGATTCGGCCAGTTCGGTGCCTGTGACGTCGGCGCTGTAGCCGCCGAACGATGGGATGACGTCGCCGCCGGCCGCCCGCAGCATCTTGATCTGCGAAAGGTACCGGCCCCCGGTGAACGGCTCGTTGGCTTCACCGTTCCAATCAGGCATGCAGGAGCCCGCCTTGGAGGTCTGGAGGAACGCCAGCGTGAGATATCTCACGCCTGAGCGACTGGCGATCGTGGACACGCTGTCGGGTGTCCAGACCTCGAAGTACGGCGCGTAGAGGTGCGGTGGGATCGCCGTGACGGCCTGTGGGGCCGCCGGGGTGGGGGCCTTCGTGGCACCGCCGGCGCTCGTGGCGCCGGTTACCGCCACCAGCATGGTTGCCGTCAGCGTGACGACAATTCTGGGCAGAGTCGTCAGGCGCATCCGCATGACCCCCTTCGCATCTCGGCGCTATATCAAGCGCAAGCCCGATCCTCCGAGGATGGGGCTAATAAGAAGGAAAGTTACCAGTTAGGCGATCGGCTGTCCAGGCGCCGCGTCAGGTGAGCGCGCCGACCACGTGATCGATGCACGCGGTGAGTGCCTCCACATCCTCAGGATCGACGGCCGGGAACAACGCGATGCGCAACTGGTTGCGGCCGAGCTTGCGATAGGACTCGGTGTCGACGATCCCGTTCGATCGCAAGATCCTCGCCACTCCGGCGGCGTCAATGGAGTCATCGAAGTCGATCGTGGCGACGACGTGAGAGCGCTCGCCGCTTTGCCTGACGAACGGCGTCGCGAATGCCGAGCGTTCGGCCCAGCCGTACATGATGGCGGCGGAACGGTCGCAGCGAGAGGCGGAGAATTCGAGCCCTCCGTTGTCGTTGAACCAATCAAGTTGGCTCGCCAACAGATGGAGCGTGGCAAGAGACGGCGTGTTGTAGGTCTGGTCGAGCCGCGAGTTCTGGAGGGCGACGAGGAGGTCGAGAGAGGCGGGTACCCACCGTTTCGACGTGAGAGTGCCGATTCTGTCCGCCGCCGCAGGCGATATTGCGGCGCACCAGAGCCCGCCGTCGGACCCGAAGCACTTCTGCGGTGCGAAGTAGTAGCAGTCGAACTCGGCCGGATCGACACGGATGCCCCCGGCTGCCGAGGTGGCGTCGACGAGGACGAGGCCGCCAGCAGGGGCGCCGTTCGAGTCGAGTGGTCGCCCAATCGGCATCTGCACGCCCGTCGACGTCTCGTTGTGCGTGAGCGCATAGGTGTCGATGGCGGCTTTGGCGGCGGCGTCCGGGTAGGTGCCCGCCTCGCTGTCGATGACGTCCGGTGCGGCGAGGAACGGCGCGGCTTCGGCGCAGGCGGCGAACTTCGCCGAGAACTCGCCGAACGACAGGTGCTGGCTCTGTCGCTCGATCAGGCAGAACGTCGCCGCGTCCCAGAAAGTCGTCGTCCCCCCGTTTCCGAGCATGATCTCGTAGCCGTCGGGCAGGGCGAACAACCTCGACAGGCCCTCTCGGACTCTGGCGACGACCACCTGCACCGTTGGCCGGCGGTGGCTGGTCCCGAGATAGGTCGGCGCCGCTTCGGCGAGCCGGGCGACGGCTTCGGGACGGACCTTCGATGGTCCCGAACCGAACCGACCGTCCTTCGGCTTCAGGCTCTGCGGGATGGTGATGTCAGCCATGGCGCCAGCATGGCAGGCGGCTACCGACGACGTACCGGACCGACAAGGCGACCGACCGAACGGTCGATTCCCGGGTCCGCGGTCATGTGCGAGCATTGGCCATGGCCACTTGGACCGAGCCGGCGACCCGCAGATCCCGCATCTCGCGCAGGATCGCCGCCGTGACACCGTCGGCGACTCTGGCTATCGACGCCAAGGCCAAGGCACTGAAGGCGGCCGGAGTCGACGTCGTGGGCTTCGGAGCAGGAGAACCGGACTTCCCGACGCCTGCGGCGATCGTCGAAGCCGCCGTCACCGCCTGCCGGGACCCGAGGAACCACAAGTACTCGCCGACGGCCGGCCTTCCTGAGCTGCGGGAGGCGATCGCCGCCAAGACGCGCCGGGACTCGGGCTTCGACGTCAAGGCGGACCAGGTGCTCGTCACCAACGGCGGCAAGCATGCCGTCGCCAACACGTTCGAAACCCTCCTCGATCCCGGTGACGAGGTCCTCGTGCTCGCCCCCTACTGGACGACGTACCCCGAGGCCGTGAGGCTCGGCGGGGGAGAGCCGGTGGTGGTCTCGGCGGGGATCGAGACGGGTTTCAAAGTGAGCGTCGAGCAACTGGAGGCTGCCGCCACCGATCGCACGAAAGTGCTGCTCTTCGTGTCGCCGTCCAACCCGACGGGCGCTGTCTACCCGCGCCAGGCCGTCGAGGACATCGGCCGTCTCGCGTTCGAGCGCGGCTGGTGGGTCGTCACCGACGAGATCTACGAGCATCTTGTGTACGGCGACGCCGAGCATCACTCGATGCCCGTTGTCGTTCCCGAGATCGCCGATCGCTGTGTCGTCCTGAACGGGGTGGCGAAGACGTATGCCATGACGGGGTGGCGAGTCGGGTGGATGATCGCACCGCCCGATGTCACCGAGGCGGCGACGAACCTGCAGTCCCACGTGACGTCGAACGTGAACAACGTCGCCCAACGGGCGGCACTTGCCGCCGTCAGCGGGGACTTGTCGGACGCGGCGGAGATGCGGTCGGCCTTCGACCGCCGCCGCCGGACAATCCACAGGATGCTGAACGAAGTGCCGGGCGTCACCTGCTTCGAACCCGAGGGCGCCTTCTATGCCTTCCCTTGGCTCGGCGGACTCCTCGGGCGTGGGGTCCGTGGCCGGACTGCCGCGACCACACTCGAGCTCGCCGAGATCGTGCTCGAGGAGGCCAATGTCGCGTTCGTGCCCGGGGAAGCCTTCGGCGCGCCCGGATACGGGCGGTTCTCCTATGCGCTCTCCGACGAGGATCTCGCGCGGGGGATCCGTCGCATCGCCGATCTCTTCGCCGACGCGGGCGAACCCTGAGGGTGTCGCGCATCCTCGTCACCGAGATACTGGCCGAGCGAGGTCTCGCAGCCATGCGCGCGGCAGGCCATGAGGTCGACGTCCGGACTTCTCTCACACCTGAACAGCTCATCGGGCTGATCCGGGACGTCCAGGCGCTCGTCGTCCGGTCGGACACCCAGGTCACTGAAGCCGTCCTCGACGCCGGGCGCAACCTCGTCGTCGTCGGGAGGGCGGGCGTCGGTCTCGACAACGTCGACGTCGAAGCAGCCACCGATCGCGGTGTCATGGTCGTGAACGCCCCGGAGTCGAACATCCTCTCGGCAGCCGAGCACGCCGTGGCGTTGATGCTGGCCCAAGCGCGCAACATCCCTCAGGCACACGCCGCCCTCGTCGCAGGGCGCTGGGAGCGCTCGAAGTGGGAAGGCGTCGAGCTGCACGGCAAGACGCTCGGGATCGTGGGCCTCGGCCGCATCGGTGCCCTCGTCGCCCAACGGGCGCACGCCTTCGGGATGCGACTCGTGGCGCACGACCCGTACGTCTCCGACGATCGGGCGAAGAAGATGGGCGTCGAGCTCCTCGGCCTCGAAGAGCTCATGGCCGTGTCGGACTTCGTCACGATCCACTTGCCGAAGAACAAGGAAACCAGCGGGCTCATCGGCAAAGAGCTCCTCGCCCACACCAAGCCGAGCCTCCGCATCGTGAACGCCGCCCGCGGTGGCGTGCTCGACGAGGAGGCGCTCGCCGGCGCCATTGCGTCGGGCCGGGTGGCAGGCGCCGCCCTTGACGTGTTCTCGAACGAGCCGTGCACGTCGTCGCCCCTGTTCGAGTTGCCGAGCGTCGTCGTGACGCCGCATCTCGGGGCGAGCACGGAGGAGGCACAGGACAAGGCCGGAGAGCAGATCGCCGAGCAGATCGTCCTTGCCCTTGCCGGTGACTTCGTCCCGTATGCCGTCAACGTCGCCGCCCGATCGGCCTCCGAGACGGTCCGTCCGTACCTCGGTCTCGCGGAAGCTCTGGGTCAGGTCATGGCGGCCTTGTGCGAGGGGCTCCCGGATACCCTCGAAGTCGTCGTCGAGGGGGCTCTGGCGGGCGAGGACGTCGGGATCCTCACGCTTGCCGCCTTGAAGGGCGTGTTCGCCGCCGGGAGCGACGAGCCCGTGTCGTACGTGAACGCCCCGCGCCTGGCCGAGCAGCGTGGGTTGTCGGTTCGCGAATCGCAGACAGCCACGACGCTCGAGTACGTCAGCCTTGTCACGCTGCGAAGCAGCCACCACGCCGTCTCGGGAACCTTGGCAGGCCGCAGCGCCACAGAGCGCATCGTGATGATCGACGACCACGGCGTCGAGCTGCCCTTTGCCGAGAACCTCCTCGTCGTTCGCAACGACGACCGCGCGGGGATGGTCGGAGCCGTCGGGGTCGCCTGCGGGGATGCCGGCGTGAGCATCTCGTCCATGGCGGTCGGCCAGACCGCCGGCGAGGCG
>Ga0182024_10020444_pt1 | contig 12100 bp, 10 predicted proteins | sample P32metaG_FD_120480 | JGI IMG/M metagenome (GOLD analysis project Ga0182024, IMG submission 120480) | Permafrost microbial communities from Stordalen Mire, Sweden - P3-2 metaG (Illumina Assembly) | ecosystem: Environmental > Terrestrial > Soil > Wetlands > Permafrost | place: Sweden: Stordalen... | reverse complement strand
TCGGCTTCGGCTGCGTAAGTGATCGTAAAGATCTGAATGTTTTGGGCGGCCGCCAACGTGGCCGACGCAATCGGGTCCGATCCGGTGTTGGTCAGACCGTCGGTCATGACGATCATGATCTTGGCTGCCCAGGGGCGAGCGTTGGGATCGGCGAGGGCATTGATCCCCATGAGAATCCCGTCCCCCGTCGCCGTCGAGCCCATCGGAAAACTTGTCGTATAGACGTTGAGTGCCGGATTGATGCCCGCATAGGTCGGAGCAATGGGAACGTCGATCGTCGTGCCGTTGTTATAGGAGACGAGCGCCAGTTGCTCTTGAGTCGCCGAAATCGTCAGATAGGTTACGAAGGCCTGAATGCCAGCGACCAGGTTGAGCCAGCGGGCGTTGGGCGGACAGGGCTGGCCCCAGATCCAGCCTGGCGGCGCAGCGGCAGGGGGCCCGGACGCCGGGTCGGTGATTTCGTTGACGCTGTAGGCCATCGAGCCGGAACGATCGACGACCAGCACGATGTCCATGCACTGTTCGGTCGCCTGGGCCGTTTGTGTCGTGCCGAATTGAGTCGTCGAGGTCAGGCCGGGCAAGAGCACGTTGAGACTGCCATCGATCGAGGTTGCATTGCGCTGGCCGGTGACTTGCAAGGCGTTGTAGCCGTTCCCGCCCGCCGTAAAAATATACCGTGAGGCGAGTGATGGACGGTTTGCCTGGCCGAAGACGATATCGGTCGTTTTGAGGTGCAATGGTTGTCCCGCAACTGGGTTGAGTTGCGCGAAACTCTCCGCCGTCGTAATCGCCGTGGCCGTGCTGCCGGTGACGCTGAGCGCTCGCCCACCGGAGCGAGCCGCGGCATCGGTTGCAATCTGCAGTTCCGTCCGATTCATTTCGAGATACGCCAGGTTCAGCGCAAATCCGCACAGCACCAGGGCCACCGGCAGAAGCAGCGCCAGCAACACGAGTATCGCCCCGCGTCGCGCACGCCGTCCGGCGCCGCGGGAAACTCGATAGCGGAAAGTGCTGCTCATATTCCCGTTCCAAATTGCCGTGGTCGCTCGCCCGTCCATCGTCGCTCCCACGTCTAAAATTCCTTCATCATGATGGACGTGCCGGTGACCGTCATTCCGGCATAGAACAGCGGCGGAAAAATGCAGTTCGCACTGCAAGGGGCCGAGACCTGCACTTGCAGGATCGTTCCATACGGCTGGCTCGTGTAATTGCTCGGTGTGATCGTGATCGTCGCGGTGTTGACGTTGCGCTGCGTCAAGAACGTCAACGTCGTATTGTTTACATTCGTGGCAGTCGAACCCGGCACCACCGCCGCGCGAACTCCTTCGTGCGCGGCGATCTTGAGCGACTGCTGCAAAAAAATCATCGTGCAAGCCTCGATCGTCGCAAACAGGATCAGAACGAACACCGGCAGCATGATGGCCAATTCCACCACGGCAACGCCGCGGCGGGCTTTCGCCTTGTGTCGTTTCCGTCGAATCATGCCTGTGGATCTTTGCACTGAAAAACAAGGGGCGTCCGCCGGCTCGCCACGCAACCGCTAAATGTGCGCGCCCGAGTCAACCGGCAAGCTTGCGTCGGAGTTCTTCGGACTGGTCGGATCGGGGCTCGCGGACGACGCGGCCGCCGCCTGGCGCAAAGCTTCGACCCGGTCGAGCATGGCGTTGACTTCCGCGGCGAACTCTCGCCAAAAATCATTTTTCCGCAGGCTGACGTGAGCGAGTTTTTCCACGCCGATCGACGGCAATATGTTGTTCAGGCGTATGACTGGCCCAGCCATGCGATGGCTGAATTTAATCGAGTCGTACACCAGCGCCGGCAAAACCACGAGGCTCGAAACGCCGATCGCCGTGAGACAAATCGTGCGAATGCGAATGAACGATTCGCCACTTTCCAGCGGATCTGTCAGATACAGCAAGCCGATGCAGAGGAGAAACACACTCCACACAAACAGGATGGAGTGGGAAACGATTCGCAAGGCAATCGCCTTTTGGAGGCTGATGTTGACGAGTTTCCTTTTGCGTCGATCCGAAGCCATGAACGAGTCCCCTGCGCAAGCGATGGCCCCACGTTTGGGCCCTGAAACCTGGTTTTGAAATCTAGCTCAAGGCGCGACGGTGGCGGCACGGGGTCGCATTTCAAGGGACGCTGCCAGCAAACCGCGTCCCAGACGAGCGCACGATCGGCATACACGTTAGGGGATGAACAATCGAACCAGTTGCGATTGTGGGCACATCAAGCAAGTTTGGTTCAAAGTCGTGCGAGTGGAAGCTAGAGTTTTGGTGCGTCTGCGGCAGGTTGCCTGTCACCTCCCCCGGGAAGAATCTCGATGACCGAATTGCTTGCCGAACCGTTTGCCCTTGAGCGCGCCGCCGGCGATGCCAATCAAAATGCTGTCGGTATTTCGTTTCCGGAGAGGCGGTCAGCACCCCGCCCCGCGCCGGCGAAGGACCGCAGGCTCGAAGAATTAGTTCAGCGCATCAAAGGGGCGGCCCAGTCGGTGACTGAGTCCACCGTCAGTCCGATGACTGCCGCTCCACTCGCTGAGTTTCTTCCACTGGAACCGGCTTCGCTGGCCGAAGCGGGTTTGAACGAGGGTGAAGTCGAATCGCTGCTAATCAAGCTGCTGGCCGCGCGCAGCGATGCCACCGGACGACAGATTTCAGATCAATTGAAGCTTCCGTTTTTGCTTCTCGAGCAAATGCTGCTGCAATTGAAAAACGAACAGTTAATCGTTCACAAGGGCGCAGCCCAGATGAACGACTACGTGTACCAACTGACGGATCTCGGTCATCAGCGCGCCCGTAGCCTGGCCGACCGCTGCACTTACTTCGGCGCCGCTCCCGTAACGCTTAAGGACTACGTCGCCAGTGTCGCGGCCCAATCCCTGACGAATCAGAACCCGGCGGCCGAAGATTTGGAAAGTGCGTTTTCCGACCTCTTGATCAGCAAGACCATGCTCCGCTGTCTCGGAACCGCCATCAATTCCGGTCGCGGTTTGTTCCTGTTCGGATCAGCCGGCAACGGCAAATCGAGCATCGCGGAGCGTGTCTCACGGGCGTTCGGCCAGTTCCTTTGGATCCCCCGCTGCATCGGCGTCGACGGGGAAATCATTCGCCTTTTCGATCCCAACAGCCACGAAGAAGTGCCGTTGGAGAATGGGCCGGGCCTCTTGGCATCCAAAAAAATCGACCAACGTTGGGTTCGCATCCGTCGGCCAACGATCGTCGCAGGTGGCGAGCTAACGATGGAAAGTCTCGAAGTCACACTCAACCGAGCGACCGGCATCAACGAGGCTCCTCTGCAGCTCAAGAGCAACTGCGGTGTCCTGGTCATCGACGATTTTGGCCGGCAGCGAATGCGGACCGACGAACTGCTCAACCGCTGGATCGTGCCGCTGGAAAAACGCTGCGATTTTCTCAATCTCGCCAGCGGCAAAAAGGTCGAGGTCCCCTTCGATCAGTTGATCATTTTTTCGACGAATTTGGAGCCTAAGGAACTGGTCGACGACGCGTTTCTGCGCCGCATCCCTTACAAAATCGAGGTTCTCGATCCGACCGAAGAGGAATTCCGCGAGCTGTTCAAATTGATGTGTCCGCGCTTGGGCTTTGAATATCGCGACGAACCGATCACCTACCTGCTCCAGAAGCACTATCGAGCCGTCGGACGGCCGCTGCGCTGTTGCCAGCCCCGCGATTTGCTGCTCCAAGTGCGGAACACTTGCCTGTTTGAGAGACGCCCGCTGGAAATCACCAACGAGCTGCTCGACTTTGCGGTCAAAAACTACTTCGCCATAGTCGTCCATTCCGTTGCCGGCAGAGGATAATGTGAAAACTCGCGGCTGCGGAACCCGGACCTCGACCGCGCGAGTACGTCCCACAGCGAGCGTTTGAACCTGTCAATTCGCATGGGCTTGCGGCGACTAACACGAAGCAATGATGGGTCTGTTCTTCGCGTGGTACAATTTCATCCGCATCCACTCGACGATCAAGACGACGCCAGCAGTTGCTCGAGTATTCGGATACCCGTAAGTGTTTTCGTCTCGGCAGACGTGATCTTTGTCGCCAATTTGCCACGGTCGCCCTATGGCCGTCGAGAAACGACCCGGCTGGACTCGGGCAGTTGCGATTTTTCTTGGAGGCCGGCTTTTAGCCGAGCGAGTCGCAGTGCGAATTCCGCCTTAAAATGTGGGCGATAAACTCGCCAACTTGAGCATCAGCCGGCATCCACAGTGGTGTTCGGTAAAGGGCGCCGCGGATTATAGAAATAAACCCAATCGCCGATAGTCTCGTCTCGCTCGCGGGCTCGTCGGTCTTCAGTGCGACTGTTTTCATTTGCCTTCGGCCGTGCTTGGCGAGCGTGCAAAAGATGTGCGTACCACCCATCTTTGCCAGCGGTTTTGTGCCTGCTCATAGTTGCGATTTCCTGCGTTCTAAGAAGTAAGATGCACAGCACGCAGGCAGACGAACTTGCGTGGCCGCCAAGAATTTCCAAGAACCCTAGCGAGAAATAGCAGGCCGAGGCTGACCCGGTGCAGCGCTCGGGCGGTTAGCAGACCGCGCTGCCGGCGGAACAGCACTAGGCAGCGGTGCGGGCGTCTTTTCGACAACTTCGCCTGCGCCCTGCGCCATCTCCGATGCTCGGGCTACCTTGCCGTCCTCGTTCCACCAGGTCCATTTGCCGATCGGATGTCCCTGCTTGAATTCGCCCTGGATCGACTTCTGACCGTTTTCGTGCCACCAGACCCATCTGCCTTGCTGCTCGCCGTCCCGGTATTCACCCTGGATGGTTCGTTGGCCGTTCGCATGCCACCAGGTGAACTCTCCGACTTGAATGTCGTGATCGTATTCTCCTTCGACCTCTTTCTGACCATTCGAATACCAGACGATCCAGTGGCCATGACGCTCGTCGTTGCCCTGCTTGGTATAAGCGGCCGGCTTTGCGTTCCACCAGTCGTCCGGAGTTTGCACGACCTCTTTGGCGAAGAGGTAAAGGCCATCGCTCTTTTTGCCGCCAGCGGGATAATTCTCGGCGCGTGATCCCAGTCGACGTCCGTGCTCGTATGCCACCTGCAGGATGAGTCGCGAATCCTGACCCCATTCCAAGAATTGGCCGTTCAATTCACCTCCGTCGTAATGGCACTCGCGCATTTTTTGGCCACTGGAGAACCACCAGGTGAAATTGCCGTGCCGCTCGCCATCGGCAAACTCAAACTCGCTGATCTTATGCTGATGGCTGTCGAAGATGCACCACTTGCCGTTCAATTGGTCCTGGTCAAACGAGGCCTGTGAAATAAAAGGTCCTTGGAAAGAACTGTACGGAGCCGTCTTGAGTAGCTCGACTTCACCAGTCCGATACCAACGATTCCAGACACCGACTCGTTGTCCGAAGTGATACTGGCCTTCGGCGACGACCGATCCTTGCGCATCCCACATTTTCCACGAGCCGTGATTGACATAATTGCCCTCGGCGTCCTGGGTCACTTCACGCTCGATCTTAACCGCCCGATTGGGATATCGTTCGCGAATCACTTCGACTTCGGTCTCGTCATCGGAAGTTTCAGTCAGTGAATCGGTCGCTATGGATGTCTCGTTGGTACCGCTTGACTCGACGCGGTCACTTTCGGGCACTTCACCTTGATCAGCGACGGCAAGTGGTTCGATGCCGCCCCTGGACAAGACAGCCGGTGACTGGGCATCGGTAGCGTCGCTTGCTAAAACAATTCCAGGCACCGCATTTACAGCGATTAGTGTCTGTTTAACCGGCTTCGGAATAACCTCGTCGGCATGGACATGCGAGAATTGGCCCCATCCAACGAAGCCCAAGACGACGGCGGCTGAGACCAGAGTCAAATGGCGTTTCATCGGCCCCTCCATGGAAACAAGGTTTCGTCCGCGTGTCACGTGGGAGAATCTCAGGTTGTTCTGTGCCAGCAAAGACGAAGCGCTTTGTTATTCGTGCTCATCCACCTTATCGGTAGTCGGCTAAAAGCTGTTTGAGGGCCGCGCGAATTCTCAGGGCATTATTCGGGATCTACAGTGCGGGCCGGTCGATCGTACTGCAGTGAGTTCCACCAGCAGCCTTCTGTCGAGGCGAGACCGTGAAAAAAGGGCCGCGGTGTCCCGCACCCGAGATACGCGGCTCGTAGACACGGTTATTGCGCCCATCCGTGGGCAGTTTTTCCACATCTGTTTTTATCGACTATTCGACGGGCGCCAGCACGAGCCAAAATCGATGTCCCAAAGCAGAACCTTTGTACGATTCCGTACCGACGGAAGGATACACCGTGCTCGTTGTCGCTGAATTAATACCTCGTCAACAAGCTCATTGCAGGAGCAAAAACGTGGGCACCCATGACGCTGTTTCTTCTTCTCGTGACCATTGCGGCCGTCGTCCCCTTCATGGCGGTCACAATGGAGTCACGTAACCTGGGAATCGTGGGATCACTCGTCGGCGTCTGCCTCGCGGCCGTGGCGGGAGCAGGCCAATTCATTGGGCATCACCGAGTGGCCTAACGACTCGAAGGGAAGCTCAAAGACGGCTGGATCGGCGAGGTGGTGATGCTGGCGTATTACGTGGCGATTCTGGCAATTTGTGTTTTGTGCGCACTGCTGACGCTGTACCTGGCACGCCAAGCCACGAGACGTGTGAATGGTCAATGCGGTACACTATCGAACGATGGAAATGTCATCTGCATTGAGTCGAGACTTGGCCCGGCGATTGCTGGCTGTGGAAGCAGCGAGCAAGATCGCCCCCAATGCGCACGTGCATGAAGCAGTGCGCGTGTGTGAGAAGCTGCGAATTTCCCTGACACGATTCGCCGGTTCAGACGGCTTCACGTCGCTCCTGCGGCGGGCGCTCACGTTGGCCCGCGCGGATGAACCTTTGGTTGAAACCGTAAAGGTCAAGCCCGACGGCTCCCTGGAAGGGCTTGAAGCACTCGCAGTTGATGCGGCAAACGGTGGACCCGAGGCGGCAGTCGCGATCACTGCCCATTTGCTCGGGCTGCTCGTGGCTTTCATCGGCGAACCCCTCACGCTGCGGCTGGTGCGCGACGCTTGGCCCGACGGATCGTTGGACGAATAATATTGGAGAAACAAGGCGCGATGAGTAAGCTCCCCAGAAAAGAACAGGGTCGCGACCGAGTCAAAATTCGGCAGTTGCCCACCGGCGTGCCGGGCCTTGATGAAATCCTCGGCGGCGGCCTGCCCGAGTACTCCTTCAACATCATCGCCGGCGCACCTGGAAGCGGCAAGACCACGCTGGCGCACCAGATCATGTTCGCCAACGCTACTCCAGAGCGGCCGGCACTGTACTTCACCGTGCTGGGCGAGCCGGCCATCAAGATGCTGCGCTACCAGCAGCAGTTCACATTCTTCGACGATTCCCAAATGAACGGATCGATCCACTTTATCAACCTCAGCCAGGTTGTCCTGGACCAGGACCTCGGCGCGGTCCTTGATGCCATCGTCAAGGAGCTCGATGCCTCCCGGGCGCACATTGTCGTGGTGGACTCCTTCCGCACCGTGGTGCGCAAGGCGCAAGGCAACGTGAGCGAGATGGAGCTCCAGGGTTTCGTCCAGCGCCTGGCGCTCCTTCTGACCAGTTGGCAAGCGACCACGTTCCTGATCGGCGAGTACGTCGAAGGCGAGCTGCGCGACAACCCTGTTTTCACAGTGGCCGACGGGCTGTTCTGGCTCTACCAGAACGTCGAACGCAACTCGATCGTGCGCAAGATGCAGGTCATGAAGCTGCGCGGCCAAGCGTCCGTGCCCGGCCTGCACACCTTCCGCATCACCGACGCCGGCCTGCACACCTTCCCGCGCACCTTCGGCCTCGTCGGAGAATCGGGTCAGATGAAGGGTCGGCGGCGTCTTTCCACCGGCATCGGCGAACTCGATGCGCTGCTGGGCGGCGGCGTCCCCGAGGGCGACAGCCTTCTCCTGGCCGGACCTTCCGGGTCGGGCAAGTCCACGCTCGGCTCGCACTTCATCGCTGAGGGCTTACGCCACGGCGAGCCGGGAATCGTGGCCGTCTTCGAGGAGATACCGGCCGAGTACATCCAGCGGGCCGCCGCGCTCGGCTTTGACTTCGACACGCCCCAGAAAGACGGCATCCTCAAGATCATCTATCTCCGGCCGCTGGACCTCTCCGTGGATGAGACCGTGCACGAAATCGTCAACAGCGTCAAAAAGCTCGGCTGCAAGCGGCTGGTCATCGACTCGCTGGTCGGCTTCGAGATGGCTCTGGCCCCCGGCTTCCGCGCCGACTTCCGCGAGTCGCTTTACCGGATGATCGCGGCCCTTACCCGCCTGGGCGTGACCATCATCAGCACCGTCGAGGTCGCGGAGGACTTTACTTCGCTGAACCTGAGCAACTTCACTGTCTCGTTCCTCGCCGACGACATCGTGCGCCTGCGCTACGTCTCAATCAACGGCCAGCTCCGCAAGATGCTCATGGTGGTGAAGATGCGGCGCAGCAAGCACAGCATCGACATGTGCGAATACGAGATCACCTCCAAGGGCGTGGTCATTGGCAAGCCGCTGCGCGGCTACCGCGGCCTGACCAGCGGCATCCCTAGCCCCTGGTCATTCCAGTCCAAGGACATTCCTCAATTGCGAGCCGAGGCTGAGGAAGATAATCCCGATGAATAACAAGCCAACAACAGGGACCACGCCCCTCCAATCTGACCGTGACTTTGAGCGGCAGCTCCGCGAAATGAACGAGGCGCTGCTGGTGTCCTCGGTCCGCCAGCACGAGTTGGCCGAGCAAGCGCAGCAGGCGGAACGGACATTGGCTAAGGCCCTTAACTACGGCGACGACATCATTGCGACCCTGCGAGAACCGTTCCTAGTTCTTGACGGCGACCTACGCGTTAAGTCGGCGAACCGTTCCTTCTACGAATCGTTTCACGTCTCGAAGGAGGAAACGGAGAACTGCTTCGTATACGAGTTGGGTAATGGCCAGTGGGACATTCCCGGCCTGCGGACGTTGCTGGATCATGTGCTTTCCCGCAACCAATCCGTTGACGACTTTGAGGTCGAACATTCCTTCCCCACTCTCGGTCGCAAGACCATGCTGCTCAACGCTCGGCCGTTTCCTCCAAATTCCCAACACCCTGAGTTGATCTTGCTCGCCGTGTATGACGTTTCTGCCGAGAGAGTGCGGGCCGACGTGCTGGCGGAAGTCAACCGCCACAAGGACGAGTTTCTGGCGATGCTCAGTCACGAACTCCGCAATCCCCTGGCTCCTATCTTGAACGCCGTGCAACTACTTCGGCTTCAACCGGGCGAGAGCGCGCGTCAGCGACAGGCTCGCACCATCATTGAGCGTCAAGTTGGGCAATTGGTACATCTGGTCGATGCTCTGCTGGAAGTGTCTCGCATTTCGACAGGCACGATTCATCTCCAGCGGGAACAACTGGACATGCGGGCTATCGTGGAATGTGGCGTAGAGACAGTCCGCACCTTAATCGAGCAGCGAGGGCACGCACTCGACGTACGTCTCCCCCCTTCGCCCATTTGGATCGACGGCGACTCGACCCGCCTGGAACAAGTAGTCGTGAACCTGCTAAACAACGCCGCGAAGTACACAGACGAAGGCGGTCATATTTGGCTGAGCCTTCAACAAGAGGGAAATGAGGCTGTTCTGCAAGTGCGGGATTCGGGCGTCGGCATCGCCCCCGAACTCATGCCGAGCATCTTTGACTTGTTCACGCAAGCCGAACGATCTTTGGCCCGGTCTCAAGGCGGGTTGGGCATTGGGCTAAGTTTGGTGCAACGGCTTGTGGAGATGCACGGAGGAAAGGTAGCGGCTAGCAGTGTTGTAGGGCAAGGCAGCCAGTTCGTCGTGCGTCTGCCGGTGGTGCTGTCTGTCGAACCACGGCCGCTGCCGCCTCCCACCGAAAATGCCATGCCGACCAGACCATCCTTGCGAGTGCTGGTGGTGGATGACAACGTAGATACCGCTACGAGTTTGGCGTTGCTTTTGAGAGAGTTAGGGGATGATGTTCGGACGGCCCACGACGGCCCCGCCGCGTTGGAAGTGGCCCTCGATTATCGACCCGACGTGGCACTGTTGGACATTGGCTTGCCCGGACTCGACGGTTTTGAGGTAGCGAAGCGGATGCGTCAGCAACCGATTCTCCAGGATGTCGTGCTGGTCGCCATGACCGGCTACGGGAAGGAGTCAGACCGACAGCGTTCACAGGAAGCCGGGTTCGATCACCACTTGGTCAAACCCATCAAGTTCGAGAAGGTACAAAAAATCTTAGCGAGCGTTTCGGAGAAGGCGCGTTGATGCTCAGCGCGGCGATGATGACTCGCGATTTCGGCATGACCAAAGCCGGGATGGCGGAAGAAAAGAAGTATGGCGAAGACCGACAAGTCTCTTCGGGTTCTGATAGTTGATGACAACCGAGACGGTGCTGACGCCTTGGGTTTGCTGGTTGAAGAACTCGGCAACCAAGTGCATGTGACCTACGGTGGGACGAAGGCACTAGAAATTGCAGTCGCATTTCGGCCCGATTTGACGCTCGTCGATTTGGTCATGCCTGACATGGACGGTTGCGGTCTCGTTATTCGCCTTCGCCAGATTCCCGCCTTCGCTCACACGAGAATCGTGGCCATCACCGGCAAGAAAGACCAGGAACACAAATCCTTGGCGATGAAGGCCGGGTTCGATACGATCCTTTTCAAGCCCGTCGCTCTGACAGAAATAAAAGCGGTCTTGACCAGTGTCGTGGTCTCGGATGCTGGCCAACCGCCAAGACCGGCCAAAGAGCGTGCGAGTCTCGGAACAGAGCGACGTTTGCCGATTGACGAAGCTCGACGAATCAGGAACGAGCGCAAATCGAAAACTCTTACAGAAGCAGAAAGCGAAGCAGCCATCTGCGAGGGGATTGTTCGCTTTCAAGACGAGTACATGGGATGGCGGTCTGAACAGATTCACGCACACTTCATCCAAGACCTCCTCGTGGTGCGCATTTTAGGTGTTTTGACTCTAGCAGTCCGTTTAGGAAAGGCTTTTGGCGGGCCGGCGGTCAGCGTGGTGCCGGCGTGAACGGGCAGCCGACGACGACGCGCCGGCGACACGCTGCGGTCGCCAACCATCGCCAGATAACGATCACGGCAAGCTGCACAAGCCAAACAAGGTCGGCGGGGGCTTGCAACACCCGCGGCTTGCCGATGCCGAATAGCAGTCGCATGATCCGCGCCAAGTTGTGCGCGGCGGCCGCCAAGCGGTAGCGCTTGGTCACGTCCTCCAGCCCACGCAGCCAAGACCTGCGCGCTCCGCCCGTATCGCACACGTGGGCAAAGCTGCGCTCCACGCGCTCGCTCCGCAATCGACCAAGGTGCTTCCCTTTGGCGCGGGCCATGCGGCGGCGGTTGTTGACCACCGCGCGCTGGAACTCGGCCGGCTTGTCGGTCCAGACTCGTTTGTCCTTCTGCTTCGGCTCGGGAATGTAGGTCCGCAAGCCGAGGTCGGCGGCAAGCTCCAACGTGGCGTTGGCGTGATAACCCTTGTCGGCGGCCACCTCTTCGATCTCGACGTCGCTGCCGGCGGCTTCCAAGTTGATTTTCGCTTCGATCACGCTGTCGACGAGCGTGTGCTGATCGGCCTGATCGGCCGGGCGGATCTCGGCCGCCAGCAGAATCTCGCTGTCCAGATCGACCACGTGCTCGGCCTTGTAGGCTAGGTGCGTGCGGCCATCTTCCATCTTCGTGATCCGCGCGTCGGGATCGGTTTTCGAGACCCAATCCTCGTTCGAGACCGTCTTCTTCCGCTTTTTGTCGTAGCGCCGCAACTCGTCGTCGCTGGGCTCTGCCGCGGGCTCGATCGTGCCGTCCTCGCGCATCAGCCGCGTGACGTACTGCCGCCAATCCTCGCCCGAGTCGCGCCGCACGATGCTCTTCATCGCCGCGTTGGCCTCGAGCGTGGTGCTGTCGACGCCCACCGTCTTGCCCGCCAGCAGCCGCTTCTCTTCGGCGATCGCCAGCACGAAGCGAAACACCTCATCGAAGACTTCGGCGCCGATCCGCCGACGTGTGACCGACATCGTCGAGTGGTCGGGCGTGGCCTGGTCCAGCGGCACGCCGAG
>Ga0182024_10020443_pt1 | contig 12101 bp, 12 predicted proteins | sample P32metaG_FD_120480 | JGI IMG/M metagenome (GOLD analysis project Ga0182024, IMG submission 120480) | Permafrost microbial communities from Stordalen Mire, Sweden - P3-2 metaG (Illumina Assembly) | ecosystem: Environmental > Terrestrial > Soil > Wetlands > Permafrost | place: Sweden: Stordalen... | reverse complement strand
GCAACCCGCTGGCCGACATCGAAAAACAGGTGATCCTCAGCACGCTGCAGCAGTTCAATGGGCACCGCATCCGAACCGCCGGCGCGCTCGGCATCGGCGTGCGCACACTGGGCATGAAGCTCAAACGCTGGAAGGAAGACGGCGAGTTAGGCGAAGCCCACGCCTATCTCGTACACGATGCGCATGACGAGCCGACTGAATGACTGTGCGATTTTGGTAGAGTCCGCATTGAGCCTGAGAACTTTTCAAGTGCCGCCGGTGCCCTCACCGGCGGAAAGCTGCATGGCGCGGCGAAACCGCCGGTGAGGGCACCGGCGGCACTAAAGATTTTCCTCCGAGGCTGCGGTCGCACATTTTCAGCCTCTTGAAGAGGCGCAGTATCGCGCCGGATCTGCGCAGAAGGCGCAATTTCTGCATGGAGACGCTGCGTTGTGCCGATATCCACCCGCTCTGGCGGGGTCGAAAAACGCGGCGCGATCTGGTACGCAGTTTGAAGCCACACTGAGTTGGCGATTCATCGAGGTCCCTATGTTCATCGATCGAATGCTAAACGGAGACAACGAGCCACTGCTCGAGCAGTGGCTCAAGTTCACTGCGCATCGTCACAAGTTGATCGCCGAAGACGTAGTCAACATCGATACCCCCGGCTACCAGCAGAAAGACCTGTCGCTGGAAAAGTTCGAGTCGCTCCTGCGCGACCGCGTCGAGCAGCGCGACGCATCCGGGCAGGGCAACTTCGATCTCTCCGGCACCGACCTGTCGGCCCAGGACGACGGCTTGCTGTTTCACGACGGGGCGACGCGGTCCCCCGAACAACTCATGAGCGACCAGGCCAAAAACGCCATGATGCACAACATGGTCATCGAATTGCTCCGGGACCAGTTCCAGCAACTGGAAATGGCGATCAAGGAACGACCCTCTTAAAATGACGTGGTGGGAGTGGAGTGACGGGAGAGTCACGGAAAGGCTCAAGACATGTTTGACGCACTGGATATGGGAGCGAGCGGGTTGAAGGCGCAGCGGATTCGCCTCGACACCATCGCCCAGAACATCGCTAACGTGAATACCACGCGCAATGCCCGCGGCGAGAAGGTGCCGTACAAACGCCGTTTCGTAATCCTCTCGTCGGGGGCGGCCGGCGGCTCTTCCAAGCCGGGTGTCCATGTGGACGCCATCAAGACTGATGAACAAAGGCCGTACCAGAAGCGCTACGAGCCCGGCCACCCCGATGCCGATGCCGAAGGCTACGTGCTCTACCCGAACATTGACCCTACGATCGAATTCGTCAACGCGCTGGAAGCGTCACGGTCCTATGAAGCAAACGTGAACATGATGGATGTCACCAAGGCGATGATCAACGCCAGCTTGCGGTTGCTCGCTTAAGCAGTTGTTAGTTGCTAGTTGTTGGTTGCTAGCGAAGAAAGGGACCACTATCCATTGTGTATTTTCAACTAGCAACTAGCAACTAGCAACTAGGGGCTGTTCACAATGATCGACGGAATCGACAACCTCGCCTTGGGAAAGCTCGCCGGGATCGGCGGCGGGGGTACGTCGCGGCCGTCCGGAACTACCGGCTCGTCCAGCTTTGCCGATGTGCTCAAAGACAGCATCGGCGAAGTCTCCCGGCTCCAGCAGGATGCCAGCCAGGCGGTTCAGGACCTCGCAACGGGAAAGAGCGACGACGTAACCGGCGTCATGACCGCCATGGAAAAATCCGACGTCGCCTTCAAGACCCTGCTCGCCATCCGCTCCAAATTGATGGATGCCTACGACGAAATCAAGGGGATGTCGGTGTAGTCACTGGTCACAGGTCACTTGTCACTTGCTTCTGCGGCAGTTTGGATAATTGACAAAGGACTAAGGACAAATGACTATGGACAAAGTACCAGTGACAAGTGACAAGTGACAAGTGACCGGCGAGTGACCAGCGTCAATCTGTGATGACAAAACGCCTGTTCGCAAGAAGCGCGGTGAAAATATTTCGCTCTTGAAGTTCGACGATTGTATTATTAAAAGATACGCTTCACAGTAGTTTGCAGATGAATTCTGAACGAGCGGGAGCGCCAAGGCAGGCCCACTCCTTCCCGATCAGAGGTTCAAGGGCATCAGGGGGACAGGAATTCTTCGCTGGCGGCCATCTCGAAAGAACCCCCACGGAGGCTTTCACGGTCAAACGCGGAACGGGTCGGAGACCCTCCATTCCGCGACGCTTCCGCGGTTTCGGCGCGGGCAACGCCTTGACTGCGGGCGCGGCATGTATCAGCCAGGGAGGGCTGAATCATGGATTTTCTCAAATCGCAGTTCGATCGTATCCAGGCACAGATATCGGCACTCACGCCGACCCAGAAGATGCTCACCGGCACGCTCGTGGCCATCATGGTCATGACGCTGATGTGGTGGAGCCGCTACGCCGGCACCGCCGAAATGGAGCCGGTCCTCAACCAGGCCCTCACCCAGGAAGACATGACCCGGATGGAGGCGACCCTGGCTGAGAAGAACATCGAGTACAAGGAGGCCAGCGACCGTCTCCTGGTCCCCACCGAGCGCAAGCGCGAAGCGCTGTCGGTCCTGGGCTTCAACGGCGTCCTGCCCAAAGACACCGCCAGCGGTTTCGACGAAGAGATCAAGCAACTCAGCCCGTGGGACGGCGTCGGCAGGCAAAATGCAGTCTATAACCGCGCCAAGGAGCTTGAGCTCTCGCAAATCGTTTCCATGTACCCGGACGTGGCGTCGGCCAAGGTGCTCATCGACGCGCACACCGAACGCCATATCGGCGCCGACGTCGAGGCGAAAGCCAGCGTGATGGTGCAGATGAAACCCGGCACCAAGCCGGGAAAACAGTTGGCCAAGGCCGCCGCCAAGTTCGTCGCCGGGGCGCAGTCGGGCCTGGCCTTGAAGAACATCACGGTCGTGATCGACGGCATCGCCCAGAATGTCGCCGACGAGGGGGCCGATGGTTCGACCATCGGCGGGAGCACGCTGCTGGAGATCCGGCAGAACGCCGAGCAGTCTTTCGCCAAGAAAGTCACCGATTTCCTGGCCGACATCCCGGGCGCGCTGGTCACCGTGACCGTCTCGGTGAACAACCAGACCACCGAAATCAAGAAAACCACCGTCGACGAGAAGAAATCAGGGCACTTCGAGCTGAAAACGACTTCAGAGAACCAGGAGCAGAACACTCCGGCGGCAACGCCATCCGAGGCCGGCGCGGCGTCAAATACCGGGGCTTCCATAGGCAACGGGATCCCGGCCGGCGGGGGGGAAAGCACGGCGACCACTAATAAAGAGCAAGCCGAGTTCGAAAACGTGCCGGCGGTAACGACCGAATCCACCAAGACGGCGCCCGGGTCCGTGATCCCCATCGCCGCCTCGGTTCGCATCCCCCGCAGCCATTTTGTGAGGTTTGCCAAGGACATGAACGATGGCAAGGACCCGGATCCCCAGATGGTGAAGCAGACCATCGCGGACGAGCGGAAAAATATGGCAGAAGCGGTGGCCAAGACGCTGGGGTTGACTAATGCCGCCGACGTCTCGGTCGAGGTCTACCCCGACTCCATGCCCGTGCTGACCGAGCCACCGACGGTGACGGCGGCCTCCACGGTCACCCTGGCGCTGGGCGGCCACGTCAAGGAGATCGCCCTGGGTGCCCTGGCCCTGGTCAGCCTGTTCATGGTATCGGCGATGGTGAAGAAAACCGGCCCGGCCCTGCCCGCGCCGGCGGCACCCGCCCCCGCCGCCCCAATGCCCCGCAACATCCTGGGCGGCCCCGAACTCGTCGCCGGTGAGGCTGGTGACGGCGGTACGCTCCTTAACGCCGTCGAAATGGACGAGGAATCCGTCCGCAACCAGCAGATGATGGAGCAGGTCGCCACCCTCGTCGATGAAAACCCCGACACCGCGGCTACCCTCGTCAAGCGGTGGATGAATCGGGGGTAGGTCATTTGTCCTTGGTCCTTTGTCATTGGTCCTTTGTCATCTGCCGACCCTCACCTGAACACGATGACAAACCACAAAGGACAAATGACCAAGGACAAAGGACCAAGGACATCTACGAGTGACAAGTGACCAATGGCTAACTCCCCAACTGAAATCAACGGCGTTCGCAAGGCGGCGGTGTTCCTGCTGAGCCTTACCGAGGACCAGGCGGCGCAGATCCTCAAGCGGTTGCCGCCGGAGGCGGTCGAGGAGGTCAGCCGGGAGATCGCCTCGATCAACATGATCGACGTGCCCGTCCTCACACGCCGGGAAGTGTGCAGCGAGTTCTATCATCAGGCCCTGGCCAACAGCTACATCAACGAAGGCGGCCTGGAATATGCCAAGGCCCTGCTCCGCAAAAGCCTGAGCGAGGCCGACGCCGAAAGGGCGATCAAGCAGGTGACCCAGCAGGTGGCGACCACGCCGTTCTCATTCCTGCAGAAGGCCGAGAGCGAAAACCTGCTGACGTTCATCCAGGACGAGCACCCGCAGACGATCGCGTTGATCCTGGCCCACCTCCCGCCGGTCAAGGCCAGCGAGATCATGGTGGGGCTGCCGAGCCAGAAGCAGATCGAGGTAGTGAAGCGCATCGCGAACATGGAGCAGACCAATCCCGAGGTCATCAAGGAAGTGGAGCGGGGGCTGGAACACCGGCTCTCGGACATCGTCAGCCAGACGTTCGAGAAGGCGGGCGGCGTGGACACAGTGGCCGAGATCCTCAACCTCGCCGACCGATCGACGGAAAAGGGGATCATGGAAGGACTGGAGGCCGAAGACCCCGACCTGGTCGAGCAGATCCGCCGGCTTATGTTCGTCTTCGAGGACATCCTGCTGGTCAACGACAAGGGCATCCAGTCGGTGCTGAAGGAAGTGGACAACGAGGAGCTGAGCCTGGCCCTGAAGACCGCCAGCCAGGACCTGAAGGACAAGATCTTCAAGAACATGTCCGAGCGTGCGGCGCAACTGATCCAGGAGGACATGCAGTACATGGGCCCGGTGCGTGTGAGCGACGTGGAGGCGGCCCAGCAGAAGATCGTGGACATCGTCCGCCGCCTCGAAGACGCCGGCGAAATCATCATCGCCGGCCGCGGCGGCGAAAAGGAAATGGTTGTTTAGGAAGGATGTCCGTTGTCCGTGGTCAGTAGTCAGTTGTTATTAACCATGACTGACAACTGTCAACCGACAACCGACAACTGACATGGGTCTAATCAAAGCCAACAACGCGCCTTCCGGCCTCCGGCCGTTTTCGATGGCCGACGTTGAGGCGGCGGCGCGGTCGATCCTGCTGCGGGCAAGGCGGCAGGCGGAGGAGCTCATCGCCACCGCCCAGCGCGAAGCCGACGAACTGAAAGAGGCGGGGCGGGCCCAGGGGCTTCGCGAGGGGCTGCAGAAAGGCACGACCGATGGGATGCGCCAGGGGGCGGAGGCGGGTAAGCGCGAAGCGTTCGAGAAGCACCAGAAGGAGTTCGCCGCCGCCGTACAGGCCCTCAAGGCGGCGGCCGTCGAGATCGAGGCCCGCCGCTTCGACCTGGAAGCCGATGGCCTGCGCGAAGTGGTGCTGCTTGCCGCGGCCGTCGCCCGCAAGGTAACCAAGCGCCAGGGTTTGATCGACGAGCAGGTGCTGGCCGACAACCTCAGCGAAGCGATGAAGCTGGCGGTTGGCGCAGCCGACGTGCGCGTTGCCATCCACCCCTCGCAGCGGGCGACGCTCACCGAAGCACTGCCGCAGTTGCGGGCCGAATGGCCCGCACTCAAACACATCGAGCTGGTTGACGATGCCACCGTGAGTCCCGGCGGCTGCCGGGTCTTCACCCGCGGCGGCCTGGTAGACGCCGACCTCGATTGCCAGCTCGATCGAGTGATCAATGATCTGCTGCCAGAGCCGGGAAAGATGGAGCGGAAGATGGGGGACTAAAAATGCCTCACCTCACTTCCCAACTCGATGCCGTTGAATCGTCCATGCCATTTGGCGTGACCGGAAGGGTGCAGGCGGTCACGGGGATGACGCTGGAAGCGTCCGACCTGACGCTCCCGCTGGGGAGCCTGTGCCGGATCGACAGCTTCGGCGGCAAGACCAGCACGGCGGAAGTGATCGGCTTCCGCCAGGAAAAGACCCTGCTCATGCCGCTCTCCTCGGCGGCGGGCATCTCGCGGGGCGATAAGATCGTCAATATTTCGGCTGCGCCGCGGATCTGGTGCTCCGAACAACTCCTCGGACGCGTATTGAACGGGTTCGGCGAGCCGATCGACAACAAGGGGGCGCTGCGGCCCAGCCAGTCGCGGCGCATTGACGGCCGCAGCGTCCTGCCGCTGGAGCGCTCGCCCATCCGCTCGCCCATCGCCACCAGCGTGCGCGCTATCGATGCCCTGCACACCTGCGGGATGGGGCAGCGAATGGGGATCTTCTCCGGCCCCGGGGTCGGGAAGAGCACCCTGATGAGCTCCATCGCCAAAAACACCAGCGCCGACATCTCGGTGGTGGCGCTGATCGGCGAACGCGGCCGCGAGGTGCAGGAGTTCATCGAAAACAGCATCGGCGAGCACGGCCTGCGCCGTTGCGTGGTCATCGTCAGCACCAGCGACGACGCCCCCATGCTGCGCGTCCGGGCGGCCAAAGTCGCCTGCACTGTCTCGGAATACTTCCGCGACCAGGGCAAAAACGTCCTGCTGATGATGGATTCACTCACCCGCCTCTGCCAGGCGCAGCGCCAGATCGGGCTGGCCGCAGGAGAGCCTCCCGCCACCAAGGGCTTTCCGCCCAGCGTCTTCGCGCTGATCCCCGAAATCCTCGAACGGGCCGGCAAGACTCCCGCCGGCTCGGTCACCGGGTTCTACACCGTGCTGGTCGAAGGCGACGATTTCAACGAGCCGATCCCCGATGCCGTCAAGGGCATCACCGACGGGCACCTGTGGCTCAGCCGAGCGCTGGCCAATCGCGGGCATTTTCCGGCCATCGATGTCCTGCAGAGCATCAGCCGCGTACGTTCCGACGTGGCCGACAAGGACCAGCTCAAAGCCGCCCGACGGGTGATGGCCCTGCACGCCGTCTACCAGGAAATCGAAGACATGGTGAACATCGGCGCCTACGTCGCCGGCGCCAACCCCGAGTTTGACCTGGCGGTGAATTCTCGCCCCAGGATCATCGAGTTCCTGCGCCAGGATGCGGGGTCACCCATGACCCTGGACCAGTCGAAAAAGCAACTGGCGGACCTCGCGACCTGGATCGACCAACTGGAAAAAGTCCTCAAAGCCCAAGCCGCCCAGGCGGCCAAGCCGAATCGGACGAGGTAGTCAGTCGTCAGTTGTCCGTGGTCAGTTGTTAATTCCCACACCGGAGCCTTTGTGCAACTGACCACTGACCACTGACAACTGACCACTGAGAACTGACAAACAAAGGGTAACATCAATGCCCAATTTCACCTTCCCATTAGACGGCGTCCTGCGTCAGCGCAAGCACCTCGAAGAGCAGCGGCAGCGCGAGTTGGCGGCGGTGCAGGCGGAAATGGGAACGCTGGAAGCCGAGCTGCGGGCCATGGATCGCGACGTTAAGGAGTCGAGTGCTGACATTCGAAACAATCGGCTGGTCGGAAAGCTCGACCTGGCCTACCTGGCCGCTCACCGGCGTTACGCGGCGGCCATGCAGCGCAAGGCCATGGCACTGGCACAGCAGATGATCGCGGTGAAAACACGCCTGGAGACCGCACGCAAGGCCCTGTTGGAGGCGGCCAAGCAGCGAAAGATCATCGAAAAGCTCCGCGAGAACCGAAAGACCCGTTGGGCCCAGGACCTGGCCCGCCGGGAAACCGCCGCCATGGATGAGATCGGGGCACAGATCGGGTATCGCAATATCGTGGAGCAGTTTCGCGATTCAGAGCCCGGAATTGACTCTGAGGAATCCGCCGGGGAGTTGCCATGAAGAAGATCGTCCAAGTGCTGTCGATGGTGCTTGCCATCAACTTCCTGGCCGTGCTGGGCGGGGTGGGCTGGCTTTGCCAGAGCGGGCACCTCGACCGGACGAAGGCCCAGGCGGTCAAGCAACTCCTGTTCCCCACCACCGCCACCACCGAACCGACGACGGAACCCTCGGCGGCGCCGGTGACCCAGCCCTTCGTCAACCTCGACGACCTGCTGGCCAAACACGCCGGCAAACGCGCCGGCGAGCAGGTCGAAGTCATCCAGCAATCGTTCGATGAACAATCGGCGCAGCTCGACCGGCGCAAGCGCGAGCTGGACGCACTGGCCGAGCAGGTCGCCCGCGAGCAGAAACACCTCGCCGACGCCGGAACCGCCCTGGAGCAGGCGCGCAAGCAGTTGGATGAACGGGAAAAGGCGGACGAAAGCCGCGCTGCCGACAAAGGCTTCCAGGACACCCTCAAGCTCTACAACTCGATGCCGGCCCCCCAGGTCAAGAAAGTCTTCATGTCGCTACCGGTGGAGACGGTGGTGAATTACCTCCAGGCCATGCAGCCCCGGACGGCGGCAAAGATCATCAAGGAATTCAAGACCAAGGATGAGACGGACCTGATCCAGAAGGTCATGGAAAAGATGCGCCAGGGCGGCCCGCCGCTGGCGGGAGATGGGCCAAATGCTCCCAATGCCAGTGGGACTGGCGCCGGTCCGACACAAGCAAATGGGCCGAATCAGCCGAAAGAAGGAACTGGAGTTATCGGCCCCGGCGACAACAACGCGCCCGGACCGGCGGCGCCCCCGTAGGCCCGCAGGGGCGCCGCTGAAGAACGAGCCGCAAGCGTAAGCGCCCGGACGTCTGTCGGTAGCATCGGCTCCCTTACGGTCGCGGCTCGTCAAGACGAGCCATAACGTGGCTGATGCTGCCGTTGAATTGGGCCTCACCCCAAGCGTGCCCGGAGATCTGGGGCGGCAATGCAGCCCCGGACGGGGCGAGAGAAGGTAGCCTCGGGCGCGAGCCGGCGCGAGCCCGTGGGACTGTGGCCGCGAAAAGCGCCAGCCCCGGCAGGGGCGGTAGATGGCCCTCGGCCAGCGGGCCACCCTCTTTCGCCCCTACGGCCCTACGGGGCTGCATATGCACTGCTGTATCCTGCGGGCTTGCGCCCGTGGCTACAACCTGTCGTCCCTCCGGGACTTGCAGATCGCCGGGTTTTTGGGCACGCCCCTCGCCCCCGTTGAGGAGTCGCAAAGGAGTCGCCCCGCTATGCCCTCCAGCGTCCAGAATGTTTCGTCGATTTTCGGCCCCATCCCATCGCAGTCCGGTTCGGCCGGGTTGATCGCCGAGCGACCCGCTGAATCGTCGGCCACCAAGCCGCAATCCTTGCAGGCGGACGACCCAAGTTCCAAGGTGCACGGCTCGGAGTCGACGAGCTTCCGCAACGCGCTAAAGCGAGCGGGCAAGAGCGGTAAGCCCGAGCAGTCCGCTTCGAAAGACGCGCCAAAGACCGAAAAGTCCCAGGCCAAAACCAGCGCCGCCTCTAAGCCGCAACCGACAGGCAACGCCACGCAGCAGAAAAACGGCCGCCGGTCAGCCGGCGGCGATCCGGGCCCGTCGACCCGTCCGCTCCGTCCGGCCGCCGGCAAGCAACCTGACGACTCGACGACCGAGTCGGAAACGCAAGACGGTCCCGGATCGAGCGATCCCCACGCTGACGCAAGCCACTCGCAAACCGGTCGAAACGCGCAGCCCCAAGCCGCGACGCCCGTGGCCCCCGCGACGCCGCCAACACCCGCGCCGCCTCCCGCCCGCGCCCAGGCACCGCAGACCGGCGCGGCGGCCGCGTCGCAGGATTCAGAGGCTGATCCGAAAGCAGGTTCGACGAATGCCAGGCCGACCGTCCGCGCCCTGAAGCCGCCCCCCGGCGGCGCGGATGACTCAGAACCCGACGCGGTGTCGAAGGATGGCCCAGTTGACGGCGACGCCACGCCGGCAGTGCAAGACACGTCGCTCGCTGCCAACACAGACCCCGGCTCGGTGGTGGCAATGGCGGCAGCAGTGGGGACGGCTGGACCGGCAGCCAAAGGCGGCGCCCCGGCCCCTGCCGACTCATCGGGCGGCAACAATGACGCCGCTTCCGCGGCCGCCGTGTCAGGCAGCGCGATTTCCGACATGGACTTCCTGAGCGACCTCGCGTCCTTGGCCGCCGATCCCCCCGACGATCCCGCAAAGACGCAAACAGCCCCGGCCAAGCCCGCCGGCAATGCCCCGGCGGGCAATTCCCCGTTTCCCGACGCCCTCAACGCCGCCGGCGCCAAGACGTCGCCGGCCAGCCGCACCGCCGCTCCGGCCCCAACTGAGCCGACCCCCGATGCGCGATTCGCCGAGGCCAATCATCCCAAGATCGTCACCAGCGTGCGCGGCGAACTAATGCCCGGCGGAGGCACCATGCAACTGCGCCTCGACCCGCCGGAACTGGGCGACCTGCAGATTTCCGTCCACATGCGCGACGGCGTCATGACCGCCGCCTTCCAGACCAGCAACGATCAGGCCACCCGGCTGCTGAGCCATAGCCTGGGCAACCTCAAGTCGATGCTCGAAGCCCAGGGCGTCAACGTCGATAAGCTGCACGTCCAGCAGGGCCCCAAATCAAATACCGGCGACTCCAGGGACTCGCGCGACAGCGCCGGCCGCCAGCCCACCCCCGAGCAGCGCCAAGCCAGCCAGCGCGAACAGCAGCGAAAAGAGATGGTCCAGAAGATGTGGGACAAGCTCGCCGGCAACGCCCCGGTCGACGTGATGGCGTGAGGGGGAATGATGAATGATGAATTCCGGCACTCCCGCCCATTTCCGTCTTTTCGCGCGATTCAGGCCGGGGTCGCTTCGCCACATGTTGTCGTTCTTGCCGTCGTCGAGCCCCCACTCGGGTCCGATGCGCTGCTCGCCGGTCGTTCCGGATCGCGGATCAGGTGCCGGAACCGCTCCCGATTGTCCAGCAGCCACCGTGGATATCTCTCGTCCAACTCGACCGTCCGGTATTCGTGACCCGGGCGGTCAAAGATGTCCTGATGGTTGTCAACCCGCTCCCGCAGCCGCCGCAGGTCCTTGAGCTCGTCGCGGTCCAGGTCGGTGTGGGCAAACGACTCCAGCTTCCTGGCGATGCGCTCCGGGCCGCCGAGGTAGCTGAAGTGCCAACCCCCGTTGCGAATGAGCAGGTGGTCGCCGCCCGGAAGGTGGCGGGCCGCCGTCGCTGAGCCGCACCGGCACAGCTCCTGGTGCGTGAGGATCACCGTCCCAGCCCATCCGCCGCCCTGCGTGTTAAGACTTCTCAAAATAGGCCGGCTTGAATTCCTTGTCGAACCAGCCGATCTTTTCGACAGTCGCCTTGCGGAGCATGAAGCACGAAAAATCGCAGGCGTCGATCGCCTCAATGGATCCATCCACCGGCGCATCGTTGGCCCGGCTGCTCCACAGCAGCGTCTCCGGGTGAGCCTCGCCAAACTCGTACAGGCGGGCCACGGTGCTATGTCGGAACGCCACGTCGACGGCGGTGATGAGGAAAGCCTCGTGCCTTATCTCCAGCCCGATTTCAATCCCCCTGTTCCAGGCCCCCGCGACGGACCTTTCCTTGTCGCAGACCACCTCTATCGGAAACCCAACGTCCGTCGCGAGGAAGGCGTGCAGGACCTCGGCCCGCATGAGGGTCAAACGGTTGCACATGACGATCAGGCGCGAAACGGGGGCGTCGCGGAGCGTTCTCAGATTGGCGCGGAACTGGTCGAAAACATACGGCACCTGGAGGCACACCGGGATGATCGCAACGGTCCCTGACATCGCATGGCTCCTGCCGCTTCCAAGTGCCGCCGGTGCCCCCACCGGCGGTTTTCAATCCGCCCCCGAGGTTCCGCCGGTGGGGGCACCGGCGGCACTTAACCCCAGACCGCTGCACCAACGCGACAAACGTTCTAAGCTAAGTCAATCGGTATTCATTCGCCTCTGCGACCTCCGCATCTCGGCGGTGAACACTCCGCGTTACGGCCGGCGCATCAACAAGTGTCATCGTACAGGCCGTGTCCCGTTGGGTGGGACGCCTGATCGCCGCGGTTTCGCAGTCCGAGAAGCTGGGCGCCACGGGGACAATTACTGATGCGCTCGTGACCACCGCCCTCGGCATTTGGTGCAGAGCATGCTGCCGCTCTGAAAAGTGACGATTCCGGTGCCG
>Ga0182024_10020442_pt1 | contig 12101 bp, 8 predicted proteins | sample P32metaG_FD_120480 | JGI IMG/M metagenome (GOLD analysis project Ga0182024, IMG submission 120480) | Permafrost microbial communities from Stordalen Mire, Sweden - P3-2 metaG (Illumina Assembly) | ecosystem: Environmental > Terrestrial > Soil > Wetlands > Permafrost | place: Sweden: Stordalen... | reverse complement strand
GGCGTCGGTTTCGCTTCGGCCCGATTGCTGACAATCCCATACGCCTGAATGCTCGACGCGAAGATAATCCGCTTCACTCCCGCGATGGCGGCGGCCTCAAAAACACCATGCGTCGCGGCGACGTTATTGGCCAGACCATCGGTGAGCGGAAAATTCCGGATCGACGGTACGTTGCCCAGATGACAGACGGCATCCGCTCCTTGCAGCAGCGGCACCAGATCGGCGGCGCGGCTCAGATCGGCCAGACAGGTCAGCGGCGCGGCGGCGTCGGCGGCGGTGCGCAGGTCGATGGGCCGCACGTCGTGCCCGTGCTCGACGAGATCGCGCACCACGACTCGCCCCAGCCGGCCGCTGCTTCCTGTGACGACAATCAGCATGATTCCCCCATCCGCGTTAAACCGCAATTTGCGAATTGATTCCGACGTGAAGCGATTGCATATCGGCTAGCGCGGCGGCCGGCTGAAGCAGAACCCCGGCGCGCTCCCGAACCAATCGGGACAGGCGGGATTTCGGTCGCAATTTCAGTTGGCGGTGACGACTCGCGGGCTGCCGAAGCCGCCGTCGTCCCCAATTCCCTCTCTTCTCCAGAGTCCCAAAACGGGGAAGAAAATCTGAGTTCGTTTGTCATATGTAATTTTTTTTCTGACGGGAGTGTGAAGATGGGCAACGCGCCGGGCTGAAGGCCCGTGGCTCGATTTCGCTCGCTACAGGTGGTTCGACATGGCTCACCACAGGCGGGCGACTCGACGAGGCTCGCCACAGGCGGCGGGCGGAGGCGAAGGAAGAGCGGAGAGGCTGGTAAGCCCTGATTTTCATGCGGCGGAAATCTTACCGATTCGCGCGGCGAGAGTGTGGAATTGCGCGGATTTTGCATAAGTTATTTGCGAATATTGATTTAGGCAACTCTATCGTCTGGCGTTTAACTGGTTCATGGGTTTGATCTCAAAAACTTCCGCAGTCGATGTGTCAGCGCCGCGGCGTCCTTCGTTTGGCATTCCCAGACCGTCAGGACTCTCCAGCCCAATCGCCGCAGTTTCCGGCGCGTCCGAACATCCCGGTCCCGATTGCGCTTCAGCTTCGCAATCCAATAAGCGCGCCGGGACGCAGGGATTCGGCAGCGCCCGCACCCGTGCATGTGCCAGAAGCAGCCGCTGACCCGGATGATCTTCCGCGGGCGAGGAAAGACGAGGTCCGGCGTGCCGGGAAGCGAGCGAACATGAAGCCGATAGCGGTAGCCAAGCCGATGCACCAGCCGCCGCACGACAAGCTCCGGAGCCGTGTCCTGCGACCTCACAGCCGTCGAGCTGAATGAGCGGCGCTTCTTATTGGGGCGTTGCCGGTGGGAGATCCTTGGTATCCCGGGGGACGTGTATCATCATCGACCCATTGGTACCTGCCTCCGCAGCATGAACGTTATAGCGGTTGAACAGAAAACGCATTACTCGTTCTGTCCGCCACCTTCCGTCAAGCTCTGCAAACATCGTTCGCCAGGAGATGAATCCATCCAAGCCCTGAACCTGCGGCGCGGTGCGCGGGCGACGGTGTTCCAGAGCCTCACGAAGAAGAAAATCATAATTTGGGGGCACTATCACAACCCCCTGCACGTGTTTGCGCAGGACTTCCTCACACTTGTCCAGGGCGTCGTTGTCCACGACGGGTAGAAATAAATACCGCAGCCCCAGAAGGCACCACAACCCCGGCGATGGTTCGGTGACCGTGACGATCCGTCCGTTTCTTCCGAAGAACGTTGCAACTGCGAGGTCGAGCGCAGCGCGGATGAGGTGACGGGAGAAATTCGTTTTGCTGCCCTCATCGGAGATTTGCTCAAGCAGGCGCATGGCAACCCACCCGCCGGTATAACGCCGCCAACCTTGTTCCAGTTCAAGCATAGCTATGTACCGATTTTGGAAGCATTGTATTCCGCTCCCATGATTGAAGCAATGCGGAAGTCGATACACACGCCCGAACAGGCTGCGCTCTGTCGGGAGCTTCGAGCCGTCCGGGAAGCGGCCGGGCTCTCACAACGAGCACTCGCCGCGATTCTCAAGGTGCCGCACAGCTTGATCGCCAAGGTCGAAACCGCCGAGCGCCGGATCGACTTGGTCGAGTTCTCGCGGTTCGTTTCCGCTTGCGGAAGCGAGCCGGTCGAAATCTTCGGACGACTGGCGAAGCACTTGCCGGTTGCGCGTGGCAACGGAGGCCGGAAATGACCTCCACCGAAGAAATGGAACGCAAATTGTCCGCGGCATTTCAGATGCCGTTGCCTCAGACAATGGTGTCGCGGAAATCGAGCATCACCAATGCTTTCGTCAACGCCGTCATCCCGGCGATCATTCCAACCTCAGACGAAATTGAGCAGGCTCTGACGATCCTCGGGATGAGCCACGGCGATGTACGATGTGCCTATTGCGGAGATAAATCGACCGAGTGGGACCACCTCCGCCCGCTGGTCCTGAATCGCCGCCCGACGGGATATATCACCGAGATCGCCAATCTCGTCCCTGCATGCGGCAAGTGCAACCAAAGTAAGGGGAATAAACCTTGGCGCGAGTGGATGGTGAGCAAAGCAAAACTTTCACCCACCGGAAGGAGCTTGGCGGGAATCGAAGAGCGCCTCGCCCGTTTGGAAAAATTTGAGCAATGGAAGGCCCCCACGAAAGTCGATTTCGGATCGATCGTCGGGTCGGCGGAATGGGAACAGTACTGGTCGTTGTGTGAAGGTGTGAATGAAGAAATGCGGCTGGCTCAGGAGGTCGCCGACGCGCTTCGGGTTCGCATCGTCGAGGCAATTCGGAACCCGCCATCCCGCGCCTGATACACAATAATCCTGGGGGCCGCCGAGTTTTTCAGCGTGCCCAAAACGCGGAGGACTCCTTGCCATTCAACCCGGCCCACGCGCCGGCGATTGAAAGATCGTTGCAAGGAAATGACGCCGTGAATAACTCGCAAGGAGGAATGTCGTCGGGCTTCAGGTCGTGCACGTCGCCGAGATGGAAATGCTCCCGCCCGAAATTGGCCTCGTACATCTGAAGCTTTTCCCGCTCAATGTCGTTGGCGAAGACGACCTGCCAGTTTTGGCGCTCCAGCGCGAGCCGAACCAGAACAATGCCCGCAAAAAACTCGGCCGCCCGAAGCAACGGCTTGGGTTGACCGTTGGCGCGGGACGAACGACGGCGAGAAAGTGTCCCTTGCATCCGCAAATCTCCTGACTGGCGACGGATGGTATCGCCAAACAGCGACCAAACAAGCCATTGCGCGTTCGGTTGGGGGATTTACATCAAGATCGCGCCGGCCATCCCGCCCTTTGTACTCTCTGTGTTCAACCCTCAATTAGACCAATCCGGCAAATCCAACACGACCACCGAACCGCGCAGTAGACGGACGCTTCCAGCGAACAGAGAGCTGCGGGCCTCAACGCAAATCCCGTCCGTCTGGTATTCTCTTGCAGGTCAACCATGCCAACCCACTCTCTTACAAAGCTTGCGACTTTTTGCCTGTTGATGCTGACGCCGGGGTTCGCGTTTGGGCTGGATCGGGCGCGATCGCCAGAAAGCCCGGTGAGCGTGCGGGGGCGGCGATGCCGGCGGGAGTGAGTGTGCCGGCGCCGGTGTCCAGTTTGAAGAGCGCGATGCCGTCGTTGCCGGCGTTGCCGATCAAGGCCCAATATTGTTGCAATCCCGTCAAATTGGCGGCCTCCACAACATTGGTTCAGCGCGGGGGTAAAGAATATTGGAAAGTACAATCGTTGCGGCGGATATAGGCAATTCCAGCAGGAACGCCATGAGAATCCGGCGGAGTTCATTTGTTGCATTGGCTCTGGTCGCTCTGGCCGGTTGCGCGGCTGAGCATAGTCAGACCATCGTCATGCCCACGCTGGCCGAGGCGACGGCGCATTTCGCTTCGCCGCCCAATCAATACGGCATCGGACTTTGGTGGGGTTGGGGCGGTCCGATGGACGACGCCTCCATCGCGCGCGATCTGGACAGCATCAAAAAATGGGGTTCACCGTCGCCTGCGTGGAGGCCGACAACGGCATCACCAGCAAATACCTTTCGCCGCAGTGGTTTCATCTGGTGAAGACCGCGGTGGCGGAGGCGAAGAAACGCGACATGTATCTGTGGTTTGAGGACGAGGCGAAATACCCCAGCGGCTTCGCCGGCGGACTCTTCACGGAAAAACGCCCCGATTTGTGCATGCAGGTGTTGGCGCCGGGGCCGTCCATCAGCGTCAGCGGCGGGCAGACGGTTGTCCGCGATGTGCCGGCCGGCACGGTTGCGGCGATGGCGTTTAATCAGCGCGATGGCGCGAGCCGGTCGCTGGATGTGAGTTCCGGCAAACTCAACTGGAACGCCCCGCCGGGGGAGTGGCAGATTCAGACCGTGCGGCACGAGTTCCGCACGTCGCCGACGCGCTCGGTCAATAATCCGAACGTCGGCGCGAAGGACGGCAGCGAATCGCTGGAGGATTATCTCAACCCCGAAGCGACGCGGCAGTTCCTTGCGTGGACGCATGAACAGTACAAGTCCGCCGTCGGCGACGAGCTTGGCAAAACGGTCTTCGGCTTCACGGGCGATGAGCCGGATTTCACGATCGGCAACGCCCTGCCGTGGACCAACGCGCTGTTCGACGAGTTCCAAAAGGAAAAGGGGTACGACGTGCGCCCCTATCTGGGCGCTTTCTTCTCGCGGGAGATGACCGACAAACAGCGGCGCGCCTACGTCGATTACTTTGACATCTGGTCCGAGATGTTCGGGAATAATTTCTTCGGCGTTCAGGGTGATTGGTGCGCGGCCAACCACTGCATGTACCAGTTGCACGTCAACCACGAGGACATGCTGATGGCGCTGGTCCGCTCGGAGGGCGATTTCTTCCGCTGCATGAAATCCGTTGAGATGCCGGGCATCGACTTGATCTACGCCCAGGTGTGGCCGGGCAAGCCGACGGACAATCCGCCGGGCGACGCCGCGGATTTTCCAAAGCTGGCGTCGTCGGTCGCGGATGTTTACGGGCGGCCGCGGTCGTACACCGAGAGTTTCGCGGCGATGACGGTGCCGCCGAGCGTGGCACAGGCGAAATGGTGTCTGGACGAGCAATTTGCCCGCGGCGTGAACATGGTGGAGATCATGTGGTGGACCAGCCCAACGACGCGATTGGGCCGCGGCGGCGGCCGCGGTGGGTTTGGCGCGGGTCAGGGTTTCGCGGGCGGGGCGGGCGGGGCGGGCGGGGCGGTGCAGCCGACGACATCGCCCGCCGGGCGCCGGGGCCGCGGCGGCGTGCGTGGACCGCGCGGGCCGAGCTTTTTCGCCACGCCGCAGTTTCCAGCGGTCGCTCAATACCTGCACCGGGCCAGCTATCTTCTGTCGATCGGCAAACCGACCGCGAAGATCGGCCTGTACGTGCCTTTTACGAGCATGTGGTTCGGCGACCGGGATTCGTACAGCAGTTGCCTGTCGATTTCGACCGAGTTGATGCACGCCCAGCGCGGCTTTGATTTTCTCAACGAGGAGGCGTTGACGAAAGCCCTCACGCTCGACGGCGGCAAACTGACCAACCTGAGCGGCGACAGTTACGAGACGATCATCATTCCGTCGGTGACGGTTCTTTCCAAAGCCGCGATTGACCGCCTTCGTGAATTCAGCGCTGCCGGCGGCAAGGTGATTTTCATGGGCCGTCTGCCGGCGATGGCCGTTGACAAAACCTACCTGGACGCACAGCCGCCGCCGGATTTGTCGTGGGCGGTGCATGAGCCGTCCGGCGCGCTGACCCCGACCGTGCTCGCCGCGTTGCCGGAGCCGGATGTGAAGTTGGACCAGACATGCCCGTTCGTCGTCTGCAACCACCGGCACATCCAGGACGCGGACATTTACTTCTTCTTCAACGAGAGCACCGATCAGCCGCAGAATTTTTCCGTCACGCTGGAAGGGTCCGGCGCGGCACGGTTCTGGGACGCGGGCAGCGGAACGGTCGAGCCGATTGCCGCGGCGGCGGCGGATGGGAAGGTGACGCTTCCCCTGGCGCTGGAGCCGTCGCAGACGAAGTTTGTGATCGTGGGCAATTGAGCGTTGCGGCCGCGCGTCGCGAACGCGGTGACGGCTAAAAATGTTCACCGCGATAGATGGGTGTCGATGGAAGCGGGCATCTGGCGCTCCGACGTCGCCGGCTGCGTTAGGCGTAATCTGCAAAGACGTGCATTTTGATCTGTTTAATCCTGCAACAGGCTATTGTATTCTTCTGTGCCGGCCGGTCTAATTCGGTGACTTGCGAATTGCGGCACTTCCTCCCATAGCCGGCTGTTGACATTTGTCGACCATGCTCCGCATGGGTCACCAAATCTGTTTCCGGGTGAAGGAAATGACCATTCGTAAGAGGTGGAAAATGCACCCGGCACCAGTTTTCTAACTCGGATTGGAGTCCCGTGAAGATTTCAAATTACAGCCGCGTTGTCAATATCAATTCGCTTCGTCAGCGCCGCGAACGCATCCGCGCGGCTCGGGCGGGCAGGCGGATTTGCCAGGCGGTGATGCAGGCGCTGGAAGAGCGGCGCATGCTTTCAACGGTGACATCGGTCTCCACTGCCGCCACCTGGATGTCGGCCGTGCCGGGCAGCACTCCATTGACGGACATCTCCATTCCAGGCACGGTCCAGTCGGCAGCAGGCGCCAGCCTTCAGAATGCGTTGTTCGGCACCGGGTCGTCGAGTGTCGTGAACCCGCCGAGCGCGCTGAATGACTCGGCGCTTGGTCTGCATCTGGCGGCTTCCACCACCTCGGAAGCCGCGATTCTTGCAGGCGGCGATAATCCGGCGGCCAATGGCCTGGCGATTGCCGCGAATACGGCGGCACTTGGCGCGGATGCCGCGGCGGGGGCCACAGATGCTGCATCAGACGCCGGCGTGGGATCGGACGCGGCGGGCGTGGCGTCGGCCATCGCCAGCGCCCTGCTGTCAAATGCAACCGCCGAGGATGCTGTCACGGATGCTGCCGCGGCTACCGCGAATACGGCGGCAGAGGGGGAGGATACGGCGGCAGAGACCGACCACTCGACTGCCGGCGCCGAGGATGAGAAGGCGGGCGACGATGATGAGACGGCAGGCACGGACGATGCGACCGCGGGCGGCGACGACGAGAAGGCGGGCGGCGCTGATGCGACAGCGGGTACCGACGATGGGATTTCGGCCGGCGATGAAGTTTTAGCGTTTGCCGCCGACACAGATGCGGTTGCTCAAGGCGGCTTTGATCCTGGCGCGGAAGCAGCGGGGGCCGGAGCGGATGCGGCGGCGGTTATCGTGGACGGGACGGCAGTTGGCGCGGATACGGCGGCAACCGCCGCAGACGCGACGGCGGTGACCGACGACGGGAAAGCGGATACCTCGGATGGGGTGGCGGAAAGCTCCGAAGCGGAGGCGATTGCCGACGATGAGAAGGCGGGCGACGACGACGCGGGCGCGGCCACCGCGAATACGGAGGCAGCCACGGACGACGCAGCGGCGTCTGGCGGGCATACGAAATCGGAGGCCGCGGCGGCGGCGGCAGCGGCGGCGAATCTGGCGGCGGCGACCGCGGATACATTGACCGCCAACGATTTTGCCAACTACGCGAACGGCATGAGCAGCCCGAGCACAACCGGCAACAACCCCAACAACAGCGCCATCCAGTCAAACCTTAACACGCTGGCGATGGCGGAGGAATCCACCCATGCGGCGTCGGCCGCCGCGGAAACGCTGGCCGCGGGCTACGATACTTTGGCGGCGACCGCGAACCAGCAGGCGGCGGCGGCGGATACCGCGGCAGCCAACGCCGTTGCGGCGGCGACGGAGGCGAATGCGGAGGCCGTCGCCGACAATGCGGCGGCGGAGGCGGCGGATCAAGAGGCGGCTACCTCCAATGCGGCTGCGGCTACCGCGGATGGGTCGGCGGGCACCGCGGACGGGGCGGCGGGCACCTCGGATGGGTTGGCGGGCGGCGCGGATACAGCGGCGGCCACCGCTGATGGGGCGGCGGGTACGGCGGATGGGGTGGCGGGTGGCGCGGATATCGCCGCGGAAAGCGAAGGCGAGGTTGATCTTATCGCGGATGCCATCCAGGCTGCCGCGGATGGCACCGCCGATGGCCTGGACGTGACGGCGGATACCGCGGATGGGACGGCGGAAGGCGCGGACGACGCGGCGACTCCGCTGGACTCCGATGCCACTCCGCTGGACGCCACGGCGACTGGCGACGATGACAAAGCGGAGGCCGACGATCAGGTGGCGACCGCCGACGATGAGGCGGCGACCGCGGAGGATGAAAAGGCGGCAGCGGCGGACGAGGCCGCTACGGAGGCATGCGAGAACGCGACCACCGCGAATGAGGCGGCGGAAGCCGCGGATGCGACGGCGAATAAATTCGACACCCTGGCGATCACCGCGGGTGTGGCGGCGACTGGCGCGGATATCGCGTTTACGGTTGCGAGCCAGCAGGATCAAGCTATCCAGACCTCCGTGCAAACGCAAAACCTGAGCATCGCCGATCAGCTCAACGCCGGAATTCGTTCGCTGGATCTCCGAGGAGCACAGGTCAACGACACCATCAATCTCAACGTCGGCGAGTACTTTACCGGGGTCACCCTGCAAAGCGCGCTGAACGACATGACGTCATTTTTGAAGGCGAACCCCAGCGAGAGCATCGTGGTCTCGTTAAGCTCGACCGAAAATCCCTCGGGGCCGCTGAATAGCGCCAACAGCTTCGACACCGACCTCAACACTCTTTTGAACTCAGCGGATACGGCGGTGTCGGGGCAGACGTACCAGCATTTCATCTACGAGTCGTCAGATTCTTCCGTCACTCCCGACCTCAATGAGGTCCGCGGAAAGATTGTCATCATTCCCGCGGGCTGGACTGCCGCTCCTGATCCGATGACCGGGCAGGTCGTGGGCTGGCAGCCAACCGAAATAAACGGGAATAACATCGCCGGCGTCGTCGCGACGGATCTCGGCAATCCCAGTACGCTTTACCGAAACAATCTTATTGCTCCGGCTGGTTCGACCTCCGGCAATCCGATCGATTTGGGTGACACAGTGAACACAACGTCGGAGCAATACTTCGCCGGCCACGTCGCGCGCACCGCCGGCATTGTCGGGATGGTCGATCCCACTTTGATGGGGGACGGGGGCTCGGACAGTGCCGACCAGACCCTCATCAATGAGATCATCGACGAGAATAACCTCGCGATCATGGTGACAACGGACTCCGACACACCGGGCGTCGCGGGCACTCTTCGCGATGCGATCCTGCAGGCCAATTCGCAAACCGGGCTGAATACCATCGAGTTTGCCGGCAACCTTGCCGGACCGGGCGGGCAGACGATCGTGTTACAATCGGATTTGCCAGTCATCACCAATGACCTGGACATTGCCGGTCCGGCTTTCATCGACACCAACCACTTTCAGGCCTTGCGGAATTCACCCACTCACACTGTGGTGGAGCAGGGTTCCGCGGATGTTGTTCCCGTCTATGTAAACATGTCCGGGCTGACGGTCTTTACTCTGGCGCACGAGACCGCGCCGACCAACGTCGGCATCTATGACGATACGCCGTTCTCGGCCACCGGCACTACGTTCGGTGCCGACGGGATCCCCGCGACGCTGAAATTCTCCTACATCGGTATCGGGAGCACGAACTATCCGCTGTCGCTCATCGCGCCGACCAATGTCGGAATTTATGCGGTGACTGCCAACAGAATGGCCGGCGACGCCAACGACACCAGCAGCAGCAGCCAGGCAATCGCGTTCACCATCATTCCCGCCGCCACGCACACCGCCATCGCAACGTGGTCCAACCCGGCCGTCTATGGGCAGCCGATCCCCTACACCGCGACGGTGACGAACACCCAGACGGCAACCGTGCCGGTGGGCAGCATTCAGTTTGTGGTCGATGGAAGCAACTTCGGTTCGCCGGTGCCGTTGAACGCGGCCGGGGTGGCGTACACGACGGACAGCTTCTCGAGCGGCGCCAGCCATAGCGTGCAGGCGATCTTTCTTCCAACGCCCAACTTCGTTACCAGCAATCAGTCGCTGACCCAGGCCCTGCAGTTGCTGGCGATTGAGCCTGACTTCTTCAACCCCGCCCTCTCCGCGCTGTTCATCGGCAGCAACGGAGCAACCAGCAACGATCAGATTCAGATCAGCCCAACCGGCGCCAGTCTGACCGGCAGCACGGGCGTGTTCGTTAAGGGGTCTCTCGACGGAACAAAGATTTCCACGACCTACGGCCTGGGTTCGCCGCCGATCTATTTTTACGCACAAAACGGCAACGACTCGATTCAACTTCTGCCCTCTCTCATGCTGAGCCTCCACGTAACCGCCGGCAACGGCAACGACGGCGTGGCGGCAGGGGACGGTCCGGCCACGGTTGTCCTTGGTGACGGAAATGATTCGATTCAACTCGGCAACGGCAATGACGCCGTCACCCTGGGCAACGGTAACAACACCGTTCAACTCGGCAACGGGAGCGACTCGGTGACGGCCGGCAAGGGGAACAACAGCCTGCAATTCGGCGCGGGCAGCGACACCGTGACGATGGGCGGCGGCATTGACAACGTTCAGGGCGGCGACGGCAACAACGCGATCACGCTCGGCGGCGGCAAGGACGGCGTTCATCTTGGTAATGGCAACAACATCATCATGCTCGGCAACGGCAATGATGTCGTCGGGCTGGGCAATGGGAATAACTCTGTTACTCTCGGCGACGGCGCGGACGTCATAACGCTCGGCAATGGCAATAATGCTTTGAAGGCTGGAAACGGCAACAACAACCTTCAACTTGGCAGTGGGAATAACACCGTCATGATGGGCAGCGGCATTGACAACGTGCAGAGCAGCGACGGAATCAATACCCCGCCGCACAGCCCCATCGCAATGGACGTCATCATCCTCGGCGATGGCAAAGACAACGTTCACGTTGGCAACGGCAATGACACGCTGATTCTCGGCAACGGCGCCGACGCCGTCACCGCGGGCAACGGGAACGACCGCATCACTGTGGGCAACGGCAATGACAATTTGCAGATCGGCAATGGCGCCGACTCGCTGACGCTGGGCAACGGCAGCGATGACGCGCAGCTTGGCAACGGAAGCGACATGGTCGTCCTCGGCAACGGCAACGACAATATCCAGCTCGGCGACGGTTCCGACACGGTCAAACTCGGAACCGGCAAGGATCAGGTTCATGCGAGCAACTGAGGACAGTGCGTGGCGGCGGGGTGCGTATCTGTGGTCGCGACGCCAAAAACGCCAGAAAGTAGAGAGTAGAAAGTAGACCGGGGAGAGAGGCCGTCTGGCCTGCGACACTGATTGACGTGCGAGACTGTATTGGTCCTCTCTACTTTCTCCTTTCTACTCTCTCCCCTCTATGGCCGCATCGCGGCCATGGGCAGAGCCGGAATCGAACCGGCGACACATGGATTTTCAGTCCATTGCTCTACCAGCTGAGCTATCTGCCCGAATCGGAACGCAAAATCCTAGTCCGCTGATGGTCTTTTGCAAGCTTTGCCAACGCGTGCCACTTACGGCTGATCTGCGCCCGTGCCGCCGGGCGCCGCGTCGGTCTGCGGCGGCTCTATGTTCACCGTCTCCTCCTGCCCGGTCCCGCGATGCACGACCAGCACCACCTCATCGCGTGAATGGTCGTGGCGGAAGGCCTGATAGTCGGTGCGGAACTGGTCCAGCGAAGTCACCGGCTGGCCGTTGAGCTGCATGACCCAGTCGTCGTGGCCGAGCTTGGCGGTCGCGGCGGCGCCGTCGCGGCGGATCACGTCGATCACCACTCCCGTGGCGTCCGGCTTCATCTTGTGCGCGTAGGCGTCAGAGAAGACGGCCTCGCGGGCGACGAAACCCAAATCCTGTGCATAGTACCGATGCGCCGCACTGGGCATGCGCGGGCGCGGGGCCAGCGTGACCGTCACGTCGCGCTTCGCCGAGCCGTCCTGCGGCAGTATCGTGAAGGCGACCTTGTCGCCGACTTTCATGCGCCGAAGATGCCGCGCCAGGATCATCGGCAGTTCCTCCGGCAGGTCGCCGCGCTCCAGAGGCTTGCCGTTCATGGCGATGATGATGTTGCCCGGCG
>Ga0182024_10020440_pt1 | contig 12101 bp, 12 predicted proteins | sample P32metaG_FD_120480 | JGI IMG/M metagenome (GOLD analysis project Ga0182024, IMG submission 120480) | Permafrost microbial communities from Stordalen Mire, Sweden - P3-2 metaG (Illumina Assembly) | ecosystem: Environmental > Terrestrial > Soil > Wetlands > Permafrost | place: Sweden: Stordalen... | reverse complement strand
GATGAAGATGATGCAGGGCGCGTTCTTCTTGCCCTGCTCGAACATGTCGCGCACCCGGCTGGCGCCGACGCCGACGAACATCTCGACGAAATCCGAGCCGGAAATCGTAAAGAACGGCACGTTGGCTTCGCCGGCGATGGCGCGGGCGAGCAGGGTCTTGCCGGTGCCGGGCGGCCCGACGAGCAGCACGCCCTTCGGGATCTTGCCGCCGAGCCGCTGAAACTTTTGCGGGTCCTTCAGGTACTCGACGATCTCCTCGAGTTCCTGCTTCGCCTCGTCGATGCCGGCGACGTCATCGAAGGTGATGCGACCGACTTTTTCGGTGAGAAGGCGCGCCCGGCTCTTGCCGAACCCCATGGCCCGGCCGCCGCCGCCCTGCATCTGCCGCATGAAGAAGATCCACACCCCGATCAACAGCAGCATCGGGAACCACGATACGAGGACGCCGAACAGCGACGGCACGTTCTCGTCGACTGGCGAGGCGGTGATGCGCACGCCCTTGTCAATCAGGCGGCCAACCAGCCCCGGATCTTTCGGCGCATAGGTAGAGAAGGCGCGCCCGTCGGTGAAATGGCCGATGATGCCGTCGCCCTGGATCGTGACGTCGGTGACCTGGCCGCGATTGACGTCGGCCACGAAGTCCGAAAACGCCAAAGTCGATTGCGGCCCGTGGTTCGACGACGTCTGGAACAAGTTGAAAAGTGCGACGAGAAGCAGGCCTATGACGATCCAAAGGGCGAGATTCTTGCCGAAATTGTTCACGCTGCAGGCCTTTCCCTACCGCCTCGGGCACCACGCCCGATCGAACCGCGCCGGGGTCTCCGCGCCAGCAAAAGATAGGATGCGCCGTGGATTAAACAACTGTAAAGCCCGCTTGCGTTAGCGGATTTGCGGGGCGGAAGAAAAGTCGCGGCAGCGCCCCCACCCCAGGGCGGCGGTAGCCGAGATGGGGCACCGCCGCAAGACCCGCGTCATCCCACAAGGCTGGCAGAGCCGGATAGATGAGGCGCGGCAACTCGCCGGTGCCGCGCCCGGTCTTGTGCTCCGGCTTGTGCTCCGGGGCCGCCGCGCCCCCTCGCCCGAGATAGCCGAGGGTAAAGCCGCTCGGCGAGGTCGGCGCCAGATCGACGGCAAAGCGCCGGTCCCACACGAGAGTCGCGCCCGGTTCCAGGCGCAAGGGCGGGCTCGCCGCGGCCGGCTCGCGCAGCACCAAGATGCGCCCGCGCCAGGGCACAAACCGGCAGCCGCCGAGCGTGCGCGCACGATCGGGCCGCGCCATCAGTCCGGCACGCAGCCGGGCGAGCCGCGCCCGCCGCGCCGGATAGCGCGCTGCCCCGATAGAGGCGGCGACCCGCCCGAGCAGCCGCTCGGCAAGGTCCGCCTCGACCGCGCTCAGCGCCGAAATCTCCAGTGTCGCGAAGCCGGCCGGGTGCAGGCTGACGGCGCGCGCCAAGAGATCGTCGAGCGCCCGCTCGCGCTCGATCCGAGCCGCGCCGCAAGCCCGCAGCTCGGATTGCGGGTCCGGCGCTCCGGGCCATTCCGACTTGACCGGAGGGTAGAGGCGCAGGCGAGCGCGCTCAAACGCCGGGTTCAGATTACTTGGATCGCGCAAGAAGGGCTGGCCCTCCGCTTCGAGCAGAGCGAGGAGGCGCGCCCGCGGCACCGACAAGAGCGGCCGGGCCAGCCGGCACCCCGCCAGCTCGCGAACCGCCGACATCCCCGCCAGCCCGTCGATCCCGCTGCCGGCGCGGCGGCGGATCAGGTAGGTCTCGACCTGGTCCTCGCGATGATGCGCGATCAAGAGGTGGAGCACGCCATGCGCGCGGCACCACCGCGCGAGCAGCCGGTAGCGCGCCTCGCGCGCCCTTTCCTGAATGCCGCTTGTCGGCTTGTCGCCGGCCCAGACCAGGATTTGATGCGGGACGCTCCGGATGGCGAGCCAACCGGCAACAGTGCGAGCCTCCTCGCCGCTTTCGGGCCGCAATCCGTGGTCGACGGTCAGCGCCCAGGCCTGCCCGCCGCGCTGTCGCGCCCAGCGTTGCGCCAAGAGGATGAGGGCCAGGCTGTCCGGCCCGCCGGAGACCGCGACCGCGATAACCGGCCGAGCCTCGAAGCCGCCAAGCGCGTCAAGCGAGGCGGCAAGCTCGACCAACGTCAGCGGAGGCCCCGCCGGATAGCGATCCGTCAAGGCCCCTCACCCCGGCCCTCTCCCCGCAAGCGGGAGAGGGAGAGCTGCAACACCTTCCGAGACTGGAATTTGAAAAGTTTGTACATCGCTTCAGCTGCGTTCCCTCTCCCCGCATGCGGCATGCGGGGAGAGGGACGGGGTGAGGGGCATTGCCGCCAGAATTGACTCAGCAGCCCAGGCGCTTCTTCTCCGCCGCGGCGTGCTCGGTGACGGCCGCGCCCGCTTTGGGGAAATCGTGATCGAGCTGCGTCAGGGCGAGGCAGGCGTTCTGCTTTTGATTGGCGCGGCCGAGCGCCATGGCAAGCTTCAACAGGTTGTCGGCCGCCTTGGCGCTTTTCGGATAGCGCTTGTAGCCTTCGGCGAAGGCGCTCGCCGCATCGAGGAACCGGCTGCGCGTGTAATAGGTTTCGCCGAGCCAGTATTGCGCATTGCCCGCCATCGGGTCCGTCGGATGCTGCTCGACAAAGGCTTTCAGCGCCGCCTCGGCGGCCGGATAATCGGCGTGTTTGAGGAGACCGAAGGCACGATTGTACTGCTCGGCGGCCGATCCGCCTGCCAATAACCCGGCGGCCGCGGGATGCCCGGCGGGTGCGGCGCCGGCCAGTTCGGCCGCGGCGGAGGGCGATCCCGGCGGCGTCAGGGTGCCAAAGATCGGGGTCGGGCCGCCCGGGGCCGTACCGCCGGGCGGTTCCACCGCCGTGCCGGGCGGGATCGCAGCTCCCGGTAGGGAGCCCAACGCATGGCGCGGCGGCATCAAATCCTCATCGGCCGCGCCCGGTGTCTCCGCCGCGAACTGCCGGGTGGGACGCGGCGCACCGGCCGAGTCCGGCCGCGCGGGATTGGCCGGTGCCAGCGGGCCAGCGCCGGCTGTTGTCTGGCCAAAGCGCGTCTCGACGTCGTTGGTGACCTGCTCGACCCGCTGACGGACCTGATCGAGCTGATTGACGAACTCCTCGACGCGCCCGGTCAGGTCGCGCATCTGTCCTTCGAGCCGATCCATGCGGATTTCGCTATCGACCGCCACGCCGCCACCGCCGCCACCGGCCGGCGGCGGGGCGCCGCGATACACCTGCCGCTGCAACATGTTGAGGTCGCGCTCGAGGCGATCGAGCCGCTCCTGCGTCGAGCGATCCTGGCTCCAGGCCGCCGCCGGCGCGGCGACCACGGCGAGGCCGAACGCGATGCTAAGCCAAGCACAAGACAGCAGCGATTGGCGGGACATCGGTAGGCCTCGTGGATTAGCGGGATGCGCCGAGATCGGCGCATCGTGCGACGTTCGCCCCGGGCCGCAGCCCGCTGCGGCGTGGCGGATGCCAGCGCACCGGGTTATAGGGTCGGTTTTGGGCAAAAAGAGGGCGCCGAGCCAACGGCGGCACCGGCATCCCGGGCAATTCGCCAAAACCTCGCCGCCCTCCGCAGATCTGGTCCGACCCGCTCAATTGCCCGCTCAATTGCCCGCTCAATTGCCCGCTCAATTGACCGTGGTAACGCCGCGGCGGTTTAGCGCATAGGACTGATCATCCGAATGCGGGACCGCCGGACGCTCCTTGCCATAGCTGATCGTCGAGATCCGGGACGCCGGGATGCCGAGCGCCGCGAGTACGTTTTTTACGGCCTGAGCACGGCGTTCGCCGAGCGCCAGATTGTACTCGCGCGTGCCGCGCTCGTCACAATGGCCCTCGATGGTTACCCCGACATTCGAATAGCGTTTCAGCCATTCGGCCTGGCGCTGCAGGATCTGCTGGCCCTCGGAGGAAATCTCGGAGCGATCGTAGTCGAAGAACACGCGGTCGCCGGCGGTCGCAGCCAGATCCTGCTGCGAGCCCGGCCCGAACCGCGAGCCGCTGATCCCTCCCGGGCCTCCCGGGCCGCCGGGCCCGCCGGCCGGCTGCTCCGGCGCGGTGCTGCAGGCGGCCAGCAACAGCAAATCCCCGGCGACGGCAATGAAACGTAGAAGCATGATGAACTCCCTTGGTTGATCGGTGCGGCTAGCGAAGCAACGGGGACCATGCGGGATCGGAAGCATCGCCCGGCGTGGTCACCTCGCGCTGGTTGGATCCGGTCAAATCAATCGTGAAGAGGCGCGACGAACCGCCGCCGCGCGCCTGGCGGAAATACATCAGCACGCGACCATTTGGCGCCCAGGTCGGTCCTTCCACCAGAAAGTCCTGCGTGAGGAGCCTTTCGCCGCTGCCGTCCGGCCGCATGACACCGATATAAAAGGAGCCGCCTTCGATCTTGGTGAAGGCGATCAGATCGCCGCGCGGCGACCATACCGGGGTGCCGTATTTACCGGTGCCGAAGCTGATGCGCCGGACGCCGCCGCCATCCGCGCTCATCACATAGAGCTGCTGTGAACCGCCGCGGTCGGAGTTGAACACGATCCTGCTGCCGTCGGGCGAATAGGAGGGCGTGGTGTCGATTGCGTTGCCCTCAGTCAGGCGCGACATCCGCCGGCTGCGCAGATCGAGCACGAAGATGTTGGTCGCGCCGTTCTCGGAGCGGCTCAGGACCAGCCGGCTGCCGTCGGGCGAGAAGCGCGGGGCGAACGTCATACCGGGAAAATCACCGATCGATTCCTGCCGGCCGGCGTCGATGTTGTATAAATACACGCGCGGGGTGCCGCTGGCGTAGGACAGGTAGGTGATCTCCTGCGCCGAGGGCGAGAACCGCGGCGTCAACACCAATGCGCTGCCATCGGTCAGGTACTGATTGTTGGCGCCGTCCTGGTCCATGATGGCGAGACGCTTCACGCGCTTTTGAGCAGGGCCGGATTCGGCGATGTAGACGATGCGGGTGTCGAAATAGCCGTCTTCGCCGGTGATCCGCTTGTAGATCTCGTCGGCGATGATGTGTGCGATGCGGCGCCAGTTCTGTCGGGTCGTCGTGTAGGCAAATCCGGCGAGTTGCTGTTCGGCAACGACGTCCCACAGCCGGAACTCGACCCGGAACCGGCCATCGCCCTGGGTCTGCACCGAGCCGGTGACCAGCGCCTGGGCACTGATTTGGCGCCAATCGCCAAACCGCGGCCCCTCGCCCACCGCGACATCCTGGATGAAGGCGCGCGGATCGAGCGGGCGGAACAGGCCCGAGCGTTCGAGATCGGCCGAGATCACCTGGGCGAGGTCACGGCCGGTCTGCACTTCTTCGCCGCCGCCGCCGGCAAAGGCCGGGATCGCGATCGGCAACGGCTCGACCTTGCCGCGGGTGATGTCGATGCGCAACTCGGCCGATGCCGGCGACGCCGCGAGCACGAGCATTAGGCCGGCAAGCGCTATCCAGGCCACGCCCAAGACAGAGCGGTCCCACTTCATTGCATGTCCCTTGTGCTGAACCCAAAGACGAATGTCTGCCAGAGGTCATAGCGATCCGGCGGCAGGCGCAGGGGCGAGCATTGCGGGTTTTTGAGCGCGCGAATGCCGCTATCGGCGATCGCCCGATAGATCGGGTCGCCGGCGTATTGGCCCTGATCGACGATTTGTGCCTGCTGCACGGTGCCGTCAGGGTTCATCACGACCTTTATATCGGCGACGAGGTCGGGCTTTTCCTTCGCGCCGAAGGGCGGGTTGAAACAGGGCCGCAGCTGCTCGCGGACGATGTCGATGTCGCTTGCGCTGAGCTGGCTGCCGAGCGGCGCCCTGGGCTGCGAAGAGGGCGGCGCGGTGGCCGCCATGCGGTGTGGCGCGGGCGGGGCTTCGTCGGCTTGGGCTACTTCTTCCTTGGTCAGGTTCTTCAAGAGCGCGTCGAAGGCCGCCGGCTCCGGATGCTTGTCCTCGAGGTTCCGGAGGAGCTTGTCGAACGCCTTGGGATCCGCCTTTGTCGTTTCCGGGCGCGGCGCGTGCTGCGCCTCCTGCGGCTTGGGCTTGGGCTCGGGCGGCCGCGGCGGCGCGGACGGCAGCGCCTGAGCCTCGGCCGGTTTGGGTGGGGGTGGGGGCGGCAGCGGTGGTGCCTTGACCTCCGCCTTGGCCGGCTCGGGCGGCGGGGGCGGCGGCGGAGCCGAGGCGGCCGCGGGCGGTTCGGGGACCGGCGGCGACGGTTCCGGCTTCGGCTCTGGTTTCGGCGCCGGCGCGGCGACCGGCGGCTCCGGTTTGGCCTCCGGCGTTGGCCGGAACGGGTTCGGATGGGTCGCTCGGGTCTCCGGCGCGATCGTCACCAACTCGACCGCGATCGGCGTCTCCTCCGGCGGCGGGTGGTGGAACAGGCTCGGCAAGCCCAACAGGATGACCGCGAGCAACCCAATGTGCAGAGTCGCCGACAGCGCAATGCCGCCCGGCATCATCTCCCGGTCCGTCGCGCCGGGCGCCGTACTGCGCTCGGCCATCGTCGTCATGCTCATCGCGGTCAACCGAGCCGCCCCCGCTAGCGCCTGACCGGCGCCGCGGGGCGCACGCCAGCCTGCCCCTTCTGCGCTTCAGCGACCAAGGACACCTTGCGAAAACCGGCGGCGCTGACCAGGCTCATCACCTCGAGCACCCGGCCGTAATTGATCTCCTTGTCGCCGCGCACATAGAGCACGGCATCGGGGTTGCTGCCGGTGATCGCTTGCAGCCGCGCGATCAGCGACTCGACCGGCACGCTGGTCTCCTGGATGAAAATGACGCCGTCGCGGTTGAGGGTGATGACGAGCGGCTCTTTCTGCTCGTTGATCGGCGGGGCCTGGGTCTGCGGCAGCTCGACCGGCACGCCGACGGTCAACAAGGGCGCGGTCACCATGAACACGACGAGGAGGACCAGCATGACGTCGACCAGCGGCGTCACGTTGATTTCGGACATTGGACGATAGCGCCCGGCCCCGGCGCGTCCGCCGCTCCGGCGGGTCCCGCTATACTCCGATGCAGCCATCGCTCACGGCCTTTCGTCGAGTTGACGCGACAGGATGGCGCTGAACTCCGAAGCGAACGCTTCGAGCCGGCCGGCATAGCGGCCGAAATCGCCCGACAGCTTGTTGTAGGCGACCACCGCCGGGATCGCGGCGACCAGCCCGAGCGCGGTGGCGAACAAGGATTCGGCGATGCCCGGGGCGACAACCGCGAGGCTGGTATTCTTCGATGCGGCGATCGATTGAAAGCTGTCCATGATCCCCCACACGGTGCCGAACAGCCCGACGAACGGGGCAGTCGAGCCGACGGTGGCGAGAAAATTCATGAAACGCTCGATCCGATCCATCTCGCGCCCGACGGTGACGTTCATCACCCGCTCGATGCGCTGCTGCAGGCTGGAGCGCATCACCGCCGTGCCGAGGAGACCCTTGGCCGCACTGCGCCGCCATTCGCGCATCGCGGCGGCGAAGACGGCACTCATCGGATCGATCGGGCGCTGGCCGACCCGGTCGTAGAGATCGTCGAGCGACCCGCCCGACCAGAACGTCTCCTCAAAGCTGGCGGCGGCCTGGCGCAGCCGGCGTATTCGCAACGTCTTGTCGAAAATGACCGCCCACGACCAGAAGGATGCGAGCAAGAGGATGAACATCACCATCTTGACGATGCTGTCCGATTGCAGGAACAGCTCGAAGATCGAAATTGTCGGAGACACGGTTCCCGGGAGCGCGGTGGTTTCAAGAGACTGCATTGATGGCGGCCTTTTATGGCGTCTTTTGGACGATCGACGGCATGACGGCGGATTGGCCGGGCGCGACGAGGGCGGCGCGCAGGCCGGCCGGAACCCGGCGCGGTCGACCATCGCGCCCGACGCAGGCGAGGAGCAATTCGAGCGCGACCAGCACCGTCCCGTCGCGGCGGATCTCTTGGTCGAGCAGCACGGTCGCACCGCCGATCTCGATGATCCGGGTATCAACGCTCAACGCGTCATCGAGCCGCGCCGGGCTGCGGTAATCGGCGGCGAGGCGCCGCACCGTGAAAATCGTCCCGGTCTCCGCCTGGATGACGCTATGGGCAAAGCCGAGGCCGCGCATCATTTCGGTGCGCCCGCGCTCGGCGAATTTGAGGTAGTTGGCGTAATAGACGATGCCGGCGGCATCGGTGTCCTCATAATAGACCCGCAACGGCATGCTGTGCGTCATGCCGGAGGCCGAGGAGGCACTCATTGCCGCCCCGACTGCGGTTGTGGATTACGGCTGGTGCGTCCTTCGAGACGGCCGCTTCGCGACCTCCTCAGGATGACGTAAGTATTTAATACAACGAACAAATTTTCGTCATCCTGAGGAGCGCCCCACAGGGGCGCGTCTCGAAGGACGCGCGGCGTGTTCGCAGCCTCAGCAAAAGTATTCCAGCGCACGGCGGTCATTCCGGATCGGGCTCGACGGCGAGCCCGGCGAGCAGGTCGAATTGACCGGGCAGGCTCGCCGGCACCGGCAATTCGAGGTGGCGGAAGGCGATCTCGGTCAGCATCCGGCCGCGCGGCGTGCGCTGCACAAAGCCTTGCTGGATGAGGTAGGGCTCGATGACCTCCTCGATGACGTCGCGCTCTTCGCTGAGCGCGGCTGCCATGGTCTCGACGCCGACCGGGCCGCCCGCGTATTTCTCGGCGATCGAGCGCAGGTAGCGCCGGTCCATCCCGTCGAGGCCGCGCGCGTCGACCTCGAGCCGCAACAGCGCCGCATCGGCGGTCGCGGCGTCGACGCTGGGCCAGCCACCGACCGCGGCGAAATCGCGGATGCGGCGCAGGAGGCGCATCGCCACCCGCGGCGTGCCGCGGGCGCGCCGCGCGATCTCGGCGGCACCGTCGGGCTCGAGGTCGAAGGCGAGGATGCGGGCGCCGCGCTGCACGATCAGCGCCAGTTCTTCGGGCTCATAGAACAAGAGCCGCAGCGGGATCCCGAACCGCTCGCGCAACGGCCGGGTTATGAGGCCCGAGCGCGTCGTCGCGCCGACCAGCGTAAAGGGCGGCAGATCGATGCGGATCGAGCGCGCGCCGGGGCCCTCGCCAATGATCAGATCGAGCTGAAAATCCTCCATCGCCGGGTAGAGGATCTCCTCGACCGGGGGAGCCAGGCGGTGGATTTCGTCGATGAACAGGATGTCGTGCGGCTGTAAATTGGTGAGGAGCGCGGCGAGATCGCCGGCACGCTGAATGACCGGCCCCGAGGTGGCGCGGAACCCGACCCCGAGCTCGCGCGCGACGATCTGCGCGAGGGTCGTCTTGCCGAGCCCGGGGGGACCGAAAAACAGCACATGGTCGAGCGCCTCGCGGCGGCTCTTCGCCGCCTCGATGAAGACGCGCAGATTGTCGCGCAGCTGGCGCTGGCCGACGAATTCGTCGAGGGCGAGCGGCCGGATCGAGGCTTCCGGCGCGTCCTCTTCATCCTTTTCGGCGGCGATCACCCGCGGCGCGGCCTCGCTCACCGGACGGCTCCCTGGCTGAGACCCTTATTCAGCCCGTGCCCGAGCTCCTGCAACCCGGCACGGATCAGCGCGTCGAGCGCCGCGCCGTCGCCGAGGCGGCGCGAAGCTGCCGCAACCGCGCCGAACGCCTCGGCCCGGCGGTAGCCGAGATTGACCAGCGCCGATACCGCGTCGGCCCCCGCGCCCTCCTCGGCGAGCCCGAGGCCGTCGCCAGGGCCCGGTGCGGCGGGCGATGCCGACGCCAGCGCGAGCCCGCCGACCTTGTCCTTCAGCTCGTTGACGATGCGCGCGGCGAGCCTTGGGCCCACCCCCTCGGCGCGCGTCAGCATCGCCTTGTCCTGCGCCACGATCACCAGAGCGAGCGCCTCGGGCATCACCGCCGAGAGGATCGCCAGGGCGAGCCGCGCCCCGACGCCCTGCACCGTCGTTAAGAGGCGAAACCAGTCGCGCTCGGCATCATCGATGAAGCCGTAGAGGTGGATGTGGTCCTCGCGGACATGGGTCTCGATCAACAGCCGCACCGCGCCGCCGGGCGATGGCAGATGGCCGATCGTCCGGGTCGAGCAGAAGGCGAGATACCCCACCCCGCCGACATCGATGACGGCTCCGTCCGGTCCAACCGAATCGACGGTTCCGGCAAGCCTGGCGATCATCGCGGCGGGCTCCAGCTTCGCCCATCCCAGGCGCGCAACGTGCCGGCGTGATGGGCATGGCAGATCGCCACCGCCAGCGCGTCGGCGGCATCCGGTTCGGCGATCGCCGAGCCCGCCAAGAGGCGACGCACCATCAACTGGACCTGCTGCTTTTCGGCGTGGCCGGCGCCGACCACCGATTTCTTGATCAAATTGGCCGAATATTCCGCGACCGGAAGCCCGCGCTCGGCCGGGGCCAAGAGCACGACGCCGCGGGCGACGCCCAGCTTCAGGCTCGAGGCGGCGTTCTTGTTGACAAAGCTTTCCTCGACCGCGGCCTCGTCGGGGCGGAAGCGTTCGAGAACCGCGGTGAGCTGGCGGAACAGCGCGACCAGCCGCTCGGCAAGCGGCAGCCCGGTCGGGGCGTGGACGACGCCGTCCGCGACGTGGCTCAGCCGATTGCCGGCGACGTCGATCACCCCCCAGCCGGTGTGCCGCAGCCCGGGATCGAGCCCGAGAACCCGCATCGCTGTCGTCGCCCCCCGCCCCTCAAACTCAGCAGCCGATCAAAAAAACCGTGTCATCCCGGCGAAAGCCGGGATCCATCTTTCAGCGCCACGAGCGTTGGCGTGCGCAAAAAACCCATGCCGCATTCGACTTTGGAGAGTTGCAGCACCGTGGATCCCGGCCTTCGCCGGGATGACAAAGAAAAGGTCCGCCGGCATCCCAAATCCCTTTCAGGCGCTCAACCGCGCCAACACTTCCTCGTCGACCTCGAAATTGGCGTAGACATTCTGCACGTCGTCGCTGTCTTCCAGAGTTTCGAGCAGCTTGAACAGACCGGCCGCAACCTCTCCGTCGATCGTCGTGGCGCTTTTCGGTCGCCAGCCGAGCCGGGCCGAACTTGCCGGGCCAAAGCGCTGTTCGAGCGCGTCGCGCGCGGTGTTGAAATCCTCCGGCGCCGAGAACACGACGTGGCCCTCCTCGTCGCTCTCCACGTCGTCGGCGCCGGCCTCGATCGCGGCGTCGAGCATTGATTCCGCGCTCGCCGCGGCGGCCGGATAGGCGATCTCGCCGACATGATCGAAGAGGAAACCGACGCTGTTGGTCTCACCGAGGGCTCCGCCCGCCTTGGTAAAGGCGGCGCGCACTTCGCTCGCGGTGCGGTTGCGGTTGTCGGTCAGCGCCTCGACGATGACTGCGATCCCGCCCGGGCCATAGCCTTCGTAACGCACCTCGTCATAAGCTTCGCCGCCCTCGCCGCCGGCGCCGCGTTTTATCGCGCGCTCGACGGTGTCCTTCGGCATGTTGGCCTGGCGGGCCGCCAGGATTGCGGCACGCAGCCGCGGGTTGGCGGCGGGGTCGGGCATCCCCGAGCGCGCCGCCGTGGTCAATTCCCGGATGAGCTTGGTGAACACCTTGCCGCGCTTTTTGTCCTGCGCGCCCTTGCGGTACATGATGTTCTTGAATTGCGAATGGCCAGACATCGCAGCGGGTCCCAGATCACGTATGAGGGTTCAACGTCGCGGGCCGATCTGCCCGCGATGGCCATCCAGCATCTTCCGAACGGCGCTGCGTAACAATCCAATATGGCAGGATTGCGGCGACTCCGGGCTAGATCCCTATCGCCGTGAAACCCGCCAAACCCGTCACCCCCGCCCCCACCCTTCCCTCCCCCGCAAGCGGGGGAGGGATAGGGAGGGGGCAAGCGGGGGTCCAGGGCAACCGGCGTAATCTCGGGACCCTGGATGCCCGCTTGCGCGCAAGGCTCTCCGGGAAACGAATTCGATTGCAACAGAGCACACAATCGCAACTACAGATACCCCTTGGCCGGGCTTGTCCCGGCCATCCACGCCTTCTTCCGCTCCGAAAATGCGTGGCTCCGGCACGTGGATGCCCGGGCCAAGCCCGGGCAAGGGGCTTTTTGTGGTGCCAATCCGGTGCAAACTGTCCAAACAGCAGCTCAAAAAGTTTCCCCGG
>Ga0182024_10020439_pt1 | contig 12102 bp, 5 predicted proteins | sample P32metaG_FD_120480 | JGI IMG/M metagenome (GOLD analysis project Ga0182024, IMG submission 120480) | Permafrost microbial communities from Stordalen Mire, Sweden - P3-2 metaG (Illumina Assembly) | ecosystem: Environmental > Terrestrial > Soil > Wetlands > Permafrost | place: Sweden: Stordalen... | reverse complement strand
GGCTACACGGGCGAGGACGGCGTTGAGCTGCTGGCGAAGTTCCTCGCGCAATTGCGCTTTCTCCTGCTCAGCTTGAGTTACCGCGAGACGAGATTGCTCGGCTTGCGCTGCGCGAGCTGCGTCGGCGTCGGCCTTTTCCTGTAAGGCTTGCTGGGTGGCTGCGTCGGCTTCGGCTTTGGCGCGCTCGGCTTCACGGCGTGCGTGCTCGGCTGCCGCGCGGTCAGCATCCGCCTGAGAGGCTTGCGCGTTGGCGTCGGCTTCGCGTTGCGCCGCTGCGGCCCGCTCGTCGCCTAAACGCTGGTCTTCCATGCGCCGGATCGTAATTAGGCGTGCATCTTCGGCGGTTTGCGCGGCATCGCGGGAGTTCTGCGCTACCGTTTTCTTGCCCACTTTTCCCGTCAATTCGTCTTCGGCGTTTTGAAGGCTGACTTCGGCTTTTTGCAAGGTATCGGCAGCGTATGTTTGAGCACCGGTCCAGCGGGCGATGCGAATGGCATTACGAGCTTCGTAAAGTTCGAGTGGAGTTCTGCGGTCGAGGACGTATGCCTGGCGGTCAGTCGCGCTGACGTTCAGAACGTATTGCCCACGTTCGAGCAATTCGTAGTGCGCGTCGATTGGCTCGATGGTGCCACTAGTGCGATCACTGATGACGTTTTCCATCACGACTACGTTGCTGGGTTGAGTCACCGCGAAGTAGGGCTCAGCGGTCACGATTAGGCCGAATGTTTGCAGGTCGGTGGTTACTTCTATTTTGCTGTTGTCGCCGTTGAGCAGCACTTCTCCCAAATTCTTCGGGCGGCCTTCTGGGGTTACAGCCCACAGGACGTAAGTCAGAAATTCGGGACCAAATTGCGTTGCAGGTGTCAGCTTCTCCATTCTCGCTTTAATTTCAATGCGGCCTTGCTTGCTGTTCACCTCTATCTGCCCTTTAGCCTGGGCCATCAATTCGGTGCCGCGGAAGTCGACTTCCGTGGAACCGCTGCGGTGCCGATAGTTGATAGCTTTGGTGGTGCGCTGAACAACCGTGACGCGGTAGACGGGGGTGGCGCCGGAACGATCGAGGACGACGCCCGGTTGCTGCTCCTGTGGAGCGGCCTGAAGAATTGTTGGGGAAGAAAGGAGAACGGCTGGCGTTGTCAGGCTTAAAAGCGTTATTAGACGTAGAGCTTTCATTTTCTCTCCATTATTTGATCCCTAGGTTTAGGAGTAGTGTTTACTATGCGAGGGGCGGCGGGGACTATCGGGGGAAAATAGGACTTTTGGAATCGAAACCAGGTAGTTAGGGTAGGGTATTCGTTAGTTTCACCGATAAAAATGCAATCTGTTGAAAGCTCGGGTGAGGATCTACGCCTATCAGAGTACGCCTATCAGAGACTGTCGCTTCTTGACCCCATCTTGCGGTGATGAGCCTGACAAGATGGCAATGACCTGCGTCGCCCCGAAACAGCGGCTACGGCCTTCGGTTCGTCCCAATCGGATTTTCGATTGAATTTTCTGCCGAGTGTGCCGGAAGCATGAATCAGACAGGCGCAACGCTTCCAGCCTCGGCGGCCCTCTTCAAATTCACCAGAACGTGAATCCTCGGGATGTCCGCCTTCACATTCGAGCCGGTGGCGTCGATAAAGCCTCAGCCCCATATGTGATGAATTCTAAGATGGATTGCACGCCAGAAAAAGAGATTGGACCTCAGTCAAATGGAATGAATGGTGCCCGGGGTGGGAGTCGAACCCACATGAGGTAAAACCCCGGAGGATTTTAAGTCCTCAGCGTCTGCCATTCCGCCACCCGGGCGATGGCCTTACAAATCTAACGAACATCGAGACGTACTGCAATGGCGTGGAGGCGGCGATCCCGGTCTACAGGCGCTAAGGGCGCGCCTGGCGCCGCCAAATTGTCTGTTGAACACGCGGTGCGTATGGATATGTTTCGAGCTGGCCTCCAGCGGGTTAGCAGGCAGGAGAGGTGCGGCTATGATGCGCATCCAGAGTGCGGAATCTCCCCAACTCCTTCGGATAATTCACGAACTTTTTCTGGAGTACTCGGAATCGTTAAGAATCGACCTTTGCTTTCAAGGCTTCGCGGAGGAATTGGCAACTCTGCCAGGCGACTATGCGAGGCCCGCGGGGCGGCTGTTGCTCATTTTTGAGGAACTAGAGGCGGCTGGATGCGGAGCGCTGCGACGACTCGATGACGAAGTGTGCGAAATGAAACGCCTGTACGTTCGGCCGGCGTTTCGAGGAAAAGGCGCGGGTCGCGAGTTGATCGATGTATTGATCGACTCGGCGCGGGAGATCGGCTACCAGCGCATGCGGCTCGACACGCTTCCCTCGATGACTTCGGCGATTGCGATTTATCGCTCGCTCGGATTCAAGGCGATCGCGCCGTATCGCGTCAATCCTGTTCCTGGCGCCTCGTTCCTGGAACTGGATTTGAACGCCCGGCCGGCCGGATGAACGCCGTTCGTTTTTAGGTTGGATTTCGAGCCGGCGATATCGTCTCCATCGCGGGAACCAGGCGCGAGCTTCGACCGTCGCGCGGCGCAAAGAAAGCCCGAGCTGCACCCCTCATTGCCTGCTATACTCTTCTAGATAAAAGAGATACCTGCCGCGATCCTCGAAAGGAATATGCCGCCATCGATGAGTCGTCGCCTAGTTCTGCGGAGCCTTGGTGCCCTGATCTGTGCCTCGCGTACGTGGCAAAAACTGGTTCTCACACTGCTTGCTTTTCTTGCGGGCGCTATCGGCACCGGCAACGCAAACACCAACGCGCAAACCCCCGCTCAAGGTAGTGGTCTCGACCCGATTCGAGCGTACATCGCCTCTGGGTGGGATTCTCTGACGCGTTCGCTGACCGAATGCAAGACCATCGTCGATCCGAAGCTGGCCGCTGCTTCGGTCCTTTTTATCCCGGCAGACTTCGAAGTTCCCGCTGCCGTGCAGCAACTCCAAAAACAGTGCAACGTCCAGGCGAAGCACCTGCCCATGGTCATTCACAATCTCGGCGAGGTGGACCCCGGAAAGATCGATCCGGCAGGATTGCTCTATCTGCCGAGTAAATACGTTGTGCCCGGTGGAAGATTCAACGAGATGTACGGCTGGGACAGCTACTTCATTATTCGAGGCCTGGTGCGGGACAACCGCATCGATCTGGCGCAAGGAATGGTGGAGAATTTTTTCTTTGAGATCGAGCACTACGGCGCGGTGCTGAACGCGAATCGCACCTATTACTTGACGCGCTCCCAGCCGCCGTTTCTGACGTCCATGATTTTGGCGGTATATGACGCACAGAAGGCCGCTGGTCACGAGGACCGTGCCTGGCTGGAGAAGGCGTACGGCTACGCCGAACGGGATTACCGTTTGTGGACGCGCGAACCGCACCTGGCGGGATCGACGGGATTATCGCGCTACTACGACTTCGGAAATGGCCCGGCGCCGGAGAGCTTGAAGGATGAAACCGGGCATCTCTCGCAGGTGGCGGCATATTTCCTGCAGCATCCCGGCAGCGGGCGGGGCTACCTGGTTCCGACAAAGAGCGCGGGCGAATCGCAAACGCCGCTCGGGCCGATCTTCGCGTTGCAGGTCTGCGAGACCACTACCACGACGATGGCGCGTTCCGACTGCGCATCGGCGGGAAGTGTCACGCTGAGCGCCGACTACTACAAAGGCGACCGCGCGATGCGCGAGTCGGGCTATGACATTTCGTTTCGCTTCGGGCCGTTCGGCGCGGCCACCCACCACTACGCTCCCGTCTGCCTGAATAGCTTGCTCTACAAGACGGAAGAAGACCTGGCGTTGATGAGCGATATGCTGGGCCGCAAGAAAGAGGCCGCGGACTGGCGAAAGCGAGCCGATGAGCGCAAGGCGCTCATTCAAACGTATCTGTGGGACACCAAGCGTGGCTTGTACTTCGACTACGATTTCGAAAAACAATTGCAATCGTCCTACGAATACGTCACGACGTTTTTGCCCATGTGGGTCGGTATCGCGACACCTGAACAAGCGGCTGCGATCATGCGAAATATCGGCGTGTTCGAGAAACCCGGCGGGCTGGTCATGAGCCCGTACGAAACGGGCGGACAATGGGATTTTCCGTACGCGTGGGCGCCCAATCAATTGCTGGCGGACGAAGGCATCCGCCGCTATGGATTCGAGGATGACGCGGACCGGGTTTCCTACGAATTTCTCTCGACCGTAGCGGAAAATTTCCGGCGCGACGGCACGATCCGGGAAAAGTACAACGCCGTAACGCGATCGTCGGAGACTCAGGTGACCGCCGGCTATCACATGAACATCGTCGGCTTCGGCTGGACCAACGGAGTTTTCTTGGCGCTATTGAAGGAACTTCCGCAGGACTCAGTGGCGCGCCTGGCGCAGGAGCAGAATGCCGCTCCCGGCGGCACCGCGCACTAAAACTTTATTCGTGTGTGTCCGCTCTCTTCGCGGAATGGTTCGCGCCCGCTCTCTGCGTCTCGGGGCGCGCGCCAGTCGGGAGATTGGCCTTCCCGGGGGCATTCATCGCTCGCCTAGAAGTTATTCCTCGCCACTCACCGCCGATCGAATTTGTTGCAGGTGATAATCGTCGCGGGGCGGAGTCGCGCCGGTTTGACTGGCCACCCAGGCGCCCATCCGGTTGGCGGCCTCGTTCAGCGTGGCGAGAGAACCGCGCCGCAGATAGTGATAGACCAGCGCAGCCGTAAATGCGTCGCCGGAACCGACGGTGTCGGCCACCACAACACGGCAGCCGGAATGCTGGCTCGTCTCACTTCCACTGACTAGCAAACTGCCCCTGGCGCCGCGCGTAACGCAGACGAGTTGCAGGCTGTAAGAATCCCGCAGCCAACGCGCCGCTCGTTCGTCATCCTCGAACGAGTGCCCAAGGAGTTTTACGACGATCGGCAACTCCTCTTGATTCAGCTTGACGATATCCGCGAGCTTCATGGACTCGCCCAGCGTATCCGCCGAATAAAAGGCCTGTCGAAGATTCACATCAAAGACCCGTGTCGTGCCGCGACGCACCTCTTTCAGAAACGCGCCTATCGTGGCGCGCGATTGCGAGGAACGTTGCGCGAGAGTTCCAAAGCAAACGGCATCCGCCGAGGCCGCGAGGCGCTGCCACTCCGGCGTCCACTCGAAAAAATCCCAGGCAACGGATTCCGCAATTTCAAACGTCGGTTGTCCGGCGGGATCCACTTCCACCTTCACGGTGCCCGTCGAATGCTTCGTGTCGATCTGCAGGTATTTGCTGCGGAGACCAATGCGCTCCAACCTGCGGCCGGCGGTGCGACCCAGCGCATCGCTGCCGACGCGGCTGGCGACGATGCCGTGATCGCCCAACAGACTGATCATATACGCGAAATTCGCGGGTGCCCCGCCGAGTTCCTTGCCCTTCGGGAACACGTCCCAAAGGAGCTCGCCCAATCCGACGACGTTGTAAGGTTTATCCGGCATAAGGATGCAAGAACGCGCCTGAAATGGCGGGCGGCTCTGCAAAATGAAAAGTAAGTTTCACGTAAGTAGTCATGGCTTCGAGTCTTGGCGTTCCTCTAATTGTCCCGCAACATTGAGTTCACGCTCGGCGTCTTCGTTTCGACCCATGTCGCGATAGGCTTGTCCAAGCAGGTGATGAGGCATCGGATTGTTCGGATCCATCGCGAGAGCGCGTTGCAAAGCGCGCACCGCCAATTCGGTCTCGCCCTTCTTCTCCAGGACTTTGCCCATCAGAATATAAGGACCCGTGGACGTGGCATCAAGCCAGATGGAGCGTTGCAGAAGCTTCTCCGCCTCGTCGAACTTCTGCACACGGGAATAAGCGTCGGCAAGTTTGTAATAAGCCGCCGGGTAGCCGGGATTGAGCGCCAGCTCTTTCTGAAACTCCCCGATCGCCTCTGGAATCTTGGAATGATACAGGTCTAGCTCTCCCAAAAGAAAATGGACCAACGGCAGCTTTGGATCCAGAGTAGCGGCTTTTCGCGCGTACTCTTCGGCCACCGGACCGTAATCCTGCCGCAGCAGCATGCGAGCTGTAAACAGATAGCTGGCGGCCGATTCGTCAGGCACCCCAAACATTTTCGCGAAAGCCGAGCGCGCGTGCGGATAATCTTTCGTTTGGATGTAACAAATGCCCAAAATGTAGGCGGCATCGACGTTGGCGCTGGGGAACCAACCCTGCACTTTTTCCAAGGCAGGAATCGCCTCCGCAGGCCGGCCGGCCAGATAGTAGGAGAGACCAAGCAATTGAACCGCTTCGCGATCGTTACTATCTTCTTGCTCGGCCTTCTTTAAAGCCGCAACCGCCTTCAGAAAGTCGCCCTTCTTGTAATACGCCAGCCCTAGTTCGTGGGACAGCCCGGGCATCGCCGGATGTTTTTCCTCAAGGTCGTTCAGCGCCGCGAGCGCTTCATCATACTTTCCCTGTTGCAAGAGCTTGCGCGGTTCTTCGAAATCCGAGCTGGACGCCTTCGGCGTTGCTTGCGGCGACGCTTTGGCCGATGGTTCAAGGGATGTGGGCGGTTGGCTTGGCTGTGCCGACTGCGCGAGCGACGCCGAGCCGCCGCTCAGGGCCAGGATAACCGCGAATGTCGTCGAGACCCAACTGAGCTTTTGCATCCGAAAGTCCCAAGACAGCTTAAGAAGAATTAAAGCATAAAAAACGGGGAGCCCGTGAGGACTCCCCGTTTGCTCTGGGGTGTTGTTTGTTTTTGTTTTGGCTTAGAACCTGATCCTAAGTCCGAACTCCAGTTGCCGCATGCCGATCGGCGAGCCAGGTGAGGAGTCGCCTTCGATGTTGTCAATTCTGCCCGCATCGGGGTTGGTGCTGCAGTCGATGCAGAGGTTGCCCTGGTTGGAGTTAAAAGCCAACACAGGGTGGTTGAAGACGTTGTACGCGTCGAAGCGGAATTGCGCGTTAAAGCGCTCCGTAATCTTGAAGTTCTTCGACAGCGAGAGATCGGAGAAGAACGCTCTGGGTCCGACAAACGTGTTGTGTCCAGCATCACCTATAGTTCCACAAGCCGGGAGTGAAAACCCTCCCGAAGCGGGCCGTGCAAGGGTGCAAGAATCGTGACCGTTATCAGCGGCGGTGAGAGGGTATGCCAGGGCCGCGACCGGAGTGAAGTAGTACAAACCGCACTCCCCGCCTGTGGCACAGCCGGAGGTCACCGTGTGCGGACCCTCCTGAATCCCTGGTGACTGGCCCGGCACCAGATTCGGGCGGCAGGGCCCCGTGTCCGCGATCTCGCCGCATTCACCGATGCTCGCCGTCCACGGCAATCCGCTGCTCCAGTTCAGAGTATTGCTCAATTGCCAGCCGCCCACCAAGAAGTCCATGGCCCGGCCGCCACTGCCCATGAATCGCTTTCCTCTGCCAAACGGCAATTCATAGACGCTTGTGAACACAAATACATGGTTGCGGTTATACGGGTCAGGTCCATACTCAAGTTTCGGGGATATGGTGTAATAACTGTTATCGCTGCTGTCGAAGGTATTCGAGTGTGAGAAGGTATAGAAAGCCTGGAACTGCAAGCCATTGGAGAAGCGCTGGTTGATCTTGGCCTCCAGCGACTGGTAATGGCTGCTCGAATCGGTGCCAAAGTAATTGCCAATGTCGGTCGCGCAACAGTTGGGCGTGGGAAGCACTGCACCACTGGCAGTCGTGTACGTGGACCCAGGATAAGTGAATGCCGGCACACCGTTCAGGTACAACGGCCGCCGGTTAGCCTGCGCCACGAAGGGCACGAACGAGGTCAGACTGCAGGTGGTTGGTGTTGGGCATGCTACGAGGTCTGTGCCGTTCCCTACGGCTGGAGGGTTGGCGTTGTAACTTGGTCCAGCCGGAAAGAGCACGTGCGTGCCCTTGTTTCCGACGTAGGCTATTTCGGCGGTAATCGTCGATGTCACCTGCCTTTGAACCGTTGCGTTCCATGCGTCCAGGGTGGGCAACCGCTGGATTGTCGGTCGAATGTAGGTACTCGCTGTGCCGTCTGGGCCCTCAAGTGGCAACGTGCCGGGAATACCATCTTTCCCGATATCAGCAAGAACCGCAGCGAAGGGATACGCGGGCGGCCCTTGTGCCAAGTTAAAGATCGGGCTGATGTTGTTGGTTGCGGCTGCGTTGAGGTTCGAGGCCGAGATACTTTGGGAAGCCAATACCGGCAAGTTCTGGTTCACCGCGTGGCCAAAATTTGATCCAAACACGCCGATGTCGAAGCCGCGCCCATAACCCAAGCGAACAACAGTCTTGGGGTCAATCTGATAGGCGATGCCAATCCGTGGCCCAAATGCCTTAAATGTATTTGAGACGTTGCCGTTCAACCCGATGCCGCCCTCACCTGCCACGCGAATGACGCCCTGCTCCAGATTGCCAAACCCGCCGTTGTCCGTGCCGTTGACATACTCCGGGTTGTAGATTTCCCAGCGCACGCCATAGTTGAACGTGAACTTAGGCGTCACGCGCCACGTATCTTGGGCGTAGAAGAACTCACGCCATTGCCGCCCAGCGGCCGTAATGCTGGTGCTGGTGAAGCGCTGGAACGACGTAACATCGCCAAGCAGCATGGTACCCAAACTGTAGCCGCCGGCACCTGCCAGAGATGTGCCGAGCGAATCAAAGTTGAGCACGCCGGTGCGATTGGAATCGCTTGGGATGCGCAAATTCTCAGCGAAGCGAATGTCCACTCCAAATTTGAACTGGTGGTTGCCCTTGATCTTCGTCCAGTTGTTTACGAATTGGAACTGTTGTTCGCTCTCAATCAGCGGGCAATTGCACCGTCCTACGTTAAGCCCATCGCCGTAGGGCGACATCTGTTGGTTGCCGTTGTCATTCAGGAAAAATGATGACAGGCCGCCTGTTTCGCTTGTACCCAGGTTTAATCCCGGAATGCCGAACGCGGTCATGGGATTCGTGCTGGCGTCCGAATATTCCGTCAGCGGGTTATACTTAAAGTACCCGAAGCGAAAATCGGTCAGCAGAGTTGTTCCGATGGCTTTGTCGAAACCTGTCGCGAGACTGTAATTGTGAGTGGTGGATTCGCCGTTGAGTCCGCCAGGGCCAAATCCTACTCCGCCCAGCGCTCCAAGCGATCCCGTTCCGGCAAGATGGAAATAATCCAGGCTGAAGCGCCCGAACACCGTAAAATTGTGCGGCGCGTTGTAATCGATGCGGGTATCGAATGCGTTTTGCTGGTAGGTTCCAGAACCATTTCCTACGAAGTTATTTGTCACCCCGCTGCTGGTCGGAGCAGGAAATTCAGCCAGCACCTTGCCGGCCTGAGCGGAAATGTCGCCAATCGGAATCCAGTTTGGTTCCGTCGCGCAACCCGCCGGTCCGCAAAACGGCGTGCGCCCTGCTCCCGTCAGCGGATTGCTACCTGGCGTGTTGGGGTTGTAGATCAGACCGCCGCCCGATGAAATCTGGCTGGCGTACTCACTTAAGTTGCAGAAGCCCGGGGTCTCGCTGGTCCCGTTCGTCGCTGGATTGCATGTGCTGATGGCCTCGGCGGTTGGAGTTGTCAACAGGTTCGATAGACCGCTGGTCTCGCGAACGCCTTGATAATCGCCGAAGAAAAACAGCTTGTCCTTCTTGATGGGGCCGCCGATTTGCGCGCCGAAATCCTTATAACTGGCGTTCGGAAGTGCGACGCCCGGCGCATTCGTGAACGGGTCGCGCGCGTTTTGATCACTGCCGTAATAGTCGAAGAAGCCGCCGCCGTGAAAATCGTTTGTTCCCGACTTAGTCTGGACGGTAATTACGCCAGCCGTGGCTTTGCCGAACTCGGCGTCGTAGTTCTGCAAGGTAATTTTAGTTTCCTGAATCGCGTCAATGTTTGGGTTGACCACGATGATTCCAAGGATGGCGTCTTGGTTATCGGTACCGTCCAACATGAACGAAGTCCCGCTAAAGTGCTGGCCATCCACGAAAATTTGTTGCCCGCCCTGTGGATTTTCGGTCGCGGCGTGGCTCCAGCCAACCAGCTTTTGCGCACCGGGGGCCAGTAGCTCGAGGTTCGTGAAATTGCGGTTGAGAATGGGAAGACTATCGACGTACTTTTCGTTGAACTCGGTGGCCACGTCCGAGCGGTCGGTCTTGAGCTGCTCGACGTCGCCGCTAACCTCTACCGTCTGGGTCACATCACCAACGGTGAGTTGCGCATCCTGGTGAATGGCCGCGTCGGCCTGCACCTGAATGTCCTTGACCTCGAAAGCCTTGAAGCCCGTGCCCTCAATTTTGACGCTGTACACGTCCGGGATCAAGTGGGTCACCGTGTAGTTCCCACTCTCGTTCGTTGCCGCCTCGAACGTCGTACCCTTGGCCTGCGAAGTGATCGTTACCTTGGCGCCGACTACTCCCGCGCCCTGCTGGTCGGTCACCGTGCCGAAGATGCTTCCAAACACCGCTTGGCCGAGCGCCACCGGCCCCTTCAACCCCAACGCTAAACAGAGAACGATAACCCCCACCCAAATTGATCGCCTCACCATCTCACCCCTCCTTCGGAACAGAACCGAAAACCCTGCGGACTTCCAACCATCGATTCGAGCGTTGAACGGCGCCAAACCCAAGGCGCCAATCATTAAAAAGCTCTGCTTATTTTCGAAAGATTAGAAAAGTTGAGCGTATGGGAGGACAGGTTCAGCAGGAACACGCCAGCAACAGCCGATCTGGTCATGAACGCGCACCCCTCCAGACGACAACTACCTCGACGTGAAAAAGCACCCCAAGACGCTTCTTCCGTTGACTGCCACCTAGGAAGAACACTGATGAACCAGGTTCGCGCCCTCGACAGGCCGAACCGAGATTGTGATGCCTTTTATTAGTTTTTTTCCTGTGTTAGATTGAAGTCTCAGGGCGTCTGATACGGTTACGCTTCATAAATCCCAATCTTGCAAGCAGATGGGCGCGTTGTTACACTCCCTGTAACCGATTTGTCACGAGGTCCCTCTTGACGGAACGTGAGCAATATCTAGGCGAGATCGACAAGCTGGTCAACAGCCATGTTTTGCACGGCTCCGAGTCGCTGTGTAAGCTCCTCCGCTACTTAGCCAAGCACGTCTTGGATCATCCCGGGTTACCCATCAAGGAATATCAAATTGCAACGGAGGTTTTTGGCCGCTCGGCGGGCTTCGATCCGCAGCTGGACTCGATGGTTCGGGTTCAGGCTGGGCGCTTGCGAGTCAAGCTCGCGGAATACTACGGCTCGGACGGCGCCGAGGACCCCGTCGTCGTGGAACTCCCCAAAGGCACGTATGTCCTATCGTTCCACCATCGTGCAGCCGGCTCATCGAGAGCGCACCTGCCGGGAACGATCGAGAGTGAAGTGGGTGGCGCAACGCCCCGACGCAACTGGATCATAGTCACAAGCTTTCTGGCGGCCTTGTTGGTGATATCTCTAATCGCCATGCTGAGTATGGTTTCCAATCGCAATCCTGCGCAGGCCGGGATTGCGCGCGACACCGACGAAGTACCCGGGGCATTTCGCGTATTCTGGGGTAACTTTATCGCCGGTCAGGAAGAACCGTGGGTCATCTTCAGCAATGCCAAGTTCGTCGGACGCCCGGAAGTCGCCCTGCGCTACTACGACGCCAGCAAAGACAACAGGAACGTCCCGATTTTCGACCACTACACCGGCGTCGGCGAGGTGCTGGCAGTACACGAACTCGATTACCTCTTCGCAAATCTCCACCGCCAAATACGCGTCAAGCGCGGCAGCTTGTTTTCACTCGACGACGCCAAAAACAATAATCTGATATTCGTGGGATCCCCGTTGGAGAATCTGACCCTGCTGGAAATACCGGGAACGCAGGAATTTATTTTCCACCGTGTGGAGTCTGGCCCGCGTAAAGGCGACCCAGAGATTATCAACGTGCACCCGCAACCAGGCGAACTTAAGGAATTTCTGGGAACGCCCACAGATCAGCCCATGATAGAAGACTACGGCCTTATCGGGCTCGTGCGAGGGCTGGATCCAGGCCAGTCTGTTCTGATCCTGGCGGGAAACACAACCATGGGCACTCAGGCTGCCGTGGAATACGTATGTCGCAAGAATTCGGTCGAAGAGCTGCTTTTGCGCCTCTCGGTATCGCAGACCGGCCAGCTCAAACCGTTTGAGGC